>Ga0179593_1599529_pt1 | contig 11471 bp, 15 predicted proteins | sample CZODoug2_1_08_16_FD_185931 | JGI IMG/M metagenome (GOLD analysis project Ga0179593, IMG submission 185931) | Vadose zone soil fungal communities from Angelo Coast Range Reserve, California, USA - CZODoug2_1_08_16fungal (PacBio error correction) | ecosystem: Environmental > Terrestrial > Soil >...
CAATGTTTTAACAAGTGGCGATCGGGAAAGAATGGGAAGAGCGCTTACCTTAATCGAAGAAAAAAAAGGAGGGGTCCTTAGTGAACGCCCATGTGGAAGAAAGAAAGGGGATCGGGTAACACCTTGAACTAAATTCATGGAAAATGAAACAAAAAAGAAAAAAATGACAGGGAAGTCTATGTAAGTGGTTATGCCAGGGGAGGCTGAAAAAGGTCCTAAGGGGGAGGAAAAGACCCGCTGGCACGATCGCGGGGACCAATTTACTTGCCCCGCCCTTGAGAGAGACCGGGTATGTGGAAATGAGGAAAGGAAAAAGAAGGGGGTTCAGCTTGAAGTCGGGGGGAAGGGATGTGATGTTGAGGGGAGGTACGATCCGGGGGGAAAATTGGAAAAACTCGCGTTTCAGATGGGGCTCCGGAACAAGAGGGAGGAGGTGACTGGGGACAGGAGAGCAAATCAGGATGTTTAAGAAAAGAAGGGAGCTTTATCTGGATTTCAACCAAGAAGGGGGAAATGTCCTGATATCAGGGGGAAACCGGGTTAAGCGCGCTTGGGGGTAAAGTCCTAAGCCGGGAGAAAAACCAAAGCACTGGGGATATGCGTCTTGGGGGGGAGCAGGGTACTGAATTGAGGGGGTGGTTCATACTCATTGGGGGTGTCTTATATCGATCAAATAACCAGGGAAAAAGAGCACTAAACTCTACAGGGAGTCACACCCAACAGAGGACAATCTGTGGGGAGGAAAAGGCCTTATTCAAGCTTTGAGGGAAGTTCACAGCTAGGGAACGCCGGGAGCGCGGAGAAGAAGGAAACCGGAAAAATTCGCGGGGGATTAAAAACGGTTATCTCTGCCAAGCAACGCTCAGTGAAGGGCCTGAAAGGAGAGGGGGAGGATCGTTTGCCAATGGGGGTTACTCGTCAGCAGCAAAAGGGGGCCATGTGCCTGCAGAAAAATTAGACAAAAAGGGCAAAAAAAAAGGGGCCCAGTGCCTGATGGATTCCTGGACGCAACTTGATGTCCACCGTTCGCTGGATGGGCGAAGTGAGGGGGTAAAGCGGGAGGCAAGTTGATCCATAAAAGAAAAAAAGCTTGAACCTCAGAAACAGGAAAATTTCAAGGTGAAGATCATTTGTCCAGAATCAATCCGACCATTTGTTTGCAGGGCGGAAAAGAGGGAGGGGAAATACCGTAGAAAGAGCTAAAAAAAAGGAGTATACCCTTTCCTTCGTTCGGGGGGGGGAGAGGATTTTCGGCGGAAAGATCAAAGAAAAAGTATGAAAGCGGGCTGGTCTTGAAGACCGGCCAAAATGTGGGGGCAAGGGGGTCTAATCCGGGGCTCCCAACAAACACTTAAAGTGATTAAATCAGCCGCCCATTGAAAGACGCAATCAAAGCCCGGACGCGAAAGGTTGCTAACAAAACGAAGGGTTCTCTTTAAAAGAATGATTCGGCGGGGGCAAGAAGGGTCCGGCATAAGGGTGTTTTTAGATTACCCCTTTGTCAGAAAGTTTACTAGAAAATGGTATGAACCAAGAAGGTCCATAAGGCCAGGATAATTTCTTCATTCCATCAACCGACCTTAGGGAAAAGTCAAGTGTTTCAAAGGCGGGTTTTGAGGGGGTGGTAACAATAGGGAAAAGAACGCCCAGAAAGGAAGTCTTCGGGTATAGCGCGGGGGGGGCAGCGTACTACAAACCCCCCAAAAGGGGTTGATCGCCAGGTGGCAGGGGGTGGAAAACGGAGAGGTTAAAGCCAGAGGAATTTTTTGGGACCCAACTTTGGATGGGGGGGGAACGTGTAGTAGAAAAGGAAAACGGAAGGGAGCGGTGAGGCATTCGTTAAAGGCGTTACGGAAGGGGGTGGAACAGAGAAGAAAGCCAGTGGATTTACTCTTCGGTAGTCAGTTGGGGGGGGGGAAACTGTACGGGAAAAAGGGCAGGGAGGGGAAATACGAGAAGGCTCGGGGGACGACCAAGAAATTCCGCTTGGGTTTGGAACGGCTCATTCATGCCTTCCGAAGCCTTTTTCACAAAGAAAAAAAATGGCGGAGTTATACGCGGGAAGCCAACCTGCCCAACCGAGCGCACAAATCAAGGTGGAGGGAAAAAAAAAAAAAAGGTCGTGAAGGGGGGAGGGGGGGGGGTTCAAACGGGAAAGAAAGGGACGTACAACAGCGTGCGAGACCCTCACGGGGCCCGTGTGCGCTCGGGTTGGAAAGGAGGTGCCCGTGTTGTACAGGGTTGTAAGACATAAAAAAGCGCAGGGGGGGATCGAGTCGGTCATGGTTGCGGGAGCAGTTGAAGAGGCCTCGCGTACTTTATCTCATCAAAACGGATAAGAGAGAAGTAGAAAAGCTTCAACTGCAAAATAGGAGGGGAAAGGAGGCTTAAAACAGTGATAAAGCCTGTATGCTGCATATTACAGGTGGGGGGGCGCCGGAACAAAAAAGCAAACGTCCAAAACTAGTCGCAACACCTTGGCCACTCCTTGCATAAAGAGAGGGGTTCGGAGAAAAAACAGAGGAAAAACGAAAAACGCATCTCCTGTCCACATGTTTAGGGGGCGCGAAGGGTAAACCCGAATAATTTTTTAGAGGGGGCCATTCCTGGCTCATCCTGCTTCAGGAGGCGTGTGACGGCTGAAAGATCAACAAAAAAGAGGGATGTGGGCTCGAAAGAAGACACTTCCTCTAAAATGACCCAACTCGGGAAGCTATCTGAACTTACGCACCCAGATCCAAACAAACACTTTCTTTTGGGTTGGGGGGGTTTGTTCATTCAAAGCCGGAAGAGGGACCTTCCGTACGCTCAAGAGAACCAGAAAAGTGGGCCCCGAGTTTTCCAAGTGCAAAGATCTAGTGACAAAGCAAAAAAGGAATCGAAGGGAGGAGTACATGCTCAAAAGGGAAAGCCTGGCAATAAAAACCACTAAGAAAACCATTTTGGTGGGGGTTCTTTTCTCTCCATCTAATTGTTATAGGAAAAAGCTCCTTAAAATAAACAAGCCAGGAACTCCTTAGGGGCTTGTGAGGTGAAAACATCTCCTCAACGAGAAACCCTAATTGGGTTTATCCAAAGGGAAAGGGGGGGGGATTCGACGGAATAGACTAAAAGGGGCTATTGCACCGGTAAAGGGGGTAAATCCTTAGGCCGTCTGGTTTACACTTAGAATCGCCGCAAGCGACCGACCATAAAAACACCCAATTTTCAAACAAAAGGAAAAGACATATCTGCTTGACTTAGAGGGGACGCGGGAGTGGGGGAAAAAAGGGAGCAAAGAAAAAAGAGCGACAACCCGAAGGGATCTGGTCTTCACGGGAGTTGTGTTGGGGGAGAAAAAAGGGGGAAAGACTTCGGCCTTTTACTGAGACGCCAAGAGGAAGCCGGATAATACAGCCAGTCTGAGGCCATAACTGGAGGGAATTCTGTCTCCGGATCCGAACCAAAGAGATAAGAAAGAAGTGCCGCTTTTTTACGAAAAGTATCCAGGGTTCGAATCAACCGCTGGAAAAAAAAAACGCAAATGCAAAAAAAAGAAGCGTAGCACAACCTAAACTTACTTGGAACGTTTTGGTTGCTGCGGTAGGAGGGCGAAAACCAAAAAAGGAGCCGAAAAAAATGGAAAATCAATGGACACTTCGCACACCGCCAAATCCGAACGCAGACGAAAAAAGGACAGGGGAGGGGAAGATCGCATAAATGTTACCCCTGGTGGAACCTGGCTGACAGTGATCGAAACAGGTGAAATATGGGAGGGGGCATTCCGTGCTCGTTTTCGCGGACGCGTCAAGGTGTCCACACGAGAACTGAAAAAAACTCTCTCCGGTTCAGAGACAAAGAATTAACACGACAAAGGGAAAACTGAAAGGATAAAACTGGGAAAACATTACTCCCGGAAGGCCTTCTTCAACTCAGCAAGCGTAAACCCACTGGGAACAATCGCCGGGAACGCTTACGGAATTCAACCGCGGCATGGCCCCTCTGTCTCCCAGACAGACAAAAAGATGAGGGTAGAAAAAGCCTCGCGTTGGGAAGATGGTCCTGGTCAGATGAATGTGATATTGGGGGAATAAAAACAGAATAGTAAACGGGTGGGGGGAAAAATTGGAATTTGAAGCCGCTTTGGGCCACTCTCCTTTCCCAACCCAAAAAAAAAAGATCCCAGGGGAAGTAATAAACCGCAGAAAAAAAGAATAACAGTCTGGTCGATCAGAAAGGGGAGGGGAGTTTTTGGTACCGCTCACTCCGGCAGGTCTTGAAGATCATCATGAACGTAGAAAGGTAAAAGAAAAGGACTCCAGAGGGGGGAACCGGAGCATTTGAAAAAGAGTACAAGGGAAATTTTCCTAAGGGGAAAGCCAAAAAAGAAACAAGGATTGAGAACATCATCCGGCTCTGGCGGACCTTATAGCAGAATAAGAAGACGCTAAGGGGAGTTGGGGGGAGCAATAAAAACGACCAAAGAGGAAAAATAAATTTTACTCTCGGACTGCATTTATTGCTTCTATCAAAAATAATTAGAAGGGATACAGAGGTTTCGAAAGTTGCGCTAGGGGGGGGGGGGTTGGCTTGGGGGGAAAAAACGTGGAAGAAGAACGAAAGAGGCGGAATGAGCAATATGGGGTGCCAGCCCCTGCGATCTGCTCCACCTGCGGGAGTGGTAGGGAAGGAGATGGAAGAAATACACTACCCATAGACGCACTGGGAAACAGGATCTCGCAAAAAAAAAAAAAACAAAGGAGGAGAGGAACAGGAAAGGAGGCAAATGGTTTTACCATTGCGACTCTGTGTGCGCATAATAAGAGGCCTTACAAATACCCACTCAAAATCCATATTCAAGAGGAGAAATGTTCACCCATATTGCAGGGGCTTGCAGATGTGCGGCTCAAATTACCGTCCACTAAAATCCAAAACACCAAGGGAAGAAAGGAAAAAAGGGGGGAGTGCTCTTGTCCTTCGGGGAGTCCGCTTTTGATAGAAAGTAGTAAAGGAGTAAAAGATTTTATTGGAGACAAAGACCGGGACTTTGACTAATCGCGGCACGTGTAATTGCCCAAAATAGGGAATGGAAGGGGATTTATACCGGACAAGAGCGTCAAAAAGGATGGACTCTTCGTTAGGGGGGAAGTGTGAATTGGCTGTCCATAAGGAAGCGTCACATGTTGACAGAAGTTTTAGAGGGGAACTAAGTGAGGATTTGAAAAAAAAGTCAGGGGGGGAGGAAAAATTAGGAAAGAGCAGAGAGCGACAGGGGGGAAAGCGGTATTTCACAAGGCACGAAAAAAAAGGATCGTGAGGTTTTATCACGATAATGTTTAAGCCGCGCGGAGAAGTAAGAAGGCACGGAGACCAACGCGCTCAACTGCATTTTTAAAGATATCGGTCAGGAAAAGGATGGTTTTTTGAAGGAATCCTCAGGGATCTTATCAGAAACTGGACCATGAAAAAAGAAAAAATCCGCGTTTGCTCAAATAGGGAAAAAAGATGGAAAAAAACAAACTTAACCCCGGCCGCGGATCCTTAAGTTTGAGAGATAGGTCCCGCCGTTACTCTTGGGTGTTGGAATCAAAAGACAAGGGATCATGTCGGGATTCCAAAAGAAAACTGTCAAAGCAATTTTAGGGGCCGGCGCAAAAAAAAAAAAACAGACCCCGCTTTCCGTTCAAAAGGGGGGAAAGAAAGGGTTTTTCGGATAAGGGGGGATTGGGGAGAGCCACGCAACCTAGGGAAAAAGTGCCTGCGCAAAAAGATTTCTTATTGACGGGTCATAGAAGAAAAAAGGTCTTACAATGCGGGAGATGGCCCCTGGATACGACCTTTACAAGCCGGAGAATTTCGAAAAGGCGATGGATTGGGGATTCATGTAGTAAAAAAGGAGGATGCATGTGGGAGAGAAAAGCGGTGAGGAAATAAGGGGGTGAACAGCCGCAACCATGAAACTGGCAAGTCAGAGGTGTAAATAGCCTCCAAGAAGAAAAACGGTCCATGTGTTGGGCGAGGTGGCGGAAAAAAAGGGGCAGCGGATAGAAAAAAAATTCACCAGAAAGGGAAAGCAATTAAAGAACTATGGGAGAGGAAAAGAATCAAAAAGAATTTCCAGTTATTGAAAAGCTGTGGGGGGGACTGCCATCGAGCCTAGCACCGGGAAGACCGTTAGAAAAGAAAATTAAGGGATGAAAAAGCTTTGGGAAACCTCCGTGAAGGACGCGCTCAATTCGGTAGAAAAAAAAGGGAGTGGGGCGGTGCTCCCAGCAAAGACAAGTTTCCTCAAGCAAAATCATTGCGGCGCCATCCAGTGTTGAGATGTTTTTTGGTAAGAGAAGGATGCGGGGGGATGACCGGGAAGGACAAAAAAGAGCCTGCTTAGGGGGGGTGTAGGAAGGGACTCAACATTAAACATGAAAATCGGTGGTGACAGAGTTGGAGAAAGGGGGGGGTAAATATTCTGCCACGTCCCAGCCGGGGTGTGATTGGGAAAGTGCATATGAAGGGAAGGGCCTATGAAAAAGAAACCAAACTGGAAAAGGAAGGGGTTCTTTGGAAAGAGGGTAAAAAGCCATATTGTGACAAAAGGGTGTTGTATGTGCCGGGGTAAATCCAAAGGGAAAAGTTTCAGTGCATCATTCTTGGAGGAGGGATGGGCCATAAAGAAGGGGCAGGTAAAAAAAAAGATGCTGAGGTATCGAGGGAATTACTTTCCCAAAAACTCGGTCCCTGGACGATTGGGGAGAAGGTCAAGAAGGGACTAAATGAGCGCTCGACGGGGTAGGAGGTTTGAAAGCTCGTTGAGGTGAACTTCCTACAAAGTGTTTTACAAAAGGAAAGGAACTGAGAAAACGTTCTCAAGCGGGAAAAAGATTCTCCACAAAAAAAAAAGAGGAGGGTGTGATCTAGTGGAGTGCGAAAAGGGAACGGAAATCATGGGGAAGGGGGCATAGGGAAATCGGAAAAGGTGTTTCGCTCTTTTGGCCTTGATTAACTAAATAAATCATAGATCATCGAATGAGCTCTTGACATCAGCCTCAAAGAAAAAACAAAAAACAAAATAGAGGAAACGAACGGGAAGCAAAAAAAAAAAGACTTGCAAACTTGCCACTAGCCAAAGAACATTCGAAGTTACTCCTTTCGGCGGGTCATACCACTTTAAAAAAAGAGAAAACGTGGGAAGTGGAGCACGGAAAAGTGGCTGGCCAGGTTCCTATGAGAGAATTGCACCAACAAATAGGAAGTTCAAAACAGTTGTTGGCCTCGGTTGCAAGGGGGGGTAAAATGAGATAAATTTTGGAGGGCGCCATTCTCAGAAAATTGAAATATGACTGGGCAATATCAAAGAAAAAAAGGAACTAAAATTTAGGGTAAACGCCCTGGTCCCATTCCTTAAGAGGCCACCTCTTCCAGGCCCGATCAGCGGAAAAAAAGTCAGATAGCCGGGGGGAAGGACACCACGTTCGGTGTTAAAAAAAAATGCCTGAGCAGGGAGTCTGGCAAGCAGTACCCGGGGCCTCCAGAATTGCTAAAATTGGCACGGTCAAAAGTGGACGACTAAGGGGGCCAATCACCAAACCCGGTCAAAAATTCCAGATGCATGGGGGAAGCCGGTGAAAGGGAGGTCCTCCGAAGACAGAAAATCCCCTTCGAAAAAAGGGTTTTTTTTGCTGAAGAGAAAGGACAGCTGGGCCCTTAGAAGGAATAACGATCCAGTCCACTTCTGGAAAGTCTAAAAGTATCAAAAGGAAAACTGGGTTGGGGGGTTGGGGAAAGGGCGATCCCACGTTAGGAAGACACTCCTCAGCTCTTCTATTGCAGGGAGAAGAAGAAAAAAGCGGATCCTCCGCACCAAAACTTCCATAAACTTCTCAACACTGGATGGAAGCCGCAACCTCAAGAGGGGGAAAGAGGCGGGGAAGGGCAAAGTACAAAGCCCAGTGCCAAGCCTGCGTCATGAAGCCGTCTGAAATCACGGGAATTGGTCCCACATATTGGGGGAAGGTAATGGAGGGTGTGGAAGAAGGAACGCGGAGGTAGGCATCCTTTTCTACCCGGACCCTAGGAAGAATATCTGCAAGAACCGGGACCACACATCAAAGCGCCTCGACCGATCAGAATGCCTGTTATCCGGGTGATCTAAAAAGCGGGAAAAAATACCGCCACTTCACCTTCAAAAGGAATTCCATAGAGAGGAACATCCAGAGGGGGGGAGTTGGAGTTCGTGGCAACATGATGTCGGCACCTTCCACGCTTCAACAGCCTCATCAAAAGTCAAATAAAGATCATTAGAATTCAAGTCACCTGGTAAATGTCACTGAAGAGAGAATTAAAAACAAAATTGTGCAGCAGTGTGAACCATCCGTTATCTGAACTCGATAAGGGACCTTCCGGTTGAGGAGGGTAAGAGGGAAAACCAAATTGGCAACCCGATCATGCTAACTAAGATTAGGGGAGGCCACTCGGCCTGGTCTCCCACAAAAATATAAATCAGGGAGGGTTAATCCTTCTCAACGGCGGGCCCGAGATCATCTGCCGTCAAGCCCAAAAAAAAAATGGGGGACGCCGGAGCATTTCCAGCAGTCCGCGCCTCTGCTTGGCTGGGACAAAGATGGATAAACGTCCAGTTTTTTCATATGAAAAAAGAAATCTAAGTTGGGATGAAATGGAAAAACCTGAATAGTCAAATTGCAAAACGTGAGGGGTTGCAAGTGGAAGGAGGGAAAGACAGGCCGTACTCAATTCTGTCGGATAAACAAGTATCCCAGCCTTGGTTTGAAATACCGCAAGAGGGGAGCCAAAATAAGGAGCCGTTTCCCGATCAGGAAAAGCCAGTCTCCAGAGGTTTGGCCGCATTGGAAAGGGGGGAAAGGGAAACGGAAAGGGGATCAGCCAAGATAGTACCGAACGACGGGAAATCAGCGAAGAAAGTGGAGAATAAATATAAATCACTTCCATATCGGGCAATCAGGAAACCGGTCGATCGGCACCCAGGGGTTTCTACACTAAAAAGATTTTACAGGACGGCAGTTGAAGAGGGAACTAAGGATACGAATCAATCATGACGGCCTTTAGGCGGGTTTTGGGGGACTTTGAAAAAAGGTAATGGAACAGAGACGGAAAAACCAGACGGGGGGGGTAAAAAAATCTAGAAACGGAAGGAGGGTATTTTGCGCTCCGTAAGTCGGCTGGCCATGAAAACAAAAAGAAAAAAGGCTCTAGAAACGGAGAGACAGGGAGAGATCAACGTTAAACAGGGGGGAAGTGTGGTCGAAAAGGACCTCGCGCTTACCGTAAAAGGAGCAAAAATACCCACTCCCCGTCAGAGAAGAAAAAACATAGGAAAAAAAAGTTAAGTAAGGGGGGGGAGTAGGGGAACTGACAGGAAATGTGAAAAGCAAAACCAAAGCGCCCAAAGGAGCCTTCGAGAGGTTATGGTGGAGAGAAGGGGTTTATAGTTAAAGGGGAAAAGTAAATTCGTTTGTTCATCCAAGCCCGTTCTAAGATCTAGAAAGTAGGCCAAAAAAACTTGCGCGAGGGCGATGGGGAAATTTGGGAACCTTCTCCAGACTCAAGATCTGGCTCTGCATTAAGGTGAGACGGCTTTGGTCTTTGCCATATTCTCGGACTAAATCCATGGGGAAAAAGGTTAGAAAAAGCAAGAAAAGTGGAGGATGTTCTTTTCTTCGTCGAATGATTACCGGAAAGGCTAGAAAAAAAGGGGAGGGAAGCGGGTTCAACACCGCAATCCCAGGATGGTCTTGGTCGGGGGAATTTTACCTACGGTGTGGTATCAGAAAAAGCGCTTCAAAAAAAGGGGAAAAAATTTTTAAAAAGATGATTTGCAAATTTCATCAAGTTTACTATGGTCGTGGGGTTCCAACCATATAAGGGGAAAAGGGAAGCCGAAGAAAGAATCAAGAAAAAGGAAACGTTTGCAATTGCAAAGGAGGGGAGGAGCAGGGAGAAAGGGGACAGCGTGAACACATGTAAGGAAAAAAGGGAGCGGAAAGGGGGCTTCTGGAAAGAATGGATCGACGAGATCAAAGAAAGAGGTCATTGTCAGGGGGTATTCCCCGTGGGATCGATGTCCATCGGGGGACATAAACCTTGTGGTCCGGAGCGTATTAAGAGGGTTAATTGGGGACAGCGTCTGTGGTTGACAGCGCGGAAAGAAAAGAGCGTGCCTGCGCAAAAGGGGTCATTCTTGACACCAGATCAGGGAAACGGGCCCCAAAAATGGGAGATGAAGGATAGAAGCCCGGGGAAAGAGGAAACGTTGTTAGACGGGAGGGGGGGATGAACAGGAGGATAGTTTCAAAGCTGAGCGCCTTTTTAAAGAAGGGAGAAAAGGGGGGAACAGCACGATCCCAAGAAGGGGAAGGGTGTTTGACGAAGGTGGCCGCCAGCACCGGGGGGTCAAAGGATTTAAAACAAGGGAAAAGACTTCAAAAAAAAAGTCATGCCTGAGGGCGATGGGGCGCTAAGGAATAGAGGAAAGGGAAAAGGCATTTTTGCAGGAAAGGATGTATTCTAAACACTCGCCCTCTAATTTTCGAAGGAAAAATAACATGCGGAAGAAGAAATTAAATGAAGTTTTAAAAACCGAAAGGGAAGGAAGACAACTAAGGCGGTGGACTCCTGGCGCCGGTAGTTGTGAGGTGCTAGAAAAACCCGGGTTACTGAAAAGAACAATCCATGAAGGGGAGGGGGAGGGGGGTAGAGTGTTGAGAAGATTGGTGGTGTGGGGGGGGGCATTAAAATTATCACCGTTAGGCTAAAAATTAAAATAAGGAACAGGAGAGGTGAGGGTGAGAAGAAGCTGCCGCAAAACCCCTTAAAACTAGTGTTGGTCATGAAGGTTTTGACAAAAGGAGACTTGAAAGACAAAGGGTGTAGGACTCTTGATTCCGGCGGGGGAGGCAGCGTAAAAAAAAGAAAAAAAAACCTGGGGATCCACGGTGGCCGGGGGGGATGTGTACCGATGTAGGGGGGAGGGGAAAAAGATATAAAAAAGGGGTAAAGAGAAATGGGCGGGAATGGAAAGTTTACAGTGCAGGCATTCGTGGAAAGGGATTGGACAGAGATGAGCTCTGAAGGGAAAAAAGAAAAGTGAAATGCTAGGGATCTCTGTGGGGAAAAGTTAGTCATAACACCTTATGGTTCCGGCCGGTAAGAGAAAACTCGACAAGAACAAAGACGTCTTTGTGAATATTAAAGTATTATAAATCCGGTCAACCGCCGCCAACAGAGTCGGCGGAAAGGATCTCAATCGGAAGGAAAAAAGATTCAAACAAAAAAAAAAAGAGGGGGCCTTTGACGGCAAATGTCGTGCGCATGGGAACGAGGTGGTGCAACGCGTCACAACTTGCCAAAGGTGGGCGAAATTGGATGAGGGGGGGAAGGCTTGGAAAGACATGAGAACTCCACAGAAAAGCTCAATAAAAATGCATGACTGAAAAATTCGGAGGAAATCAGACCTGCAA
>Ga0179593_1604734_pt1 | contig 11471 bp, 17 predicted proteins | sample CZODoug2_1_08_16_FD_185931 | JGI IMG/M metagenome (GOLD analysis project Ga0179593, IMG submission 185931) | Vadose zone soil fungal communities from Angelo Coast Range Reserve, California, USA - CZODoug2_1_08_16fungal (PacBio error correction) | ecosystem: Environmental > Terrestrial > Soil >...
GGTCCCGGTCCGCTGCTTGAGGAACAATGCAAAGTTGTTGGGGGCCGGCTGGCATCGAGGGGGAAAAAGGCTTCAACTTGCGACGAAGAAGAGGGCCGGGAGAAAAAGTAACAGCTTTAGAAGGATGGCTCTAAGGAAAAACCGCGGAAGGGACTCCGGCAGGGAGAATCCCTACAACACTTACTCTACCAAAAAGAGAAAGACTCCTCGAACCATAGAAAAAGGGCCATCGTGAAAGAGATACGTTACTTTTAAAGGCGGGAAGCGATTGCGCAAAAAGAAGGAACTAGAGATCGATTACCTTCTAGCTTTCAAAAAAAGGAAAGAGCCTCCGCGTGAACGAAAAAAAACTAGGCGAATCCCTTGACTGACAGAAGAGAGGGACTGGTATCATGATTCCGGAGGAAAAAGGGGAAGAAAAAAAAAAACTGCCTCGTCGCCAGAATTTCCTGACGATTGGGACAAAGCTTGGGGCCTCGGGGACGGCACAAGAGAGGAAGGGGTAGCTCTCAAGGGAAAAAAGTGTTGATTGCGGGAGTGAGTGGTGAGCTTGAGGAAAAAAAAAAAAAGGAATTACAACCATAGGGAGAAAGTGGAAACACCGAAAAAGACCTGAAAAGACCCTACCATGCTCAACATACACAGCCAGACTATATCGATCCTGGCCGAAAGGAAAAAAAAAATACCAATTACTTTAATTGGAGGGGGAGATGAGTTGCGATGCATGGTCTTGTGATCTGCCTAGGGGTCAATCCACAGGGGTGGGAGCGCTAAGAAGCCTCGTCATTTGAGGAAGATATGGATAAAAGCATTCTCGGGAGAATTTAACCTCAGGAGACATCTGGGAAGAAAAACTGGGACTCTGGAAGGGGCTACCCACTTACCCTAGAGCCTCGGGAAAAGAACTTCAGTCTTATGTAGGAGAGAGTAAACAACCAACGGAAGGAGGAGGTAGTAATCCTTCTTACTGGGATTCCTCGTCTATGGAGGGGAAGGGGATTCACAGGGAAGTACTCTTCACATCTGTGCTGGAAGGAAAAACAGGGAGATATCTTCCTTACTTGGAAAACATTCCTTACCCTGCGAGCGTCGATTGGAAGAGCGTTGTCTTTAGAGAGGGAGAAAATTGCCCAACGAAAATACAGCAGTCAAAAGAGCAGAATCAGAAAAACTTGTTATTTCAAAAGGGGCGGGTATCAGGAGAGGAAGAGAAACACGATTCTTGGGAAGGAGTGTAGGAAGTGGGTGTAATTCCACGGGAGGGTATCCCTTCTCCTAGAAGGAAAGGGGGGGAGTCTCCGATTGAGAGGGGGAGAAAAACAACTCTCACAAGGTGTCAACAATGTTTGTTGTGAGAGTCTACCCCTTCTGAATGAAGGAGCGTCTCTATCTCAAGGAAGAAAGGAAAAAAGGAAGCCAGGTGGCTAAAAGAAAAGGACTTTTTCTACTATTCATGTTTAAATAAGAGGGGATCTTTTATTGCCCCTCCTTCCAAGAGTCCCGAAGGCTATTCTTTTAAAGGGGAAAGGGTCTTCTAGGGAGGGGAAAGGAAGGCGCAAAAGGAAAGTTAGCTCGGAGGGTGAAAGCGCAGGGAAGTTTGGAAATCTCTATGTCAAAAGTATTGCCCCTTTGCGAGAGAAGAACCGCTATTTCAAAAAAAAAAACACGTCCCGTATTACGGAAAAGGAGGGGGGACCTATCGGGGAGGTAGTAGCATCATGGTGAAGAGCGCGGCTATTTCCGGAAGGGGGGGGCGGATGGGAAAAAAAAAATCACACTTATCCGGGAAGGGAGGGCGTCGAGCCAAACCGCGCCGGAAAGGTCACGTTGAGAGTTCGGTCGTCGCAGTGGGGAAAGGCCGAGGCAACCTGCAAAATGGAAAAAAAAAAAAAGCAGTATTCCGGGGGAAGAACGGGAAAAATCATAAACATCTTACCGGGGAGACCTTACCTTTTCCTCTAGAGAAGGGGAGGGGAGTTGAGCAGGGAGAAGATGATTTGGCAAAAGAGGTAGGTCTCAAAAAACACCGTGATATCTTATTTCGCACGTGGGGCCCTTTCTATCTATCGGGAGGGAGAAAGGGCGAGGAAAAAGAAGAAAGTACCTTTAGAAAAGAAAGGAACTTCTTACAAGTAGCCCTGTTTTCTAGGGGGAAAACGTCTCCTATCATCCTACAAAAAAAAGGTAGACTAGAAAAGGGAGGGGGGGCTGCGTTCTATCTCATAGGGGGGAAGATCCTGGGAAGGGCCAACAAACCCCAATGAGGAAAAGCTAGACGATCATTCAGAAAGGGAGTAAAAAAAAAGATTTTCTTTGATCTCGTCCCAAAAAAAAAAGGGGTGAGAGGAAGATAATGTCCGGGGGAGAGGAAAACTTCCCCAAAAAGCGCCTGGGGGGAAAAATAGTTTGCGTCGTGCATTAGCTTCAGAAGGAAAGAAGATATCAGGGGGAGGAGGGAAAGTCCTGTTTTAAATCATGTGGAGGAGGGAGGGTTATCGGCCGAAAAAAGAGAACAGATTGATTGATTACTTATCACTAAGATTACAAGAAAACCTCGAGGACTAAGGTAGAAAAAAGAATGTCATTGGCTGAAGGTGGGGAGGCCTGCGGCGCCAGGGAGCAACAGAGGGGACGTGACCGACCGAAAAAAAAAAGGAAAAGGACTGGATGTTGCTTCGGGAAAGGCGGGTTAAAAAAAAAGGGGGCTTTACTCTCTCGAAAAAGGGGGGGGGGGGAGGAGCTCAACAACAAACAAAAACGAGGGGGGAAAGATAGAAATCGCCGCCTCCCTAGAGAGAAAAAAAAGGGGTTACCCCCTCGTGTACCAAATGCAAAAGGGGAAGAAAAGGCAGGCTCTGGGAGGGGAAAAAGAAGGCGATAATCAGTCTCGAAAAATCTAGCAGGCGCACATAAAGGGTTTAACTGATGGGAGGGGGGCACCTTCATTTTCTTTTTAATAGAGGGAGGAGGGGAAGTAAGAAAAAGAGGGGAATAACCTCAAGAAGAATTGTAAAGGGAAAGGAAGCCTACCTGGATCGGTACCTTGATGGGGGGAAGCTAATGCACTACGCAAAGTGAGAAAAGAGGGCAATGCTATTTCCGCGATTGAGAAGAGGGGAAAAAGGGGGACATGAAAGAAAAGAGGGGCCACTGATTTGGACAGAAAAGGGAGGACCCACCCGTTGAGACCGAAAGGGAGGGAAAAAAATGGCCCCCCCCCAAAAAAAAACCCTCGGCGATTCATGGAAAAAAAGGAAATGGATATGCTGAGAGAGAAAAAAAAGAGGTAAAGTCGCCTGGTTTTGCTGCGGGTAAGAGGAAAAGAAAGACCTTCTTCCTTCACCAGGGGAGCAAGGAGGGCGCTATCAAGGGGGCCAGGGGAGAACTGGCCTCTCCCTGGCGCCTTCGTGGCTAAAAAAAAAAGAGGAGAAAACTGCGTTTAAACAGAAAAAAAGATCGATTACGGTGTGTGGGGGGAGAGAGAAAGGGATGTCACGAAAAAGGAGAAAGGGTCCGGCCAACGAAAAACAGCGCCTCCTGAGAGAGGCAAAAGAAGGAAAGTCCCCGGTCCGCTGCTTAATTATCAGAAACCTGGCAGTGGGAAAAAATCGAGATCTTAAAACGGGCTGGACCACTGCAAGCATCTCCCTCTTCCCTCACAAGGTGGATATCGGGGGTAAAAAAGAAGAATAAAAGAGCCCTATGGTTTTTTCGGAAGGGAAGAAAACATCTCTCCTTCGAAGGGGAAAAGCCCTACAACACTGGAAGCCCATGCCGAGGGAACTGAGAAAGACCTACCGTCTGGAGGGGACTTTACTTTTAAATATTCGGATAGGGGAGGGGGGGGGGAAAAGAAAGGAGAATCGATGAAAGGAGAGGAGGGGAAGCGACTTCAGCTCCTCCGCAGGAGGGAAAAAGAGAAAAGAGGTCGCATCCCTGCGACATTAAAAGGGGGGCGAAAACTCCTAGGTTCTTTTATATTATTACGGAGGAAGACCTCTCGAAAGGAGGAAAACTTCGCCAAAGAGAACCTTTCTGTCCTATTTTTAACAAGAGGGGAGGGAGGGGAAAGGAAACCTCATCTGAAGGACCAAGATCGAGCCAAAAGGGTGTGTATTTCTTTCTCTTTGTCAAAAGGGAGGAGGGGGGAAAGTACACCATAGAGAGGCGGAAAAAAGACAAATCGCCCTGTGGGAGAGTAAAGTCTACACGAACTAAAACGCCAGAAAGAAAAGGAGGAAGTCGAATAGACGGAGAAGCTCACACCAGTACGGTAAGGGAAGGATAAGGGCGATGGCCTGGTAGGATCCGCCTAGGTTTCTCAAAAAAAAGTAATCGACTCGCCTCAGGAAAGGGGGCTTGCATGAAGAAGAAAGGAGCTCTCTGCCTTGCCCAAGGAGGAAAGGAAGGTTGACGAGTAAACCGGCCTTAACAAAAGTACCCTAAACAGACCTTTCTGTCCCTGCAGAGATATGTCCGGAAGAGGAAAACAACAACAACTGAGGAGGAGTCGACTCGCCTGAAGGAGGGGGAGGACAGAAGGGGGGCTATTGTAGTTTTACGTCCATTCCTTTACTCGTCCAAAAAGAGATGCAAAGGGACGTCCCCAGGACGAGGAGGAGAAAGGCCGTCGTACTTTCTCTCTGCAGCAAAAGGGACCGGCAAGGCTGCCTAGGCGAAAAATGTCAGGAAAGCTGTGGCTTGAAAGAAAAAAAAACCGACCATGCCATCTCCCCTCAGAAAAAGAAAGGAGCCTGTACTTGGGGGGGGGGAGACGTCTATCATTCTCTAGATAGAGGGGGGGGTCTTCGGGAATATGTAGGTACATGCCACTTGCGAGTTGGAAGGATCTCTCTTTTGTCCCGGGGGAAAAGGCGACAACGAGGACAAAGGGACAAAAAGTTTGGCGAGCGAAGGGGGGGGGGAAAGGATCGCGAGGAAAACGCAGGGTTTGTAGAAGAAGCCAGGTTCTCCCTCAGAGAAAGGGGGGGAGGGGACGCTCTCTAGGCAATCGCGGGAAGACGAGAAGGGAAAAGCACCGTAGGAGGGGAAGGAGACGGCATGGATGCGAGTATCAGAGAAAGGGGAAAAAAAAAGGGCTAGGAGGAGGGTCCGAGAGGGAAGGCATCGTGGGAGAGAAGTATGGCCCCGTGCGGAGAAGTCAACGTCCCTTATTACTTCGAGGGAAAGAGACGCGGTCAGGGGAGGAAGGATCATCTCGTACGAAAAGAAAAAAAAAAGTTGTTGGTAGATGTTCTCCTCAAAAAAAAAGAAAGAGGAGGGCTCTTCGAGCAAAAAGGGAACGCTGTTGCACGGGGAGGAAAAAAAGGGGGCGTAGCGCGTTTGCAGGAGAAGATCTCTATTCCGGAAATTTCCGGTGGAAAGAGAGAGCAGAGGGGAAGGCTACCCCGAAAGACCAGATAGAAGGAGGAGGATTAGTTAGAAAAATGGAGGGGTGGTGCAAATCCTAGAGATGTCTCACACAAAAAAGGGGATGTCTCTTGAAAAAGGATGGAAAAACTCTGCTCAGAAAAGAAATGGGAAAACGGGGGAGGGAGAACGCACCAGGGGAAAAAAAAATCATTGCTTCTACCCGTAGAAGGAAAGGAGGGAGGGGAAATACCCGTCATCCACAAGAGAAGAAGTCTTATTTCTGCGGAAGGGAAATCCCTCAGGGTTTGGCTTCTCTGGAAAAAAAAAAGATCCTATACTTCTCATCAAAGGGAAGGAAGGGTGTTAAAAGAAAGGGGGGAAGGGTGATCTCGTCCAACTCCTTGGCAGAGAGAAAGTTCCGGTTCGGCGGACCATCGTTGACAAAAAGGGTCTACAGAGGGGGGGGGGGGAAAAAGAATTCCAAATATATTTTGGAAAAAGACCCAACTTACAAGAAGAACGTATCAGGGGGCTACGGACTTTTAAATCCTGTTTCAAAGGAGCGGGGGGGAAAAGCCACTACATCATATGTATTTTTAAGGGAGAGAAAAAATTCCTGAAAAAAAGTGACGTTGACCTAAAGGGGGGGAAGGGCACAATGTATGGCTGCGGACGGGAAGGGGGGAAGGACAATGCCTGAAAAAGGGGGATCGAAGAAAACCCGCAGCGTGCATGATGAAGGGAGTTGCTTTGTGGAAAAAAATCATAGGGAGGGCTTAGAAGAGAAGGCCGGCGGGAGGGGAGGAAAAAAACACCAAACAACGGAGGAGGAAAAAGAAAGGGAAAAAAAAAAAATCTCTCTAGTAAAGCCCTCCAAAGGGGGAAAAAGAAGGTTACAAAGAACTAAAAAAGGTTACCCCAAAGGGAAGCTGTCTTTCGGTCAAAAAGCAGGGAAGAGATCATTAGCCGAGAAATCTCTCCTTGAACTCATCCACTGACATTGGGAAGGGGGAAGAAAGGGTCAACGTCATTGGAGGGGAAAAAGGGATCTTCTTTATAATTATAAAAATACAGAAGGGGGGAAGGGGGACCTAAAGAAGATTGGGGAACGAGAAACATACTTGAAAAAACTACCGGGAAGGTATTCAGGGGTAAGGGGGGGGTACTCTAATGCACAAAAAGAAGAAAGGGTGAAGCCGGGTGAAAAAAGGCGAGGTGCAAGGGGAAAGAATGTAGGAAATAGGGGGGGGCTGTAAATTATCAAGGGTGTCCACGGTGGAAGCGATCACCAATCAAGGAAAAGCCGTTTTATCAACTAAATGGAGGGAAAGTCTCGAAAACTAGGAGGGGGGAAGAAGGTGAAATATATCCCAATGGAGAGAGAAAGCAGCTCAAGCCTTCAGGAAGTCACAAATGTTGGTGGGGAGGAGTGCTCTTCGACGGCGAAGGGAAGGAGGGACCACCGGAAGAAAAAAGCAATTATTTCTTTCTCACGGAGAGTTGCGTCAGAAAGGCTCTAATGTCTTCCAGGGATTTCTCTCTCCGAAGAGGGTTCAAAACAAGAAGAAGGAGGTGTTTGGTGTGAGAAAGAATTTCAACTCCAGGCGAGGGGGCTCAGTCAAAAAAGAACCGCGCCGTCCTCAAAAAAAAGGTACGTGCTCTGAAGAAAAAAAGGAAGCTGCGTGAAGGAAGAGGAAAAAGAACCATCTCTCATCGTATATCGGAAAAGAGAACTGCCAAACTGCGAAAAACGAAACGTAAAGGGCCCCTCAAAAGGGAAAACGTCATCCCGGCTCAGGAAAGGACCCTCCGCGAAGAAAAGGGCTGAGCCCAAATACCGACAACAAGGAGGGAAGAAGAAATGCTGAGAAAGAAAAAGGGAAAAGGAATCTACTACCGCCGATCGGTCCATCGGGGGGACGACGTTGCCGTGGAAGGGGAAAAATCATTTCGAAGAAAAGGGCGGAAGAGGAAAAGAGATCTGTTAACGCGGGAGGAGAGTTTCGACAGGAAGGAGACCTTCAGCTAAGAAAAGACGTTACTATGTCCGTCGGAAAAGAAAGAAAGGGACGACCCCAAGAATCCTCGCCGTTTCTGGGATGAGGAAATCCGAGGAGGCTGCAAGGTCAAGATGCCTCGAGCCACCGAAGAGGAGGGAGAACCTGGGGAGGAAGGGGACCAATCTTGCTTCTCAGGGGATCCGGCACTCCTCTTCCTTCAGCAGCAGAGAGAGAAAACTTGTTGCAAGGTGCTCGTTTTCGGGAGGGGGACACCAGATAGAGGCGCAGTAGAAAAAAAAAAAAAAAACCGTGGAGGAAAGCTTCGGAAAAGATGCGAAAGACTCAGAATAAAAGATACTCCCTGCCTCGCAAAAGGTAAGAGCGGAAAAAGGGAGAAGGTGGCATGGTTTGGTCAGTGGAAAGAAAAGCCAACAGCTTGAAGACTAACGACGCCTCAGTTTCCGGAAGAAGAGGAGATAAATTACGACGGAGATAGATCGAGGAGTGGCAGCAAGATCCATCTGTTGGGGGAGCAAAGTCCTGGACGCCGGAAAAAACAGAACAACCATCGCAGCGGAACAAAGAATGTCCATTTACGGGAGAGAGAGAAATCACAAAAAGGAGGATGAAAAGAGAGAGATCGCAAGGAGAAAAGGGCATGACAAAAAACATGCGATGTGATGTTACGGGGGGAGCCGTTACTCTTCAACAGCTAGTGAAGGGGAGGTCCAGGGAAAAGGCGATAGCCTTCGGACAAGAAGAAATTCGGCGACCCTGCGTCGCGAGGAGGGGAAAGGCTGTTTGCTTGACAAAGGGGAGAAACTTCAAAGAAAGGAAAATCGCCCCTCGAGCCGCATCAGCAGAGGAAAGGGGTATTGCAGGGAGGAGAGTATCAATCAATCTCTCAGGGGTGGAAGGGGGTCGGCTATGAAAATTCCACTGGCCAGGAGGGGATCCTTCTCCCTCGAGGGAAAGAAAAAGGGATCGGTGATAAAAAAGAGAAAAAGCGCACTACATCAACGGGAAAATTGGCGAGCTCAAAGCTGATGAACTATTATTTGCCGAAGGGAAAAAAGGGGGGTTCCACAATCTTCAGCAAAAGAAAGGAAGAAATGGCACGAAAAGAGGGGGAGAGGAGAGTCAGCTCTTATTTCAAAGAACTTCCTAAAAGGGAATAACCTTCTAGGAGGAATTAGGAGGTCGTCAAACGAGGTGAGCAGAAGGGAGTAAAGGAGGAACGTTCAGCAGGGGATGAAGAGCGCGGGGGGGTGTCTAACTGAAAACGGGGTCCCCCTCAGAAAGAGGGTGGGGGGGCCCCTGCTGAAGAAGGGGACCCGCCTAGGGAAAAAACCATTACTTCTATCCAGGAAGGGGAAAGGGCTCTCAGGGGGGGGAAAGCATCTGCTAAGGCTTAATTTTGGGGTGCTCTCACCTTAGAGCAGGGAGGAGGGAGAGGAGGAGGGACGCGGCGCCTTATGACTCTGGGGAGGTGAGTTCCTCGGACGAGGTTCTCGAAAAAGTTTTGGAAGAGGGAGCTCCTATGCCCGAATGGGTGACATGGAAGAAAAGTAGGACCGTGACAATTAGAAGAAAGAAAGACCGCTATATGTCGCTTAGAAAGGGAAAAAACAAGATGAAGGGAGTGTGCCCATCAGGCCGAGAGGGTCTCAACCTCTCACCAAACTAAAGGCGGAAGGGGAAAACTCATTGCTTTCTCAGGAAAAAAAAGGGGAGACAGGGCGAGAGGAACCAGGCGTACCTGTCGCAGAGAAAGGGAGTACCCTTTAGCCGGGGTGGAAAAGAAGAGGAAAAGTCGCCTATCAGGAAAAAAAAGGAAAAGAAGTCTTATTGCTGCGGAGAGAAGGGGGGGCTCGAGGGCAGAAGAAAGAAAATAAAGCGAGACGATCTTCAGCCATTTCGTGGAAGGGGGGTCCAGATTTTCAGGGGGAGGTCCAACGCCGTTTCCAAAAGGGAAAAAAAAACGGTTCTAAAAAAAAAGAAAGGAACCAAACAGGAAAGAAAGGGTGGGATCGTTCATTAGACGGAAAAAAAATCAAATAACGGGGAGGGGCTTACTATCTGTTTAAATGAAAGGAGGGGGGGGGGGTCGGCCTCACCTAAAGAAGATGTTTGAGTTAACTTATTCAATAAGATCACAAAGGGAAAGGGAAAGGGACTAAATTTCGGATAAATCAGTGAAAGGCTCTTACTGGAAGGGAGGGAGGGACTTCGGCCTGACGAGAAAAACTGCGTGGAAAGGGAAAAAGGACAATCTGCAGGTTAGGCAAATTACGGGGGGGGGGGAACCTACGGGGGTAACACTCAGGGAGGGGGCTTGAAGCGCACTATTCAGAGCTATCACGAACAACGTAGGATTAGTAACAGAAGGGGAGACCCACCTTCCCTCGGAGCGGGGGGGGGACCGGTGAGTACCCCCGTCTTGTAACAAAAAGAAAAAGAAGAGAAGACATCTTGCTGTCTTTCGGGAAGGGGAGGAGGGAGGCGCCGCAGGAAAAGGAGAGAAGTCGCCTGACTTCATCCACTTAAAACTGATTTGATAAGGATTCAGCATTTGCGGTTAAGAGAATTTGGGAAGAGAACATCTGATGTATTTTGAGTCCTAAAAAAGAATGATTTAAAAAAGAAAGGGAAAGTATCGTTTATTCTTGGGGGGTGGGGGGTATAGTCACGACAAACTATCTTGGGGGGGGGGGAGGAAAAAAAGTTGGGGGGAGGGAGGGAAACCTTAAATTGAAAAAAGGGGCCCCGTATTTGGAAGAGAAAAAGAAAAAAAAAAGACTTAAAAACAACCCTTTTGACTCACGAAAACAGGAGGGAGGAGGGACTATCATTTATTCTTTTCCGGGGAAAAAAGGAAAAAAGGAGCTCGACCAGAAAGAAAGAGAGGGGAGCCCCTTTTTTGCTTCAGAAAGAAGAGGGCTCTCCTTCGTCAGTCAAGGAAAACAAGGTAGGTATAATCAATTATGGGAGGGCGAAAGAGGATGGGTTCGTTTTCTCCTTAAAAGTGAGAAAAGTCGTGGAGGAACGAGGCGCAAGCCTGCGTTTTCAAGAAAGAAGGATTACGTGTGGTGGGGGGAGAGGACCAAAGTGGAACTCCCTTCATCGGGGATCAAAGACCGCAGCGAAGAAGAGAAGCGTCCCCCCCGGGAAGGGAAGGAGAAAAGGTCCCGGGCCGCTGCTTGAGGAGAGCATTCAATGGGAAAAAGGAAAGGAGATCGTCCGCCGGGAAAAGGGCACGACGAAGAAAACCTCGTCCAGGGGGGAGAGTCATCCCGGGAGCAAAGCCATCGATGACCATCGAAGGGCTCAGTTTTAGGAAAATCCCACACTTACTCATCCGAAAGAGATCACCCTGAGCGAAATCGGACTCGCTCGGAAAAAATCTTTATCTACTTAATTAGGGGGGAAAAAAAAAAAAATGGGGGGGAGGGAGCCCTCACTTGTCATACTAGAGAAAGGGGGACTTTCTGAATCAAGGAGAGGAAGATCCGAAACGACTTAACGTTACGAATGGGGGGAAAAAAGGAATCCCTTGACTACCTCCTCCTTCGAAAAAGGAAGGGGGAGAAAGAGAAGCGCTTCCTCGCGAGCCCAGAAAAAGGAGGGGAAAAACCTAATCAGGAAAAATCACGGGTGTACCATCTTTTCGCTCGGGGAAGATCTTCTTCATCATCCTTTTATCGAGAGGGGGGGGCAAAGGGAATTGAGGAGAGGGGGAAAAAAGAAATCGTGCCAGGACAAAAAAAAGTCCAACTCGGGGAAGGGACGGATACGAACATAGCTACACGAAGAATTCTCGAGATCAGGTCCTGATATGAACTAAGCCGCAACGCACTACCAAGACGGGGGAGGAAAAGCCGATTCATTTTCTGTAGGAGGAGGGGGGGCTCAAAGAAAGAGGGGAGAAATCGACTATCCTCCTCCTTTCAGGGAGGGGGAGGTAAATTATACCAGAAACGACCGGATAAAACTCCTGGCAGAAATCGCATCTGTTTTCCGACGTACCGCCTGGAAGAGGGGAAAAAAGAACTTCCCTCTCAAAAAGGTAGGGGAAAATCATTACGGGAAAGGGGGGAA
>Ga0179593_1732245_pt1 | contig 11471 bp, 10 predicted proteins | sample CZODoug2_1_08_16_FD_185931 | JGI IMG/M metagenome (GOLD analysis project Ga0179593, IMG submission 185931) | Vadose zone soil fungal communities from Angelo Coast Range Reserve, California, USA - CZODoug2_1_08_16fungal (PacBio error correction) | ecosystem: Environmental > Terrestrial > Soil >...
AGAATGAAAAACATAAAAGGAAAGACAAAGAAGATGACATGGGCGGAACATTCACCCATCGGCTCTTCAGACGGGAAAGGTTCACAAGTGCGATAACCCGTGGCCACGGTAGGACGAGGCTCAAAAAAAAGAGGTCGGGGTATGGGGACATCGCAGAATATTACTTTCTTCCTACCTTTCATGAACTTACATACAGAAAAAAGAGGGACGGAAAATCGAAGGCTCGGAGAAGGAAGAAAAACGGCTTTGGTCTTACTCTTCGGGCCTATTCCACAGCACTTAGTCAGGGGGGAGAAATCTGCAAGGGACGACCGAGGGAAAGAAACTGGGAAAAAGTAAAATGCGAGAATAGGGCGTGTCAAGTCCGGAAAGATCCCCCTAACGACACAGCTGCCGCCGAACTACCCGACCAACTAAAAAAAAAAGCCTGCCTCCCAGCCCGGTAGGCCTCAGGGAGAGACATCATGCTGAGGAGGCTTTGAAAGAGGGGGCCCAGGGGGGGGGGCTCCTTCGCCTCCTCCCTTTTAGTCGGGGGGGATGAAAAAGAGCGAGAAAGGAAGGGGGGGGGGTAAGGTACTGTCTTCGTCTTGAGGCTGGGATGAGAGATCTTCATGGAGCTGGGGGAAAGAGAAGCGGAGGAGAACGACGCCAAAGGCCAAAGGAATCTGCCTTCAACGCCCTGTGCGTCATTCATTATAGGGGGCCGAGAAAGGCAGAAGGAAATAGAGTGCGAGCCCTCGCGTGATCATAACTCGACTAAAGGCAGAGGACGTCATTGAGAAGACTTGTAAAGGAGCCGCGAAAGATCGGTTGAAAGCCATCCTAGGGCAATCCCTCGAAAACCGAAACCCGAATAGAAAGAGGTCACCGAACAGAAAAGAAGGTCAAAAGAGCGCGGGAAAAAAAGAAGCGCGTAAACGAACCGTTATCTCTACGAGTTCGAAAAAGGCTTCCATCTCCGCCCACTCAAAAGAAATGGCCAGTATGTGAGAGGTCAAATTCCACCATCCGGGACATCACCTAAGCGAGGATCGAAAAAAAAAGAGTGTCAGGATGCAGGGGGAGGAGACACCCTCCCCTTCTAGCTAGGGATCCCGGCTTTGCAGCTGTGGGGGCCAATCCTCTGTAAAAGAGGTTCAAGGGGATCAAAAGGAGATCCGAGGAAGCACGGCAGTCTGTGGCGGCATGAACGTGTACAGAAGCTTTGAAGTAAGGGATGAAAAAATCCGCGGGATAGCAAAACACGGTCCACGGCTATCGCAAACGCACGAGTTGGCGAAAATCCATGGCCACGAAGGGGCTCACTAAGAAATGCAGCCTGAGCGAAAAAGAGAAGGCCTGGAGTGACGGAAGGGGGGAAGCGCCTGAACCCAAAGGAAGGTAAAGAACAGTACGGAAGCCCTAAGGATTCATCGAAGCTTCCCTCCGGTTCTTGGATTTCCCGCACGCCTTTCTTGAACGGAAAAGTTGAAAGGGAGGGGGAAAAGTCCAAGGTGTGGGATTTCCTTACCCGTTTCTCCTACGCAGAACATTTGACTCAAAAGTGGCGGGGCCTCAAAGCAGAAGAGGATAATGACGAGGGGATCTTTGCTTTGGTCGCCCGAAGGGAATCCCCGTCCTTGGAAATGAAGGGGGAATTTGGCAGGATCAGGGAACTACCTTCTCCTTTAGGGCCCGGAATTTCCATAAGCAGTCCAGGAAGTGTCCGCGGAAGAAGGAGCGAAAAACCGGGGTAGGTTTCGAAAAAAGGAAGAGCGAACCATCTTTAAGGGGGAGGGCAGTCACCGGTAAACTCACGGGCGGGATCAGAAGAAGAACAAAAACAAGGGAAAGGAAACCTTAGTGAGCGTCAAAAAGTTGTCTTCAGAGAGTCCCTTTCTACAAGGGGGTAAGGCTTCACCTTCTGTGCCAGGTCTTCAGGACGAAGGAAGGGGCCGTCGAGACCAAAGGGTAACCAAGAAAAGGGAACACGAAGGGAAAAAGGTGAATATCTCTTTCTGAGGTCTTCAAAACTCCCTCAATACGAAGAGGGTTCGTTCTAAAGGGGGAAGGACTCATCTGGGGGCACTGTGGCTCTGAAAGGGGGGGGAATCAACAAAAACATCCGTTTCTGAGCCTCCTTCGGCTATAAAAAAAACGGCCCCTCATGGCGGTGCTGTCACCAATAAAAGGAAAAATGCTCGGGAGACTGTGTCAATTCCCTGGTCAAAGGCAAACGTCTCGCGCGAGGTGTCGAGGCCGCGTCCAAGGGCCAGAATAGAGAGGGAAAAATCCGGGAAAGAGAGAAGGGAGGGAGGTGGGAAATGGACCTCGTGTCATGTTCGCTCGCGTAGGGGAACGGGACAGGAGCGAGTGGGCGCGCAGTCGGCCTGGGAAACAGGAAAACAGAAGGGAAAAAAAGGTCTAGCAAAGTAGACTATGGGACGTCGTCCGATCCGGATCGAGGAGAAGGGAAACAAGGCGGGGACAAGGGGACACAAAGAGGGAGCAGTGGAGGCGACTGGGTTGAACCCGGTTCCCGAAGGGCCACCCCAAAAAATCAGAAAGCACAGAGCGTAAATCCGCTATTAGTGCCGCGATGCATGATGTGGTCGCCAATTGCTGGAGGGGGGGAAGAGTGCAGGGTTAAGAACGCCGTAAAACGTAGCCGATCCAGGGAGCCGTCGAATAGGGGGAGGAGGAAAGAGATCTAACTGAAGGCTCTTCTCGGGGGAGTTTAAACCGTGACCTCTGATCAGTGTGGATTTCGAGAAGAAGTTGAGTGCAGAGAAAAATTGGCCGACCGAGACCTGAAGCGCCGTTAAGAAGCAAATGCAGAAACCCAACAAAAAAAGCCGAGAGGAACTCAGTAATAGGCGGGGATCCACTCAGAAGAATAAAGAAGCCGCAGTTATCCTTTTTGCCCAAGGGGCGGTATTGTGCCGAACGATAATTACTCAGCCCAGGGAGAAAGTGAAGGGACGGGCTTTAAATGCAACTCTTGACCGGTCGCTACGTGAATTCCTAAGAGCCCCTCGCGTCCCTGTGATTCCGTAGGTCGGCCTTGGAGTAGATGCCTCCTCAAATTGAGATCTCCCGTCCCCCCCTAGTCTCCGCTCTGAGTTCAGGGGGGGACTGGGAGGAAGGGGGGCTGCCCCAGTTATCTTCTTCGAAAGCTTCCCACGCGCGTCCAGAGAAGACGACTGAGAAAAAGGAAAGGCCGGGAAGCCTCCAGAGTGTACTCTTCTCAATGTCGGGAAGTAAGGGGGACTTGGGATGCGGCAGCAGTGTTTCTTTGGGTTCCTGCGGCCGGGGTTCTTTCGGGGTTCATCTGAGGGGGGACCGGAACCGCAAGCAAAAGAGAAAAATAAACTAAAAGTAGGGGAAAGGGCCTCTTCCTCTGAGCCCCTGGCCTCCGGAGTGACATGAAAAGCAAAGAAATAGGTCGAGATGACCATCCTTCTAACAGGGACGATGACTGTCAGATAAGGTACGGGAGGAGAAACCTGAAAGGGGGGAGGAATAGGGAGGAAAAAAAGAAGAGAGGAGACGGGGGGGCCTGGGGTGGTTTTAAAGGGTCGTGTGGAAAAAAGCAGCCGGGCAGAGTGTGGTCATCGGGGGAAATGGTGACGACCCCGTAGCGAGAGCGGAAGGGGAATGTTCCCGAAAGAAGGAAAAAATGTAAGATCGTAGGCACGGATGATTCTCCAGCATATGCGCGCACAAAAGGAGGAAAAGAGAGGAGGCAAAGGAAGCAAAAGAGCAAGGAGGGCGGGGGAGAAGGGATGCTTCAATTGCCCATCTACGCTTGGGGCTACGGGTTCGGCACCGTTAGAGGCCGGGATAGGGGTTCAAAACCAAGGAAAGGGATTTATTGTCTCGAGCCGAGTAAGGAAACCAGTTCGGTAGGACAGCGGGTCAATCTTGAGTATCGATCCGGAGGTCTAGAAGGGGATTGGAGAACGATCCTTCCGAGAAACACATCTTCCTGATGGTTGATCAAAAGGGAAAGAACGAACCTTACCGAGAAAAGGGGAGGTGAAAAGAGAAATCGGGAAGGAAGGGCCAACCGAACGACCTAACGGCACTCTGAGCGACTAGAGACCACTGTCCGCCCGCCAAAAATCCCAGGTGGGGGGAGAATGTACGGCCAACGGCCTAAAGACAAAAGGAGGAAAAAAGTGTTTCCTTGGGGTCCAAAAACACCAGGAATATGCATATCATCTCAGAGTCTCGTTTCTGGGAGTCGTTCCTTGGTTCTCTGGGAGGATGGGGGGAGCAGACCTGAGGGATGGGACTAGGAAAAACTCTTCTTGTGAATCTCCCTGCTAGCTGGCTGGGGGAAGCCTACTAAGGAGGTCGCGGGGTCTTCCTGGGCATCTGACCTTTGGGGGGGGGGACTCAGGTTATTTCTTTTCCCCGTGACCCTCCGTCCACGAATCGAGAGGACAATCAGCTTCATCACAACGCGAGAAAGGGAGCTACGCTGGCGTCTCTCTCTCCAGGGGTTAAGACTGTAAGGCCTCTCAACGTTTCGCTATGGGCTTCAAAGGAAGGGTAGTGGGCACGGGCACTTGTCCTCGTCGGCCAGGTGCCGCTCAAGCAATCCAATAAAAGCCAGAAAGAGAGAACAACCCGGGGCAAAAAAGCAAATGCCATCCTTGGCTCTTAGAAGGCTCTGCTCCTACCTCATAGAAGGGACTCTGCTCCCCACACCTGAAACGGCTTACGAGGGGAGTTCTAACCAAAGAGAAACAATCAAAGCCCGGCCTAAGGGGACGATCTATCAGAACATCCAATCCTCGCAGCAAAGCGGGCAGGGGGGGGGTGGCAGGTTGAGAGTGAACTTCTTTCAATTCAAACACTCACGGAGAGCTGATGGGAACCTTTCGGTGACAAAGGGTGGGAGTCCTAGGCGAAAGAAGACACCACTCGAGAAGAAAGACTCCAATATCTCCTGTTGTTGCGCGACTTTCCAGGAAGCTGGGTGTGCAAGATCGGTGGAATGAGCAAGAAAAAAAAGAGGCGGAGGGGGAAGGGGGAAAAGGCAAAACGTTAAAACACGCGACCATGCACTAGGTGGCGTCAAAGACCAGGGCCACCCGCCGCGGATACCTCTGCTGACCCTATCGGGACCAAGAGAAAGACCTGGACAACAAGGAACATTGACGAAAAAGGGTCGACAAAAAAATCCGAAGGAGAGCCGCGCGGAACAGGTAAGGGGACCTTCGGTCACAAAAAAACCTGGTGAAAAGATCCAATCGGGAAGGGGAGATCATCACCTCCGCGGAGGGGGAACCGTAAAAGACGGGGTTTTGGGGTACCTTTCTCCTAGGACATCGGAAAGAATTGGAGGAAGCACGATGTGACTACGGGTTTTCATGGAACTCCGAATATCGGACTGGGGTCGAACCCTCGGGGAGCACATCCTTGATGTGCTTTAATCGTGTTCCCGGAGAGAGCCGGCCCCGTACCGAAAAACTGGCAAACGCGGAGACCTGCAAAAAAAAAGCGCAAAGTTGAAGAACGAACGTGGTCCACAAGGGAAAGAAGGGGACGGACCCTCGGGGGAGGAAAGGACGCGCTACCCTGGGCGGTACTCTCTCAACAACAAGCGTAGGGAAATATAGAAGGGGAAAGGGGGAAGCGTCAAAAGAGCCGGGACCAAGTGGACTCTGGGGAGGACTCTCCGGGCTGTCCGGTCAATCGTCCGCGCTGGCCGAGGGCGGGGAAGCGGGCGGACACTAGGCAACTGCGTGCGCTAAAAAGCGAGGAAAAAAAGCAAAGATCGCCGCTATTTTGTTCTGCGCGGCGAGCGCACGGTTTCGGCCCAGCCACTTAAAGGTCCGATAGGCGTCGGGCGCCACGGTGAAAAGAAGCCCAAAAGAGAGGGGGGGAGGAAGGGGAATAACCGGGGAGGGCGTTCTGTCACGAAAAAAAGAACTTGTTATTCTTGGACTGACGGGCAACTGGGACTTCAGGGGCCCAGAAAAAAAAGGGGGAAACGGCGCCGGGGGGGAAAATGCAAGGGGGCAACCTGAGAGGCAAACGGGTGCATCCAGAGTCTCGTCTATCGGGTTCAGCAGTCTCGTCAAGGAGATTCTATGTGGCCGGAGAAACCTCGGAGGGGAGATCGCGTAATCCGCGAAGGGGAAAAAAGTCAAAACCGGGAGAAAAGAGAACGAGATGATGCACACTTGCATTGGAAAGGAGGCGCACCCAGGAGAGAAGTGTCCGGGGCTAACAGACAAGTTGGGCGAAAAAGAGGGGCTCACCACATTCTTACACTCCCGGTATCCAGCGCGGACGTTCGTTTTGAAAGGGTTAAAAGCCGTACCTCGGGAGGAGCAAACGAACCCGGGGGGAGCCCAGGGTGAATGACTTATGGGGGTGCGTGATAGAGGTCGCCAGGATAAGGGGGGGGGGGAGATAAAAAACGCACCAAAGCTACCTTTTTATGCCGTTTCCGGCGATGAAAAATTATGCAGGGACCGGAGCAGACAAAGCTGAAAAGAAACCTCAAGAGAAGGGGGGGGGAACCGTTCTGCGGGAGAAGGGGGGCGAGCCCGATCTTTTAGCCAGCCGGGCCTGAGGCAATGGGACTGATTAAACAGCAGAGAAAGCCTCACAGGCCCGGCGGGACCGGGGCGACGTCTAGCTGAGGAACACGCCGATAGAGTTAAGAAAGGCGTGATCGGTCTGCCCGGGTGCGAAAACGATCATTAGAACTACAGTGAATTAAGGCCGAGGAGGCCATAGGGGGGCCAAAAGCGGGGATTCCCCCGCCCGAGGGGAAGGCCCGAAGAGCGGAATCCCGGAAAGAGACGAAAAAAACGGAAAGGATCATTTCAACCGGCCGGCCCCCTGCGGGGGGGAGAAAACAGGAAAGCCAGCGACAGCAAAGAAAACGCAGTCTAAGGGGACCTTCTAGCGGGTACCCTACAGGGGATACTTGGAAAGGGGGGGGCCAGACGGGCTTTCCGTGTGGAGGCGGTTCGGTTGTACCCTGAAGGGGGGGCACGAAGAAGGGGGGGGGGAAGCATGGGCACGAAAGGGAGCCCGACCCTCTCTTGAACACGACTGCCGTGGCCCGCCGGCTCATATCTTTTACGGGGGTGTCGAGCCGCGAGGATCCAGGCCCTACTGAATTCTCCTCAAAAACTAACAAGGGGGGGCCGATTACTTTCCGAAGAGGGGGGGATGGGTCTGTAAATGAGGAAGCAATCGGAAGGAGCAAGAAACACTTTCCTTTTTTAAGGTGGTGGCCATCAGAAAGCAACGAGGGGGTCCATGAGGGGGATCCAAAACCGTCAGGCAAATCTGAGAAGGGGGGGACTGGTCAGAACCTTAGACTCCCGTGTTCTATTATCCTGGGTCTCAGGAGCGGGAGGATCGCAAAAAGAGGGGAGTATTAAAATATCGGGGATCTCTTAGCGCACAGCTCCTGAATAAGACTAGGGGTTTCCTGAGTAGGAACATTAAACATCAAACTCTCGGCGAGATTGGGCGGAAAAAAGTTCGATGAAGAAAGGACGGATGGGCAACCTGTGCTCACAAAAAAAAGGACCAGGCGTCAGTATTGGACTTCGTCGCAAAAGGGGACGGGAACGGACCGAAAAAACAAAGTGCCCCTCTTGAAGTCATCTCCACCGACTACGTGCGGGCGGCAACATCCGGGGGGGAAAAGTAGAGAAAAGAGGGGCAGGAGGTAGACCCCCCACCCCCCCCCCCCCCCCCCGGCCCCCAAAAAAAAAAAAAGGGGTTTTGTTGGTTTTCCCCCCCCCCCCCCACCCCACCCCCCCCCCCACAACAACCCCAGGCCCCCGACCGACCGCCGGCGGCCCCCCCCCCACCCCACGACCCAAACAGCCCAACAAGCACCCCCCCCCCCCCAGCCCACCCCCCCCCCCCCCCCCCCCCCCCCCCGCCCCCCCAGCCCCCCCCACTGACCAAAACCCCAACGACACCCGCCCCCCTCACCACGACCCCCAACCCCCCCCCCGCCCGGCCAACACAGACCCCCCCCGGCCCAGGGGCTGTGCCTGGGCCAGGCCCGAAACAACAGGGCCACACCCCCGGAACAGGACGTTCGGAGGGAGACAACGGGGGGAAAGCCGGCAGTCAGCCTGATTCTTCAAATCAAGTGCCTGCCTTTTCCAACCGGCACCTATCCCAGAACGGGGAAGAAACGAACACTTGGGCAGAGAAAAACAGGGCGCAGGATAATTTCGTCATTCTGCTTCTTCACTGCTGAGTTCGCCAGACCAGCTGGGGGGGGAATTCAGCCGGCCGCGGGGCTGCCTTGCTACAGCTATAGTCTCTCGCTCCGGGGCGCGGGGAAAAAGGCAGGGCGGCGCACCTTTGCCTTTAGAACCCGCGGGAGGGGGAAGACCCTCGGGGTCGTCGAGCCACGAAGGTTCAGGAAAGGAAATTGTCGTCTTCATCTCGTTTGCCGCGTCACTACGCACGATCTAGGCCAGCCGGAGGAAATATCACGTAAAAACATCGAAAATAAAACGTAAAAGAAAAGGGGGGCTAAGCCGGGGTTAAGGAAGACCTTCTCTTCCGAATCTGTCCTCCATTGATCTCAAGTCACTGCTGCCCTCCCGCTAGGGCTCCACACTGGGAAAAACCTACGAAAGGGAGGGGGAGGCCGTGGAGTATAAGTCTCCTACCTCTCTCTACCGGAAAAGCATACCCTTTGAAAATCTTTCTAAGGAGGGGAGCGGGGGGCTCCTAAGGAAGGCGATCCGCAAAATTCGAATCTATGAACCCAATCCATCAATCTCTTCGGGTACTCCCGTGAAGGTTCTTATCTGCGGCCGGGTGAGGGAATTTCAAAAAGCGCAGAAACTGCGGGGGCAGCATTTGGTGCGCTCTACGAGGTCGGGCCCTTGTTCGACGGTCAGCAGAAACGGATGGAAAAAAGAGCGGAATACTGCAGGCAAGAGGAGAAGGTGCGAAAAAAGAAAAGGAAGGCCCGGCGATCTCAAAAGAAACGTCACGTTCAGCTGCGGACTGACAGAATCGGGAAAAAGTTCCACGAAGCCGCCACCGCAAGATTGGGACCAGAAACGGAAGAAAGGAATGGCTGGCACGGAAGAGATAATATCTTAAGGGAAAAACGGGAAAGTCCCAGGTCCTTAATGCCATCTTCTCCTAGAAGTTCCGAAGGAGGATAAGGGGGTACCATTTAGGCGGAGGGGAATCGCGACGGAGTTCAGTTTCTTGGACCTGCACAAGCCCTGACGGGCCGGGAAAGGGTTTGGATAAAAAGGGCCGGGTAAAGCAAGTGCGAAGGAACCGGGAGTCCAGACAAAAACCTGAGGAAGGAAAGATGAAGAAGGGGGGAGGGGAAAGAAAATATGGGGAAAAATAGTCCGAAATCTCTGGAGGTCTTGCAGGCGGGGAGGGAAAAACCACGACGCGGACGAGGACGAAAAGAAAGGGGGAGGGAAAAACGGAACAGTTTGGAACAAACCTCTAACCCTTTACACTGCCATTTGCCAGCTCGGCAGAGACGGGACAGTAAAAAAATAAAAGGCCAATCCTGGGGAAAGAAGTACTTCCACCTTGTCTCCCTGGACGCCTTATCAACCCTCTTGTGAAATGAAGAGTCTGCGCTTGATCTCGAGGCCCAACACAAAGGGAGGAGTAAGATATATATCAAGCTAAAACAACAAGGGAAGAGACCGGCTTCTACCAAGGTGCCTTCTTGGACAGGGGAGGGGCCCGTGCGGGGGGGACCATGTCTCGGGGGAGCTCATTCCCGGGACGTTAAAGGGAACTTCGCAGGGTAGGGAAAAAGGGGTAACGAGGAAGAGCGGGGGAAAAAAGGGGTCTTTGAGGCGTCTAACCACCGCAATATCGCCGCGATGGGTCTTCGTTAAGGGGAAGCGGAAGAGTCGGGTCCCAGAAAGGGGGGGCTACTCTTCTTCGGCGCCACGTGTGGCCTTCGCATCAGAGACCAACAAGGGGGAGGCCGGTTCTCCCCATCCCCGAAAATGCACTGGGCTTGGTAAAATCCAATAATTCTGTCCCGGCTTGGAGGAATGCCTGCGAACCGGTTTGGTAAGGAAGTCCTGCTCTTCGCCGAGGGTTTTCGATGCCGTTCAAGATTCTCGTCCAATGGGGCATGGGACCGAAAGGGGAGGCGAGGGACTGGGTCGGAATTCGTCCCTGCGCTTCTGGTCCCCTGTATTTTCAACCCAGGGCATGGTGGGAGAGGGAAGGGGGGAAAAAAATCCTGAGCTTTTCATACGCATCGGCCTGAAAAAGGAGAAAGGCACGGGGGGGGAAAAAAGGAATGTAGGGAAGACAACCCATTGACTATTGCCTTCGGGTGCGACTAGATTAAGGGAGATTCTAAAAATGGGCGGAGAATGCTCCCAGGAGCTTCCCCAAAGCCATGGTTCATTCAGCTCGACGTGCGTGGTAACGTTTGACAAAAAGAGGGAAAAGGAAAAAAAGCCACCCTTCCAAACGGGCCGAGAGGGGCAAGAAGAAAGGTATGGTATGCGATGAGCCTTCTAACAGTGAGCTTTTTTGGGATAATACGGCGTGCCGGGGAAGAAACTAAAAGTAGAGGGGGGTGAGGTAGCCTGGGGGCATAGGTAGGCGAGCAGGATCAGCTACGCGCGAAAAGGCAGAGCTTTTCGGTGACCGTTGCGCTGGGAGAAGGGGGGGAAGGGGGCATAAAAGGGGCCAGTTCCTTAAGCGTTCAATCTAACGCCAGGGAAGAGATTCCCAGGGGGCCGATGGGAGAAGAAAGGCAAAAGGGCTTATAGGGGATAGGCTCAATTCCTTGGTCGTTATCAGGCTGTCTTCAGGCTCGTCGTGGTCGTGCCGGGCCCACGATCATGAAGAAAGGAAATCTAGGGAAGAAAAAGTAAGAAATAGGAAGTAAAGTGAAAGTCTCGCTGGGATTCCCCTAACTCGTCCAGGCGGCATGATCGTAAGAGGCAGGAAACGGAAGGGGGTCTATTGGACATCCCTTCCCCCATTGCGGGGACGGAAAAGACACGAAAAGAGGGGGGGGGAAAGGCTAAGGAAGCATCAGCCATGGAAATTAGCCCTAAAAATGGGCTGGGCGGCGGCGGCCAGTTGGTCGGTAGTTCGGCGCAGCGGAAGGGGGGGGGAAGAGGGAAAAGGCCGGGGAGGGAGCTGTGGTAAACAAAGACCTGGTCCGGAAAAGGGCTGATAAGAGGAGGTCCTTCGCTTGTGACTCGTCTCGAGCCGCGGACACTAAGTCAAAGGTGTGGGGTTGGGGGAGGACGGCTCTAGAAAACATGTTTTCTCTATTTCAAGGCGATAGGTTAAGTTCGGTAAGACTAGGAGGCTTCACAGCGAGAAAGCTGACGGAAAAGGGGTTGTTTTCCTTTATTGGGACACACTTCAGCTGCAAATTAGGAAGGTCCAGGGTGCGTAGCCTATATCTGGTTTCCTGTGCCCCGCAGAAAGTAAAAGACCCAGGCAAAAAAGGCGAGAGCCAG
>Ga0179593_1307784_pt1 | contig 11470 bp, 9 predicted proteins | sample CZODoug2_1_08_16_FD_185931 | JGI IMG/M metagenome (GOLD analysis project Ga0179593, IMG submission 185931) | Vadose zone soil fungal communities from Angelo Coast Range Reserve, California, USA - CZODoug2_1_08_16fungal (PacBio error correction) | ecosystem: Environmental > Terrestrial > Soil >...
TGAGGAAGTCAAAAGTATGGATCGCTGTGAATAATGGGAAAGACTCTCATCGTTTCTTAGATCCTCTCCGGGAAGTACCAAAGCAAAAGTAGATTGTCTTTGGTAACGTGGGAAAAGAGAGGATGGGGCTCTCGTTTGCCGCAAAATGTTCAGCATTGAGCTCAAGCCCTCGGTCGCTACGCGGGCCCTGGAGCGTGGTAATGGGATCACAGAAAACGTCCACAGGAGCCGTTGATGTGAACTCGAAGGAAGCCATAAGGGTAAAATGTCCAAAAAGTTGGAGGCCTCCGAGAAAGGCTGGAGGGGGAAATCAGCCAACTCGGTAAATGAGGGAAGGGAGGAGGCAAGAAAAAAATAAAGGAGTGCCGTAACGCAACTTTCAAGGCGTAGCGGTCATAATTGCAGTCTTAGGGTGCGGAGGAGATCTCGAAGGGGGAAAAAAAGGAGAGAGGCAGCACACTCCCATTGCCGTTTTAATTGCGTCGAGGAAAAGTCTATTAAAGGAATAAAGACCGGGAGGAGCGGGTCTGGGTGAGGGAAGCTGCGGCACCTCGACGGAGAGGAAAAAGCTGCCTGTGCCCTAACGGGATGTCGTACGAAAGGCCGAGGGCCGCTTGTAAAAATAACCTAAGGGAAAAAAGAAACGAAAAGGCAAATGAACGAGGGGCCTTCAGAAAACGTTCCATTCAGTTTGGTGAGCAAGATCGAAAAAGGAAGGGGAAGGGAGAATTGGTTCAAGCCGGGACCCCGAGATCAAAAAGGGCTAGCGACAAAAAAAAAAAAGCCACGGCGGCGCAAATTTACTTGGATCTCAACCTGGTCAGGGGGTGGAGGACTCTGGAAAAGAGGGAAACCACATCTCAACATTTTACTTTGCAATGGGGGGGGAACGAGAACAACCCACCGGAAAGGAAGGGCCTCAACAACAGTCCTGTTGTGAGAAACCCGAGGAGGGAAAAAGGGGGGTTGCTTTTTGCAACCTAAGAGTTCTCGGGAAAGAATAGAGGCCTACAGATGGAGAAACCGTGCCGGAAGGGGCCAAGAGAGTACGTGGAAATAGACCTGAGAAATGAAGGGGAGAAGTCTCATTACTTCTTGAAGAGGGGCATGCCCACCCCAAAAAACTAAAAAAATTCCGGCCTAGAAAGGCACGACTCGCACGATCAACCAAAGGGGAGTTGAATAGATTTGCCTTGAGACGAGCGACAGGAAAATCAACACTGCCTTCTGGGGAACTCGCACTCCATTGGTACAGGATGTTGAAAAGACGCAAACGCAAGTCCAAGGATTGAGAAAATTGGCATGTTCAGGGAAAAGAGCCATCATCAAAACGCTGGCAGACAGAAGAGGAAAAAAACATTGTCCCAGGATAGGCAATAGGGGAACACGACTGACCGGGGCCTTCTGCACAAAAAATTTCCTCTATCTCAAAGGGGAAAAAAGACGAAGAAGGAAAACGTCCAAGCAATAGCAATGCAGATTCTAATGGTGAAGCGTAGAAAAAAAAAGTCCACGGGGTGGGCAACCCTCCCGAATTTTTCGAGAGGAATAAGCTGCTGAGGGGAGGCGAGCGGAGATGGGGCCGCTTGGTTGATGAGCACCAGGCAGGGCCGGTGCCATGGAGGGAGTAGTACAAACGGCCCGACGGGAGGGGGGGAGGAAGAGGAAGTGCTAATGGACTTTGATTCTCAGCCCCTTGAGGGTGGGACATTGTAAAAAGCGGCAAACTGGAGAGGGTTAACTCCGCGCGAGTACCTCAATTATCACTGCAAAACGCCACAAGGAAGCAAGGAGGGACCCAGAATCAAACAGAAGTTTGGGCAAGGGAGTCAGCGAAACCGACGGGTCATACATTTTTGAAACCAAGGGAGGTCGATTGAGACGTGTTTGTTCTGTTGTCCAACCGTGGAGGGGGTGAAAGACGATGGAGCACATACCAAGGGAGCAGGAAGTTAATTTGTACAGATCATCTGCATCATGTTTGCTCGCATTTGCCGAATCCGCTGTGAATAACCAGTCTTCCCCTATGAACTGTCAAAAAATAGCAGGACAAGGAAAAAATAATAGGGGAAGGAACACATCCATGCGAGCGGGTCGGAGGCAACATTTTGGGGGCGACAGAGTTCGAAGTCACGTAGGGACCAACGGATCCCGACGGCTTGACCGAGGGACCCAAAAGTAGCGAAAGAAGGGGGAGGTGGTCGGAAAGAAAATTGTCTTATAGGGAGACAAGCGACAAGGCGGTGAAGCCTGTCGCGCGTAACGACCCGTGCCGCCTGGAAAGAGGAAGGGACGCTCACTGCCCGTCGCCGCCCGCCGTTAATCAGGGGGCCGGGGGTCGGCTCCCCAAAGGAAGAGAAAAAAAGGCCCCGCAGACCTTACTCTCCTCAACAAAGAAGCGTAAATAGATATATCAGACGCCAGCCGGGCCGGGCGGGCCGAAGGCCGACCCCCAAGTCCGTCACAGTATCACGGGCGGCGACTGGGCGGGAACGGAAGGAGTTTCAAGGCTGGAAATCAGTAAAAAAAAAAGGGGAGGCAATCAAGGAAGGAGGGAAGGGGGCAAGAGGAGTCAACGGAAACAGCTGCAGACGTAAAAAGTCAAAGGAGGGGAGTCAAGGTAACCTAATGAGGTCGATCCAAAGTTCAACACCAACGCTTTTATAGACCCATGTGGATTTGTCCAGGAAGAGGAAGGGAGGGGTAAAAAATATACAAATTAGGTCCTGTACGGGGGGAGAAGAAAACGATCAAAACCAGAATGCAGAGGGGGGACGTCTCATGAAGACTGTCGAGTGGGGTGCAGGCCAAACGTCTTTCTCATCTTTAAGGCAAGACACGTTGGAAAACAAGAGACGCACACACGCTCCGAAAGAAGACTAAAGAAAAGGTCAGGTGGTGAGAAAAGGCTGTGGGGGGGTCCGCATGGGCCTTCCTGGAACAAAAAGATTCGCCGGTACTGAAGGAACCGACAGCTTTTCCCTGTTCGCGGGAGCATTAAATTGTAAAAACAAGTCCCGCGAGGAAACCGGCTGAAAAGAGAAGGGGGACTGGGGAAAGTGCAGGAAAATTTCAACAGGGGAGTCTGAGGAAGACAGAAAAAAGTCCAGGCAAAGGACTGATATTCCGACCATCGAGGCGCCGTATCGACAACCCTGAAAAAACGGCTCTCAAGCCGATAAAACGCCCCGTCATCGGAAAAAGAAGCAAAGAACAGATCCATCAAAAAAGAAACCGGGAGGAAAGAACAAACACCGCGGACGCAAAATCCGACACATTCGAAGAACAAAAACAGGCTATTACTAGGACGACTTGGCTACGCTCAGCATCAAACGCACCGCATCTACTGAGCAAGGAAGAGGGGTCACTGAGCAAGGGGAAGAAGGTCGTTCCTCGTCAAATTGTAAAGGCTGCGCAAGTGGAGCTTTGTCGGGAAACCTCGAAAAAAACATGGAAGCAGCCGCCTCCGTGTCGGTGCGGAAAACACAAGTGGCCGTGCGTTCTGAAAACGATAAGACCGTTTCACGGTCTCGCGGCTTTCAGCGCCAGAAAAACAACGTCTCAAGGTGTGGAGCGAGTAGGACTTTGTCCTGGCCAAGGACCGGTCAGGGGACGCCCTTGAATAAAGCCCGTCAAGATCGCCGGAAAAGGAATAGTAGCGAAAAAGACGGGGAAGGTTGTTAGACATAGGCCCGGAGTCTTTTTTTCCCCTAGAATAGTCTTCCAGTTGGGGCAAAAAAACAAAAGGAAAAGAGGCCCCGACAGGCCTGGGGTTACAGGTCCTCAATGGTTGGGCACACGGCGGCCATGTGTCTCGGCGTAACCACCTGAGGACCGGCAGCAGTCAATGTCAACGGGGGGAAAAAAAGGAAGGTAAAAGCCACCCAGGGCCCCGTTTAGGGCGAGCATTGGAAGAGGAGGTTTGTGCGAAACGGAATCTCGGGTCCGCCGCAGAAGAAACACACGGCCTTCCCCATGAAGGTAATCCTTTGCACACGGGGAGAACCCGAACGGGGCAAACGGGTAGCGCTTTGATAGGGCCGCGTAGATAACTTGAGTGAGGAACAAACCCAGTCATATACGGATCAGCCCGAAGGAGGGGGAAACAACTTCCGGCCGTTCAACGGCCGCCGGGAAGGGGAAAAAAGGACCGAAAGCAAACAGCCCTGCGAGAGAGCGAATAAAGAAACGCTAGAACGGGAACGGACACCGGCCTGATGGCGCTGCTAGATTTGAAACTATCGAGAGCTAAGACAAAACCCTAAAGAAAACAAGCCAGGCGCTACGAATTGGGGGCAAGAAAAACGGGGCCCCGACGAGGAAGGGGGAAAAAGACTCACTTGTCCTTCGCCTTGACACTTGAACAAGAGCAGCCGGTCGAGGAAAGTATACCTTGGATACCAGAAATCATGCTTCGAAGAGTTCATAAGAAAGGCGACGAAAACGGTGTCTTTAAAATCAAACCATCAGGGGCCAATGGAGTCGAGATCGCGGCCGAGAAAAGGGCTGAAAGCCTGCACATTTGAAGGGGTCATCCAAACGAAAGCTGATAACAACGTTACCAATAAAGAGAATGTCGTTATCTAGATACAAGAACGGAGATCGCATGACAAGGCGGCCGCGCGATGGACCATTTCGCCAAAAGAACAGAAGCTGGAAGGGGACACTCTACAACCAGAGGGAAAAGGAAGGGATAAACGGCCCGCATTAGACCGGATGATGAAATATGTTGGGTCCAGCTCGGAACAGGTCATTCGGGAAGAAAGGGAAAAGTCAGGGATCACCAGATCTTGTTAACGTTTATCTGAAGAAGCAAGTCGCTCGGAATACCCTGCACGGTGGCAGCTTGCAATATCCGGATCCCAAGGGACGAAAGGAAGAAAGGAACAGACCCCGGACGGTGTAGGATTGACAAAACGCTCGGAAGTTGATGATGAAGCCCGCAGACGATCATGATGGAAGGGTCGAAGGGAGACTACTCCGCGACAGCTGAGACCGGGGGGAAGCATCATCGGTCAAGAAGAATCAGTAGGAGGGTTCAAAGGCCCAACGTAGGGGCCGGAAGGGAACATTCGTAAGTTCGCAGGAATGAAAGGAGGGTTGTTGTCGTAGAGCGCGATGGAAAAAGCGCGCTCTCCACTAACAGTGGAATAAAAAGGGGGCGATGCGAAAAGCATTTCTATTGTTAAGATAGGACTTTTCTGGTCAAAACGGCGAGCGCGCGAAGCGGCCGAATTGGGGGGCAAAAGCCTCCGTCGGGAGGAAGAGTAGGTTCCGGGGGCATAGCTTGTGATCCTCCAATAAGCAAACGATGACGCAAGGAAGGAGACACCAGTCGCAGGGAAACTCAAGAAGAAATGATACAGGGAGGGGAAGGCCAGGGGGGTCTCCCGCTATAGGACCCGAGATCCTTTACGCACACAACAAAAACGGAAAAGCAAAGGGCGCAACGGAATGACTAAACCGGGGGGGAAAGGGGGGGTGCAGGAAGCGGGCAACTCTAACCAGGACAACATGACTGGCCGGAAGAACTCAAAAAGGGACTTCCAAAAAAAGCGCCTAACAAGGGGGGAGAAGGAAACCCCGGCTGTTCAGACGGGGTATTGGTGGTTGCAAAGCTATTCTGGGAAACGGATCAAGGGAAGAAATTCAGAGAAACCGTTCCGCAGAAATCTTCCACTGATCTTGATATCCTACTTAATAGTCCTTGGAAGGAGAAGCGGATGGAATGTGTCAAAATTCCTTGTCCTCTTGGCAGGCCGGTATCAGCGCACCACCGGAGACGTTGATAGTATTGAGCGTAATCCGTCTATCTGCAAACTCGGTCTTGAGACGGTGGGGGAAAAAGCGGAAAAATCCTGTACTGTTCCGGAAGCCAAACCAAGGGGGCGGACTTGGCTTTCGAGGTGTCTCGCCAATCTCACGCTTGAAGAATTAGCGCAAAAAGATTGTCACCGGCGATTAGGAAAAGACGGACCGGTGAAAATTCTCAATTGTCCTTAAGTCGTGCGATGCTGGGACGGCGTCCAAGTAATAGCCTGCTCGGGTATTCGAATGGTTAGGAAAAAACGAGTGCGGGGACCCGGGTGGACCAAAAGTCTTGAGAGGAGAGAGAGGGGCTATGTCGGAAAGACGAGCGCTTTGTATCTGGCGGGGGCAGGGCAAGGAAGTGCGAGCGCGACCCGGGCGATGGGGACTGACGCGGGAGAACTTAATTAAAAAAGGAAGGGAAAGAGACGACCACAAGAGCGGCCCCCGTGAATGGGAAAGGGTACGAGGAGTGCCAGAGGGACGAGGAACATTCCAATACTGGTCCCGCGCCCCAGGAAAAAAAATCAGACCAAAGGCGAATCCTTGTTGAACACCGGCCAACGGCGGAACACCGCCGGGGACAGACGGGGGGGTGAAAAAGAAAGGTGGAAGGAAAAGATTTCGGGAGAGGGGGTGAGAAATGGTCCACAGGGGGAATTGATTCTGAGCCGACCAGTCGCGCAAAAAAAGGAAGTTCTTTGGGAAAGAAGATCAGAGATGCAGAGGGGGGATAGGCTGGGGACAGAGGTTGAAAAGGAATCCCCACTGGTCTCCAGTAAAAAGAATTGTTGTACAAACAAAAATGGGAAATATAAAAAACGAGTCTGGTAAACAATTTTTATGGTACCTGGGGGTGTAAATCCTTGAAGATAAAGCATCACGGTACACCCCACTGACTTCCACTAAAACGCGGTCTGCCTTTCCTACCCCCTGGTCACCCTTCACCTCCTTCCTTGCCCAAAAGCAAAGGCAGGAGCGGAAACCCAGGCCAGTCAGTTGCTTCCAGAGAAACAATAGGTCCCCGACTTTACGGCGGGGGGAAAAGGTGAATCGACGAAGGGTGATGGTTTCGGCCAGCTTGTCGTCGTCAACTAACAGCCATCAAGGAAACTGTGACTCAGGTGAAGAAGGTTGACACCTCTTACTCGCGGGAAGCGGCCCGCTCGAAGAAGGTGAGCACGGTGCAGGGAATGGGGGCGCATAAGGCCCGCGGAACACACGTAAAACGCTAAAAGGAAAAGAGAGCTCACACAACCGAAGGATGAAAGATAGAGGGGGAAAAGGGGAGGGGCCGTGTGAAGGAGTACCAGCGGGCTGATGCCGACCCAACAATGATCATCGGAGGGATCACCTTTCAAGGCTGCCAAGTGAGAGGGACCAGAAAACGGCGGCAACGTCAATAAGAAAAACAAGATGAGAGGCAACTAAAAAAGGTAAACCACCTCGCTATACTTTGGAGGGAATCCAAGCCGTGATGACGTCCAAGGACTACAGTGAGTAGATCACGACACAGGGCCTCCACCACGAGTTAATGAAACGAAAGGTGATGGGAATAACCTATTATTGAAAAGGTCTGCTGTAAAAATCCCAGCGGGGAGGACTTGGGACAGCTGATGAGCAATCTAGTCAACAGAAGCAGAGGGTTACCTGAAAAAGAACTTGAGGGGGGGGAAGAAAAATGGTAAAGTGCTCATCTGGAAGTGCTAGCCGGGGAAACAGCTGAGAAAGACCTTAATAGATCCCTGTCATTTTAAAAATAAGACCAACGGGTACACAGGCAGAACCTTGGATAGGTCAGGGAAGCCTTAGGATACGCTGGATAAATGCAACTAAACTGGAAATGCCGGGGGGGAGCCATGCCATACGGAAGAAGGAAGGACAAGAGCAAGGGTTCAACCCAGTCAGACAGGTCACCTAAAAGGGGTGAGATCTAGTCCTTTCATTGAGGTTCCAGAAGAAAGATACCAGGAGCGGCATCGAAGGGCGGGACCCTAGCCCTGGGAGGGGGGCCAGCAGGCTGCTCAAATATAAAAACCCCTGCCCGGAGCTCCTAAACCGCCAGAAAAAGCTGATAGAGAACGAGGAGGGGGGGCCCCACCGAGCGGAAGGAAGACAAAAAAAGGATTCACAAACATCCCGAAGCTTCTATTAAGTTAAGCGGACAGGTCTACATCGTAAATCGGCAAAGGGAAAGAAGGAGAGACAATGCGAACAACTTTCATGTTCCCTAGTCCGTATGGTGACAAGAGCTTCTTTAGTCCCGAAAGAATGATGCGGGGGGGAAGAGACCTACGAAATTGAAAAAAACCATGCCTGGTGAGTTTTCTGTGTAGGCCAGGACACGTAGCCAGGCGTCTCAAGCCGGACTGAAAGAGAGAACAAAGGTCTAAAAAGGAACCTGCGCTCCCAAGAATAGAAAAGGATCAATGTGTGAGAGATCGCACACTGGGCCCTTAACTAGGAAAGCGCCACGAAAAGAAAGTCAAAGGATAAAACGTCTCCAAAAAGGTCTAGGGGAAGGAGAAGAAAAGTGCAGCAATAAAGTCGTAATTCCTGATCATTTTACCTAGAATAGCTAATTTCAAAAAAAGTCCAGGCGGCGCCGTGGGGGAAGCCAAACAAAAAGGTTGATTCAGTCGTCCCGTGGGGGGATCAAGGATACGAGAAGGGGAGGTCCGTCACGTTGGAAACGGGGAAAAGCGGGGCAAAAGAGAAAAACCAATGCCCCCCGGTGACTCATTCTAAGATGGAAAACGTGTGGGGTTGTGAAAAACCGCTAAATCAACTTTGGACTCGGTCATGGCTTGAAACCAAGGATCCCCTACAGGTCTTTAAACTACATTTGATGACCTGGACATGTGGGAACGGGGAGCAGCGAACGGTCATCGGACCTCTCGTTTTCACTTAGGGGAGGCAAAAAGCTAGGAAAGAACCGGCCAAAACGATCAAAGAAAGACTGCAGGTGAGTCGTGGGCGGGTCGGCTACGCAGAGAGGTGCCGCAGGACATCCGAACAAGGACCTACGCGCGGAATGCAACTCGACAGAACCCGAGATATCAACTATGGGATATTTTCTACGAGATGCAAAACTAGATAGCTTAACTACAAAGACAAAAACTGCAATTAACTGCGCGAGGAGAGAAAATGGGCAAGAAGTTCGGCAACCGCGAGTGGAAGAAAAAGAAAAGAATCAAGGGAAGCCGGGTTCGATAACTGTCGGCGGTGTGAAAAAAGAGAAGACAGGAGAAGGATTACCCAAAGGGGGGCGACATGCAATTGAAGTCGAGCGGCGAGTTGAATGAAAAACAAGAAAGCGCGTGGCCCAGGAGAACCAACCGAAACCGGTCGAGGAATCGAAAGCCGCTGCCGGCAAGCAAGCTGCACAGTTGCCAGGTCATTCCCGACTCTGCAGCGAGATACGGGGAACAAAAAGAGCGCGGCGGCGGGACGATCATAAAAGGTCTCATAAAGGCGGCCAGATGGACCCCCAGGGGGGATGAAGACCGCATGGGGTCCAATGCGGCAGTTTAAAAAAAAAGAAATCTCTCTACAAAAAAAAATTATGAATATGACAAAAGCCCGATGGTCGCGTCGGGAAAATGTGGTGCCATCAGAGAGAAAAGATGCGGGAATTTGCCTCTCTACGTACGCAGCCCCCGCTCTCTGGAGGGGGTACGGTGATCTCGGACCCAGGAAAAGCTCTCGTGAAAAAGAGCAATGTGCATCTTGACAACGACTCGGAAGACACTAAAACTAAATCGGGAAGCTGCGCGTGAGCTGGCTCAAAACCACGGCGGCTTGATACTCGCCGCCACGACAGGAGGAAGCCAAGTGATTGAACGCCCGAAATCTTTTCAAGCGAAGCAGACGACTCATAAGCCTAAGTGGGAGCGGAGAGTGACGTAATCGTCGGGGACGGAAAAAAAGGCAGTGTAAATGAGGTGAGATTCAGGCTGAGGGGGTGGGGGGAAAGTAGCTCTCGATCGGGAATCGCTCAGAAAAACTCCAGGACGTGGCATTCTATGGCGGAAGGGCAGTTGCAAATCTTTAGGAGGCGGGAGGATGGGACGGAAACGCGACGGCGTCGCCGAAGGAAAGAAGTTGCACCCCGGAAGGAAGTACGTGGGGCAAAGAATGGTGTCCGACGAAAGTGAAACGCAGAACGGCGGCCCGGGAAACGAGGACTGCTCACCGCACTTCGTGTCCGGTCAGAAGGGCAGTAAGGGGAGCCGGGGTAAAAAACTGCTAAGGACCCCTAGATGACGTGGGGACTCTACACAAAAAACTCCCAAAGGATTCCCGCAACTTTTTAAAGGTTTGTGGCATGAAAGAGGGGGGGGTGTAAAAGCTGTCTCCACCGGTTAAACAACTGACTGCCGGCCGTCCAAGGGGACGTACGGGGAAAACCCACCTTTCCTCCTCGCTCAAGTTGAACCCGAGTTGAGGGCCGCTGTGTATTTGTGTTTCAAAATATAAGAGATTATAGGAAGATCAATCCTACTTTCAGTAAAAACAGGGGACAGAGAAGAAATATTTCTTTGATCTCCTCGGAAAAAGGCGATCGTTCTCCTTGACGGCGTTAAAAGGGGCGCCCGAAACGCATTTCTCCTCTTTGCAGAAAGATGTCTCGACGCCACAAAAAGGGATTAGGGAATCTTGCCTTGCCTCTTCGGAAAGCTGAACGGGGAGGTCTCAAAAGAGGGGAAGGCGAGAAACCGTGTTTGGAAAGCCGCCCGACACTAAAGCGTTTGAGCCAAGTTTTCAGTTGCGAGGTAATCGCCCAGACACAACCTTCCGACGTAGAAAAAGCGACTAAGATTGGAACCAAGATAGGGAGACTAACATTGTACCACGACTGAAACTTAGAAATTATAGTATAAGGGAAAGAGGGGGCGATGAGAAAGTCTTGCAGCGTATATCCGCTAGGTTAGAACCGCGGGAAAGGTAAGAGGGGGAAAAAACCTCCAATGGGGTCTTATCTGAGAAGCGTTCTAACTGGCGTCTAGAGGTATCCGGAAGGGAGACGAGCAGCCGATTGGGGGTGGAAGATAAAAAATGACATCGAAAGAGGGTCGAGAGAGCCTGAGGAAAGGGATCCAACGGGGGCCTTGGGGTGACATTGTCCCCATGACCGGGGGGAACCATTGCTCTTTGAATTGCGTCGAGCAGAAAAGGAAAGAAAGCGGCACCCAAAAAATCCATCATCAGGGGGAAAAGCCACTTGGGTTGACAAACTGTGAACACCCAGGGAGACTATTTGTTGACCACCCGGAAGGGGGGGGGGGGGGGGGGGGGGGGGGGGGGGGGGGGGGGGGGGGGGGGGGGGGGGGGGGGGGGGGGGGGGGGGGGGGGGGGGGGGGGGGGGTGGGATAATCTTCTTTCCGGAGCTTTTGCCTGGTGGCAAAGGGTTCCCTTCAAGAGGTTAAAGGAAACCAGACGAACACACCCTCTAATTTCAGACAAACTTACACTTTGGGATCGTGTGCTCAAAAATCGCGGTTTATCCAAGGCATTCCAAGCCTTCTCATATTCAGGAAAAAAGGGAAAGGAAGCAGGGTAAGGTACAAATCACAGGCGAGCGGCCAGGGCTTGCAGGGTGGTCTGACGAGTATACGACATTAACGGAGTTAAAATTCCACGGCTTGACCGGCGAAACTGC
>Ga0179593_1344399_pt1 | contig 11470 bp, 22 predicted proteins | sample CZODoug2_1_08_16_FD_185931 | JGI IMG/M metagenome (GOLD analysis project Ga0179593, IMG submission 185931) | Vadose zone soil fungal communities from Angelo Coast Range Reserve, California, USA - CZODoug2_1_08_16fungal (PacBio error correction) | ecosystem: Environmental > Terrestrial > Soil >...
AAATGCGGACTTAACGGAGGCTAGTTATCCGGACGTAAGGGCCTAGAGCGAAACCAGTGAAGGAAAGCTGCTTACGGGACGTCAAGGCGGAATGAGGCATCTCTCAAAAGGGAGGAATGGCCAACGAATATCAGGAGTCGCCAGAAAAAAAAAGAGGGAAAAAACGGACTGCATTTCAAGTAGAAATCTACATTGGGCAGACATCCGATACCAAATAGAAGGTCTTTCAAAGGGAGTGTCAGGGGGTTTGCCTTCAAGGGGATATTGCAATAAAGTGTCACAGTACGGGGGGGGGAAAAAAATGACGCAGGTTTGCAATAATGGGATGCACTCCAAGGGGGGCAATATTCAAACAGGGAAGGCGGAGAGTACACTACGCCCACAGGGGTGGTGGGGGGCGCAAGGCGTAGGTCTCGAGGGTCAATGGAAGCAATGAAGGCTCTCGCAACGGAGAAACCGGGAAATAGGGGGGGGAGCGAAAAGATGGGGGGGGAGAACAAAAGCCGACCATAGGGGGGGGGAACCAAAGGGCTTCGATAAACAATCATCTACATGGAAAAAACTAAAAACCAGGTTGATGGCGGCTTTCCAGGATGGAGATGGACGATTAGAAACAAGAAGAGAGTATCATGGAGGGGCCAAGACGGGGGGTACGACTGCTGAAAAAACACGGGACGAGGGGAAATTTACAGGGTCCAAAACCTTCTAACCTGGAGCGGCAGGGGAGGGCAAGAATCGATCCGTGAACGGGATTTTTCCTTCAAGCAAATAAAAGGGTGGAAGAACAATAACAGGAGGAATAGAAAAATCCCAATCCTTACTCGAAAAGAGAGAATTGTGGTATTATGTCAAACAAAAAGTGCCACCGGGTAGGTCACTCACAAGAATCGAAAGACGCGGCTAAATGAACAGGAAGTCCGCGGGGGATCGATGGGGGGACCTTTCACACCGGGGGGAACTAAAAGCTACGAAAAGAGACTTTTGGGCCAAGGGAAGAAAGAGAAAGGCAAACCCGGCAGTGGCGTCACAAAAAGGCGTGGGTGAAAGGAAGGACTATGATGTTTTTGAAAGCCATCCGACCCATATCCAGGCCGGAGGATGAGGCCAAGATCGGGACGCGGGACCTCCTCTGAAAGAGGGGGCGCAAACCGGGGGGCGGCAACAGCGCAAAAGATGCAATTCGCTCGGGAAGGGGCCTTTTAGGAGCCCAGAGTCCTGTCAAGAAGACGGTTTGTACCGGGAAAAGAAGGCGAGGGGGGGAGGAAGGTGAACGTTTTGGGTCTACGCAAAAAGGTTCCGCCAACATCATTCACTTTGCAGGGCGTTTTGCGAGGGGATTTGGTTAGTGGGGATAGGGTGCAAAAAGGGGTCACATCGAGAGAGCGGAAGGTGAAACTTCTGAAAGGAGACGGGTTCGTCTCGGAAGACGGGGGCGGGGGAAACTGGGAGAGGGGGTGGTGGGGAGGGGCAAGTGAGGTTTATAAAGAAAAAGGCCGCCCTTGATCAGACCGGCATCATAGCTCGAAAGATGTCTTGGTCCAGGGATTCACGAAAAGGGGGACAGAGGGGGGGGGGGGGTGAGAAAAAACATAAAACGCCAGGTGTTGTTTTCCAACAAAGACCGCTAGAGGCTAGGGGGCGCCGCATATCATAAAGGGAGGGGGAAGAGACTTAGATTGGAAAAATAAGGGAGGGGTTCCGGGAAGAAGAAGGTGGTAGAAGAATACAATGGTACCAAGGGGGGGGTGAGGGATGGGTCCTTGCCAATGAAAAGGAATGTTCTTTCTCATAGTAACCTTAAATTAGAGCCGGGGAAGGGGGCAAGAAGGAAGAGAGCGGGGGTGTGAAAAAAGGGGGGGATGATTCATCTGGAAATGCGCGAGGAATGGGTCTGATTCTGCCGGGGCTGGCGGGGAGGGAAAGGGGCCGTTCATCAGGATAATGGGAAAAACAAAGTCAGGCATTGGAAGGAACAGACAAGGTCCCTAAAAAGCAACGGGGGGAAATCGGGGTGGATATGTGAGCAATGTCAGAGGATTGGAAGACAGAAGGGAGGAAGGGGGCGTGGTCTCTTGTTGAAAGAAAACGGGATAGAAGGAGGTTTTGTGGTAGGTGCGAGGTCGATCAGGCGCAGGGGTCAAAGGAGGGGGTGGGTTCAGAGAGAAAGGGACGAAGACTAACTGCGCAAAGCGGTACGCAAACGGGGGATTGCATCATAGCTGATTCCGCGGCGCCAAGCGGGACGAGTTGGGGTCAGAAAGGAGAGCATCGGAAAAAAAAAAATGGGGGGAAAACGAAGGGAGGGCCAGGAAGATCGATCAACAAACACGGGAGGGAAGGAGAAGGCCACCGCACAAAGGGGTTTTGGAAAAAACTCGGGTCTGGTGAGGGGATGAGAACCTAGTCCAACAGACTAGGGGGGGAGGAAGAGTTCTTGCTCAGGGCAGCTCGGGATCCGGAAAAAAGCCGCTGCGAAGTCGAGTGCGGCAAGAGCGAGAGCGGGGAAAAAAATCAAGGAAAGGGAGAGAAGGGGTAGTGAAAAAGACAAGGAAAACTCAACATCACGAAGGGAAGATGCGTGCGAACGAACTCACACACTAACAAGCCCGCTCCACTCGGCCGCAAATCAGGAAGGGGAAAACGAGTGGGGCGTCCATGGGTAGACTTTGCGAGTCTCCCCTCAAGAAAAGGGGAGGACGCTTCGGCAGTTGCCATCGTAGATCCAGCAAGGCTACCAAAAGAAAAACGAAAGACTCAGGAGACATTCCACGACGGCATGTGTGCGCTATCAGAGAACCCAGGGAAAAAAGAAGATCGAACAGAAAAATAAGGTCGAAAGCTCCAGTTTAGAGGGCGAAAGAATGAAATAGCTCAACCCCAAAAGGGGGGAAGCTATTCTAGCCGTGGGTCATAAAAGTTAACCCTTGAGGGATATTCTCAAATGATCGAAAAGACATATAAAGTTGTAGAATTGCACAGGTAAGGTATGGTGTCCCACAAACCAAGAAAGGTGGGAAAGTGGGGGGGCTGAATAAGGGTAGGCCAGATCAAAAACGAAGACTGGTCTATGAAGATATCTGACGATACGCTGAGGCCTAACAGTCTCAACCACAAAAAGACCCACCCGAAGGTTAATACATCTTTAACGCCCCCCTTCAGGAGAAGAAGAACCATCTTGGCGAGAAGGAAATAAAAAGGGCTCCAGAGAGTTGAATACCTCCCATTTTAATATCTACAAAGCTAAACGTCCTGAAAATCAAATGGTCCCCCATTTTGCAAGCATGATGGAGGGGAATACTGGGAGCCAAACTGGACGCCATCTCCATCTCTGCAGAGCCTTTAATACCCAAAACGGTCATTATTATAGGTCACCTGCCGGTGAAGATCCGAAAAAATGAACCCAGAGTGTGCCTATAAGCAAAGGAGAAACGGTTTGACCGGGAGTTGGAAGGGGGGTCAACGAAAACTAGAAGGACGAACAAAGTCAGGGAGATGAGGGACGGGAAATGGATGGGGGAAAAATATGGGTAGACGGACGCCAAAACGACATTCTGCCAAACGCCGCGGTGGGCAGAGATTTAGTAACGGAGTCACAGCCTTCGCAGCTGCCCAGCAGGCGTAAGTGTTACAGGGAAATAATCGCTGAACTCAAAGGAGGGGCTGAAAATAGAGTTAAGAAGGTAGCGCGGTCGTTGGGGTACTTCGTGGGACAATTGATCCATGTTGGCAGGGGGGGCGGAACAAGATCATAACACGACCAGGTCCTTGCCGCGCAGCTTGTAGAAGACGCTATGAGGCAGGGAGGAGGGCGGGAAACACCGTCATGGGGGATTACTGAAAAGGTTCACTAGAGACTAAGCCGGGTTGCCTCGACTACGGAAATGTGGAGCAGGGGAAAGAAGGAGGCAAGGGAATTGGGTTTTTGAAGAATTCGTACCAGGCAGCGCCCAATGAAGATCAGAGCGCGTTCTTGGTGAAAAGAAAATGCGGAAGGGGCGGACTACGGCCGACACGGTTTGTAAACGTGGTCTAAAGAACTGATTGCGTAGGGGGATGGGCGTAGGTTGTATGAAAGAGGGCCCAATTATTTGGATAGGCTGCAAAGCCTGTTGGGTGGGGGGATTTGGGGGGTGGGGGGGGGGGGGGGGGGGGGGGGGCTTGCGTAGAGGGGTCTAATAATGTTTCCAAACTGTCGGCTCCTTCTTGTGTTCCTCTATCCTTAACAGTAAAAGGTCATTCGATTCCGAAGTGGGGGCTCTGCATCCAGGCATAAGTTGGCGGGGATGTCATAAAGAGAAAGGGGGTCGAAGATTGACCAGGGGGCTGCACGTTGCGGGTGAACAATCCTTCAGGTGGGGTGCCAACGGGAGGAAACAGCACGCTTGTTTGGATACTGCACGATCTAGAAAACAGTGGAAAATTGGCGACAGGCGACTGGGGAGATAGGCTCATGTCGAGGGGAAAATTCAGGGAAATGAGGCAGTTTAGGGACGGGAGGGCGCCAAGGTCAGGTGCTGATGGGTAAATCCTAGGTTGTAGCTCCCGGCAAAACGAGGGAAATGAGAGAACATAAGGGTCTCTGAGAAAAAGACTCACTCCATCGTTTAAAGCCTCATCTCTCTCAAAAAACAAAAAAAAGGAATTAAAAGGGATACGGGGGAGGTAACGAGGAGGCGATCATAACTGAAGAAGGCCGCTAGAGCGCACACCATGATGCTATTACGCACGTCGGGCGAGCGAAGCTCAACGGCGTATTGGACTAATAAGGCCACCTGAAGGGGGGGAGCCACGCTCCGGCCAGCGCCCCTCAAGAACCTGCCAGAGGGAGGGGGAATGCACGCGAAGGTGGAATACCGATAATAGGGAAAATTGGTCTTTGGGACCCAATAAGATTAGGAGACACAAAACGGTGGGGCAGAAAGTGTAGGGGGGAACATGAAGGGCGGTTGTGTCAAGGAAAGGCTGCCTCCAAGCGGCATCTGATACCAGATAAAGGGGATCATACGCCAACGTTTTTTTGGTGTGCAGGCGAGGACGTCATTGCCTGAAGGGTCCATGGGGTCATTAGAGGGGCGGCATAGCAGCCGGGCATGGGGGTATGGACGCCGAACATCATTATTTCATCAGGAAAGGACAAAAGTGGAGGGGGGCCCGATTTAGCTCAGGAGCTCGAGGACGCATGCAGTCAACATTAGGAATAAACGAAAACCATGTGAAATCGGTTGGAGGGGAAGGATCAAGCCGAAGTCAGCAAAACGGCTCTATCAGGGGGCAGGCTAGAAACTGGAAGGGAATTTCTGTAATCTCAAAAAAAAAACCCAACGGCTCGGAAATGTACACAAAAGAACGGGAGAAACACCACTTTCAACTGACGGAGGGCAGGGGCGGCGTATTAACTAGGGACGGATGGGTAATTCAACAGCAATCGTTACTTTTTTGAACTAAAAAGAATGAGGGAATGACCGGCGGCTCCAAGCCGGTACGTGGGGCAAGGTCGTCAAGGAGAGTTTCCGTTCCTCCCAATGACCACCAAAAGGAGGTAATCGAGGATCGACCAAAGAACAATCCGGGGGAAACGGGTTGGGGAAGAACGCCGGCAGGCAGAACGATTGTGGAACCTGGGTAAAACCCGTTAGAGCCTTCATCGATCCACGAGGGGAGGAGGGGTGGATGACCTGGATAGACTGGGCCAACCAGGCACTGGTTGAAGATGGGGCCGTGGTGTCCTTAAGATTTTTAAAACACAATACAGGAAATGCGAATTGCCGGGGGAGGGAGATTGAGCGACCGAATATGTGCACGTTTCTGCAAAACGGGAGTCGGAAAGTCAAGAAGAAAACACAGGAGGCTGCGTTCGCTCCTAAAAAGGGGGCGGGGAGAAAAAAGAGATCCTAAAAAACTGACAGTGGGTGTGAATATGGCCGTCATCTCTGAAGCAGAGGGGATCTTATGCGGGGAAAGGTTTTGGGGGGGGGTACGCCCAGTATGGACAAAGCAGCTGCAAGGTTTGACAGGGGCGTCTTAAGGGGGGGGGGGGGATTTGGCCAGTATCGACCAGAGGAGCTGCAAAGAGGAACAGATTAGCACGTTTTCGGGAAGTCCTCCTTAGCAGGGAAATATACTCTGAAGGGATATCGGGGGGGAGTGCTTTCGTGGCGAGGTTCTTCGGAAAAGAATGGATCGTCCTGCATCTAGAACGGAGAATCTCATACAGTAAACCTGATTCTTCTGAAACACTGAGGTGGGGAAGGAAATCACACCTAGAGGAGGGGGGTGGCCAAACCGACCGAACCAAGCGCCGATCTCAATTGACCTAAATCGAAAGTAACATTTTTAGAGGATTAGAATGATAATTGAGAGCTAATACGGGAGGGACGGTTCTGAAAACAGATGGGGAAAGAAGTGAAGCTGCAAGGGAATGGTGGGGGGGGGTATTCCCTTCCTAGTTGCTGGACATTCCAACCTGTACAGGAAGAGCGGAGGACTTGGCAAGAAGGGAAGGAGGAGGCGGGGGGGGGAAGCGGTCAATCAAAAATTCCGAGTATGGAGCATGGGGGCGGGGGTGAACGCTGCGGTCTGAGGACGGACAAGGAGTAAGTGTCATAAAACGGTATAGGGGCGGGGGATTGCGGAAAGCCGCTCCCAGGGACAGCCAAACGGGTGTACTCGGGGAAGATGGAGAGGGGGCAAGTCGGGTGGTCGGTAGATTGGAGCGGCATTGGGGAGGGGGGGACTGGTTCGCGGTTCTGCGAACGAAATAGTGAAGGGGAGGAGGGGATTTGAGTGCAGATGTCGCAAATTGAAATGGGAAAACAGTCCATGTGAAGTGTTGTTGGCAAAAAGTCATCTCCACCGCAGCAGACGAACGGGCGCAAGCGGTAGTGGGGATGGTGGGTTGGGGGTGGTCATAATACTCTTCAGGTGGCGGCGAAAGGCGGAAGCAGTATTCTAAGGGGGGGGTTTGGAAAGGGAACGAAGGCCAAAAAAATCAAAGGAAAACAGCCTTCGTCAAAAAAGAGGCCTCCCAGTCAGATCTCACCAACAAACGTGTGAGGAAGGAGAGATAGACGTGCCTGCCCCGTTTTGCCCCCACACTCGGTCGGGAGGGGGGGGGGACTGGCAAAGATGAAGAGCAGCTTCCTGAAAAAACAAGACGCTCTGAAAAGTGCTTGGCGCGTCCCGGACGAGCGAATTAATCCAACATTTGCGAAAAGCCGGAGTGAGCAATTAGCTTCGGACGGCGGGGGGGGAGGAGGCACGAAAAAGGAAGAAGGTGCAGCAGCCGGGATTCCGACATGCTTAACAAGGAATCCTCCTAGATCTTGCGCGGGACCGCCGCGAACTCACCAAAGACCAAGCTCGCTCGGGAGATCTACAAAAATCCGTGCATGGGAAACTTACTGTCACGCGCAAACAAAAGGCTTCAGGCACGGGCGGAGGGCTGTCACGAGGGAGCAATGGCACGCAGATGTTACTCGTTTGTACCAATCGTAAGAAAAATGGCGATCAACAACCGCCAGAAGCTCAAATCATCAAGGCTCAAAGGCCAGTCTGGGAAAAGGCGAGCATCAGAACCCTAAAACTCCCTCTCTCGGTGGCGTGCAAGAGCCATCTGCAAGGGACCGGTTTGTCGCTGCAGAAAAAAAGTCATGAATCAAACCAAAAAAAAAAAAGATCCTTTCCGGAGTAACGCTAAAAAGGTCCTCACCGGAATAAGTTTTAGAGCATAGGACGCTAAGTCTAGGAAGGGTTAATTAGATGCTTTACTGAAGAGCGGGAGTAAGAGACGGTCGTGTCCAACAACCCCGTCAGATTTTATGGTTGGTGACGGGAAACACAAAACAGGGCCGGGTCAGGGAGAAGAATCAGGAAGGGGTCTGAAGGGAGACTAGTTACGTGACATCCATCGCCGGGGGGGACGGAGAACATAGACAAACACTCCTCACCCTATGGAAAGCATGGAAACAGCGGGTCCACGCCCACCGTGAAGGCAAGAAGACGGGAAAAAGGTGAGAAGGACTACCCGGTCTCACTCGAGGTTTCATCCCTCAACCTGGATAGCAAGAAAAAATATAAACCCTCAATCAGAAAAAAAGCCCTTACCCATTTACTGAAGGCGCATACTTGATCCCCAACTGGGAAGAATCAGTCATCTCGGCGATGAACGGTATAAGCCCAAAAACGGGCAGGAGGTAGGGGAGAGAACTCAAAAAGAAAAAAACCACTGAAGGTGGAACGATCGACCGCTAACGGGCGAGTCACGGAAGTTGTATTTGTGTGTCTGGAGACTAGGGGTGGGCGATGATGAGGGGAAAAGAGGGAGAGTGTATAAATAACAACGGCGAATGGGACTTGGGGGGGATTCCGGAGAGCGTGGGAGGTGGACCGAGAGAGGGAGTGGGGTGTGGGGAGAGGACGAGGGAAGAAGGAGAGAGGGTTGGGGCGAAGGGGTTGGGGGGAAGGTTGGGGGGGCGGGCGCTTTCGAGGGGGGCGATCAAGGGGGATTGGGAGGGTAGGAAATGGGGGTGGGTGAAAGGGGGCGAGATTAAGGCGGGTGCACAGAGTGGGTAGCGAGGCTTCAAGGGGGAGGGTGAAGGGTGTTGTGTACAGCGGGGTGAGGTGTGTTACGTCGGTAGGAGGAAATCGGGCGCGGTAGGGGGATCGGAGGGGGGGGGAAGGAGGTACAAGAGAGAAAAAACGAAGGCCGAGGAGGGAAGGCGCGGGAGAGCAGAGTTGGGACGGGAGGGCGGGACGATGGGGGAGAGCCTAGGATATCTCATTGGGACAAAAAATGCCTGTCGATATCATAGGGCATGAGAAGAAGGGGAAAAGGGGAGGCTGATCTAGTGGGAAAGGGGTGGGGGTGGGCAGACGGGGGTAGGTAGTCTGGTTTCAGGGAAAGAATCAACCAGGGAGTAGGAAGGAGAAGTGAGCAGTAGTGAGAAGGTTGGGTAGAACGGGAGGGGGGGGAATGACATGAGAGATGGCGCTGATAGGGGGCACCGGATGGGGGAGGGGGGTGAAGAGGGGGGGGGACGGAGTAGACGGGAACGGGGCAGGAGGATGAGATCTGGAGTGAGAAGGTTTGGTTGGGAGAAGTGAGAAATGAGAGGGGGAGTGGGGGCGGGGGGGCGGTGTAGTGGGGGGGAGAGGGGGAGGGGTGGGGAGGGGCGGCGGGAAAGAGGGGGGGGGGGGGGAGGGGAGTGGAGGGGGGGAGGTAGTGGGTGACAGGCGGGGAGGGGGGGAGATCGAGGGTGGGGGGGGTTGGATGGGAGAGGTGGGATACAGGGGAAGGAGACGAAAGGAGGAGGTTGATTGAGGGCGGTCAGGAGGGTGGTCGGAACGTGGGTTAGAAGAGAATGTGGTATGGTGGGGAAAGCGGATGTCGGGTTGGAGGGTGTCGGGGAGGGGTATGGTAGGATGTATGTGGGGAAGAAGCGAAGCAGGTACATCCGGGTCTGAGGGGTGTAGGAGGCTAAGGGGGGGGGGGTTGGGGGAGAAGAGGGCATAAACAGGGGGAGGGGGGGGAAGCGGCTTGAAGATAGTGGGGAGGAGGTGGGGATAAAGCGCGAGAGAAAAGGCGAGGCGAGGGCGGGAGGAGTAGGAGAGGATGGCAATGGGGGGGGGGGGAGTGAAGGGGATGGTTTAGGGCGATGGGGGAAGATAGCGGGACGGCACGTAAGGGGTTGTATGGGGGGGAAAGGGTTATTTGGGTTGGGGGGAAGAGTGGTGGTGTAAGGGACGAGGGGAGGGAGATCGAAGGTAGGAGGAGCGCGGTGGACGTGAGTAGGGCCGGCGGTGGGGGGATGGAGGGGGGAAAGAAGGGTACGGTAGGTGGAGGGGGGAGTGGGATGCAGATCGAAGAGGTACGGTGAGAGAAGGGGGGGAGAAGTGACTGCGGAGGTAGTAGGAGCGGTGGGAGGTAGAGGAGCAGAGCTAGGTTTGATGAAAGGAGAAGGTGAGGAGGGTGAGAAGGAGGTAGAGGTAGCGGCGGTAGCGGCGAGGGTGCAAGATACGCGCGGGGAGGGGCAGGGGACCGGGAGGGGGGGGGGGTGTGTGAGGTCGAAGGAATGGTGGATGAGTATAAGAGGGTTAGGAAGAGGATAGGGGAAGTGGCGAGGGAGGCGAGGGCAGCGAGTGAGGGGCGGGGGGGGGAGGTGAGAAAGCAAGAGGGGGGACGTGGTGCGGGGTGGGGGTAGAGGGACGGTGAGGGGGGGGAGCGGAGGGCGGAAGGGGGGAGGGGGTTGGAGAGAAAAATGACGCACTGGGGGGGGGGGGGTTGGAGAGGAGGGGGTGGGGAAGGGAGGGAGATCGAGTTAAGAAGTGAGGGGGGGGTCGGGGGTAGAAGAAAAAATGAGCGGTACAGATGAACCTGAGGAAGGGGAAGGGAAGGGGGGTAGTAGAGTCACTATGAGAGGAGGTGCGATTGTGGAAGAAGGGGGGTGAGGAGAAAGAGGGGAGGGGAGGGGATGGTCGTGAAAGTACAGAAAAGAAGGGGGTGGGGATAAAGTGGGGGAGAGAGTGGAGAAGGGCAAGGGAAGGCCGAGGAGGAGCTAGAAAAGAGAGGAGGGAGAGAGGGAGAACGGGAGGGGGCACAAAGAGGGGTCGTGGTCGGAGGTGGCTTTAGAAGATGGGGGAAATGGGGGGTAAAATCATACGCACAAACAATTGATCGATTGAAGCGCAGGCTGGGGGTGCCGCCGGCTGCAGCGCAAATGGAGGGGATAGGAAAAAAAGACAAAGTCAGGTGGGGCCTGAGGAAAAAAGACGGGGGGGACTATATACTCAAAGGAGTGACCGCCGAGAAGGAGGGTAGAATTTAGAGGAAACTTAAGAAGGTTGGGGTTTGGGGGGTTTTAAACGCATAATGCTACAGTGACAAGAGAGAAACAGGATAGAGCTCGTTCTTTGTTGAGAATCGGGACGAATACTGGAAACCACCTATTGAAACATGTTGTAAAAAAAAAGGGTAGATGGGGTGAGAGAAGCCTACTGTGGGTAAGGAATGATTGGGAAGAACTCTGAGAAGGATTGTAGAAGGAGTCACCCATATGGTCCACGGGGAGAAGTCTTCTAAAGCGATAAGATCCATTAAAAACGGCAGGGCGACTGACGGGGGCAACTCGGAAAACAATACCCAAATAAAGGGGGGCGTATTGATCGAGAGGAGCGATAACTTGGAGGGCAGCAAATTCTTGAACAATCGAACCTCATGTTGTTGAAAAAAGGGATGGGAGGAAAACTTTTTCTTCAAGAGAGGAGGGGAAGGACAATACAGGGGGAAAACTTGGGAGGAAGGGTCGACAAAAGGTCGCGGAAATTGCTTTGAAGGTTTGAGGGCGGTGGCGTATCTGGCAAATGAAGGTGCCTGATCTTAAGGGTAATCCGGTGGAAACTGAGTCATAAGACGGAGTCTTAAAAAGGAAGAGCTTAGAGGAGAAGGAAGCGAAAAAAAAAAAAACAACTGTTA
>Ga0179593_1421384_pt1 | contig 11470 bp, 20 predicted proteins | sample CZODoug2_1_08_16_FD_185931 | JGI IMG/M metagenome (GOLD analysis project Ga0179593, IMG submission 185931) | Vadose zone soil fungal communities from Angelo Coast Range Reserve, California, USA - CZODoug2_1_08_16fungal (PacBio error correction) | ecosystem: Environmental > Terrestrial > Soil >...
CTGTAAACAAAAAAAAAGGATAGACCTGCGGCGAAGAGGATTCTTGGCTGGGGACTACTTGATCACGCAAGAGAAAAGGAAAAAGACCTATCGGAAAACAAGGGGAAGGGAATAACGCTGGAAGTCATCGTCCTTAGAGCCGTACGAAAGAAAAACAGAGCGGAAAAAAAAACGAAAGAGAAGGAGGAGAGAGAATGGTCAGGGGGGGACACTATCAAAAAAAAATTCGCAAAAGTGATCAGCGTGCGGGAAAGATCCGAAGGCAGACGGGAGCTCTCTTGGGAAAAAAACCCTAAGGGGGAGGGATCAAGTACAGCAATCTGCGCCGACAAAAGGAGCCGATGCCCGGGAATAATAAATTTATCTAAGCTAAAAGAAGGGCGGCGGACCCCGAAGACAGCAGGGTCGGAACAAAATAAGAGGTGACAAAAGGAACAAAGGGGAAAAAAAGAGCTGTAAACCCTCGGTTAACTAGCGATAACCAGCCAAGGACAAAAAAAAACCAGATACGAGCCGTAGAAGCACTGTTGGAACTGGGCAAAAGGGTGTGGGGTTGGTGTAGAAAAAACAACACGGGTAAAACGAGCTTCGGCCCAGGAAAGACGGGGTTTACTCGTCGGGAAGGCCCTGCCATGAACCGAAACTGGTCCAGGTGCACCAAAAGGTTTCCGGGGGGACGGCGCCGATCTCGGGAGGCACAGAAGGGGAGGCAACATCGTATTAGGGAACAAGACAACAGATTTTCGGTCAGAAAATTCCAGAAGAATGTGGATTTTTTGACGGGGGTCAACGAGGAGCGCAAAGAAAACTCCACCAGCGAAGCTGTCCCGGCAAGGGAGTTAGGGGCAGCCTGCCAGAAAAGGGCAATTCGAGAACGGTTCCCTCAAGCAAGGGGAGTATTAATAAAAATAAAAGACAAAGTAAAAGGACAGGTCATAAAACGGCGTTTTTGGTGGGGAACCGGGGCTGGGACCAGAGACCATCCAGTGTCCGGTGAAAGAGACCCGGGCGATCGCGGGAGCCGCAAGGGGGGGAGGGTGTCACCCCTACCTTTAACCACGGTCGGAAGTGCTTGGAATGGCAAGGGAAAGTCCTCGGAGGGGGCGCGAACGGGTGACCGTTGGTCCAAAGGAAATGACAGGGGGAAGAGGAGTTTGACAGGGGGACGATCAAACAGAGGTAGGGGGCGGAAAGCAGTGGGAAAATAGGTCATGAAGGAAGACATTTCACACAGTACGATTGAAAGCGGGAGGAATGAAAAGCAACGCAGGACAGGGTATGGGCCAAAAAGACTTGGTACGAAAAAGAAAAGAAAGAAGAGTGGAAGGAAAAAAGGGGGGAGGACCAGGAGGCAAGAACGGGGAAGAGTTGGACACAAAGACGGTGGAGAAAATTGACCGGCCAAGTCCTCAAGGGCACTTTCCGGGATACAAATCAATGGAGGGTCACATAGTGGGGCCAAGAGTGAATCAAACTGAAAAAGGTGGGGTATGGATGATGATCTGATGAGGAAAAAGCACAGTATTGGTCTTTTAGATTTAAAAAAAAAAAGGGCCGGAGGAGCGTCGGGGTCAGCTAAGGGGGAAAAAGAGGTGTTCTACGGGAGGGTGAGGGAGGGCATTCGCGCGCAAATCAATCTGAGAGGTAGAACAAAAAAGGGAAAGCGGGCAGGTGCACGTCATCATAGGGGCCGTAAGGTGAACGGCGAATTTGGGGGATGAAGGACATAACGGGGGACGACGAAAGACACAAAAGGGGGGGATTGAGTTTGTGTAGCGAAACCGGGCGAAACGGGAAATCTGGGCTGCCTGTTGGGGGAACGATGTTTTGAAAAAGCTCATTTAAGAGCCGTCCAAAAACGATAATAGAGGGGGACGAAAGCATTTTGAATGGTACACAGGGTGCGATGAGAAGAAAGCGAAAGAGGGGACGTTTTCCGAATGAAAAGACTGCTCTCGGGATTTGCTCCGGGGAACTAAAGGAAAGAAAACCTGTGGGGGGGAAAAACAAGGAAAAGCCTGAAAAAAAATCAAGGAGGTGCGAGAAGTGCAAAAGTTTGGAGGGAATCGAGAAAAAATGGCTAATCTGGAGGAACAGAAAAAATCAGGAAGAGAAGGTGCGCGAAACGCCAAAAAGCAAAAAGAGGATAACTGGAAACTCCCTAATGAAAACCCCCTGCCATACAGAAGAAAAAAGTCAAGGGAGATGAGATACGAGTAGGTGAAAAACGTGTTGGGGATGAATTCACACGAGCGAACGAGCCAGTAAAGGGGGAGGGGAGAGGTTTACAAGAGATCCGAGATAGGACCCCAAAAAAGGTTTGGGAAAACAACAGTGACGCGACTCAAAAAGGGGACCGGAAAAAATGTTCGGGAAGGAAATGCCGTGGCCGAAAAAAAAAAAAAAAAGGGGGAGAAAATATGGCAGGTCAAGTCAAACCTCACTGGGGGGACGGGCCACGAGAGAGGCACATAATGAAAAAGCGGGATGCAACTTGCCACGGAATTTCATTCAAACGCTGGAGGAACGGTCCTCGTAAAATGTCTTGCGGAAGAGGACGCTGGAGGTGGGCCCACCACAGGTTAAAAAGGAAAGGATGCGGGGTCGCAACCGTAAGAGGACGCACAAAGTTAAGGCTTCGTTGCTGGCGTGGGCTTTGATGCGTACAACGCGAATCGGCCAGAACTCCTATGCAACAAACCCTCTGACTGGGGTGAAAATAAGGGGGGCGGGCTGTCCGGCGGGTTTCCCTGTCCAAAAAGCCGCTCAACCCCTTGGACCAGGGCACGGGGCATTGGACTGCATTTTTGGGGGGCAAACAAACGTGGATTGGGCAGCTAGTTCACTCAGGATTCGAGTGGAAAAACGGAAAAATATAGGGAATAGAATAAACCAGGGGCCAACTCCTTAAGGTGGGCGCTAAGAAGGTAGAGAGGTAACCGGAATTCACCCGCCGGAAAGATGGGGGGCCGTGACAGGAATATCTGAGGTCGGTACCGGCAAATTTTCTACGCGGGGGGGAAAAATGGGGTTGAGGAAAAATCGCGCCCCTTCAGTAGGAAGGCAGGTCCGTTAATAAAAAAAAAGAGAAAAATAGACACTAACATCAAAGGATACATAATGAAAACCGGTGCCATACCAGGAAGAAATGGGCGGGGGGGAAAAAAAGAAAAAAAAGGCTACCGGGCTTGTAAAAAAAGGCAGGTCACAAAAAGAGTCTCAAGGGGGCTCCTATCGGACCAAAGTAAAGGTATAGACGCCGATGGTAACGTACGGGGTAAAAACGGAAGAGAAAACACCCAACACACTCCAGGAACGAGGGGGACTGCACGCTTCAAGGGAAAGGGGGCCTCACCCAAGAACAAGAACGGGCGAAAAAAAATCCCAGTAAGGGAACAGGGGAGAGCTGGCGTAAAAAGGAATTTTTGGCCCCCCCCTGGGGGGGGCAAGTAGATGAATACCGGCTCGGGTTTTAACAGGGGAAAAAAAGGGGACCAGTTTAATACCCCGTTCAAGGGTAAGGAACAAAAACAAAGAAAAGGAATCAAGAACGTAACGGATATAAAACGTCCACTTTGTCGGGTGGAACCTTCGCCTGTGTTTTACAGAAAGAGTAGAGAAGGGAACTGCGGAGGGGGGGAGAAAGGGGCCTTTATTTCCGTCAGGGAGAAGGGGGGGGCTCGCTACCAGGTGCAACCCAGCTAAAAAAAAAAGACTATTTGCCATTCTAGGACGAAAGGGGAATGGTACGGAACAGCCCGGCCATTGGCTCAACCCCTGCGTAAAAAGTTTTTGTTCCCCTCTTAAAATAAGACCACAGAAAAAAAAGAGCACGAAAGAATGGGGCAGGGGGACTGACTCCTGGGGGGGGCGGGGGATTTCAAAGAGTGTAGGGGGTCCTGGTTGGACAAAAGGGGAAAGAACGAAAACGGGAACCAGAACGTGGGGTAACAAAACCGAGGGGGAGTGCAAAGGGAGGTCTTCGGTACTAAACGGGCCCATGGTAAAAGAACCGTGCCAACCGGGGCTCGGATTTTAAAGGGGTTTTCAGGGAAAAGCCAAAAGTAAAAAAAAAAAAAAATAAAGGTATCTCAGGCAAAACAAAAGACAGAGAACAAAAAACGGTAGGAAAGAGAGAGGGAATAGTGGAAGTTGGACAATCGCCGTGCCGTAATGAAAAAACTAGGAAAGGGGGCCAGAAAACAGCAAATGTTAAAGGGGTCCAGGTTCCAAAATAAGGAAGAAAGCAGGACAAAAATCACATTAAGAAATAACGGCCCCTGCGGAAGGGCAAGTTAGCTTAAAAAAAAAGGGAACAAAAAAAACCTAATATAAACTCAAAAAGATACAAAAAAAAGCTTGGCTTAGGAATAGTGGTGGGGGAAGATGGTAGGGATACGTGGGGGATTTCGGGCAAAAAAACGGTGTACGCTTCACCGTGAAGAAATTGAAGGCCATACGACAAGTTACACAGAGAGAATCGCTCGACAAAGCAAGCGTGTCTGGGCGCGAAGTGAACAACAAAAAAAAAAGGACAGAAAAAATAAAGGACAGGTCCGAAAAAAGTAGTTCGGGGAGCATGGTCCCAAAGGAGACAGGTAGACATCGAAATTTTTGTATATGTGTTTTGGAAGGCCGGAAAGGAAAGGGGGGAGAGTCAAAAACTACGTGCGGGGAAAAGACATAAATACCGTAAACAGGTAAACTCCGGGCCAACAAGAGATCAGCGGTCTGTGCCCAAAAAGGATCGGTGGGGAAAGAAAAAAAACAAGCAGAAGGTGGAGAAAAAAGGGGGGGAGGCCACTTTTCGGAGACCCTCAAAAAGACGGGCGTGGCAAGCCACGAAGAACGGAAGGGAGAGTGTTTGGCAAAAATTGAAACCGAAAACCTACATGAGAGGGAAGGAGGCGACCTTAGAAAGTCGGTCGCGGGGTTCGAAAACCGCGGTTTGTAAGAAGCGTTTCAGGAAGAGAAAATGGGACGGGGAAGGGGGGGAAAGGAAGTTCCCGGAAAACGAGAAAATGCGATGGGCTCGGCCATCAAAAGCGAACAAAGCCCCAGAGCCCGAATAACAGCACGGCAAAAGACTGGAAAAAGGAAGAGGCCGCTTGCGCAAATTCAGGAAAAGGGGAGCCGGGTGGGGGCACTTCCCGATATGACCGGGGGTGGGGGTCCGAGGGAAGGGACTCAAGAACAAACAAATCCACAAGTGGAAAATCCAGAAGAATACCAGGCCGGGTCCATATGGTGACGGTGGCAACGGGACGCAGGGAAAAAAGCCCGCGAGATGTAACCCGGATATGTTGAAAGAATCCTGTCACTGATTCCGAAAAGAAGCCGTACGGTCTAAGATAACAGCGACGAAAGTTTCAGGGAGTCCGGAAACAAAACAAGTTGGCCAAGAAACTGAACCAAGACAAATCCCTGGGGAAGGGTCAAAATCAAGGACCCGGGTTTCCCAGTTGTTACAGCTCGGCAAATGGAGCGCGGGAGAAAAGAAAAACGAAAGCCAGTGACGGCAAGATGTGAGGGAAAACTTTTTTTGTCTTCTCGGGGCCACCGGCTATCCGAAAATCGAAGAATGGCAAGGGGGGAGACGCCAAAATGTGCAATGAACGTGGAACCACGGGAGAGAAGAGGAAGGGACGAGGGGTATTCCTAAATGGTGGACCATGAGCAGCGTAACGCTCGAAAGAAGGGCGAAAAAGGAGAGCGAAGGTCAGGAGCCATGGGGGCAAGAGGGGGAACAGTTCGAAAATCCTTGGGAGGTGCGTCGCGAAAAAATTCGGGAGATGGACCGCCAAAATCGGAAGAAAGAGGAGACAACCACTTGAAAAAGTGTGAAGGGGGAAGAAGGGAAAAAGAAAACCCCCTTTCTTCAGAAAGAAGAGGAGAGAAGGGAAACCCCCTTGTTTGCTGGTTATTGTGCAGGCCAACAATTGGAAATTACAAAACACAAGCGGAAGACTGGGAACATGGGGAAAAAAAAAAAGGGGGAGCTCCTTTTCCTAGCAGAAAGACATCAGCGAACACCGACGTGCGCTACAACAAAACCAACAAACACACCTGGGGGTCGAATGTTACATGCCGAGGGAAAGATACAAGGCAAGGGTGTTAAGGTAAGGTGAGGGGACGTGGCACTCACTGCGAGGTTCTCCAGGAGGATGATTGGAACTGGCGCCTCCGATGAAGATGAAAATTAAGTCAAAGGGGAGAAGGTCACACCAACGCACGTGGGAAATATGAAAGGACGCGAGCAAAACAAGGAACTATGCCAGAGGCGGCCAGATCATCATCACAGAAAACAATTACGACACGAGTCAGGACAAAAATCCAGAAAAGGTAAAGGAGAAAAAGGGGTGGACGGTGTACATCTTACAAGAAAAACGAGAGGTTCCACAAAACAGCGCCAAAAAAACGCCAAGCAGTTGTCTTGTCACGAAAGGGGAAAGGTGGGAGGGTTGGAAGGATTCGTTCAATCCCACCAAAAGGGAATAAACGGGAAGGGAGGAAAACGGGAAGGAGAGGCTTTTGGAAGAAAAATGAGCGGAGGGGGGGAAAAAAGAAAGTAATACGCCACTCAAAACCGATCGACAAATGACGAGGACGCAATTCGGTAAACCCGGCGAACCGTCAGGCAGAATACCAAAAAAAACGAACTCCCAACAAGCACTTAAAAACAACATCCGGGGGAAGGAAAGCCAAACAAGTAAGGGAACTAAGGCCTTCCTCCCTTGGCAAACCCGCAACGGGGGGTGGATCTGGAAAGGGGAAGGCAGGGCCGGTGGCACTTGGCAACGTTGGGGGGGGAACTAGGGGGTAATGACCCCGGGCTTTTGGCACCTTTTCAGCGAGGGGGCATAGAAAGGGGGAAGGGGTCACATCGCGCCGCGAGGCGTGATGCGGCCGGCCGGACACAAAATTCACAAGAAAGGAGGAACCAGGGTGGACGTTCTAAAAAATCCCGCAAAAGGGGGGGGGGGGGTTATTGTCAAGAAGAGTGCAACCTGCTGCGAAAGGGTGGCAACAAAAAAAAGAACGCGCCGAGCAAAAAAAAAAAAGCAAACGACCGTCAAGGAGGGGGGGGACGCAAGGAAAATGCAGTGTATTCCTATAACCGAAAGCAGGAGAAGGAGTGTGGGCTCATGGGAAAGGCCCCTGACTTGACAACGAAACAAAAGGTCACGCAACCGGCGCAGAGAAAAACGGGAGAAAAAGGGGGGGGAATCGGCTTGTGTTAATCGCCGAGGAATTTTCAAAGGAGCGGATTGCTTTTATTCCAGGCTGCTATCCAGGTTTGATCGCGCCAAAGTAGGGAAAAGACGACCTGCCGGGAGGAAAGAGAATAAAGGGGAAAGTCCTGGTACAAAGGAGGAAGGCGGGGCCCAAACAGCAGGATTTCTTTTCTAACAGGGAAAAGAAACCGCCCACTATCTCAAGGGAATGGAATCTGAAGAAGAGTTGAGCGAACTAGTCATACGCCTGGGGGACGAAAAAAAAGCGCAAAAGAAAGGAACTAAACAACAACACCACGGCGTAAGGGAGGAAAAGAGGGGGGAAAGGTTGGGGCTGGGCAGCGGAAGGGGAAAAGGGAAAAGATGTTTCAGTCAGGGGAGCTTTGGGGCAGGGGTAAAAGTCCCGGAGGTGATTTATCAAATGGAAAACAACAAGAGAATCGGATGAACCTCCACGGGTCTTCGGGAAGGACAACGAATGTATCGACTACAGCGCAAGGCGAGCCGAAAAAATATGGGGGGGGGGGGGAAAAAACTTACGCAAAAAGGGGAGGAATTGGGGCAGAACCGAAAATAAAAAAAAGACACAAAAACAAAAAAAGAACACTAAGTGCAGGGGACGATAAAGAAAAAGCGAAGGGCGAAAAAAAACACATCGGACAATAATACGTCGTCGGAAACGTAAAGGGGGAAAACGGGGGAATTCAACTTAAATTTGGGGGGTCGGACACAAAACGTCGGCGAGGGGTTTTACAGTCAGCCGAGAAAAGGTGGTCCATCGGACGCAGGAAACTAACAGACACCCTGGACAGGGAAACAGGGGGGGAGGGGGGGAGGCGTTCAAAAAAAAGGGGAAACGGGACAAAAGGTCATCTACACGGGCTGGGACAATGAAAAAAACCCGGGGGAACGAGGGGGGGGGGAAAAGGGGAGAAAACGACCAGATATTTTTCGGAGTTTTCCCCAGTGGGGGAAAAGAAAACGGCAGAAAAAGAAACAGCGAAAATGGGGGGGGGGGGAAGTTCGCGACCGGCATGAATATGCAAAGGGACGCCGTGGGGGAATAAAAACAACGGGAGATTATCAAAGGCAGGGGGTAAACCAGGCGGAAAAGTGTGGGAAGGAAAGGGGGAAAAAAAAAAAAAAGGGGTGGAAACCCCGAGGAAGAGAGTCCAGGTGGAGAATCACAAAAGTGCCGAGCGGCGGAGGAGGAAAGTGTCCGTTTTCTTGGGCACCAAATGGGGGTGCCCTTACAACCAAAGGACGGGTGGGGTTGAGGGCCCCTTTGGAAAAAAAATGCGTCCATGCGGTATTGAACAACAGAACGGTGTGTCGCCGGAAAACACTGAAGCAAAAGCGGGGGGAAAAGTGGGATGGGGGGGGGATCAAAAAAGACAAGGTGAGGGTGGCGACGGACTTCTAGCAACAAAAAGTCATTTTGGGACTTGTAACTTAATTGAAAAGGAAAAAAACACAGCACAGAAGGCAAAAAAACGTGGAAAACGTTGGAAAGACAATGTTTGGGACGTCCGGAACCTTGTACCGAACGCGAAAAGAAAGACCACGAGGACCAGGGCTGGGTCGAAAACGCCTGAAAGGGCGGAAGTACTTGTGCGGGGACACAGGCTTCGTACGGGTGGAGATGCACGCCAGAAGTTACAAACTCGGCAATATGAAAGGGGGATATATTGGACTTCATATGGGAAAAAAAAAAAACAAGGAAAAAATTTCGATGCTCCGAAGGGAAATGGGGTCGAGGGGGAAGGGGGGAGAGATGGGGGAAAAAAAACGCAAAGGGGGGGAAAAGTTAGTGTGCTTGGGTTGTGCCCTTTCACGAATGCAGAAGCAGGGGGAATATGCAAAAAAAAGAGCGGGGAGCAACAACTGGTGAAACGAGTGGTCTACCTTCAAAGTAGGGGAGGCGGAGCTCGGGAAAGCCGCATAACGGACAAAAAGAGCAGGTCACGTCAACAAGTCGGGAAAATTTAACACGCCAAGATTGGGAGAAAAGGTGTACACAGAAAAAGGCGAACGAAAATGTTTGGTTTGGGGGCGTGGGGTTTGGTATCGGGGAAGAGAAAAACCGGTTGCAGCAGGGATAGTCGGGGGGATCAAAAAACGGGGGCAGGGGGAGGGGAGTTAAAAAAAACCAGTGACACCGTACTAGTCACAAAGGGACGTCGGGTCAATGAAGGTCAAGTTGGGGTTGCCGTAACCCGAGCACAGGAACCCGGGGGGGGGGTGATGATTGGAGCTCCTCTTCTTGGCGGGGGTCTTGGCCGCCCAGCCACCGGGGTGAAGAAGACAAAATATGGAGGGACGAAAGGGCAGGGGGTTGCGCGAATTGGAGAGTCCTGCTTCAAAAAGGGAAAGCATGCCGCCGCGTTGAGAAGAAGGCCACCCAAAATCTTAATCGAGAACAGGGCAAAAAGGAAGGGGGTAAACCTCGACATTCGAGGTTCCGGGTTCAAAAGGGGTAGTGAAAAACGAGGACCAAATGTAAAGGTAACCAGGTAAGTATTGGTGCCCAAATAAGAGGAAGACCGGAAGCCAGGCACAAACGGAAGGGGGGCTCATACCCAGCGAGGAAAAAAGTGTTTTCCGGATAACCGGGACGATTAAAAGAAAAACTTAGGGAAAACAGAGGGGGGGGACCAGGGAAAGGCCGGCAGCGTGATCCGGAGGGATCTTAAGTTCCCAACACGACAGATTTGCCAACATAGTAAGAATTTTTGAAAACGATGAAAAAAGTAGGAAAATAGGGTCAAAAAGGAATTTGGGAGGTTTTTTCACGGTGCGAAGGAAAGTCGTCCGAACCAGCTGGTCCCGTAAAGCTTGGGAAGGGGGAGATGGAATCGCCGGTGGATTGAGTGTCTTTGAAATTGGGAAGGGGAGATCAGTACATGATTCACATCTCACAGGGGTTTAATGACTTGGAGGAGTGGTACCAAAAAAAAAAAAGGAAGTTCAAAAAAGGCTGTGAAAGCCAGGCCGCCGGATACGAACCTTGACCCGGGGACAAACCGGGGTAAGGGAGATGCGGTTGTGGCAACGAGGTAAAAGTGTTTGTGGTTGTGAAGGGGGGGAAGGAAGCATTCATGAGCAAAAGGGGCTCCCAAAGGACGGGCCAGAATTGTGGCAGATACGCAAAGGGAATTGCGGAGCCCCGCCAAAACCTTGGTGGTTGGTTGCCGTGGGCAGGACCAATAATTAGGGTTTGACGGGTCCAGGTCAACTCGGGGGGAAGGGCAAACTGTCATTATCAAAAAGGTAATAAAAGCCGGAGCACCAACTCCGGCGGCTCGGGGTTTCCGTATAATGGAAGGGCACTCCAACGTCAAAAAGGGAGATCGAAAGGCGATAACATCAAGAAAAAAAAGAGAAAAAAAGACGGGGGGAGACCGACGACCGGACCAGGAAAAATTCAAAAGAAGTCAAGGGAGGAGAGCAAAAAGGACGTAGGGAGCGTATCTCGTGAGCGTAGGTGCCAAGGGGTTTCCAACACGAAAAAAAAGGTCGCCCGAACGTGCTGCGGCACTCTAGTCAAGGTCCGCCAGATTCGGACAAGAAAGAAAACTGCGGGTTTTAGAGTTGACTGGCAGGAAAGAAGTTCTGGGGGGGAAAAGGGAAGCTGAAGCACTGGGAGGCACACGGGGGGAGGAAAGGGGGGCGTCACCCGTTTCAAAAGGAGAAAAAGAAACGAGGACCCCCAATAAAAAAGGTAAAAGAACCGTTCCAAAAAAATGATGTGAGTTGTTACCCTTTCCTTTTTTACCAAAATATCCCTACTATCCTACTGGTCCCCTGAAAGGAACGTTTAAATTTAAAAAAAGGGGAGTCATCCTACCAAGGGGGGGGGGGCGCAAAGGAGGAAAATAAAGAATTGGGCTCAAACGGGGGGAACGGGACGAACGTGGAAGGAAAGTCCATTAAATTGAGGTGTTTAAAGGGGAAGCTTACATTGTTGTGGGGGGAACGGCCTAACAACCGAAGAAAATCATACGGCAAATAGAGGGAAGGAGCCCCAGGGGGGGTCGGTGTCCTTCAACTTGGGGGCTATAGGGTGTTAGGCCCTCGGAAAGAAAAAAAAAAGAAAAGTGGGCATTGACCAAGGCGAGTCGTCCAGAAAATTGGAGGTGACAGGCAGGTCTTTTTCTGGGGAAAAGAACAGGGGAGGGGGGAAACCGCAGGAAAAGAGAAGTTTCAATGGGGGTGCATTTGACGCAACAGGAGAG
>Ga0179593_1471593_pt1 | contig 11470 bp, 8 predicted proteins | sample CZODoug2_1_08_16_FD_185931 | JGI IMG/M metagenome (GOLD analysis project Ga0179593, IMG submission 185931) | Vadose zone soil fungal communities from Angelo Coast Range Reserve, California, USA - CZODoug2_1_08_16fungal (PacBio error correction) | ecosystem: Environmental > Terrestrial > Soil >...
AAAGATGGGGGCAGACAATTGGGCGGCGATTGCTACCTTCTTTGGTGTACGCGAGGCTATCATGGTGAGCTTGTAAAAAACTGGCAGATCAACCCACATCTTAATCAATACTGCGGTAGTTGGCCTCACCTCAATTCGAAGGACTGGTTGAGATGCTCAGCTCTAAACCGGGGGCTCGGTGACGTTGCGGGGGGGGAAATGAATTTGAGGGATTGTCCCCCAGCGTCAATTTAGGACCCGAGTGGTAGCCCCAACTGGTCTCTGCAATACTCACAGAGACCACTTCGAACTTCGTTGACCTCGCCAAAAGGGGTCGCTTAGGAGTGTCGGCAGAGAGAAGCCGGCGGCCGTAAGGGGTAGGGGGTTATCGGACTGTTTTAGTTAAAATATCTAATGGGGGGTGCCGCCAGCGGATCCGATTATTCCGAAGACTTAAAACAAAGATAAACAGAGAAAAATCCCAAAAAGGCGAACGGGAGACTTGAAAAAAGGAACTTCTGGCAAACAAACCTTAAGGCCTTTCCGGTAAAAAGGGGGGCGAAGTCGGGGGGGACCACCAAAGACTGGGGGAGGACGCTGCGAGTTCTTTAGACAAAAACAATGATACCACGGGTGGAGAAACTAGCAGAGATTTCTACACGAGGGGACTTGCAGAGACGATGACTAAAATAAACCGATAACAAAAGGTACAAACCGAGTAGGTATTCTGGGAGACTAGAGCGCAGGAAAAACGAACGTAGCGTATGCTAATAGTGAGAGTTTAAGCTCGAGGGGGGCTCGTAGACTAAGGAACAAGTGGGTACCCGTGGCATCAGGACGCGGAGGTTGCAGCGGGGTAGATCGCGACCTTTTTCACCAGATCGGGGTGGGAAAAAAAAGGAACCTTGCAAGGGGGAAAAAAAAAAGGGGTGGGGTGGGCTCATATACGCCGGAGGGAAACAAACCATGGTACCGGGAATCGAGCGATCGTTCGTACGGCAGAAGGAAGGAGTCACTTTGAAGGAGTCATCATATATGGGGAACATGTGTAAGGGCATGTAAATATAGGGCTGGGGGACGGGAAAAGTCTATCGTCGTGCGTTTGGACTAGATGTGTCGGTGGGGGGGGGAGGGTCGATGTTGTCAAGACGATTCGAAAAAGTCATCGTGAGTGGCTTACTAATAATGGCTTGTGTTGGGAGTCAGGGCACAATGTCGAAGATCTAAAAAATCTGCGGCGGGATATACAGTTATAAGGGGCCTGGGGGTGGGAACGTCGAAGGTAACCGGAGAATCTCACGTCAGCCGTAGACGCGCGAGTAGTCTGGGGAATGGGAAGCAACTCATGGGGATGATTGACGCAAAGGCTCTCGGTGCCGGGGGGACGCGTTAGGCCGGTCCACGGGAGGAGGGGGATGCGCAGCATGAGAAAGGGGAGAGGGCGGGGACCCGGGAACCGCCTGGTTGAAGGTGGCAGGGGTTGAAAACAAGGCGATAGGAGGAGGAGGGCACTGCGCTGACTCCCCGGAGAGGTAAAAAAAAGCCACGAGTACTGGAAGGGTAAAAAAAAGGGCATGGGGGATAACGGGGGTGAGGTAAGGGTGTACTATTACGAGGGCGCAATTATGCTTCAGGCATAAAACAAACCTCAAGCCGAAAAAAGGTATGAGGCACAAGGATATCCAGGGGAGATGGGTGAAAGGCCTGGAAGCTCTTGTCGATACGGTGTCTTGAGAGAAACTGAATACTGGAAGCGAGGTTGTCGCTTAGGCTGGCCGCGCGAAAGCCTCATCTGAGAGGGCAGTGCACTGCGAGCTTGTAGCCTCTGTCATGAGGATGGATATAATAGTTGACCGTTGGGCCGGGTGGGTGGTTGTCTGCGGAGGGGTGGGTGTGAGGCGGGCGTAAAGTTCGGGGCTCAACCCAGGAGGGTTGGGGGGAGAGCATTCAAGCGCTGGCGAATTCGGTTTTTAACTAGATAGAGATCAAAATTGCAGACCCTATTCGTAAGAAGATCGGTGGGGAATTTCGTCGCAAGCCAACGGATCAAAACCCTTCGCTATGGGAGTCTAAATCTGCACCTACGGGCTAAAAGAAAGGGAGTGCCCAAGTTGGTGGTTGGGAACGATCAATAAATATCTTACCACCGGCGGATCGTTCGTACCTATGGAACGGCTGCGCAGACGGGAGGACAGTATACTGAAAAAAAAGAAGAGACGACGTGAAGAGTACGAAAAGCGTGAGTTCATCCGAATGGCACGTGGGGGGCCGATGGTTGGGCAAAGGCGTGGCGTCCAAACCCAGTCACTTGGTCGGAGGCCGGGGTGAGGAGGATATCCTGTTTCCAAAGGGTGGGAGTAGTGCGAGCTAAAAAGAACTAGTCCTACCTTCTCCTACTCAGTGTCTTCTTTCTAGTCATCCTCAAGAACCTCATTATCTCAAGGAAGGGGCACAGCTTCTGGGGAGGAAGAGGGGTGAACAGGCGAAGCGTGCCTCACAAAACTCCCGGAAAAAGAACTTCCACCGACGGACACATGCAAGAGGCCAAAAGAAAAACTCGCATGGACGAAGAGAGGGAGTTAAGGAAAGAGGAGAGTACGAATCACTCGTTAACTTGGGGGGGTCGACTGGGCGCTGGGGGGGAGGAGTACGAGTGGGGGGGAGCTGGAATCCAAAGATAGGTCGAATACTCCACACACGGTGGACCTAGGCGCGCGTCGCAAGTGTATTAAGGAAGAGGGATATGAATGCCGACCCAATGTCCAGGGTTGAAAAGGGAAAATAGGGGGGTCAAGTGTTAGAAGGGAGCGGGCGGGCGGAAAATCGGACCCAGGAGGTATCTTCTGAATGACGGCGCTTTCAGAACTTGAAAGGCCAGTACCACTTACGACGTCCAACTCATAGTAAGAGCGCGTAGGTACGAACGAAGTGGGAACTGCGCACGCGAAGAAAGACGGCCAACGGGTGGGGGGAGATCTGCGTGTCGGGGGAAAAAAAAACGAAGTCAACATGTGGGTGTGTGCATCCAGTGGAGCGGGAGTCGAGGCGGACGTCTCGCAAGTGGAGCACCACTCTAGCCTCTGGGTAAAAAAAGGAACGGTTCAAGGGTATTCAAAAAGGAAGGACAGGGGAGGTTCGCCTGCCTTCTGGTAGGGGCAAACAAAAAAAAAAAAAAGGAAGTAGTCGGAGATTGGGGGGTCCCAGAAAAAAGTGAGGGGGGGGGGCCTGAAGAGTGTAAAGCCCGTGTGCTGTACCCTGGGTGCCCTCAAGAATCCACGAATGTGGCTTTGGGGGAAGAAGGACAAAGCGGACATGGGTGCCCAAGTCAAAAAAAGGTGTGTTCAACCAATAAAATACTGCGGATCGGTGCCTCAGTTCAAAATTTTGGACCTCCGTGTACTTGGAAGCGAGAAAAGGGGGAATCTTGGCGAAAGCAGTCGTGATGATTATGTCGGAAATCTCAGAAAGATGTAGAAGCGTACCAAGGCTTGAAGGAGGCTGAGCTACGGCATGCTGGGTAATCGTCCTGGGGGGTCCAGGGCTCGAGAAGTGAAAGGAGAGTGATCAAATTGGACTGAGGAAAGGGGGTAAACACCACAAATCTAAAGATTCGCGAGTAAAAGACGAGGGGGGACAAGACTTCAGGGTGAATACAGGCGCTGGGGAGAGATTTGGGGGGACCCAAGACGGGCAGAGGGAGGCAAAATAGATCGCCCTCGGACAGTGAACGCTGTTGTGAAAGAGGAAGGGTGGAGGCCGGGGGGGGGGATTCATTGGGTTATGCAAAGGGTTTCTCTGCCCACCTAAAATGGTGGTTTGTCCCCTCTTGCTCCCCGGTGAGAGACCTTCCTTCTGTAAGCGGGGTCTTTAAAAGTTAGTGCAGGGAAAGCGAACACGTGGACAGTCCGTTCTCCCAGAGGGCGTGCCGACGAATTGTGCTCTGTTAAAGAAAAGGGCCTTAGTGGACACAGGGGAGATGGACGGGGTGAATAGATGAAAGACGGCCCAGACGGGGAGTACCAGGAAGGAGGCCCTCCACTCTACGGTGAGAAGCCTTGCGGGTGACGAACGAAAAGCTCTCATACTCAAGTGGAATTTGGGGAGACGCCTGGGCGGTGCTCCTCATGGGCGAAAATTAATTCTGACTGGGAAGCAAGCGATAACCAGTTGAGAGCAAAGGACAATAGATGGGGGGTGCAGGGGAGGGGAAGAGCAGGTGATCAGAGCAGGGAAAACGGCCGATCAACTCCAATCGAATTCAGGAGCCAGCTCCTGGCCCCGGATGGGAAGTCTGGGATGTCCGACAGCAACCATCAATCCAGCAAAAACTCGCCAGGAGCTACAAATCCATCGCAAAGCAGAAGCAAGATTAGGGATCCATAAGAAACGCATTTCATAAAATCAGGGGGACGCGGTCCGGGGAGAGCGGCTGGGGGAGAGAAAGAGGAAAGCGCGGTAATGTCCAGGAGTAATTCCATAAAACCTAAAGGCAACCTGTCCTCACGAAGAATCGAAGGGGAGATCATAAACAAACACAACTTTAGGGTAACCTCCTCTATATTCAGTCTCTAGTCTATTTCTGGGTAGTGATATTAGGGCAGTGAAATCGTGGAGGACAGGGAAAAACCTGATCGAATATGAACCGAATCTAGTGCTATGGAGAAACCAATAGAGAAGAGATTTCAGGACGTCAGTCTGAGTTAATCTTTCGAGGCGCGAGGAAAAAAGTATGGAGGGTCACAGCTGGCGAGTGCGTGGGGCTACGACCAGGATGATGAAGCTGGGGCTGGCGCAAGGGAAAGTGTTTTGGCAGGGATAGGGGAGGGCGGCTCGAAACTGGAACCCAACATCCATAGGGGGTTATAGTGGGTAGAGTCGTAAGAAGCGAAAACGGGTCTTAGGAGCAACCGCCACATAGTTAGAAGTCGGAGGCACATGTAAAAAAACAAGCGGGGATACGAGTCCGTTACGATGGGGAGGTCCAGCAGGGGACTTAAAAAAACGCTAACGAGAGGGGAGGTATACAAAACACAAAAAAAACTTGTGGAGATGTAAGGGGCGGCGAAAAAAAGTGCCGCTTCGAGATAAAAGCAAATCAAAGGCACTGGGGAGCGGGTCGGGGGAGGGGTGCTTCTGTCAAGGGACTAAAACTCTCTGCCAGGGGGGGGGGGGTAATGCAAACTAGGTTAACCGGTGAAAATCTACATACACACTGGGTTAAAAAACGCAAAATCGTAAGATCTTCATAGACGATAACAGAAAAACTCAGAAGAGACCGAACGAAACAAAAGAGACAATACGAACGTGCTCAGAAAAAGGGGGGGGGGGGGGGGGGATTCAGCGGGGAAGGGGGGAAGGGGGGGGGGGGGGGGGGGGGGGGGGGTGAAGGATAAGGTAAAATGGGGGTGAGGAAGTCGAGGGGACAAAAAAGAAACATCAAAAAAGGAAAATTTATACCTTCACAGCACGCGTTCACTTCGCACCACATTGAAGCTATCCAAGCGTCGCCCGCGCAGAATCGAAAACTATGCGGGTCAACATCTGGAGTCTCATCTGGCGCGGAGGTCGCTAAACTAACGGCCCTTCTTTCAATTCGACGAACCGTTACAAAAGCTCCGTAGAAGAACCTTAAGTCCGAAGACCCAAGAGGGGGGCATATGCATCTTGAAGACCGGCTCGGGCAACATGTAGACGCAGCTTAAACAACAAAACCAGTAGCTGATACGGGGGAAACTCCAACATTCGAAAAACGCCATTGTCGGGGGGTGGGGGGGTGTCTGTGGGATGCAAGAAGCTTACTGAAACATGGGCAGAGGACACGCATCGACAGCAGGATCTCAAAGGTAAACGTGACAGGCTACGTACTACGTGAATGGAGGATCAATCGGGGGATTCTCCTTGAGCTGGAGAATACGATACCAACGCTCGTCCCTGAAACCACGAACCTTGGACCACTGCGAATTGGGGGTGCGTACGGGGCAGAAAACACTAAAAAAAAAGGAGAAACAGACAAAAAAGAGGTACAGTGAAAAAATACAAAATTATAAAAAAAACAAAAAAAAAAAAAAAAAAAACAAAAAAAAAAAAAACAATACACATCATAAGCCACCCCTCCGACGCTCTACTCTACCAGTCCTTCCTATAAGGGGTCTCCCGGGCTCAATGCACCGGTCTATAGGCACGTTCCTTCTAGAACGGGGGGTGGTGAATTTAGGAGTAAACTTCGAAGACGTCAAAACTACTGTCTAGATACACGGGCAGAGAAGACTGCCCACACGATTGACAGAAAGAAGCCCACGGAAAACACTATTGTGGCACCTGATGGAATGGGGGGGTTGCCTAGTTCAGATTATGCGCAAGCAGCTAAGAGAGCTTAAAGCTGCAGTCCGAAGAGTCTGGATGTCGAGCCGAAACAAAGAAAAACACAGTGCCCAATGACCAGCATCGCAATAATGAAGGGTCAAATGGGAGATCAAGGTAGGCAGACGACGGATTATCGGTGGGAGTTCAAAAAGGACTTGACTGTGTGTGGCACTGGATGCGCTAAAAGTGTGGGGGGGGGGGGGGGGGGGGGGGGGGGGGGGGGGGGGGGGGGGGGGGGGGGGGGGGGGTGTGTGTTGGGGGGGGGGGGGGGTGTTTCAGTCGGGGGTATGCACACCTCGAAGGGAAGTCACTCCTCGTAAAGGTAAGTTCGTTGGAAAAAAAAACAATATTGAGGATTAGTGAACTTCCGTGAGAAGAGGATCTGGAAAAAAAAAACGTGGGTCACAACTATCCGTGAACGAGGTAATAATCTATCGTCAGACTGGTCGAGAAGCGAGACATACGATGCACAAAAACACCAAAAAATACACAAAAGCAGGAAAGATAGCTAAAAATCCCCAAGTCGTAAACGCCAGATAGTTCAGACATCCCTACCAGCCACCCACACCTTAGTAAATGAAAAAAATCTCTGAGAACGTACGCGTGGTCGACTCATGATACTGGAATGTAGAACGCGTCGTCCTTGATTACAGGGAAGGTCTTTCTAAGGGTATCGAGAATCCAATGGCCTGCAAGAGTCCATCCGGTGGGTCCTAGGCGGGCTGAAGTGCGACCACAAGGGGGGGAAAATATCGACGGAGGACGATCCACGGGTGTGGAGAACAAGAGGACTGGGTGATCGACTAAAGGAGCTGTATTAGCGCCGCCCTATCTAATCGGTGTACGTATGATCGGACTCAGTCCTAATCAAATAGGGTTGGGTCGTAAGCAGGGCGGGGCTGCACCCAGTAAAACGAAGATTGGGGGAAGCGTCTAGTGCAACTCGGAGCACGAACACAACAGACTCTACACGTGGGGAGAGTAAACATCATTAATTACATTCCGCTCAGGTTTAATGGGATGATTTCTCATATAAGTGGCAGACTCCCCTCAATTCCAGGAGCACCAAGGAGCAGCATCTACGAAAAATGAAACAGTAACATTCAGGTACAAATACGGGATCGGGCTGTGAGACCCCCCTTCATCATAGGGGGAAAACTAAGAAAATTATTCGCATCTGTCCTGGAGGGAGGGCCGGCCTGGCAGCACGGGGACTACACTTACCGAAGTCACCCAGCTCAATATAACGAGAAAGGACACCGCCAGAAGCGGAGAGGAAAGGGTAACCCAACACGCGCGAGCCGGCCCGAGAGATAGCGTCTCAATCAAGAACAATTAGGATTTAAAGTGTACATGGAAGTCCACGCAATACTATGATCGGAGGTCGACAAACTACCATGCAAGACGGATTATTTATTGTGAAAACCCTGTACGAAAAAGGAGAAACTTGAAAAAACAGCGCCGCAGAGTGATGGGGAGGGTAAACACAAAATGTACCCAGAAAAAGTACCTAGCCGCGTGCCCCCCGGCTAAAAAGATGATGTGGCATGGGGGAAAAGACGAGGAACTCCCAGCATTCGACGGGACAAAAAAAAGGCGACGAGAGGTCAAACGACAAAAATGCGCCCCATCATTCAAAAGCAAAACGGGGGTCGGGAACCGAATGGGAGCCGCACAACACCAGAACCCAAAAGGGCATGCCGCCGGAATAGAGGGTCAGGGATCGTCAAAGAAACGGAGCAAACAGAAAGAAACTCTGGAAAGACTGAGGAACACTAAAGAGGGGGTCGGTACTGCTTGGACAAGTCCGCTGTGACGGCGAGTAAGGTGGGTGGTCGGGGGTGCTACATTTTATATACATTGGGCAAAAAACAAAGCCTGGGCTGCGAGCGCCTAAAAAACTAACCCTGGAATAAGCAGAACCGACACCCTGATCTCCCACGAAAGAGAGAAACATCGTCAAACGGTTTGAAAGGTGTCAGATCGAACCAGGAGGGGCGGGAAAATTCTCGACGTCGGTACTTTGAAAACCGACGAGCAGCAGGAAGTTCCGCTGGATGATGAGAAAGACCGGAGAAGGCGTCAGAGCCCTGGAAGACCCGTTTCAGTAAGCACACGAAGCGCGCAGGAGAGCAAGGGCGAGGAAAGGGCTAAGGAGCATCTCGCACGGTAGGTGGACCGTCGGACGCGGCACTGGGACAGTAGGCAGAATCGATTACTTCCACCCCGGATAATGAACGCCATAACCAAAAAAAAGAAGACCAAACAAGCATATACGGAGCCTCGGGATTAAATACTCTAACCCACGCGAATGTACGGGTCTCAAGTTTCTGGGAGACCAGAGGAGACCGACTTTACTACCTGCAGACATCCCGAAAACTCCAACCCCATAGAGGGCTCAACCCGATTTAACTGGTAGTGGAGGACTCGAAGAACAGGGAGGAAAGAGGGGGGGTGTGCGCTGAGGAACAGCGACTTCGCGTCACAAAGAGTAGACCCCAAGAATCCGGAAATCGTCGAGAGAAAAACAACAAATTCGGGGGGTGAAAAGATATAGGGGGGGGGTGTTTCCCTGGAGTGGTCCTGCTTTTTGGCACGCCGCAGGAAGGTCCTGATACCACAAGATTCTAAACTAACTGGAGGGACTCCTCAATCACAACTGGGCCGCTAGTATTGTTGGAGGAGGGGGGGATTTCCCCAACAGGGAGTGCACCGTCGGTAACCCCGCGGGTCTACCAGTCAACCACGACTTTCTCGCCGCGGGGAGCGGGGGAGTAGAGACTCTCCGTTGGAGACTTGTGGGATTCTGAGGGGAGAGCCGCGAAGGGGTGTGTGATAGGAAGAAGATCTTCAATGCTTGGGAAGGGAAACTCGTCGCGTCCTGAGGTCCAAGACAATAGACGGACGGGGGGGTGGATCAGAGTAGCCCGCGCACAGGATCAGGGTGGACATTTAGGGATGAAAGTGCCGGTCGAACGGGGAGGGAACCTCTACTGGGTTCCGAGGCCTGTCGGGAAGTGGCTCCATAGAAAAACAGAATAAAGGCGGACTGCATCGGACGGGGTCTGTCCAGAAATGGGGGGGAGAAAAGAGCGAGGGGGGGGAAAAGCGGTTCTCGTAGTTCTCGTAAAACCGTGGTGCTAAGACTCTCGGAATTACTTGAGGGGCGATCGGGGTGGGAGTGAGGTGGAGCTGGATGCGCGGAGTGGGGGGGGAGGGGGTGTACGAACCTCAGCACGCCTGGAGGGGAAACAAGAACAAATTAGAGACCCTGCCCCGTATATCGGCTCATAGGGATAGCTCAGCGTCCGGTCGACGGGGGTAGTTGACCAGGGGGGTGAGGTGAGTGGAAGAAGGGACGAGGGCGATCAGAGAGGTTTGTCGGCGATTTAGTGGGGGGGGATTTTGGTGAATGAATAGGGACTTGTCGGTGTCGGCTGGTTATAATGATCATTTTCGTTTTGGGAGGTCCGGTAGGCTAAATCTCTCGATACCAATGGACGTATTGACAAAGAAAAGTAGTCCTGGGTTCTTTAGAACGGTTCTGAAAAGTATTCTCTTCTGATCCAAAATAGGATGGGGGCGTATTAAAAGGGGGTGTCATTGGTTTCGAATGAGTCGGTGTAACTGAGTCTAGGGAGGTTGACCGGTGTCCCCTAGCAAATTCGCGGTCTGAGGCGCAGCCATTCTCTATGGGAGAATGACAAAAGTAATAATCCGGGAGTTCTTGGGCCGATATGGTGGGCGCTGTTGGGCAACTCAGACCCCCAGGGACGAAGTAGCCCTGTCCAATGGGGGGGAGGGGTCCTGGACAAGCTAGGCTAAGGATTGAGTGAGTAACGTCGGTTAAACGGCACATCAAGTGGGCCAGGGGTCGCCCTAGATCCGGGGGGGCGTTCCGCGCCGGAAGCGAATCGTGCGCTTAGGGGTGGTCTGGGATCACATGTAGAAAAATCTGGGTCGGGTTCGTTCGGCTGAGATCGGAAGACTAAGCACTCGCTGAAAAACGTTCAGAATTAATGTCTGGGACCGAGTGACCTGTGGTTGAGAGGGCTGGGTGTGTCTAGATGGGGGAGGGGGTGCAGATCGTTCTCATAATTGAAATTTTTTGTTCTCCCTGCATGATCGGAGCTATTTGGGACGAGATCATAGGACTCCCTATGCAGGGAAGCATCTCTTTGACATGGCCTCTCCACACGAGACTTCCGTAAACCCGAAGGAGGTTGATAACACCGGCGCAATACTTGGAAGGTGACACGGGTTTTTTTGTCAGAAAACGACTGTGGGAAACCTTCTGAATATTCGTGAGCGTGTATACTAGCGAAAACCTAATCACTGAAAAAGAACTATTCAGCTTGGACACTTCGGTCCCTAACGAATTTTGCGGCCAGCGGTTTTTGGGGGGGCAAAAAAAAGTGTATGTTGGAGGGAGGTAGCATTTTGGAATCGCGAAATCACTTTTGACCCCATGGTCGAGAGTACTGACCACACGAGATCGCCTGAGAAACTCGTTCAATATGCCGGGGCGAATCCTCAAACAAAGAAATAAAAACGCTGACGGAAGGGGGAAAAACGCGTCGGCGCTACTCGGGTCCGTAAACGGACAGGCTAAGAGGGGAGTTTCATACCACTAAATGCGCGGACGCAAGTCAAGGGCCTGCGTCTCAACACGCTAATGCCCTAAGTGGGAGAGAGGAGATGTGACTCCGCGCTGCCGAGGGAGAAGGTGGTGAAAAAGGGGGGGGCTGATCCCTTAGTCGTCGTACGCTTGCGGGGAGTAAGAAAAATATCTTCTCAGAAGCATTTCACAAGGCAGTGCCAAACGGGGTGCCTGGGGGGGGGGATGACGACTTGCAACAGGGGGGCTTATGTGATAGCCCGTAGTCGAACGGGAACTCTGGATAGATGTACATTTAACCGGACAAGTCCCCCGTAGCCTGAAGCTGCGCGCGTCTCTAACCCTGTGGAAAGGGGCGACTTTCAGCGTCTATCACGAAGGGAGGAGGACGAGTTGATTGGGGAGGAACAAACATTTAAGGTGAGTTGGGGACGTGTGGGTCTGGGGTGGGGGAGATCGAGTTAGGGGAGGGCTCAAGAGGAATACAAAAAAAAAAACAAAAAAAAAATT
>Ga0179593_1636494_pt1 | contig 11470 bp, 13 predicted proteins | sample CZODoug2_1_08_16_FD_185931 | JGI IMG/M metagenome (GOLD analysis project Ga0179593, IMG submission 185931) | Vadose zone soil fungal communities from Angelo Coast Range Reserve, California, USA - CZODoug2_1_08_16fungal (PacBio error correction) | ecosystem: Environmental > Terrestrial > Soil >...
CTGGGGAAAGGAAGACATGAAAAAAAAAAAGCGGCTTCGATGATTTTGCCGGCCAGTTGGGGACGGCAGCGGTCCCGGCCTCACGGGGGGAGGCAAAACGTCCATAAAAAAAGATGGTCCGCGGACTCTCGCCGCGTAATAGATAGAGGTACAAAGAATCATTCCTCAGCGTCGTCAGGAAGGATGAGAGCTGCAAAAAGAAGAAAAAGTTAGCGCCCTGTACCTGTCGGGCGCCGGGTCGAAAAAGAAAAGCAGGCATCAACTTCCCTCCCTACTTCTGCGAGGACGTGCGAGAAGCTGCCGAAAAGATACCGTCTTCTGCCGCGCCTGGCAAAAGAGCAAGAAAAGACGACCGGAGCCGCCGGCATAAATAAATCAAGAAGCGCGGTGCCGTCCTCTGAGAGGGGTCGAGAGGGAAAGGGCGGCAGAAATGCAGCGCGCCTACGGCGATTTTTCGAGACTCAACGAGAAGGCGGTGGAGTGTGCCAGAGGCGCGGACTCGCGCGCGGAAAAAAAATGATTTTCGCGGAAGCCCTGCAGACCCGGAGGAGACCAGGGAGGGGGGCCGGTTTGCTCGCAAAGAGTAAAAGGAAGACAGCACCTCTTACTCGGCGGCGCGGGAATGGTGCTGTATCCTCTTGGAAAGGGGCTCGCCGAGATGAAGCTCTTCTATCGGCCCGGCACGTCACGCAGAAGACGGTGCTAGAAGAGCGAAAAGAGCTTACTAAAGAAGCTCTGGATGAAGCTGTAAGGGAGGAAAAGCGCCATCAATCCCAAGAAGTCCGTGCGCTGGAACAAAACCTCGCGAAGGCCGACTACCTGCATTACGACGGGCCTCGACATAAGAGCGAGTTCGAGGAGATCAAGGAACCAAAAAAATTGCGCCGAGCTCAAGAGGAAGAAAAAAAAGGGAGAGCCCTGCCGGCTTGATGTGAAAGCTAAAAAAGCGACGGCTCATCCGATGGACGTTCTGCGCACCGGCACCTCGCGGCCCTCTGTTCCTCGAGCCGGAGAAAGGATGATCATTCCTCTCCGTTGCACGCGCGAATAGAAAGGGGGATGAGCACTACTGTTACCACTTCAGAACGGGAGGAGGCCGTCGAGAAAAAAAAAGAGAATGCACCTGTTGCATTTCAAGGCCAGAGCAGGATGAAAGACTGATCCGGTACCCTACATGATTTCAAAGCCTCCACCTGAGAGCAAGCGGAGAAGAGGCCTGCAAAAAAACCTTCTGCTTATTGTACTCCTGAAGAGGTAAAAAACGGCTTCGCCACGAGTTTTCTCTGGCTACCCAGCCTAGAGAGACGACGCCCGACATCCTCTCTCGCCTCGCCCGGCGTGAGGGAAAAAAAGAAAAAAAAAAAAAGAAATCGCACGATTTCATCAAGGAGGGAAAGGCGCTGCCTAGAACCGGGGGGAGGGGAGAAAGCTCCGATCGTTCATTCGAGAACGTGATGGGAAAAAGGCGACAATCTCGACTGTTTTCTTCGGCGGTCTCGAGAAAGGGGCATGGGAAAAAAACCGTCTGTCGGCGTCACGTCATCGAGCAGCGGGGGGGAGACCGGCCGGCCGGCCAACTACACCGCCCCAAAGAGAAAAACGTGAGAAAAGAAGAAAAAGGACCTCCAATCCCCCTAGTTCACATGTAAAAGAAGGTCCCGAAACAGTGACTCGCTTCTCTGCGCCATCGCAGGAGAAATGTCACCGGAAAGAAAAAAAAAAAAACGCGAAGAAAACACAACCTCATGTACATCCTCGCCTGTTCCGTGGGAACCTGACGTTCCCAGAAAGGTTTCCTTGACTTTCATGCCGGGGGCCGAAGGGGGAAGACGAACCGGTGCAGGCTTTCCCTTCAACAATCGCAGAGGAAAACCTCAAAGGAATCCATCCATCTGATCTCCTCTCAACAACAAAAACGGGGGAACTGGATGGCGCCCACTCGCGGAAACGTTGAGGAGGTTGTAGTCCGCCTTCCTCTTTTCGAGCTCGAGAGGTGAAAGAAAAAAGATGACCGCTCCCTTCCCCACCTTACCCGGATCTTGAAAAGATCCGCAATAAAGGGAAGAGTTCTCGTACGCTTCTCTCTCGCCGACGGTGAAGGGGCGACGAGAAACGGCGTCCTTTTTCCGTACGCTGCTCGGACTGGAAAGTAGGGGGGACTCAGGGCTTTGGAGGGGAGGGGGGGCACGAACTTAATTTTTCTCCGGTCCGTTGTAGTGTGGAGGGGGGGAAGAGATGAGCTTCTCGCATTACTTTCGCCGCCAAACGGGCAGCGGCGTGAACATCGCTAAAAAAGAGTTGATAAGAGACTCCTAGAACCATCGAGATTGTCGAAAAAAAAGAGCAGAACGGGGAAGAAAAGACATCACGCCCTCCCGGAGAAAAATAGGGGCTCTACCTCCTTGGGGGAGGAGTGGAAAAAAAGGAGGACCGACTCCATATTATTCACGCCGGGCAGGAGGGGAGAGAAGAAGGGGGCTTTCTTATCGTAGCCTGGGAGAGTCGTTTGCTCGCCGTGCTTGGGTCAGAGGGGAGGAGTACAAAAATCAGCGCCGGTCCTTCGATAACGCGCGCGGCGAGGGGGGGGATCAGGCTCAGGTGTTGCATGGACGCGAAAAGGAAAGGACCTGACAAACAGGTGCAGAAGTGCGCCCTCACCGAGTCCTCAAGAGTTACCGGGGGAGCATCGTACCCCCTCAGTTGCTATGAGGCGTCGGAGATAAAAGGAGGGAATGATCAGCAGGGCTCCTGCTCGAGGCACCCGAGGGACGGGGGAAAGGAGCCGTCGCGTTCCATCTTCTCGTTACCGTGCACAGAAGGGAGCCAAGGGGACTTGAGTTTTCTCCTTGTAGGAGAGAAAGCTGAGGAGACAGATCTCCTCGAACGCGTCAGAGGTCCAGAGGAGTTGCGTGGCGAAAGGGGAGTGTTGAACTCCTTCCACTCCCAAAAAAAGACTTTGGAAAATCATTTCCACTTTCACGGAAAGGGGAAGGGGGGAAGGGAGGAAAGGTAGACTGTCACCTCTTATATCTCGGCGCGTGGTCTTCAGAAATTGCTTAAGGGACCTCCTTGCCTTGGCGCACGGAAGAAACAGGCGCACTCCCGCGAAAAGAGGCGAGGCAACCGGCTACCTCGAGGCCTAGCCCGCACTGAAGAGGAAGGGCCTTTCCCTCGAAATCATGGAAAAGGAGTAGTAGGAGAAAGTAAAGCGCTAGCTCCTCAAAAAATGCATGCCATCGTTTTCGCTGCCAATGAAAGGAAACGCGTGGAAAAGGCCTCTGCCTTGAGGCGATCGAGCGCACGCGGCCTGCACGCGCCGTTGAAAAAGGGGAAACCAGCAAAGGAAGAAGAAAAAATGCATGCCGGCGGCTCCGGCGCGGAGCAGGAGAAAGGGTTGAAGTGCTCTTCCTAATCCGGTATCGGGGAAAAAGACGCAGCGAAAAAAAAGAGCCCTCGCATACTTCCGTGGAGTGATTCCTTATCCCGGGAAAAAGGAAAAAACAGGTACATTTCGCTAAAGACCCGCGTTGGGAGTGGAATCGTCTCCCTACTACCCTTCATTGGAAGAAGACAGGGAGACCCCGGCGCTTACTTGAATCTCTGTCGGCATGACAGGAAAAAGAATTGCTATACTCTTCTCTCTTCAAAGACAGGCCTCGGACAGAGAAAGGAGCTATGCTCACCACCATGAGCACGTCGAGGTATTCGTGAAACGCGCCGGGAGAGGGAAGAAGCGAGTTTACATACGCGGTCGGGGGGAGTATCTCTCAACCAACAACACCTTATTATGAGTGAAAATATAAGGAGGGGAAAAGCATCTCAAAAGGAGAGCGCATCGTTCACTCTTCACCATCGGCTGAAAAGGAGGTTCCCGCCTACCTCTACGGCTCGAAAACCTTGAAAAAAAGCTACCCGCGATTAGTATCGGCGCCGAGGAAGCGTATAGAATATCTTTCCCGCCTTTCGAGGGTCCTGTCAAAGACGGCCTGGGAAAAAGGGACGTCGGGACGATCAACTCCTATGCGGCGCTCTGGAGCAGAAAGAGGGAGACATGATCTCCACTCCTCCTTCAAAACATAAACTTCCAAGAAGTCAGTTCTTCCTTCCCTCTTCCGCTGCACTGGTGGGGAGAGAAGCGCCTTCAACCTCGCCCGCACCTGCAGGGGGAGAAAAACCGGGTAATTAACATGGGGAGGAGGCACACCGACTGCAATGCGCTGGGGGAAAGAAGAGACGCGGTCATTCCGCTCCGACGGCGAGGGAAAAGGGGGGGGGGATATGTTTGAGGCATTCTTTTGATTTCCAGAGAGAACGGGGAGAACCGGCGCTGTAGCATGATTTTCGCGGAAGGAAAAGAAGTTGCGTCTATCCTCTATGTGAAAAAATCGCAAGAGAAGGCTCTTCAGCACCTCGAACTAAAAAAGAGAGAACCGGCCCGCCTTTCTCGTCCGTCGCCAAGCGCGGAAGGGGGCCAAACTTCACGGGAAAGGATACTACAGGTGCTCGGCTACCTCTCTTACGAGAAGAAGCTAAAAAAAGGTGCGCAATGACTTATACGATCGCCATCAGCCAAAAGAAGGGCTGGAAAGAAACGTCTGTCGCCCCGGAAACGACCTTTAGAAAAAGGGATCGACACCCTGTTAGCATGGCGAAAGAGAGGATCTGCGGCGAAATCTCCCCAACCGCGCCGAGCTCCAAAAGGAAAGGAAGAGGCGCCCCGGACCGGCTGGCTTTGCACGGTACTCGAGCAAAGAAAAAAACGTACGGAAAAAGATCTGTAGGTAAAGGAGACCGAGGATCATGCCCTCGCCCGGGCCCGCTCGAGCGAAAAAACTGCGTTTGGTTCTCCCCTCTTTTACCTCCCTTCCTCCTTTGTTTCGGGGAAAGAAAAAGTCAAACCCGGGGAAGAAGGGCAGTGCATTCCAAGCGCCGTCGTCCTGTGGTTGCTCCGCCATGCAAAATCCAAGGGGGAAAAATGAAGACATTAGCAAGAGATGACGTAATCTCGTCACCGTCTCTTATGGGAAAAGTAAGGAAGGGGCGGCGCCAACGATGTTTCTCTGGATACCCAGCTAAGATAAGAAAAAAAAGCCGACATCCTCGCGCACAAAAAGGAAAGAAAAGGGCAAAAGGGGGCCGATCCTCGCAACGAGTGTCATCAATGAGTCGCGACTCGAGCTGGCAGAGGAGGCGCATGTTCGAAAAATCGACGCGGAGACCATCTCGCTCGACTGTTTCTCGGCTGGAGAAAAGGAAAAGCGGATGTTTCACCGAAAAATTAAAACTCGAAAAAGTCTCGAGCAGCGCATCTGACGGCAAGATCATCGAGGGGAAAAAAAAGAACAGGAGAAAAAACGACAGTTCGTGCCGCATCGGAGAGAAAGCCCGCCAAGCCCCGAGGTAGGAAAGGAAGAAGCGTCAGAACCGGACGCCTGTTCCTCGGCGCCATCTAAAGGGAGAGCGCCGACGAGCCCGGCGTTCGAGACCGCGCGCTACTGAAAAAGCGGCCTGTTCCTTTCAGGCGCTGAATTATAAGGGGGGAAAAAAACAACTGGAGGAGGGTCCCGGGCACCTCCTTCGGTCTCGACCAGGGGGAAGGGACAAAATCGGCACCTGATCCGCTGGCTCTACCGGGGAAGAAAGATTTTTGTCCATCCATCGGAATCTATGAGGGGGAGGAGAGAGATCGATGGATGTCCCCACTCGGCGGCGAAGAAAGCAATAGGATGAAGCCGCCTTCACCTTTCTCGCTCGAAGGAGTGTGGAAAAAGAAAGAAAAAGAAGTCTCGCTCTACAAAAAAGAGAAAACAGGCAAGAATAGCCTTAAGAGTCACAGGCAGGCTGTCCATGGGGGAGGAGGGGGGATAGGAAGGACGGTGACCTTGCGGGCGTGGAAAAAAAACAAGCGTAAAGAGGGAGGTGGGCGGACATGTTACCTCGGGGCGGGCGGCTTCAGGCCGTTGCCCTATGGCACGAACTGGGGGGAGGGGGGAAAAGAATTGGTTTGGGGGAAAGGCTGCTCGTGACGTTGCGCGCCCCCCTTTGGTGCGGAGATGAAAAAAAAGGGAGATTTTCGGCACACCCTCATTTGATACCGGAGAAGAAGAGAAATTAGAAGACGCATCACGTTCTCGAATGCGAGAGGAGGACGCTAGCGCCTCCTCGCGCTCCAGCGAGCAAGAAGAGAGGGCGCGGAAAAAAAAGGTGTAAACCGGGTGACCGAAAGAAAAACGCCTTCTATTCCGCGCGGGGTTAAAGCCGTTAGGAATAGGGGGGGGGAGACGCAGCGCGCCTATCTCAAAAAGTACACTCCGCTCCTTTAAGAGGTGACTCCGAAACATTTTTCTTCTTTTCACTCCGTGCTGGGGGGGGGTTTCATTTCTCTCACTCCAGGACGAAAAAAAAGGAAATGAAAACAGATCCTCCCCCGTTCTCTACCCTTATTCGCTTACGGGGGAAATCATTATTTTGAGCATCGGGGAAAAGGGAGGAATGGGGGGCCCCTTCTCTTTCATTATCCAAAGGGGGGAAACGCGAGGTCCTATTTTTCCACAGGGGGGAGGAAAGGGCCGCTTTCTGCTATGCCCGGGAAATCTCTCATTGACTTGAGGGGGGTGATCTGGGGGGGGGAGAGGATCGTGGATCATCAGTTACTCGATCCTAAGGAAAAAAATCTCAGTATGTCGTATCCTCTATAATTGAGAGGCGCCCCGAGAAGGGTGGGTTTCCCTCCTTCAAAAAGAAGAAGGAGTCTCAGTCCATTGCCCACTTTCCCGTACAGGAGGAGGAGGGTAGCCGAGCACCTCGTATATCTCTCGAGGGATCGGGGAAGGGCACGGATCGCATCGTAGACCTTGACCGAGCCGGCTCTAATTCTGACATCGGATACAGCAACAAAAAGAAACAAAGAGGAAGGAAAGAGTCGGCTTCTTTCCCGAACTCGGTAGGAGACTCTAGGAGAAAAAAGAAGATTAGGAAGGGGTAAGAGAAAAAAGGATTGCGTAGTACTCCTCCTCACGCGCAGGAAAAAAAAAAAAAACAAGCATTTCTGACATCTTTTCTCTCCATTATTAACGAAAGAAGCGGGCTCGGAAAAAGGGGAACTCCGCGGCCTGCACCATCGCCTGCAAGGAAGGGAAGGATCTTTTGCTTACACCGGAAAATTGCATCGAGGGAGCAACTCCCTCATTTGCTGTCGAGAAGGCGCTGCCTAAGCCGGTATCTGAGGAAGGGGAAGGGAAAGGGAGCACTATTCGAAGAAAAGGCCGACTAAGAGGAAGGGAAGTGATTCCTGATCCCGGAGCAAAGGAGGAATTCCGGCTCCCTACAGGTACAAGTGCTTCAAAGTTGGATCGTCCCTACGACCTGCAGGGTAGGGGGGAATCGACCTCTCCCTCAAGGGGGGGATCTCTCGGTCATGACAGGAACTGAATATATCTAGTAGAGCTCGAGAGAGGGAAAACCTACACCCTCGTGTAGTATGGACGTGCCCGAAAAGACCCACCTTGCGTCGGTGACAGCTCGGGGGCGCCGGTCAACTCATCTAATTCCGATGGTGCGACGGGGATAGGGGAAGGGGTCTCATTTCTTTCGCCGATGAAAAGCTCAAAACAACCCACCTTAATTATGAGGAAAGAGAGAAGGAGAGCGCGTCCCCGAGGGGAAAAAAAGCACAAAACATCGGCTTCTATTAGTTGGCCCGGCGAGAGCGAGCGGTTCCCCTTCCTCACGGGGGTAAAAGATTATTCCAAGAGCGATGGTTTCCTGTTACTCTCGCCGCTTAATGAATATAAAGGAGGAGGGGCCTTTCTTCGCAAAAGAGAAGAAGCGAAAGCGAGGCGAGCGCCCCTGCCAGGGGAGAAAATAGGAGGCTCTTGCTTCGCATACTCGGGCTTTGGAGGAAAACTTCGGAAAGAATTCTTGCTTCGTTATCTCGGCATCACTAAAAGGAAAGGCAGGCGCATCATTCTTCCTTAAAGGATGGGGAAGGAAAAGAAAAGCACATGCAGGGATTTGATCCGCGCCTGATCCGCCGGCATCATCGGGGGAAAAAAGAGCGCTGTCGGCCACCTCCGCGGGCAAGGAGGAGGGAAAAGGCAAAGCGCCTCACTTCCTCGGTCGAGGAGGTTCGTCATCATGAGAACCGAAGAGCGCGCGCTCGCGCGTGGCAGGGGAAAAAAAAGGGAGAACAAGGGATTTTCGCGGCAGCAAGGAAAAAGAGCAGTTGAGGAAAAAAAAATCACCGATTTCGCCAGACGCCGCTCTTCAGCACCGCGAAATAAGGGGCGTGACCGCCTTTTTCCTTTATCCGCTGTCAAAGGGGGGGGAAAAAAGGCGGAGTCCAGCGGGAGGGGGGAAAAAAAAAAGCAAAGAGCTGCTCGATCTTATTCAGACAGCGCCCGACTCTACGAGAAGGAAAGAAGAAGAAGCTCGATGATCTGTTTACGGGACGTGCGCAAGAAGCACACGCAAAAGGGACGGCGGCAACACCATCTCTCTCCACGGTCGGGAAAAAAGGGAGATACCGACATCCTTGAGATGGCGAACTTCTGCGAGTTCAGAGGGGGGGGACTGTGATAAAGAGAAAAGCGCAGCGCCTACAAGGCGAACTCAAGTCACTGCGCGAAAGGGACAAGGGGGACAGGGCCCGCGACGGCTCATCGATGGACGTGCTGCTCCCACAGGACGCGGGAAAGCTCCTAGGGGGACGTCGAACGACCTCCTATCTCCTGCTTGGGGTCGAGCCGAAAAGAAGAGGAAAAGCGGAAGCTCCTGTTCTATACGGTGAGAGGGGGGAGACACTTCCTGCACCTTTTCAGCATTGAAGCGGAGTCCTGAGGGAAACTCCCCTGCTCCTTTACGCGACAGATGAGAAGAGCGTCCTCTTCACTCGCCGGCAGATGTACAAAAAGACCAAGCAAGGCTGCGCCAACTAGGGGCCTGGATAAGAAAAAAAAAAAGCGGCTGCCTCCTCCGAGAAAAGAGCTGAAAAAGGAGGGGCACCCGGTGTACCCCCGATTGCCTCGAAAGGGGTCATAAGTATTTCTCTCTCTAGCTGGAAAAAGGTCTAGGGGGGGGGGCCAGCGCATCGATCCCTGATGCGCGAAGAAAGAGAAGACTTTTTCTCTGAGGGAAAAAAGCATGATGGTTTGGGGCACGAAGGAAAGCAACCACCTTCTTTGCTTCGCACGTAAGCCGGGAGAAAAAAAAGGGCAAGAAAGAAAAACCTTCAGTTCCGTGCCCATCTGGCAGCGGGACAAGAAGAAAACACCGAATTCATTCCTCGCAGTCGTCCTTACACCTGAAGCAAAAAAAGAAAAGCTAGAGGAAGCGAGCCGGCGTACTAGACCGCGAGAAAAAGAGTGACATTTCAGGCTCTGTAAGTAAAAAAGGAAGATCGCAAAAGCGGGAGGGACGGGGGCGCGCGGGTCCTTTCACCTCCTTCGAGTCTCGACCCGGGAGGGGAAAAGGAGCACGCTGGATCGACTTTCCAACTACACCTAAAAACCGTAGTGGGGAAGAAGAGGATCCATGGATTGCCCCCACTCTGCGGCGAGCAGGTGTCGTTGGGAAAAAGAGGGGGATGTTGGAAGGAAGAATTCACCGTTCGATCTCGAGGGAAAAAAAAAAAACGCGAGAAGGAGAAGGACCCAGGAGCTTTCTTCAGGCCGGAAAGGGACGAGGCGGTAAATGAGCACGTAATCCGCGTCGCGGTACGAAGAAAACGTGTAAGTAAAAAAGGGCGTCCGGTTAAGGGGAGGAAAGTGAAAATCGTGCAACTTGGGGCTGGCTTCAGTTCCTCTGCCCTATTGGCTAGGAAAAAAAGAGGAAAAAGTTTTGCGGGGAAGGGAGGAGTGCGCCGCCCAGCCGGTTGTGCCGGGCGAAGGATCTCTTTCTGCACACAAGGAAGGCGAAGAGAAGGTGCGTCGCGCCTCGACTGTCTCGAGGAAGAAAGAAAAAGGCTCTCCTCTCCCCGGTCTCGCTCGTCTACCTCCTGATGAAGGGGGCGAGGGCATCTTCGAAGGGAAAAAGGGGGCCTAGGGACCGGGCGTATTCTCGCTCGATGTCGCTGGTCGAAGAAAGGGGGATAATCGCCACCTCTTGCTCGCAGGGAGGTGCGGGAAGGCTCAGAAAAAAAGAGCCGGTGTGCCGTCTATTACGCGCGCGAGGTGAACTCATGCTCTTCTTACAATTGATCATGGGAAGGGGGGGGATCTCGACCATGACGCAAAAAAGAAGGGGGGGGAAAGGAAGGAGACACCCTACCTAGTCCTCCCGTTCAGAAAAAAGAGAGCAGCCAAGGAATTGTAAGGAAGAAAAAGCCCCACCAAAAAAAAGGCTAAAGGGAGAGAAACGTGCGCGGCATGATCCTCTGCTCCGGCTCGAGGCACAAGGGGCCGCAGCACGTCCATGCTTATGATCCGGTCGCGGAGAGGTGTCGGAGTGAAAGTTTCGCCTTGTAGTCTCTGAGCTCGGCGAGAGGAAGAAGGTATCAGCAAGGGAAAAGGATCCGGAAAAAAAGAATACACATGATGTCGTATCCGATAATGAGGGAGAAAGGGGGGAAGCGAGGTGTTTGCCCTCCTTCCACTAGAAAAAAAGAAAAAAGCGGGGGGAAGCCGCACTTTCCCTTACACTCATCTATCTTCTTCTCGTACTCTAGGGGAGAAAGAAGCGAGAGAGCACGCTCTGCTTGTCGGTCCTTTCCGTCTTATCTCATCTAGAACAGGGGGGAAAGGAGAAGGTGCTCCGGAAAAAAGAAAGCGCCGCCGTCCGCGGTGCTTAAGAGCGTCGTCTGGGGAAAAGGGGGGGAAGAGGCACCGGCAACCTCCGATGCTCTGTCCGGGAAAGGCAGGAAGGAAAAGCGAAATCATTCCGCTCGGCTTGCGAGTAAGGAGCCTCACTATCTATCTCCTAGCTCTGAAGGAAAGGTCAGGTCTCAGAGAAAAGCTCTCCTTCGGCGCGTGCAGAGGAGGAAATCGACCATCTCCTCTGCCGTCAAAAATAGCCTAAAAAGAAAAAAAAATGACCTCCAGATCTTCCGCGGGAAAAGAAAGGAGGGAGCTGTTTAAATCGCGGAAAAGAGGGGTCGCATCAAGAGTCAGCTGCAGGCCTCACTTATGCGAAGAGCTAGCAGAAAATTCTTTTCTTTAAATAGCAGGGGGAGTGGAAGAAGCAGGGCGCCCGACATACAGTCGCGAAAGCACGAGAAAAAAGCAGAGGCGTTTTAAGTCTTCCCGACTACCTTAAAAAAAAGAAGGAAGGCTCGAAAGAAAGAAGATCGCTGACTTCATACAAGAGAAAGGGGGGAAAAACGATCTTCTTAACGCACGAGGAAAAGACTACTCGCGGTATGTTTCGGGCCTCAGGCGATGAAAGTTCTTCCGGTGAAAGAAGGAGAAAAGGGCAACTCATCGAACCTATTTGCGAGTGTCAGTTCTCTGGCGGCTGAGGGAGGGAAGCAAAGGAG
>Ga0179593_1719324_pt1 | contig 11470 bp, 11 predicted proteins | sample CZODoug2_1_08_16_FD_185931 | JGI IMG/M metagenome (GOLD analysis project Ga0179593, IMG submission 185931) | Vadose zone soil fungal communities from Angelo Coast Range Reserve, California, USA - CZODoug2_1_08_16fungal (PacBio error correction) | ecosystem: Environmental > Terrestrial > Soil >...
CAGAAAAATAATGAAGGGGCAGCATGCTGAGGCGACTCATCTTCCTGTTCCAGGGGCTGCCGCCATGAGAAGAAGACAAAAAGAAATTCCCAAAAAAACGACAAGATAGGGGGAAGGGGAATAGAAGAATAATTACTACAATGCTAATCAAAAAAAAGGGAAAAAACCTGCAAGAATCCGCCGGATCGACTCTATATGTCTCCCCTTCTAAATCGGAGAGGAAGCGGATGTTAGAAGAAAACAGAAGAGGAACGGGGAGAATCCAACTACAAAAAGAAGAGACTTGGAAAACTACTTCCTTCTTGAAGGGTGCGATGCAACTCAGGGCACAAAAGTAAAATAGCGACGAGCAAGAAGGGAAAAAACGAAGACTGGCCAAGAAAGTTTCCGAGGATGTTATCTTGAGGCGAACCATTATTAAACCCGTTTATTCCTGGTGCTCGCCGATAAAGGAAATGGGCGTACAAAACCTAAGAAATGGGGGCTGTTTCATGACTCTCTACGTCTCGGTTTTTCACGGCGGGCAGGCCAGAACGGGTTCCTTCGGACTTCGGGGCGTCGAGGAGAGGCAGGGTGAAGGGGGCGCTTCACGGACGAGTTTTCTGTGAGAAGTACTTGAGGAAGGGGGGGGGAAAAGGAAAGAGCTAGTGGAAAAAAACGGAGGAAAAAAAAAGAAAAAAGGGCTCCTCACTTGGAAGATGAACGGAGGTGAAAGGATGACGCAAGAGGCGCTCGCAAGAAAGGGTGCCATTCCGCGCATGGGACACTTCAGTCTCTGGATGAAAGAAGGAAAAACCAAAAACTCATGCTCGGCACAAAATCAAAGCGCCGCTGCTGGCTAAGCCGCTACCGGGCCGCACCCGGCTGGGGGGGACCGAGGGGGAAAGTCCACAAAAAAAAAAGCGAGGAAAACTTCGCCGACAAGTAGGCGGAAAAAGGAAGAGATGCTGGTACGCAGCTTTGCCCTTCTTACGGCGATCCCAGGAAAGACGGGAAAAAAGGCGTCGAGAAGGGGAGAGGCCGCGGAATAAAAGGGGAAAAGGGGGGAGGGAAAGCCGACGTCTTCCTCTCTGCCGAAGGAAAAAAACGGGAGGCCGGAGGAAACTAGACTTCACAGCAACAAGGGGCCATGTTCACCGAAACCCCGGGAAAAGGCGAACGGCAAGGAGGACCATGGAACAGACGTTCTATACGTCGCTGGAAGATCGATCCTGGACCCTGGGCTGACTGCTGGGGGGGGCCCGACGTCTCGACACGCCCGGAAAAAGGAGTTCGGGAAGAGATTAAAAACCTCCCAAGACGGGTCCAATTCCGTCTCTCCTGAGAGGAAGCTGCATGCTACTCGGAACTAAAGAGGAGATTTATCTTCTTCCATTCATGTTTCTCTGGACTAATTAGAAGAGAGAGGGAAAAATTTTACTCTGTGGCGCAACGTAAAAGATTGAACTGTTTTTCCTTCTCTTCGAGGGACAGCTCCCGGAAAAGGTCAAAGGAGGAGTCAAGAGGCTCCCACTTCCGGTTTGTCATAATTTTGCCGTATCTTTGCGCTGACTTGACCTCGAGTTTGGACATCGAGCAAACGGGGAAACGAAGGAAATCCAACTCACCTGTAGGAAAGAAAGTTCAAAATCTAAAGGGGCTAACTAGAGCGGGTGTGGGAAAGCTCGGGACCTGAGTCACTGCAAGAGGCAACAAAAGGAGAAAAAAGAAGAAAGACCGCCAGTCGTTCTTCGAGTGCCTGAAGGAGTGGGCAAGAGGAAGGGGAGCGGGGAGTCAAGCTTCGCCCAGGGACCGCGCGGCAGAAACGCATGCACGATGATACCAAGAGCTCTGGCGGCCGTCCAGGAACGTTCACATACGGCTAATTCGGCAGCTAAAGAGGGAAGCGGGAAGAGAGGATCGGAAAGGGGTCCAGAAGGACCGACGGAAGGAGAAATAAAAAAACCGAAACTGCGCCGAATGGAATTCACACTGTAAGAGAGGAAGCCGAAAAAAACTTGAAAAGAAAGTGGAGGGCAGGGGAAGCGATCAAAAAGACCAACATGTCAATCATCTACGCCTTCGGAAAAAAGGAAACTGGAAAAAGCCTCGGCGTCGCGAAAGACGGTCCTATGCTAACTCCTAAAATTACAACACGGGGTAGCCCAGAGGAAGGCAAAATCAGAGAAGCAGTCTACAAACCTTTCAGCGGTCCACGGAGCGTAGGCGAGCGTCTATCCTCATCGACAGAAAGACGGTGGTTGGGGATGCGAGACTAAGTCCAGAGGAAAAAACAAAAAGCTGCTCCTCAGTGGCGCAAACCCTCGACGGGGATCCGGAACAGGGAGGGGACGTACCTGGGGAGACTACGAAGGAACCAGGGAGGGGGGAAGAAATACGCCCGGTCAGGAGTCCGAAGGTGACCGAAGGGGCGTCCCCGAAGGGGAACTACCTCAGAAGTGAAAGAGAGGGGGGGGAGGAGCTTGAGATCTGCGAACATGCGCCGCCGCGAAGGAAGCGAGGTGGGCGAGCTTCGATCCTACCTGGCCTCTTCCACGGGTTGACTACGAGAGAGGCAAAAGCGAACAAGCGCCAGCAGGGAAGCATAAAAACAAGCCCCCCCCCCACCCCCTAAAACCCGAAGAAACAAGCCCCCCACACCCCGCTTCTACTTCCAACTAAATAATCACCAAAAAAAAAACACCAAAAACAATAATGGGATTCTCCGAAAACCGGGTCGAGGTCAAGGTCAAAGAAATCAACACAATCGTATTTATTATTAAAAGTAGATTCGAACACATGTGTGGGGCAAAAGCCGCCTAGAACAGGTTTTAGCCGGAAGAAAAGGGTGAAATTTCCTCGAGTCGAATGTCGGTTTCTCCTCTACTGGCTTGAGCTCGGAAGTCAGAGGGTAGGGATCTCAGCAGAAAATGACGTATCAGGGAAGTCTCAAGGAAAAAAAAGGTTCAGAGCCGGTTATTCTTCGCCACAAGCCGCCTACCCGAGCGGCAAAAAAACCAAAGAGGGAGGGGGCCGAGAAAGAATTCTTCACCATCCACGAAGAAACAAAAGGGGAGCGCGGGTTCCTCCTGGCCAGGGATAAAGGGCTTGACGGCTTGCAGGGGGCTAAAGCGGGAATGGAAAGGCAAAGGGGTATCGCACGCGTCAAGGGAAAGGGGGAAGAAACAGAAACGAGCGTCATTCTTGTAGGGGCGCTTGGATAGAAGGGGCTAAAGAAGGGAAAAGAAGGGGTCGAAGGCAGGACAAACAGAAACATGGGGCGCGTTTTTGAAGTGTCGAGTTGCAAAAAAAAATTCGGCGGGGCGGCTAGCGACGCCTGGTCCGTGGAGAGTTCCTCCGAAGAGAAGGAAGAGGGAACTGGGGGGGGAGAAATGTGGGAGGGGGGGGGGGGGGGACGCAGGAAAAGAATAGCTTTGTGGAAAAGGGATTTTGACAGAGCGAAAGAGGCTGCATGTCGTCAGGCATGTTCGCGGATACTTCCGTCGTGCAGAAATCTTCGGGGAAGAAAAAAAACTCGAGACGCTCGTCAGCGAGTGAAGCGGGGAAAAAAGGGCCTGTACGTACAACTTCGCAGGGGCCTCCTGACGGGTGTGGCCGCGTCGGGGGGCTAATGCTGTGTTAATTAGCCACCGGCAGGCCGTAGAGACAACCCACCACCACCCCCCACCCCTAAAAACGAACCAACAACCCCCCCACCCCAAGACGTTTATAAGGGGCGAATAGGCCTCGAGAGGCGTGCTTCTAATTCGACGGGGAAATGGTGACAAAAGGACCGGAGGCCGCTAAAAAAACCTGGGCGAAAAAAGGAGAGGAACTTCCTTGGCTCGAAAAGGGTTGTATTTCGTTGCTGCAGGAAGGGAGAAAAGGAAGGGAAGCCCGGCTCCAAAAACCAAATTAACTTCTGAACCTCGGCCCAAGGAAAACAAAGAGAGAATTTGGCCGGAGCCGCAGGAGATCGTCATCCTACCTCGAAAGAGGAAGAGCCGAAAGAAGGCGAAGGTGGGGGGGTTTGTGAAAAACCGCAGAGAATGCCGAGATGACGAAGCTCCGTCGGGTCACTCGCCGAAACGAGTACAAGTCCGGTCGAAAAGGATATCTTCCGGGGCAACGAGGATAGAAGTCTCGACCGGCTGGTCGGTGACATCTCCTGAGGAAAGGGGGGGGTTATGGACTTGTCAGCTGAGGGACGGGAAAGAGCAGCCTCTTGGGAAACGGCAAGGCTAGTTCAGAAAAAGCCGTCACCAGACGAATAGGCCTTGCTTCTAATAAGGAAACTTTGACCAGAGGAGGCCCAAAGGGGGGAGGGCCGAAAAAAGAAGGGTAACATTTAGAGATACGGTTTTCCGAGGGTGGGGGACGTCGTAAGAATCTCCGTTGCTTGGTTTGCGTACGGAAGTAGAGGAGGGGACGGGTAAAAAAAAACCGTAAGTAAGGGGGTGCTGAGAAGTTCCGAGATCCGAAGGGAAATGGGACCTGTGATCTACGGACGTTCACTCCGAAAACTAAATACTTAAGGGGTGCGCAAAAAACAGGGGGGGGGAGACGCGGGGGGAGGCTTCCGACCAAAAAACGAGGGTTTCGCGGGAAAAGGGGAAGAGAGGGTGGCGGGGCATTAGGTATTTGTGGTTAAGGGTTTATCAAAGGGGGAGGCGAAAAGGAAAAGAGGGCACGCCCCGTGGGAGGGGGGGGGGTGGGGGGGGGGGGGGGGGGGGGGGGGGGGGGGGGGGGGGGGGGGGGGGGGGAGGGGGGGGGGGTGGGGGGGGGGGGAGCGCAAGTTTGAAAAATTCTTCCTATCCGGGGTCTTCAACCTTTCTGAACTGGCATTAAAAAAGGGAAAGTCTGCTGAAAAGAGAAAGGCTCGAAAAAAAACAGGCCCCTCCTTCACGAAAACTCATGAAGTAAAGAAGGGAAAGAGCCACGGCCCCCAAAAACAAACCAAAAAAAACAAAAACAACAAAAAAAAACAAAAACCAAAAACATGAAAACAAAAAAGAAAAAAAAAACAAAAAAAAAAAAAACCCATAAAAAAACAAAAAACAAAACAACAAAAAGAAAAACAACAAAAAAAAAAAAAAAAAAATCAACGCACAAAAAAAAACACTAAAAAAAAAAAAAAAAAAAAAAAAAAAAAAACAAAAAAAAGCAGCTGAAAGGATCAGATCGCGGCTGAGGTTTGCTCTTCCTCACCACATCTAGGTCCTCTGACAGAAAAAAGGAAAACGGTGGGTAAGGGGGGGGGGGAACTGAGGGAATATCTCCGTCAGAAAACATGATCGTAAACCAGTGGAAGGTAATCTCCAGCGGAGAACTTCGTGTCAAGCCATCGGATTCGCTCCGCGGAGGGACGGAGAGGGGGGGAGTTGGCGCCTTCGCAGCATTAAAACTGCGCACAGAAAGGGGGGAGAAAAAAAAAATTTTTGGGAAAAAGAGAAAAAAAAAAAAAAAGGGCGGAAAAAAAGAAAAAAAAAACCGGGGGGGGCGGGAAATGCGTCCAAAAAACGGTGTTAAAAATCACCCCAACAAAAGGATAAACCAGACCTAAAGGATAAGAACCGCCCTGTGACCCCTCGGTTGTGCCCCAATCGGAGCTATACAAAACCCCCCCCCCCGACAACTCCCCCACACATGTGTCGGGTGCAAAGTTATTAAGGGAGGAGGGAGTAGAAAGAATCTTCTAAGGGGCGCGAACTCATTCTTAAGAAAGCGGCGAACCCAGGGCCGATCCGCACCGGGCGAAGTTTGTCGGTCGGGTTACAAAGAGGGAGAAGGATTAAAAAGAAGGGGAGCGAGAAGGCGGGGCTTGGGGACGGGGCTTCGCTTGTCGAAAATATTTCTTCTACCTTAAAAGGAAGGCCTAGTTTTCGGGGGGGATTGGGCCAGAAGAAAGGCATCGCGTCAAATGCGTCCCATGAGGGCGGCAGAAGGAAAGGGGTCGAGCTGGGGCGCGGCTGCAGGAGGTTGGGATCTCGACTGAAGAAAAAAACACGAGAGAGATCCCGCCAAAAAAAAACAAATGCGGCAAACGCAGCACTGCAACGACCAGCTGCAAGGAAGGAGCTGAGGATGCCGCCGATCCCGCGCGTAAAAAATACTACAGGCAAAAAGACCAAGGAAAAAAGAAAAAGAGAGAGGAGAAAAGAGAGGAAGAAATTAGTGAGAAAGGCGAATAAGGACGCAAAAAAACGCAAAAGAACGGAACGCTCGCCGTAGAAAGAGACTATTTCGCCTCTCTGAGGCTTATCGGCCGAGAGGAGGGGACCGAAAAGAAGAGCTCAGAAAAAGGGGGGGGGGGGGGGGAAGGGGCCAAGAAAGGTCCTCGTGCCTTCCAAGAATGGTGGGTTCTACCCTCATCCGGGAAAGAACTGGAGCAGAGGGAGTCGAAAAAATTGAAAAAGCTCCGAACGCCCGAAAAAAAAATGGCAGGCCCGACTGGACGGCTCACTAAGTTCAGTCGCGATGTAGGAGCTGTAAAAACTAGGGGGGAAGAAAGGGAGGTTTCTTCCCCCGTCGAAGGTATTGCAGGGGGAGCGCAGAAAAAAAGCGCGCTTGTGGCACTTCAACAAAACATGCCGCGAAAGACGTGTTAAGAGAAGGAGGGCAGGGTGAGGGAATCTGTTCTTTCGTGATGGAGAGAAAAAGGACCTTACGGGGCTGTGAGAAGTAATTTAAAGGGGTTACGCTGAGAGGGGAGATTTCCTGGAAAAGATCAGATCAAGGCAAATTTTGTTGACAAGATATTGAAAAAAAACTAAAAGGTTGCGAGAAAAGCAAAGGGGGGAACATGCAATCTATTATCTTGACAGGGGAGGAGAGAACTAAACCCCATCCATCCCTCAGGCTCCTCACAAGAATCATATCAAAAAGAGGTCCGAGGGCAAAAAAGCAGACCCCCAAAAAAAACACCACCCCCCACCCCACCCACCCACCAAAACAAAAAAACCAAAAAAAAAGAACCCCAACAACCCCAGTCTGGTAGCGGCTCGATGGAAAAAAGAACCTCTTCAGAGGGGATGAGGGAGGTCGCAAGAAGGTACGGCGTTGCCAACTGAGGACGTCTAATCCCAGGAACTACGAAGGAGGAAGGGGAGAGGACCAGAACGCGCACCAGAAGGCAGGACTGAGAATATTCAATGAGCAAAGTGGACCTCGGTCAAGTTAACTTGCGACAGGGCTCGAAGAAGAACGCGGAGAGGGAAAGGGCAAGCGGTCAAACGGACTCCCCTCGTCTCACGATGGGAAGGAGGCGGTACAAGGCAATGCGGCTTGCCTGTTCTCGCGGAGAATATTCTGGGCGGCTGGATCGGCAAAAGCGGAAGAGCTCTTCTTAAGAAATCTCAACGACAAGTCCCTCACGGCCAGGTTCGCTAAAAGGACGCACCGACCAGAATGTCAAGGGGAAAAAGGTCGCGGAAGAGGCGGGGGGGACAATTCATCTACTCAAACTAAGTAATAGAGTTCCCTGCAAACGGGCACTGCGCCGACTAGAAAAAGGATCGCGAAAGACAGAGAGCAATTATCGGAGTCGCATGAAAGAGGAGTTCAGGGCGTCGGCGGGACTCAACAATGTTTCTGCTGCTATCGAAGAGGTCTGAAAAAAACTCAGGGGGAAAGTAAGGGGGGCAAAAGGCTTTCGGCGAGACGGCTGCGCTGGTGGCAAAGAACCTGGGACTCGTTTCCGGAAAGGAAAGAAAACTAAAAAAAAACTGGGAGGGAAATAGAAGGGAAAAAAGAGAGCGCAAAGCAGGGGCAGAAGCAAGAAAAGGAAATCCTGCTGAAGGGGCTTCAACTCATGGAGGACCCGCGCAGGGGGAAGATGGAGGGGGGGGGCTGATGCCTAACGAGCCAGGCTGCTCCTAAGCAAAAAACGGGGGCTTCGCCCGCATCCGACAGCACAAAAAAAGAAAAAAAAAAAAAAAAAAAACCAGCCACGAGATCACAGATATCTGTAGGAAAAGACCTAAAGGGAAAACACCCGTTGAATACTGGAAAGAGGGGGGAGAGAACGAGTAAGCGTGAACGAGAGGATAAAGACTGTCTCGGACCCGAGGGACGTCGAGTGGCAATCAAAAAAAAAATACAAAGGAAAAAGGGGAGACCGGGGAAAGCAATTCACCCCATAAGCAAAGAATACTGGCAGGAGCCTCTTCTGGTCCCAAATCGACAAAAAGGAGGCACAGAAAAAAGATAAAAAGGGACGCAGAGATTTAATCGGGAAAAAAAGAAAAGGACCGTCGCGACCAGGACTTTGCCTAGTCACCGCAGGGTTACACCTGAACAACCCCGTTCCTGGAAAAAACTTGGCAGAAGGATCATCTAGAAAAAAAGGGGACTTGGCTGATACTGAGGGAGTGGCCGGCGATGTATATCCGCTCCATGACGAGAAACAAGGCAGAGGAACCAAAGGCAACCGGGAGAGTGACTTTGTTAGCTACCCGACGAAAAAAGAGAAGGAGCCTAATGGGCAAGGACTGGATACCCGCGAAAAGGGGAGAAAAAATGCGGAGCGCGGGAAATGGGTTCTTGGGGTATCCGTGGATTTTTGACTAAGAGATTATAAATGCGGGGAAAATAAGGTCCTTTCGTGTGAGACGATGTGGCGGTGGACGAGAAAAAATTTACCGGCTGGAAAACATGCGCCGAGATCCGTCGTGGCCGGAAAAAGCTGCCAGCCTAAAGGGAGAAGTACTGCCGGGAGGAAAAACTAGAGCGCAAAGTGGCGCGGGACCCGCAGCAAAAGAAAAGGAAGCGCTGGCGAGAGGACTGAAAAGAAGCAGTGTGATTCTGCTCCGCAAACTGGTGGAAAAGGGAAAGACTCACAACAAACAAGGAGGAGGGGCGACCAAACATCGCGGCGGGCACCGGCCGCCTCCCAAGAGGGGTAGTTTCCGGGAAAAAAGCGCTCAAAAGAGCGGGGAGGGAGGGAAAAGAAAAAAATTGCTTTGCGGCGCTCTTTCAATCGGGGCATAGAGCCAGTCAGCTCGCCAGCATCCTCGACGGAGGGAGGAGGGGGCCAGAAAAAAAGGTGTACTTCAGCAAAACCGAAGATCGGAAGACAGACGAGGTCGTGGGACCTTCGGCCGATTCTTCAGCCAGACACGAAGCGCCAGGAAAAAAATTTGGACGCCATTGAAAGGAAAAGGGAAAAATGGGAGGACTTGGCCCGTCGAAAGGGGAGAACGAATATCCCCCCCCCCCACCTCAAACAACAACCAAAAAAACCCCCCAAAAAAAACCACAAAAAAAAAAACAAAAAAAACCCCCACCCCAAGCCCCCCCCCCCCAACCAACTCTCACGAGTGGTCCTAAGGGGAAAAGTCGCAGCAAATGCACTAAATTATTGGAGGCGCGAGCAGGAGGCGGGTGTTTTCCTTAGTCGCAAAAAGAGGATATAGAGAAGCATGGGTGGAGATTCTTTTTGTGGAATGTTTCGTTTAGGGGGAAGAGGCACGGCGGCGGTCCGGGCCAGGGTTAGAGGGCCTGCCTAATGAAACTGGTCGTTGGCGAGCCTCTGGGCCGAGGTCTGTTTGGACCATCGAGCCGATGGTTCCATTTAAGGAAAATCCAAGGTGCGAGAGGGAAGGGTCGGGAGCCGATCGGGCTCTTCAAAGAGGGAACAGTAGGAAAAGAAACAATCCTCTCCGTCAGACTCTTCGCTCGATGTTGGCCGTAGGTGAAGGGATAAAAAATAGAGTAAAAAGAAGGGGGTCGGAAAGGTGGGACGCTTCTAGGGGGGAACAGGGTTGGGGTTGAAGGAAAAAGGGAAAAGACCTCAAGAGGGTCAGAGAACTCTTGAAGAAAAGAGGTAACTTAAAGGAAGAATGGGACCATTTCAGCAGGTGCCGTAGGGAATGGCCTCTCTGCTAAAGCACCAGATGAAGGTTTCGGGAGGGGCGGGGAAAGAACTAGGGGGTCTTTATCTAGGCATGAAACGAGAGAACCGAAGGCCGGCTCCCAGGAACGATGCCAAAAAAAGGCAAAGAAAGAGTGTTATATGCCGGCGGAAGCGAAAGGGAGTCAGGACAAGTAGGTCAGCGTCAACCGCCTAACGCCTTCTTGAAGTCTAAGAAATTTGAATAAAAAATAGCTATAAAATTTGGGCCAGCGGGATGACCGTCTTCGTTCTTTCGACGCTCCCAAGCCAAGGAAGTCCTTCGGATCGCGCCTTCTTCGTCGGCTCGAGAGAAAAATGGGGAGAAGGGGGAGGCGACAAAAAGGAATCGGCCGGCTTTGCTGTATCTCGTAGACATTTAAAACGGTGATGGGACTTGTCGATCGGTCGCGAAGTTGCAAGGCCGCCAGAAGGGTAAAACAAAGAGGAAAAAGCCACCGCAGAAAGGAAAATCCGCGGAAGCATGAATTTCCGTCTGCGTCGGAAGAAAAAGGCCTGGGGGGGGAGGGGACGGGGCCAGGAGAGGGGCTAATCTTGGGGAAGCGGTGGGGGAAAAGGACCGTGAAGGGACTTGCGCCGTACTTAGGGGGGTCGATCGGGGAAGAGGTCGTCGCGGGAAACGGCTTTTCCGGGTTTCGGCTGGTCGATGAGAATATATACTAATCTGGTAGATGTGAAAAAAGGGCGGGAGAGGAGGAATTCCTACAAATCAATGGGCCGACGGCTCCAAAAAAAGAAGTGGGAGGCTCGCGGTTTGAACCGACCATCTCAGGTTTGAGGTGCAAAGAAAAAACAGCCGGGAGGAAAAAGGAGGTGGGGCAAAAAAAAAAAAAAAATTATTGGGAAATGGTTAGGTAGGGATAAGGGTCGAGGCGCGGAATGAACCCACGTGCTGCTAGCGTAGGGGCGTCACGGAAAAGTGTAAAAGGGGAACTTACCTGAGGGCTCAGGGAGGGAGCTCAAAAAGGAAAAAACAAAGAGCTACCACAACTTACCGCTCGAAAGAAAGCGGCACAGAGCCCTCAGGAAGAAAACGGCCTCCGGGTCCCTATCCCCCTCTCAGAGAAAAAAAAATTATCGGAGTCACGGAGCCGAAAAAAGGGACTCGTCGTCAGAATCTCGAGGGGGAAAGGGTGCGCCCCTTCACTCTCTCCAGTCAACAGATCAAATTCCTCTGTTGGAGAGAGATTCCTAAAGGTCTTGCGGGAGGCGATAAAAAGCTATTATGAACCTCGCTTCAAGTAGTGGTGCCCAGAGAAGGAGTAAAAGGAGTCGGGCAACTTCTTATTCTTTGAGTGGGCAGGAGTGTCGAAAGGAATTCGCCCGGCCGTAAGCCCGGAAAAAGGGGGAAAAAAAATCAGAAAAAAAAAGGGGGAGATGTCGAGGACGGAAGGAGGAGGGAGGGGAGGGGTAGTAACGTCTCTCGGAAGTTCGTCATCACAGGGTTGTGAGGAAAGCTTGGTGCTAGGGGAACTTCGAGGGGGGACCTGTGGCCTTGTTCTGGGGCCTGAGCGGGCAATCGCGAAGGGGGGGTCTCAAGGAGAGTGCGAGCTGGCTGAAGGGGGTCATTAGGTGGGAGGG
>Ga0179593_1263045_pt1 | contig 11469 bp, 17 predicted proteins | sample CZODoug2_1_08_16_FD_185931 | JGI IMG/M metagenome (GOLD analysis project Ga0179593, IMG submission 185931) | Vadose zone soil fungal communities from Angelo Coast Range Reserve, California, USA - CZODoug2_1_08_16fungal (PacBio error correction) | ecosystem: Environmental > Terrestrial > Soil >...
GAAAAAAGCTGGGGCAACTTAAATCTGCGAAAGCAAACTTATTCCAAGGGAAAGGGACAGGGGGGAAAAAAAACGGGATTCATGGCGGGACGATAAAAGAAATTCGCCACCGCACGGCCCGCAACAACGTTTCTGGAATTCTGGGACTGATGGAAACATAAGCCTGAAAAGGAAAACTGAAAACGCCGAAAGACGGGAGGAAAAAAAAGTTGGTGCATAACAAGTCTTTGACAACACCGGGCAGGAAGCAAAACTCTTTTAAACGCTGGGGGGGAAGTCCGGTGCCGGACCCAGATGACCAGCCGAAGGGTTCAAAAAACGAAGGGGGGAAAAATCCTCACAGCAGGGGAGCCATCAGAGAAATTACCCAACGACGCGGAGCTAGCCCCCAGAATCCGGGAAAAAGAAGAGTTTGGACGAAACGGTCACCAAGAAACTGGCGGGAAGGTGCGGAAATGACAAATGCCTGCCAAACTACAAAAAAAGGCCGCAACACCCCAAGGGGTCAAAAATGTGGGAACTGGGGGGGGGGAAAGAAGCGAAATTCAAGATACGGGGTGGAAAAAATGCAAACGTTTTGAAGTTGGGAAACCAACAATAAAACGCGGAAACAAAAACCGAAAAGGAAGAGGGGTGGGCATGAATTGGTCCGGGGAAAGACCAAAGCGTTAAGAGCAAACCGCGGGGAGAGGCACTACCAAAAAAGTACACGTGGAAAAACCGTTTGACGTGGAAGCTAGGGAGGAAAAAGGGGGGTACACGTCCCGAAGAATGGAACCGGGAGGCATCAAGAACGAAGGGGAACTGAGGAACCCTTCAAAAAAATTGGGTGTAGTTGGTCCAAGTCGGGAACTTCGAATGCCTTCCAAAAGACAAGTTCCATCAAAGGTGCAAACATGGGGGTAGAACGCACCGACAAAAAAGGAAGGGAAAGGTCGACCTGGGGGCGGACCGAGGAGCAGCCTCAGAAAAGAACTGCCGGAATGAGGCGACCTCTCCAAAAAAACAAGGGGAAGTACAGTCAACCGCCCGGCGCCACAAAGAGAAGGGGGTTCCGCAAACTTTGAACCAGCTCGGAGACTGGCCCTGATAAAAAGCAGGAAAAAAAGTGGAGAAAAGGAAAAGCAACACAAAACACAAACAAAAAAAAAAAAGACCAAAGGCAGGAGCTCCGAAGTGAGTCTCCTGGAAAAACTATGGACGCGCCTCTTGAAAAAAAGACGGGCAGAAAACAGGTATTGCGGAAATGTGGGACTCATCAGGAACGGTTACAATGACACTCCGGTAAAAAAGCACTAATTAGTCAAGCTGATAAGGAAAAAACTCCCTGGCGCCAGAACATGGGGCGGAAACGAAAGGAAAGGGAATTCCTCTTCCAGAGTTGAGAAGGCCGACCGAAGAAAAAAGTTAACCAGGGAAAGTCCGAATCGTAATTGGTCAAATCCCATCTTGGGAAACCAACAGATTTGGGGAATTCGGGGGGGAAAGGAAACAATTTTCCAAGAACAAGGGGTTGGTATCGGGAGATGAAAGAGCGGGAAGATGATCAGCCCGTTCTCGGGGAGGGGGGGAAAAGTGTCGTTGGACCAAGCATGCGGGGGTGGGGGGGGGCCTCTATTTTTGGGGGCCTGGACGGGCAAAACAAGGGGTGGTGGAGGGACAGACCGGATAGGGGTCAAAAGTCAGGGCCAAGGTTCAAGAGTCTCGAGAAATGTGGTGACCGAAAGGAAGAGGTGCGCCACTGACGAATCCAAAAACATCAGGGAAGAAAAGAAAAGGGTCACGGCAAAGGGTTTCAAGTCAAAATGCTCCGGAAAGCGTTTGGGGGGGTACAGAGAGACGGATTCGGGAGAGAAAAGGGAATATACCAAAGAGGGGGGAAGGGGGAAACCAGACCATAGGACGAGACGGGGGGATGGCGCCGACGAAAAAAGAAGGATCGTTTGTGCTGGTGGAGGGGGCAAATGAGCAAAGGACCTTCGGCGGACAAAAAGATGATCGGGGCATTGTGAAAGGACGAAAACGCGGGCAGAACTGGAAGTTTTGTTCAGCAAAAAGAACAGGGAAAGACCGGGGGGCTTTGGGCGGGCAACACGGGGAAGGCAACTCAACGAGTGGTGGTAACCACGGTGGCATGTAGGAGACAAAGAACGGAAGGGGGGGCAACCGGATCCTGTCTTGGAACCAAGAAGAAAAAAGGACCGACATGCCCTAAAGGAAGAGAACACGGAATGTGTATGAACCGTGGCCGGGAATGGTGGGGGGGGGTGACGGGGCCGGTGTGGGGAGGTGGTGGGCTCAAGGACAAGAGGAGTGAATAAAGGGGTTGTGGAATGTCAAAAAAAATTAGAAAAAATGGCGCAGTGGAAAACGGGGTTCCTACTTGGGGGTAAGGGAAAATACCTGGAAAAAAGTCAAGAAGGACCAAGGAGGGACAATCATCGAGGTTCTGTTTACAAAAGAGAGGTCGCGCGATAACAAAAACCAAAAAAGAGGATGTTTGGGTTCATGGTGCTTAAGGGGGGGGGCCTTCAAGCAAAAAAACGGAAAAAGTGGCAACGGGAGCCGCCGGAAAAAAGAACTCAAACATTCACGGAAAAAATGTCAAAAAGTGACTTCACCGAGGAGCGATTGAAAAAAAGATTAAGAAGAAAAAAGAATTCTCAGAAACGGAAAAGTCATGGAGGCGGGGGTGGGGGGGGGGGATCAGGGCCCCGAAAAATAAACAAAATGAAAAGGAGGCGATTCCTGGGGACACAGGTGGTACAAACCAGCAAAGGGGGGGAAAAGTAGGGAGGGAGACGTCCCGGGTGTGTGTTCCAAACAGGACTGGGTGATTAACGGGAAAAAACGAAAAAAAAAAAAAAAGTAAACGGGAACGGACCAAAAAGCCCAAACCATGGAAAAAATAAAAAGATGAGCGCACGGGGCACTTTGGTTCCCAACCCCACGGGGGTGGGGACAACGGAGAAAGCGTGGTTTGACCACGGGAAAAAGGAAAAGAGAAAAAAGGGCGCGGACATGTGGGGGGGTGTACAACTGAAACGGCAGGAGGAGCGTGGGGGGGTTGCGAAAAGTTTTTCAAAAAGGGAAACCAGAGGGATATTTCCTTCAACAATGCACTCCGGGGGTTATCAGGGGGTTTACCTAAGTGTCAATTACGAATCAAAACAAACTGCAGAAAGTTTTACAACGGGCCGCAAGAATGAAAAAATCGCCTCTAATCCACGAGAAGGACCGAAATTGAAGAAAAAAACGATTTCAGGGAACAGCTGGAAAGGAACAAGGTGGGGGGGGGGTCCCAAAAAATCGGGGGGGAAAAAGGGATTGCGCTCGAAACCTGATAAGAAAAAAAAAGAGTGAAGAGATCTCGTCCCCGCGGGGAAGAAAGGAGAAGGGAAAAAGCCCGGAATCGGGTTGGGAAAAAATGAAAAGAATCCAGCTGAAGAAGGGGAAGAAAGGACAGGTGGGGAAAAATAAACAATGGGCCCTAACTGGCCAGAGTCGGGGGTGGCACGGTCAGCAAAACTTAGGAACGTCAGGAAGGGAAAAAAGATGAAAAAAAGACATAGGCGGGGGCGGTTCAATCGAAACGGTCAAAACAGGGTTTAGCCCGCAAGTTTTGGGGGGGGGGGTACGACTATCGAAAAAGGGACCTTCAAAGGAACCGTGGTGAAAAAGTTCCATTAGCGAAACGGGGGAAGGGGTTTTTCGGTGTGCAAAAATAGGGGGGGGTGTGCAAGCAAGGAAAAAAAAAAAGAAAAAAAAAACAGCAAGTGTTTTGCTTTAAAAAGGGGACAACAACGGGGGGGGGGATCTAAAAAAAAACAAAAACGGGGGGAAGGAGGTAAGAGGAAGGACCCCCCGTTGGTGGAAAAACCAAAACCGGGAACGTAAAAAAGAAAAAACCCCATTGGCGTGGAGGCCGGGATCCTACAAAAAGCTCGCACAAAATCAGGAACGAAGAATGAAGGAAACGTTGAAACAATTGGAAAAGGTCAAAGTCAGCACTCCCCAGTCCCGAAAAGTGGAGGCTCGCAAATCAAAGGGGCTGGGAAAGGTCGACTACGAAACCGCCATATGCGGGCTTTAGGGGAAAGACAAGCCTAATTAGACCTGAATCACCCTATTACGCCACTACGTTGACTTCTGCCACTGCCAGAAACAGTTCCTTCTCAAAACTGGAGGGGGAAAGGAATCCGCAAAAAAAACCCAGAATAAGGAAATGGGGAAATTGAATCTCCGGCGGCAACGAGAGGTCAGGAAAATTGCCAGGAAAGGGATGGGGTTTGGGACACGCGAGGGAAAAGAGTACTGGACTAAAAACCGCTACGCAGGGGTGGCCAGGCCATCCACGAAACGGGGCAGGAATTGAAGGGGGAAAAACGGAGAGAAGTAGAGGGTGGGATACGTGCTTCAGAAGAGAAAGCAGGGAAAATCGCCAGGGGTGAAACGTACGGGGGCTGCCAACAAACCACAAGAAAACGAAGGGGAAATTATCCGAACTGTCCAAGTGGTGTTGACATCAAAACACGCTCAACCCGTCCCGGCTTGTCACACATCAAAGGAAAGAGGATACTGGATAACGTGTACCAGCTGGGGAATACCCAAGGGAAAAAGCGAAAAGAAAAGGTTTTGGGGAACCAAGGGCTGGTGCCGCGGACAATGGGCGGTTGAAACGCACAATTGAACGCGTCCTGAAACGCAACCGTAAAAAAACCAAGTAGGAAAACCTGGGGGGAGACAAGCGAGACGAAAAGTGGGGGAACCCGTGGGGCGGGGTGTTTTTTAACAAAACGTGGCTCAAGGACTCGCATCCGTGAGGCGGGATCGTTGGGGTGAAGAAAAAAACCGTAAACACAAAGAATGGAATGAATAAAAAGAGTCAGAAGGGATCTAGAACAGACGTTTGAAAAAACAGCCAGAAAACAACCTTGTTGCCGTGCGGTGGGGGGGCGGGGCCCCGGGGAAGGGGGCAGAAATGTGTGAAAAAAGCAAAATAAAGGGTCAAAAAGGTTGTTTTTTGGTGTATCTACTGAATCGAGGGAGATGGGCAACCGATGACACCTGGAACTTAAAAAAAAAATGGAATTGTTGGGGAAAACAGCTCGGAGCAAAAACGACGGAACTAAAAGCCGAAAGGTGGGAAATGTTTGCTTCCACAAGTCAGAAAAAGAGGAACTGAAACGCCGAGGTGGCCGGCCACCCCACAGACCAACGAATCAAACCCCAAAAAAAGAAACCAAACCCAACTTTGATCAGGAAAACATTTTAATCAAAAAAAAATCAGGGGAGGGGGGTTTATGGAACGCAGACAGAACCCGGGGGACCAAAGAGCGGTAAAACCCTTGGGTCAAAACGAAGGAACGGGAAAAAGGAAAACCATGCTCGACAAACACTTTAAAAAGAACCAAACGTAAAAGAAACGCCAAGGTCCAAAAAAGGAAATCAAAAAGCGACAGGGTCAATTGTGGAAAGGGGGGTGACAAAACTGGTCGAACCCCCACGGGACGACACCAAGGCCCGGGAAAACAAGGGGAAGACCCGTAACATCAAAAGAAAGAAAAGTGTTGGGGGGACCCATGCAGACAACCCGATAGCCAGGGAACATCACAAGATCCCAGTTGGAGGAGGAGCCAAAGAAACCCTCAATATGACTCAAAAGGTGTCGAAAAAAAAAAAAACACCAGAGGGGTGTTGCCCACGATCTCAAAGAAAAAAAAAGAAGACAGAAGCCATTACCCACGGAGCCGAGGAAATAAATGCCCCTTGGGGGGAATCAGGTGCCACCAAATAAAGGGAAAGGGTGTGGGGGGGATAAAGACAAGAGGCAAAAAAAAAGAAAACGGGGGGCGAACGCCTCTTTGGGTGTGAAAAAAGCTAGCCCAGACTGTGAAACGGACCCCGTCGGGTCAAAAGGGTCACAAAAAAAAGAAAAAAACCACCGAATGGGCAGCAAAAACCCAAAGGGGAAAAGCATGTGCCAAAAAAAGAAAACCCGCGACGGCATTCAACCTTTGGGGGAAAGCGAGACCCTAATCAGTTCAGCCATTTAAAATAGAGACAGTTGTTCGTGGGAAACCTGGGGGGGAGAAAGGGGTTTACACCAACATCACAAAGCCATGGACAGAGCGCGTGACCAGGAAAGAAGAAGGGGGGACTCAGGTCAGGACGAGCGCATTTAAAAAAAAATCACGCAGGGAAGAGCCCGTTTCATGTCCGAAGTAGGGGGAGGGGAAAGAGGACCAAAATCAAGGGACCGGCAGGACCGTAAGCACCAAACGAACTAAGTTCGGAAAAAATAAAAGGAGTGAGGGGCCTGCAAAAATGGGGGGAAAATGGGTTCCACATTTCGGGAACCAAAATATCCGTGAGGACTGAATTTGAGAAGAGCTAAAAGAAAACGAGTTTCTCGAATCAGGAGGCAGGGAGGAGAAGGGTAAAAAAAGTGGCTTGTGTTAGGGGCAAAAAAAAATAAAGGGGGCAACAACGGCCGGAAAAGAACCAGTGAACATGCTTTTCAGCTGGAAAAAGGAAAAGACCGGGGTTTCGCGCCGTGGCCAAAAGAAAAAGTGCAAAGACATAAAAAGGACGAACTTCAAGGGAAAAAAAGTGGGGGCTTGTTCGAAGCCGTGAAAATCAGCAGGGGGGCCGCAATAGCGGCCCTCACCTAAGGGAGAAAGGGATTCCTTCAATTTGTGGCGGCACACCGATTTGAAATTGGGGAAAAGAAAGAAAAAGAGGGGAGGGTCTGCCTTCAAAAAGTACCCGGCAACATTTGGGTCAAGAGGGTTGTTAATGTAAAGCACGAGGGAAGGTACAGGGGGCAGCGGGTAAATCGGGTCGGGCAAAAAACATGTCAGAAAGAGACTCAAACCAAATCCGGAAGAACGTGGGAAATTCACAAGGGGGTAGTGCCGGGGTAGGGCCACAGGAGAAAACCATCGGGGGAGGGACGGAGTGTACATGCAAGAGGCGGTCAGGAAATTAACGGAACAAAGGAAGAAAGGCAGGCGACGGTAGGAAACGGTAACAAAACGTGCACCATGGTCAACACCGAAGAGAATTTGGAGGGGAAAAGGCGCACCCATTACATTTTGGGAAAAATGGGGGGGGGGGGGGGCGAGGGAAACTTGTTTCCAGAGAAAAGCGCTTTGGTACACATTGAAAGCACACAGAAAGGGAAGAAAAAAAAAAAAGAACACAGGGGGGGGTGTGCCGTCCGAAAGAAGTGTCACAGGAGAGAACCGGCCTCACGAGGGGGGAAAGAAGAGAAATGAGCGGAACGGGAGGGAGTTTTACAGAAAAAAGGGGGAAAAAGCAGCGGCAGTGTACGGAAAGGCCAAAAGACCAAACCTAGGTTGGGAAGAAGAATGCAACGGTTCTGCTCAGGTCAATTTGAGGGACGGGGGAAGTTTAACCGGGACCCGGCGGTGAAACCAAAAACCACTAGAACAAACTAAAATTAATGAAGGAAAAACTGAAAAATCGCAAAGAGCTTCTAATTGGGTGACAGGCAAAGAATGGAGTTGCAGCGGCAGCAAATAGGAGAAGAGACGAGACGCACAACAACAAAACAGTGAGAAGGAAATAAAAACGAAGGGTGGAAGGGAAAAAGCTGAAACAAGTCCGCACAAAGACGGAAAGTCAATCCTCGTCGACGAATTTCACGCGACCGAGAGAAAAGGGAACAACCAAAGGAAGCAAAAAAAGGTGTGAAAAATGATTCTGGGCTGAAAAAGCCGCTTGCAAAAACAGGAACACTTTCACGCCGAAAAAAAAAGAAGGAGGGAAAAGAAACACATCTTCTGTCAAAACCGCAAAAGAAAAAAAATGGGTTTGTTGAAGCTGGGGCGGCAAAAAAACAAAAAAAAACAAAAGCGACAATCCGGACACGCACAAGAGGGAGCCGTAGTGACAAGCCGGGAAAAAAATCAAAAGACCACAGTGGGGAAAGCACGATGGACCACGCGAGCAAAAAAAACGAAAAGGGGAAAAACGGTGCACGGGGAAAATGGAGCCGCCCAACACAGAAAAAAAATGTTCAAAGTATGCAAGCAGCAAAACAAAAAAAAGCCCAGACTGGGGAGAGTCCCAAAAAACCCAAAATTGACTGGTTTTGACCAGAAAAAACTTCGCAAAATTCAGATCGGGGGAAAAAAAGGTGCAAACCTTTTGTTATTTTATTGTGGGACAAAAATGCCAAGAGGGCAAGCACAAAAAAAAACGGGTATGGGGCTGTGGAATAAGGAAACCGAGCTCCCGCCAATGGTGGCAAATGACCCGAAAAGAAAGGGGGCCCGCTGGGAGCAGTGGGCACATACCCAGGCAAAATACACTGGGGGGAAGCTTCCACGCTTTGACGGGAAGATAGTCCGAAGAGGATCCGAAAATTGACCCGCACGCACAAAAGAAAAATCCGCGTGGAGGGGGCCCCTTGACCAAAAAAACAATTGGGTGAAAAGGGAGAAGGGGTAAACTGAATAAAAGCGGCCGAAGCGAGTCGGATCAAGTTTTTCCCACTGACGGGAGGGGAAAAAAAAGTACGCGCCCCGAGGGGGGAAAAAAGGGAGGGGGGGGGAGGAGTCAACACTGGTCAGCGATCAAGGAGAAAAAAGACAAGCAAAAAACTCCCATTGGAATGACGGCAGCGCAAAGCGCCATTAAAAAGGCCAGGAAGCACGTGAGGCCGAAACAAAAAAGGATAATGTTTGGGGAAAGCGTGGCAACATCATTTCTGCGAAAAAAAGGAACGTTGGGGGAAAAAAACAGCGCCGGAAGCCCGCAAACCCTACACAAGCCCGGAAGGAGGACAAAGGAACGGGTAAGAAGATCTCGAGAAAAAAAAAAGTCGTCGAGAGGACGGGGAAAAGATAAAAAATGAAATCGAGAAACGGACGTAAGTGTTGACCAGAAAAGTGGCCAAAAACGACTCGGGAAGAAGATGTATGGTCAACCCAGCTGGATGACGTAAGACCCACCTTCCCGGACCGAAAACATAAGACGAAAGCCCGAGAAAAGGCAGGGCCTTCACCATAAAAAATTTGACGAAAGGTAGATCAAGGGAAAAGAAGTTTGTACAGACATGGAGAAAACGTAAAAAGGGGGGGTGTACGCGCCCAGGCGGGGAAAAGGAGTTGGGTGAAGTAACCAACGAGGAAAAAAAGGACCAGAAAGCACAGGGGGTTGGAAAAAGAATGATCAGGGGGCCAAGGTTCTCTCAACGGAAAAAGGGGAAGAGATTCCCGTTTTCCGGGCCAAGTACGGGTGGAGAAAGGGGGGTGGAGCGATGCGGAGGTGGGGGGGGGACGTGAAAAAGGATCAAACAAGGCCCTGGAGCAAAAAAAGTATTTTCTACACAGAGGCGGCCGAACCCCAATCGTGAGATGGGGGCAGAGGGGGGAACAAAAAAAAAACGGGAAAAAAAAAAAGCAGAAAAAAAAAATTTGAATGTCGGGGGTCAACAACCGTGAGTCAAAAACGACCAATTATTGATATTCGGGAAAAATCGGGAGGAACGAATGGAAAATGGTGACAGAAGAAAAAGAAAGATGAAAGAAGACGTGGGCCAACCGGGGCTGGGGGGAAACACATTGCATCTTGAAAAAGGAGAAGTGGATAAAAGCGCAAAAGAAAATCAAGGGTAGCGGAAAGAAGTTGGCAATCACTTCCAGGGGGAAAAAAAAGAGGATAAAGAGAGTGGGGAAGAACGTGGAGGGAAGGGGACGGACGGGCCCAAACTTGGGGAAAGGTTTGGGTTCACGGACAAAAGTACGGTGAAGAAGGTGATCTTTGTAGTAGAAAAACGGGAATGCAAATCGAGGGGTGTGGGGTAACACGAATTGGGCAGGGTTGCTTCAAAGGCAGACAAAAAAGGAAAAAAAGGAGAGGTACCCTTTGAAGCAGGGAAATTGCAAAGAAATCTACAAGAAAGGGGAAACTACCATGAGAAAGAAAAGGAAACGGGGCTGGCCCTAGGCTGATTGTGGGGGACTGGTTCTTTGTGGGGAGGGGTGCGCACAAAAGGGCCCTCAAAAGCGGAAAAAAAAGCAGATTGTAAGATTGGGGGGCAAAAGGAGAAAAATGCATGGCGTGGATTGGTACCTTTTCACCACAAAGAAATGAAGGGGGAAAAGGGAATGGAAGCTGGGAAAAAGTTCAATAAAGAAAACCAAAAACAAAAATCGGCAGTCGGTAACATAAAGAAGGGGGGGGTCGGGTATGCCAAAAAAACCCGATTTTTTGGGGTATGGGGGAAGGACGCAAAACCGTGTAACCAAAGTGTTGAGGGAAACAATAAAGACACAACTCACGGCCCCGCAAGGGGAACCTGCCAACCTTTCGCGAAGAAAGGTAAACGATATGGATAAAACATACTTAGTACTCAAAAGGAAGATGACAATCAGGGGGAATCAAAAATTGTCAAAACCGAATCAGTCACAAAACTAGGGACATTTAAAAGGGGGAGAACGGGTGTAAAAAAAAAAAATGGGGGCAATTTTTAAGTGGTTCCGGCGAACTTGTCAAAGGTCCCAATACTTTTTGTAAGGGCGGGGGGAAGAAAAGCCAAAAGCGGCACGCTTTTCCAAAAAAACAAAACCAAACAAAAAACAAGACAAAATAAGGAACAGAGACCTGTGTGTCACGGGTTTGTTAGGGGAAAGAACCGCGTCAACCCGATTATAAAAAAGCAAAAGCGCGGGATGTGTGGGGGTAACAACAATCCACGACGAATGGGGTTGGTACTGGGTGAGAAATGGTTGCCCAACACAAAAGGGACATGGGAGGGGACCAACCCGGCCTCCCGCATCGTTGTTTGGTTCAAAAATGGGGAAACTCGTGACGGGAAGAGTCCTTCCACACGGGAAATATTTCGCCTACCGCAAAAAGAGAAAAAATATCTCTTATCTCGGGAAGCAAGTTAAAGTTCCGGACTAACGGAAAAAAAAAGGTGAAAAAGGAAAGGCTGTGCAGGCTAAATGATCCTTAAACGAGAACCGCGGGACTTAAAAAATCAAAAAAAACGATTCAGAAAAATGCTGGGCAAAGAGGACACTGACGCTCTCGGGTCAGCGGAAGCAAAAAAAGGAAGGAGGACTTCTGGGGGGGGTTTTGGCAAAGGAGGCGGGAAAAACATAAAAAAAAAGAGGATGGACGGGGAAAAAAAGGTTCAAGCCCCTAGGGGGCGGGGCGATTGGAGGAAACGGGAAAGGAGAAGAGCCCGCATGTAGAATGCCAAGGAAAAGCAACATAATGCGGGGTGTCATGCAAAAGGGTCGTAAAACGAAGAATTTTGACGGGCCGCACATTTTGGTCCGAGGCAAAGCGTCCGGACTGGGTGGGGGGAAAACTGTCAGGAAAACGGTTTGCACGGGCCTTCGAGAACGGGGGCTTTTGTGCACGAACAAAAATAAGCCGAAAAAAATTCCAACAACAGCAATGGGGATTGTGACGGGGACCAAAGTTTGC
>Ga0179593_1280113_pt1 | contig 11469 bp, 11 predicted proteins | sample CZODoug2_1_08_16_FD_185931 | JGI IMG/M metagenome (GOLD analysis project Ga0179593, IMG submission 185931) | Vadose zone soil fungal communities from Angelo Coast Range Reserve, California, USA - CZODoug2_1_08_16fungal (PacBio error correction) | ecosystem: Environmental > Terrestrial > Soil >...
GGTGGTGTACCTGCAGACTTTCGGGGTGGGAAAAGCTACCGGAATCAGGGGCTTCAAGACTACGTCTTTGAAGCGAGGAAAAGTACAGGTGATCGACAGTGTGGGTCAAAGGCGCCCTTGTATGACAAGACTTTGCAACGAAAAGAAGCAAAAGAAGCGGAAGAGCAAGCTAATGGGGCCCGCGAACCTCATTAAGGGGGGGGGAGGGTGTGAAAAAAGGGGGACAACGAGACGGTCACGGGTCGGTGAAACGAGAAGGATGCGGGGAAGTGGTGGGGGTCGAATCAGCCTTGCTCAGGGCGGCTTGACCGTTCGACGCCAGGTAGAAAATCCTAATCCGTCACGGACGTGCGATCCTGGAGGAGGTACCATTTGAACTGAAGGTGCGCGGTCATCCTGCGAAGAGAGGGTTCCTTCAGACCGGAAGAGGTGAGAGGGCTACACATGGCAAATGGTGCAGTGGTGGGGTTAGACCTGCGTAGCACGTGGGAGGGGAGAGGCCCATAGGGGGGGAGTCCAGAAAACTTCGGAGGGCGAGGCGGGAAATTGTTAGTCCTCCCATCGAGATCGAAGCCAAAAGGTCACGTCCGAAAGACAATGTGGTTTCCGGGGAAGAGGATGGAGAGAAGGATAGGGGGGGGGGGCTGGGAGAAAGGGGGGTGGGGGGTCCTGTCGCGAAGGGGCGCTGGGAGAGGAGTGCAGGGAAAGGGGACTGAAGAAGAGTGTCGTGTTGAAAGGAAAGAAATCTAGACTTGGCTAAGCGATGTTAGGTGAGTTGAGGGCGCTCAGGGGAGGGCGGGCTCGGGGGAGGGAGAGCGCTTAAATGAGGGATAGAGCGACTCAGCACTTCTATCCTTCCAGTCATAAAAAAAAGGGGGGGATACCAGGACAGAATAGGCAAAAGCACACCCTAAAAGGCAGGACATAGTGAATTTTGTATTGAAGTACTCAGAGGGTAACTTATACTCCTTCTCTATCAGGAGAGAACTGCGCTGGCTCGAAGAATCTACAATGAGGGGGATATAGAGCGGTGTTTGAAAGAAGATAAGTCAGGGGGGGGCAGGGTCCTGGGGTGTTGAGGGGTAATCATGTTCAATTCCATGGGTGCTGTTGTCAAGCCGCTCGAGGAGGCCCGAGCTGGACAACTTTTTGATGAAGGACAGGCAATCCGAGGGTAACACAGACTCCAGGAGGGGAAGTAGATCCTGAGGCAACTGAAAGATCGACTATAGGAACGATCCCCAAGGACGTGGGGAAGGTAGGGGTCTTACACCCACAGGGGTCTATGATTACAGAAAAGAAACATTTAATGGAAGGATCAAGGGGAAAAAAAAACAACCAATACAAAAGGGCCGGTTATCCTCGGGCAAAGTGGCCAGACACTGAAGTCGGCACCAGCGGAGGGCTGGTGAACAATACCGATCCCTAAAAAAAATTACGAGCGACGAAGTACTTTATAGGGTTGCCAGCGCGAAGGGCACTCTTTCGCAGGACGGAAAAGGAACTTGGCAAGCAGAAAGTCGCTTCTAGAGAGGGAAAGGGGGCAGGGCAGTAGATTTTAACGCTGGGCTAGTAGCTAGAGAACGGAGTGAACAAACTAAGACCGTTCCGGCGAGGGGAGTCGGGGTGCACACAGAAAACTAACGCGAATCGAGGAAAAGACACGACGAGGGTAAGTAGCATCAGCCAAAGGACCGCCGCGGGGCTGGAAAAAGAAAAAAAACAACGAGGGGATATCGGCGGAAATCTTCGACTTCAATAGAATCAAAGAATTATGGAAATAGAGACCCGAGCTGGAGCGAGAATTTCGTCATAAACCGTGGTTAATAAGAGAGGGGGAGGCAAAGTGTGGGGAGAGGACCAGAAACCCGAAGAGGAGTGATGGACGTTCATCTCTTGAGAGGAGGTGCGAGAAAATGTCAATACTATAAGGAAAAACGGGATAGTGGGGGTCAACGGAAGAGGAGAAAGACCTGCCGGGTGTCTACTGAGAGGGAAGCAAAAAGCAGAAAAAAGGCAAAGAGGCTAAGAGAAAGAATGGAAATGATGATAGGAAAATAACTCATGGTAAGAGAGAGTTTCTCTTCCGGACATCAGGGGCAAATAACGGGTTCCTCGTAGATAGAGTAGTAGAGCGAAGTGTTCAGGGTTCACGAGGACTGTTGATAGTAAGATAGGGACGGGAATGAATTGAATGGCAGGTTCATACGGAGGGGAAAAAAGGAATGTGTATGGTGTTGATGTGGGGGGGAAGTAGGTTGAAAGACATACAGGGGGAAAAGGTGATGGGGTTTTTTTTTCTACGCAGCCGAGGGGTTTTGACTGTAAACCCTTAGAAGGGCGTGGGGGGATGCCCAAAAGGAGTATGAATTGAAAGGGGGAAGCGGGGACGATGAAGAAATGGGAAATAGAAGAGGTTTTTAACAGAGCGATTGAACCTTTGAAGAATTAACCCCGGGGGGGGGGGTCATGCTCGCTTCGGGAGGGGGGAGGCGGGGGTAGAGGGGGGTGAGAAGGACAAGAAAAAGAAAATGGTAATTGGGACCATTCAGGAGGGTTCACCCTCAGCAAAAAAGGCAGAGGGGGACGAAAGTACGTCTTAGAGGTAAAAAAGTCGAAGAAGGGGAGAGGTTCTTCGTCGAAGTCAGCCGGAAAGAGAGAGGAGCTTCCTTCTTTATCGTGTTAGACGGCTGCGAATTCCTTCAAAAGGAGTCCGCAGTTTAGGGGGGGGGGGGGTGCGGGAGGGTGTAGGAAAAATTGACGAAAGGACGGGCTCGAAGGGAGGAAAGGCTCCCGCTCAGAATTACGAGAGAAAGAAGGAGAAGTCCAGCGGATCAAAAAAAGGGCAGAGGACAGCAAAGAAAGGCCGCCGTATCGACTAAGGGACGATCGCTTTTCGGTAAGGTCACCAAGCAGGGATCTGCCGCTCAAATGGGTTAGATCGCAAATCAGGCAGGCTTCAAAAGGCACGTCTATTCTGGGGAGAGGAAGTATTCCGAAGAGAGTCGCGACAGATGCAGAAGGGCACATTTTGGATTTTAGGGGTCAGGGGAGTGCGAGCGAGCAGGGGGTGATCACCATAATGGGGCTCAGCCTGGATAGTAAAGTTCTGGGGCCAAAGAGGGGGATCAGCCGACAAAATCCGTAATAAGAATCATCACAAAAGAGGGTGCCCAGCGTTCAAACTCTTCTCTGTCGGAAAAGGGGCTAGAAGCGGAAGTCTCAAGGTGAAGGCAAGTCCTAGCAATCCAGAGTAGAAGACGCAATAGGGGAACACCTCCTCAGGCAGAAAAAAAAGAATTCGTAACACGGGATTAAGGAAAACGAACTTCTAAACGCAATAAGTATAAGGGGAGGTCAAAACCGAGGATCGGAAGGTGTAACAATACTTTGGGGGAAATGAGGGAGGAGAGGGTGAGAGCCAAAGTAAGAAGAGAAGACGGGATCTAGGGTAGGTTTCCGGTGGGAGGGCTGTACCAGAAGCCAAGAGGATGAGGAATCACCAGAATCGGACTGAAACGGAAGATTACAGGGGGGAGGCGCCTCTATGTAAACAGACGAAAAAAAGCTATGGCAGGAGATGAGATCCGCTACTGGCAATCTTAGTAGAACTCATGACTAACAGATTGGTAAGGGAGAAAGCGGCCAGGGAGGTACCAGGTGAAAATTTGAAAAGAGAACTAAAAAAATCTTCTCAGGGAAGGAGCCTGAAACAATCTCGGGAATCCGAGACAAACTGATACTGGGAGGTCACTTAGAGGGTAGCGCCTCGCGTGGCGGACAAAAAAAAAACGCCAGAGGCAGGGAGGAGGAAGACAGTGAAGGGACACACTGAGGGAGTCTTATATCTAATCAAGAAAGAAAACTTTAGCCCCCAATGGTGAGAGGAAAACGCCAAACTATGGCCGGGGTTAATGGGACGTCTGGAGCGCGTGTGGAAAGTTCATGGTTAGGAAGTAGTAAGGGAAAAACTTCTACCTAGAATCGGGGAGAGGGAGGGATTTTTGAAGGGGCATCTGAGAGGAGAACGCTCCCTTCCTGAGAGCGGGCAAAGGTAGGTCTACGGCTCAAAGTAGATAAAAGCTGAGAGAGATGGAAGAAGCTAAAAGGTGAAAAGCGGCATGCACACACCGTTTTTTATCTCCAGGAGGCAGAAAACGGGTAAAAAACGGTAGTCAACGTCTATTTCGAATGGCTCACACAACAAACTGGAAGTGAAAGAGAAAAAGCAAACTGACAGTGGAAGAATTTTTCAAGAGGTGAGAGGAGATCTAACATCACAAAAACGACGTGGGTGCTGCCGAAGTTGAAAAAAAGACTGTAGATGGACCTGGCCTGAACTCTATGAAGGAGTTGAGAGAAAGTTTTGACTTGCCAAGAAGGTCAACTACTGTGAATGGAGTCTCTCTCACTTGAATAAGGTACTCCTGAGATAAGATACTTCCGGAAAAAGGAAGGAAGATAAACTAAGTACTGGTAGAAGTTAAGACTGAACTTACGGCGATTAGGAGATGGTGAATTCTTCAGAAGCATCTCATCCAGAGAACCTAGAAGGAAAAGGAAAGGGGTAAGGATTTAGGGCATATAGATGCCAGGTTTGTTTCGACGTCATAAGGCTGAGATCATAAGAAGGAAAGTTGATGTGTGACCGGGAACGGGGTTGGGGATAACGATAGTTTGGCAAGGCCGAACGGAGATTTCCTGTCTCATGTAGGGAGACGCAGACGCGGTGGCTGGTTCTTCGGCGATCACTTGTGAGGGACGGACGAAGTGTAAGGCCGTGAACTACGTCGCCCATCGAAAGGTGAGAAGGGGGAAAAATGATCTCGAGGGTTCCGGAAAAAGTCAGGAGAAGGGAAAGTCGGGATGCAAGGGAGGGGAAAGAGAGGTCTAGTTTGTTTTCCTGGAGGGAGGGCATGCCTTCGAGGGAGGGCGAAGCTCCATCTGATAAGAGAAAGAGGCTTTGGATCGGGCCGCGTTGTAATAAGACTGGGGGGTCCCGAATGTTTGAATGCAAGAACATGAGAAAGAATCAGGATGTGGAAGGGCCCAGAACTCTAGTAAGAGAGTTTGTTCAAAAAGTAATTCAGGGCAGAGGAAGAAAAAGGTCGTTTGTTCCGGGTATACTGTCCTTATGATTGAAAAGGGGGAGGGGGTCGCAGAATCCGATGACGCTGGCTGGGGCGTTCTTGTGCGAAACGGGTCGTAGATTGAGGGGGCGGGCGACGAGATCAGTGCTCGAAGGATGAGAGGTCCATTCTTTCCCAAAGTGAACGACAGGACTTCACTCTCTGCTGCCGGAAACGCGACGCGGAGTGTGAGAGGAACTACCAGGGGACTACAGAAAGCGCGAAATGATTTTGCGGGATATTCTTCGGCATTGGGTGCTCTCTAGAAATTAGGAAGGAAGGAAATCGCCCGCGGTTACCAGGTTTACTCTCGCACGTTGGGGGGGGATCGTCCAAGGTCGAGACCAATAGGCCGCAACCCAGGGGGGAGCTCATTATTCGTCGACGAGATAAGCGCTTCGTCCTACTCAGAAGAGAGTATTTATAGACGCTGGGGAGTAGTACCATGTGAGAGGACTGAATCCGCAGTGGGGTCTTGGAAAGGAAGACTCGATAATTCTTCTTATCAGTCGGGAATTGGGTGATGAGCATAGGGAAGATGGAGGTCTTAGAGGTTAGAAAGGAAAGGATGAAGCGCATTCAAGACGGATCAAGAAAGGAGAAAATGGTGTACGCCGTGCCCGGGAATCAACCACCAACGGGAGGGGGTGGAAGATTTACAGAGAGTAGGAAACGGAACTCCAATTCCTCTTTAAGATCTAATTGGCTAAAGACGAATAAGATCAAAGGCAGCGACTTTGGGTAATATAACGTTTAAAAATTGGGAAATTGGAATTTTGAAATAGCATGGAACTTGGTGGACTGGGGGGGGCTCTTATCTAGCGATCCTCTCCTCCCAGCGCATGAAAGGGGGTTTACACAGAAAGTCAGCGGGTAAAAAAAAGGCTATGGTGCCTTTTAGAAGAGGACGCGAAAAGTGAAAAGAGAGAAAGCAAAAAAAGACACAGGTCTAAAGGGGAAAGGTATCCGTTCTAGGACACACCAAAAGCTCACTACAACAACAACAACGCACATCCTTGAAAGAAAAAAACACAGCGTCGAAGAAAAGTCAGAAGGAAGAGACATCTTCGGTGTTAGAATAAAAAATAGCATTTAACCAAGTAACTCTACTACCTGATAAGTTAGAGTAAAGCACCATTCAGGGAACCAGAAGAATAAAGAAGTTGGTTTGTTCCAAAACTCATTGGTTTGGAGAAGAAGAAAAGGAGGGCCGGGGAATTTCCTTGGGGGGGCGAGTTTGGGAGGTATACAATTGGGAAGTGACGTTATCCCAAGAAGGGCTGCGTCTGGGGGGGAAATTAGCTACAAAAAAGAGATAATCTGATAGGGGGAAAGGAAGAACCGAAAGGGGGAAAGTGGAACCCCAAAAAACAAGCTAAGTCATTAAAGGCAGCCGCTCGGAGTAACACCAACCAAAATCGTCAGAAAGTAACGATAGGTTCTAACAACAACTGATTATTGAAGAGAGAGATGACCGAGATGGGAGAGTACAATGCAAAGGAGCTCCAAACTCGCGGGGGTGTGGTTGTGTGTGCAGTACAAGAAGTATTTCCTTTTCTCTTCTGGAAGAGAAACAGAGAGAGAAATCTGAACTTTGGAGGGAGGGTGAGAAGGGGGGAGGGAAAACAAGCAGGGAAACCCGGTCTCGTTGGGATAACTGGAAGTAGTAGACGCTGACTTCCTCCCCGAGGGAGAAATGCTCGTTTATCCGAAATACCACTTTAATCCCCGAAATAAGAGATCCATTTAAAAAATGAACTAGGGAGCGCAGCGTGCCTCGAGACCTTGTGTAACACTAGTCAGAATCACACGTGGCTAGAGTGATTCAAAGAAGGGGAAGATGGGTGATGTCCCCTAAGAGGAAGTCAGGAGATATGAGCGGGGGACGGGACACCTGGTAAGGAGAAGCAAAGTTGTAGGTGGTGTTGAATTGGTGTTGACGATGAGATGCGTGGGAACTGGTGGAAGAAGTCCAGGTGGTGTTGAAAGAGGAAAACGACTTGGAATCAGTGGGGAGGGTTGGGGGTGCTGAACGTGAAAGTGATCTCTGGGGGAACGGGTAACGAGGTTCTTCATCCAGAAAGGCATCCTTGAAATAGTACTAACCGCGGAAAATCTGGGAAAGGACAAGAAATGGCGGGCGGAGCGGCGCCTAGTAAGGAAAAAAGACAAAGCAAACAGTGCAGAGCTTCTGGACAAATAAAAGACCACCGAAGGACATGTTCAAGCTTTATAGGAAAACCGCGACCTAATAAGGGGGGGGGGGGGACGTTTGTCGGCGAGCAGACAAAGGAAAGGTCGGAGCTTAGCGAGCCTTGCGTGAATTCCCGGAAAGCTGAGAAAATTACTTCCAGGCAGGGGAGGGGTGGGGGGTTACAGGTTGTCGGAGGAGGAACCACTTTGAGCTGCTAAAAGGGGGATTAAGACTGATTCTCTCTATTGATGGGGAGATCAAAAGCGACATCAAATCCCCAAGAAGGAAAGCGGAAAGAAAAGCAAGGCCGAAGGAAGCCATATCTAGTCTCAGGAAGTTCAATCCAGTAAATTATGACTCTCAACGGGGGAAGGGGGAAAAAGAATACAGAACTAGCAGTAGAGAGAGATCACGCCAGAGAGATCTATAGGGAAGCGCGTCTCGTCGACCGAATAGAGAAGCGAAAAAGGGGTATGTGGGCAAGGGGTTTAGTCTTGGAGGATTTATTAGAGCAGAACTACCGGGACGAAAGCCGCCTTTCGAATGCGGAACGGAAAAGCATTCATAATTGGTAAATCTCTAATCCAGAAATGAGTCTGCCAAAGAAAGAGGAGTGATCTACCCCTTTGAAGCAGGTGAAGAATCACGCTCTGCTTGGCGCGGGTCGTAAGTGAACGCAGGCGGAAATGAAAATCTGAAGGGGGGGGGAACGAATTGTTCATATCAGGACCTAGGGATCTCCGTGAATAGGGAGCTGCTTACAAGAACGAATAGGACTTCTCGGGAAATGACCTCACCCAGATTGAGAAAATAAGTCAGGGGAGGAAACGAAAAAAACTACCTTAGTAGGGAAAAAGGATTGAGATAATTTTTTAAAAAACTATCAGCGTGAATTCGAAGTTCTGAATGCCAAGCCGGAGAATTTCTGGGTTGAATCCTTTGGCAGCCGGGGACTGGACATCAGTCGGCATACAAGGAATATATGACAACGTATGAGAGAACACTCCTCGGTCTGCGGGGGCTGCGTATAGAGGAAGAAAGGGGACAACTACTATTCTTCCCGGATTGAATACGAGCATTCAAAACACCGCTCGCAGAGGGGAAGAGCTCCCTAAGAAAACTTCCTCTGGACCAATGATCCTAAGGAAATTGTTGAAGTATACACAGGAGGACTCTGGTCATAGCTGTTGGGGAGGAGCGTAAAACCTTCGAAAAGATAGGAAACCTCCGACAGAAGGTATAAAGTCCAAAGCCAAAAAGGCAGGGGATGAGTTCCCTGGGAAATCAAAGACAATCCGTTAGGGTACAAGGAAATGAAACTACAGCGGAAGCTGCCAATGGACCGGTCACACAGTTCGAGGATCACCTAGATGAAGAAATTACAGAAAAGGCTGCCAAAGGAAGAGGGGACTCATCCTCAACTGATTGTCTCTCATTATAGGGCTGCGCTTATCGGCGAACGACTGACAAGTCTCCGGGGGTACGGGCGTCACTCATCCGTAACACATATTCACAGTGAGACGGACTTAAGGCAAGTAGGGAGGGAGAGAGGGTGCATTCCTCCCTCGGCTCGTGCTTCGGCTACAAGTCGGCAGTGGAATGGCGGTTAAGAACCACCTTTAGAAAAAACTCCGGCAAATCGGGGTCCCAACTAAAGGGGGGGGTGTGAAGCCTCAGGATTCATCATAGAAAGACAGCGTGCTGTTGACTGGTCAAGCCGTTCAACCAGTCGAAAGGGAGGACAAAAGAATGAAAGAGATAGAACAACCCACTATTGATTAGAAAAATAGAAAAGATATTCAAATCGAACGGGTGAAAGCCTTGTTGCCGACGGGATGGCCGCCGGCACTCGCAAAGGCTTCGAGAACTGAAGATGGGCTCCTTTTGAACCACCATATGGGTACTGAAGGCCCGCAGAGTCTTTATAGACTACTTTCAAGAAGGCAAAGAAAAGAAAATCGGCTGAATCTCGTCCTAACGCGACCGGTTTAGTAGGACTAGCACTCGAAGGTACTCAAAGGTACTCCTATTCTGATGTTAGGGATGAAAGGACTTAATAGGCGTAGGATTATTGCTCCTACGACGAGCCAACAATATACCTGAGAACTTACACTTAAAAAAAGGGAGCATTCTAACCGGTTTGGGCTACTGGAAGGGCGGGAATCTAATGAAGAAAAGCAGACTCTGGTTATTTTGAATAAACTTGCAGATGGAATACTCATCGAGTAAATTGTTGCTTTTTGAAGGAAAACGCGAGCGACTGAGCTTGTCCATGGCCCGAACCGCTGGGAATTAGAGGCAATTTTGGGGGAGAGACGGAGTAGGGGGTAGAGAGGGTCCAGACGACAGCTTGGTTACGGGGAAAGAGGAAAAGGTGACCGGAACAATTGGGGGCGACGGCGTTCCGGGAGTAGTGCTCTTCCCGAGACGATGCGCGGGGGGATCGACCAGCGCGGCGAGGGTGGGCCTGGCGGTCATGGTTGAAGAAGAGGAAGCTTGAGGGGACCGGTCTTCACGCTAAAGTCTGTGAGAAGAAGAAGCACTCTGGATCGCTGGGGGGGAATCCTCTTCAGATAAAGACAGGTTAAATGAACGCGGGCAACAAGAAGAGAGAACGCTTCTGGGAAACTACGAACTAACCTCTATCGGTTGGGTAAACAAGTATTAAGTGGAAAACGGAGGAGGTGAAAGAAGAAAAGGCTTTTGTGCCAGGAAGGATAGGTTTAGGGGGAGGGGCTCTAAGACTGCAGGCGATTGTTTCGGGGGATACTACGGGGAGCCTAGTCGAGGACGTAAAGACATGTGCTATCTGAGGATTGGAGAATTTTTACGGGATTAAAGGACTCACTCCTGAGCGAAGAACGCACGAAAGGGGAAATTAAACTCATTGAGAAAGAAAAGGGGCTTCTGGGGGGGGGATTGATGGATTGTTCGTGGCGAGTGAATTAGCTGGGGGTGCCCTCATCGCCACGAGGCGCTTGTCTCTCAAAAAGGGAGGGTGAAGAGAACCGAAGAGAGAGGAGGCAGAATTAACTCCCGCATCAACAGGGCTTTAGGGGTAGTGAGAAAAAAAAGCCTTGAGAAAGGAAGAGTATCATACTCTACGGGAAGTTATGTCTAAGCTCGAGATTGAGGGATACCAATAAGTCTAAGAAAAGAAAAGGGGGGATCTTGGAAAGTTAAGAAGAGAATGAGATGTCAGTACTTCTTCCTGGGAGGATGTTCTTCAGAATGGTAGTTATCTAGGTTTCTCGGGGGAGATCAAATACAATCTAGAGAATAGGAGAATAAGTGGCGACTCAATTTCAACCTCCAAGGAAACAAACAAAATAAAAAACTTTATAGTAATTTTACCTGGGAATTCAACTTAATATACTTCATTTCGGGGAAGCAGACTCTAAAAGTTTGGAAAAGGAGTGTAAGGAAGCCTATCCTGAGTGAACAAGGAAGGGGGGGATGTGAGGGTAAATCCTCAATTTGGACAGTCACGTTTACTACGTATTCGCCAGGGACGAAAGGGTTCGGCCTTCCTTACCAGTCAAGCTGCTGGAAACAGAAGCACAAGGACCTTTCGGGGAGAAGGACCAAGCGGCAAAAGGGGGGCAATAGGAAATCAGCGGGGGGGACGTCATCAAGCCACGTTGTTAAATGGCATAAAAGAGTGGACGGTACACCCAAAAACATAGAGGGAACGAAACGGAACAAGAAAATATGAATGGAGAATTACACAAACATAAATTGCATTCATTCGGGGCAAAAGGAAAAGTGAAGGCATCGCGATTCTTGAAGAAACAGTCCCAAAGAGTAAAAAAGAAAACGGTCTCGACGACCTCCGTTACGATAGAAAAATAAACAAGTTAGATAAAATCGGACGAAGAAAGAAAGAAAGATCTCTAAGGAAATTTTCCATGGGGGGGGGAGCAGGAGGGCCGATCGTCAGGGCTAGAAAAAGGAAAAGGGGAGGGGAAGGAATCTACTAGAGGATCAGAGAAAGAGACTTCGGGGTAATTAGAGAACAAAAAAAGAAGCTACACTGGTAGAGGAAACACGTGTGTCGAGAGAAGATCAACGGCCGAAATAGGATGGTAACGAAACCAACAACGCGTGTGAGAAAATCGGACAGACCATGTAAGAAGAAAACTAGTG
>Ga0179593_1372610_pt1 | contig 11469 bp, 13 predicted proteins | sample CZODoug2_1_08_16_FD_185931 | JGI IMG/M metagenome (GOLD analysis project Ga0179593, IMG submission 185931) | Vadose zone soil fungal communities from Angelo Coast Range Reserve, California, USA - CZODoug2_1_08_16fungal (PacBio error correction) | ecosystem: Environmental > Terrestrial > Soil >...
AAGGGGGTATGGAAGCATAAACAACCGGAAGGGACGCTCCAATACAAGGGCGCGGTTAAACTTGTAACAAAAGGCCGGATAAACGACACGAACATGGGGGAGAGGAAACATTACTGTTTTTACCTGGCAAGCCGCAAGGGGGGATTCGGCCCAGGGGGGGTGGGCGGCGGAGGCGGGGTTGCGCCCTCACATCACCTGGAGACTGAGAACGGCGGAAAAGATGCAATTGAAGATCAAGTGGTGTCGCATAACGGTAACCGAAAAGGTCAGAAGAAAAAGCTCGCTTATACGGGAACAACGTAACAAAGTCTGGTAGAATTGACAAGGAAGGCGTTGGGGGGGGGGTAGGGGTTGGTAAAAAAATACCGAGAAAAAATGAACTCAAACATCAATGAGGAAAATCTGGGCAGCAAAGGTCAAGACGTGGAATGACGTGGCGCACAATTGAACGTCAACCTTTGGGAAGGTCCAAACAACTGCAACTACAGCACTCACAGGCCCCAGTGGGTGCGTGCGGTAAACTGCTCACACTCTCCGCTGCAAAAAAAACCGCGTATGCTAGGGTTTCGCCGAATCTTGGAGGGGGCAGGTGCAAAGGGAAAGAGTATCAATACTTTTAAAAAGGCCGAAAGGATCGGGCCTGAGGCCGTGGAACGAATCCGATTTGAGAAGGAAGGGGGTCACGGGAACCATCGAAAGAAAGGAAACCCCGCCTTAATGAAGATTCAAAAGGGACTGGACAAGGGAAGGCCCGGGTGGGCTGAACCAACTTTTGGGTTTCGGCTGGTAGAGGGGGGGAAAGGCCTCGAAATCAGATCCGGTGCGGGTTCAAGGGAGGTACCGCCGAGGAAAAAGGCCTGACCGCTTAATATGAACAAAAATCCAAAAGGGGCCGCGGGGAACTAAGAACGGCCTGCCTATTTTAAACTTTACCTTCCCCGAAAGGAAAGAGGATAGAAATTCACACCTAGTGGCGTTGGGGGGGGGGACGACTCCGTCCAGCCAGACATATGCAAGAGAGGAAGGCCCAGCGGGGGGACAAACTTCCGAGGAACAAGAGCCGAAAAAAGGGGGTTTCAAAAACTGTCAGGGAGGCCGGGGGGGGGGGGGGGCGAAAAGTGCGTGACTGTCCTTCTGCCTTGACAAAAAAGTTCCAAAGGGCGTCTAGGACCAAAAAAGTCTTGGGGAGAGGATCACAAGGACCCAGCTGACGACCAACTCCTAATCCTCGTGAAAGGGGGGGGGCAAATTGGACACGCCACTATCACTTACATAAAACTGCTACTGGAAGAGGATCTGGAACAGGGCAATGTTCTTGAGGAAGCCAGTGTTCTCAAAGGGAAAAATAAATGGTCTGACTAAAAAAAAGGAGAGTACTGTTTGGGAGAAAAACTACCGTCCTGTCTCATGGATGAGGGGACACTGAACATGGAGGAAACCAAAGAGGGCACCCCAATCCTGCCTCCAATAGGGGAAAGGGGGAAGGAAACTAAAAATTAAAGGGGAAAAACCAGGACGCAACTCCTCCAACTCGGGTGGCGGGGAAAAGCGACGGGGGGGGGGGGTCCACTTCATAAAGTATCTGAAAAATCATCATCTGGTGGGGAAAAAGAATTTCCTTCACCTCACCGACAAAGGCCGTGAGCCCTTGAACAGAGAGGAAGGGGACCTTCTGCACGACGCAAGCCTTGCCAAGCCCAGAATACCTTGGGGGGGAAATGAGGGGGGCACGCCGATGAACTGAGTCGTAGGGAGGAAAGGGCCGACTGCAGGGGGATCTTAGGGGGAGCAAAACCAGCGATTTTTTATAGATGGTTCGATGAAAACGGGCCCAGAAAAAAGGGCTTAGCAGAGGAATTTGGGGCAAGAAAATCATCTATTACCAGCCGGTGTCTAATACGGACAAAGACAAAAGACATGACGCAGAGGGGTCTGGGGAGGGGGATCTGGTGAAATTCAGGGGATATTCAACCAGAAGGGCAAGATTAGGGGACCTGGGGGATAGAGATGGGGGCCAGACGCTAAGGGGCTCGGTTACGAAGAAACCCCCGAAAACAGAAAAAAAAATTCTTGTCAAAAGGATGAAAAACTTTTGTCCTTATTTAAGAACAACGCCAGCGTTCATTTGCATTGTGAAATGGAAAACAGTAGGGGGTCGCAAGTGGAAAGTCATTCCCGAGGGTGGGTCAGAGGGAAGACCATTTGGGAGGGTAACCAGAATCCGATTTTCAACAAAGTGGGAAAAAGAGGGCTTGCGGAAAGATTCAGTTTCTCCACCGAAGAAAAGGAGGGACAGATCTGTCCATGGTAAGGGCGGTTCGAGCAAAGAGGAGTTGTTGCACAGATAAGAGGGAAATGAAGAAAAGGGCCAAAAAACTCTCGAGGGGGGAACATCTGCTACGAAAAAGTTTGTGGTGAGGGGGACTGGGAGCTTATCGCATGTTTACAGTTACTTGATGCACGAAGTCGAAAAAGGACGCCGATCCTGAGAGAGGGCGATCCAGAAGAGGATTAAGCGTGAACTTTGTGAGGGACCATGTTTCAAATGAAGGAGACCAATATTCGAGTCGAGAGGACTTGAAGGGAAACGGATAAAATCTCATGAGGAATTTGTTCGGGCTACACGAAGTTGCCAATAGCGCGGCTCTGGGAAAAAAAGTCCCGTCCAGGGAGTAAAGTAATTGCAGGGGGAAATTGATCGACCAGTCTTTGCGAGGAGCTGGAGAAAGGGCAAAATCTCTTATTCGGCCGGAAGCTTTATTTCAGCCAAGGAAGATTTGTCATACTTGTAAAAGCACGAGGCGTCTCGCATGCCCACAATAAATTGAAGGAGGGGGACCCTTCTCAAGAGACTTATCGGGATGGAAAAGAGGGGAAAAGAGGACATTTTACCGGATCGGTAAAGTGGCCGCAAAAGAATTGGAGGAAATAATACGGCGGATCTAACATCACAAAAATAGATTGAAAAGAGAGAAGAAAAGTCATCGGACGGATTTGATCAAAATGAAAAGGAAGAAGCCCCGACGACGGTTACCGTTCACTTTCAGAAAAGAACAGCTAGAGGAAAAAAGTTACACTTGACCGACGGTAGGACGTCCGGTCCAGACCAGAGGGGGGGGGGAAAGTGAAAAGAGAGTAGGGGGGGGGTGGTTTTTGACAATAAAGCCCGCGTCAGAGAGGGAAAGGGATCTCTTCTCACAACGCAGGGGCAATCAATCGGTGGAACATTGATCGTGAAAAAAGGGAGTGGGCCTCCGGTCTCTATTTAAACACTATGCATACAATCCATCAGGAGAGGGGTGAGGAAGGTTGCGGAAAAATCCTTATCAGAAAATGAGGGGCGGCAGGACGTAAACTTACGCCCTCCACACCAAACGTCGCGGGAGAAGACTCCTTCATTGCAGAAGGGATCTGAGGAGAGGGAGGAGGGAGATTGCAGCAAGGAACGGACGAAATGACCGGTGAAAGGAAACCCGTTTCTATGCGGCGAGATGTGCGGTTTGGCGGGTAAAGGGAGTAACAATGGAGGAAGAAAGAATTTGCAGGATAATCCGTAGACTATTTAAGCAGCGGGGAAGGGGGCTTCCTATGTCCGTCAGGAAGACTAACAAAGGCTAAAAATGCGCCAGAATTATGAGGCCGCGGCCATCGCCGGTAAGAGAGCCATGTGCGAGGGAGACAAAAAACCAAATGACTCGAAGTGGCCAATTTCGAAAACCGTGGCCCCGGGAAAGCACCATGAAGAAGGGGGGGGAGTGTTCGTCAAAGAAGGGGAACCCATAGTGGGACTTTAAAGAGTTGGATCGGCGGAACCTCGAAAAAAGGACGGCGGGATGGACCACAGGGAGAAATCAGCAGCAGTTTGTCAGGAAAAAGCCTTTCTTAGCGAAAAGGCGCGGGCACTCAACATCCCAGGAGAGAAAAGGGATTTCACCGGGACCGTAGAAAAGAATGGGTAGAGAGGCGTCGAAGGCCGAGGAAAATCTTTCTGCGTTTGCAGAGGAAAAGGTAGCCCAAATAAATCGGTGGGAAGCACCCTAAACTGCATCTCGGCAAGAATGAGGACCGATCGCAGAGGGAGAAACTGGACTCACATCGGTACACAAAAGGGGGAGGGTGTGTGCCATAAGAAGGGACCAGATGCGCCAAGGAAAAGATTGCCATTCGAGGAAAAGAAGGAATGCGGGGCGAAAAAGGCGGGAAAAGAACACGGATTAATGGGGAAAAGAAGGATTAAGCCAAAGAAAAAAATTGGGGGGGGGGGAAAGAAAAATTTTTACACGCTTTCGCCCGCGGGGAAGTCGGTCCTTCTTAATTAATAAGGGCAGGGGGAAAAATTCTGGCACGCGCCCTCAACGAGGGATAAAAAAAGTTGGTGCGATGGATTACCAAAATGGAACTGACGTCTAATGCAATGATTGTCAGTCTCAAAAAGTAGGGGGGGGGGGAAAGGTGGACAGCCGACAAGTGGGACTGGCGACTGGGAGGCGAAAGAAAAAAGAGCCCTGTTATCTAGAAGTTAAGAGTTCGGTCGGGGGAGAGGGGAGGTAGTGAATTTCTACTGGTCCAAAGTAAGAGCGAAATAGTAGGGGGTGCTGGAGGGGGAGGTTATAATGCGATTCAAGAAAAGGGTTGGGGGGAACACTCCTACATTTTCAGAAAGTGAGAAGGAAGGCCGAAAGGAAATGTGGACAAAAAGGGAGAAATGAAGCAAACGGTTGGAAAAAAACTTCGTCCGCTCGGGGTAAGACAAGTGGGATATAAATGAGGGGACCTTCACTCCTGTGGGGACTGAAAAAGGATGGACTTCTCCAAACGCCGGAAGCGACGAAGGTAGGAAAGGGAATTCCAAAAAGGTCAAAACGGTGAGGCTAGAGGGGATCTTGCAAGGTGGGAATTGGTGGGAGAAAAGGTACTAGGAAGGGGGGGAGTGTGTTTCAAGAGGGAGGTCAACATCAAGGAAAGTTGCAAGGGGGCGTTTTCCATTAAGCACGACAAAAATCCCAACTGTGGAAAAGAAAAACCACGTGGGAAACGCGCCAGGGTTATGGAGGAATTGTGGGGGTTTTCACCCACAAAAGGCTGGGTGAGTCCCGATATGGAAGGGACAAAACAAAAGTACAAGGAAAAATGAAGACTTTACAAGGGGGAAGCAGAACGGAGGGGCGCTTCAACAAAGGATGTCTAGGACATAAATGCACAAAAACTGAAAGGTACAGTGACCACGCGAACCGCGAAGGGGTTCTGGAAAAAAGCGAAGAGGGAAAGCAGGGCCTACAATCACCAGGGGGGACTACCTGTGGGAGGGAATAGTGACAGCACCGGGCAGGGTGAAGGGTCCCAACTTTTGCAGGCCATTCTTGGGAGAAAAAGGGCCCCCTTTTCTGTGCCAAAAAATTGGGGAAAGGGGTATTTAATGAGGGGTCAGGGAGGAGTGTCCAAATAAAAAAAAAAACAAAAAAGGAATTCCGCACAAGGCAAAGAAAAGATGGGAGGCTGGGCCGAAAGAAGCCAGCGAGGGAAAGGGGGGTATTTATTAAGCGCCAAAAGATTGCTTACGTCCAGGGAAGAAGTTAGGGGAGGGGGAGGGCAGCAAACGCTAAGAAGAAAAAAAAAAAATTGAGCGCAACCTGGCTCTAGCCGAATAGTACACCAAAAAAGAGAGGTCCCGAAAAGGTCGTTTCGGGACCGGACAGGAAGGAGAAACGAACCTTGTCTGGTTAAGGAACGTTAGAACAGGAGGGGAAAAGAGAACCCTTAATATAGAGAGAAAAAAACAACCCCCGGAAGAAAATAGTCTCAGGGGGGTCCTGAAAGAAGGGCCCTCAAAGAGGACCAAAGACAACGCGTTCATGGCAGGAAGGTAAACGGCCCGACCATTTGGAAAGTACCAGGGAGTGAGTGTTCAGGTAAATTTGGACTGCTCGCCCCAAGGGTGGAGTTAACGACGCAAAAGGGGGTTTGTAACTTCTTAGAGTGGGTAAATCCCCATCAGCGACTAAATTGGTAAAGGTCAATATCTGGGGGCATGAAGGTGCCCCAGAAATTTCGACGTCGGAAGAAGGGGAGGAGAAGGAAACGTAAAAAAGAGGCGAAGAGGGGGCGCACGACTATGTGGGGAGAAACGGCAAAAACCGCGAAAACTCCATACTAGAAGAAAAGTCTGTGCGGCAAGGAGAAAGGTGGGCAAAAACTTGGCGCAAAAGCCGGATGGACAAAAGTCAACCTCCCGGAAAACCGATATCCTCATCACGCGAACCAAGTGGATGTCAGACTGAAAAGAGGCCCCCTTCGCGAAGGATGAAACCCAGTAGGTGAGAAAAACGGGGTAAAAAACGGTGATCTCTCTGGGGGAAGGAGGGGGACACTCAGCGACGGTAGAATTGTGAGAGGGAAAAAAGGGAATTCGAAGTGGGGGGGGGATGCGCCATGGGGAAAGGGGAAGCGTTTTCGGTCCGCCAAAGAGAAACATACGGATGAAACACCGGACAGGGTAAGGGGAGAAATCACAGGGGGGCAAAAAAAACTACTTGGTGGATACCAAGGGGGGAGGGGGGAAGAAGGTGTAGGGGGAAAGGGGAAATCTCTCGGTGCTGGGCAGAAAATCGATAACAAAGAGGAAAAAAGGACTCTGGTTCAGGATTAAAGAGGGAGGCCCCCGACAATCCAAAGGGGAACCCGCTGGGAAATAGGAGCCTCCGTGGGCCATACCATCCTGAGGAGTTAAAAAAAAAAAGCGGGGGAGGGTTGGCGTCAGTTTAAAAAGAAGACGTTGCCACGTTAAAGGAAGAGGCCGCATGGAGGAAACGGCAGAATGGGACACTCACTAAGGGGGTTCCAAACAAAACCGGGTCGAAGCCAGGACCCGGGGGGTTCGGGAACATGGCGGGAAGGAACTTGACTGGTTCAACGCTTCCTTCCGGGGGGAAAGGCGACGAGGAGGACCACAAAATTGTAGGAAATCCTTCTAACCTCACAGCGACGACAGAGCCAGAGCACGACAGCTATGAATGGGGGAGAACGAAAGACAGCTCGAAAGTTCAACCATCGAAAGGGCGACGGAGCTTCCCAGGTGGAAGTTGGATTTCGGCTGCCTCAAACTTTGCGCAAGGAGGGGGGAGGCTTAAAAGGTCACCTTAAAATCGACGTTTTGAAGAGAGGCGGACTCAATTTGGGAGTCCCAGTCATTGAGGGGAACACAGAAAGGTTGTTAATCAACCACAAAAAAAGGAAGCCCTAGGGCAGGAGGTTGCGAAGTTACAAAAGGAATGAAAAGCAACTGGGGCGCCAGTTTCCTTTAAACCCGAGAACAGGGTGTTTAAACTTCTTCAGCGATCTTACAATCACGAGAGGGGGGGGAGGGGGGGGTGTGAAAGGGGGGAGAGGTGCGCCCAAGCCAATCAAGCCGCGAGAGCAAGGGAAATCAAGAATTATGACTTGCACGAAGACTACCACGCAGCCATGAAAAAAGGTCAAGGGAGGAGGCGTTCGGTGACGAATATGCATCCAGGAAAAAGGGAGGGTCGAACCTCGGGAGGGGGCTCAAGTGCGATTAAAACCAAAAAAAAAGGACCGCGCCGGGGAGAGATCTCGATTCAAAAGGAAGGTTGAAAAAGGGGGGCCGGAAAACAAAGGTCGGAAGTCGTCCTGTGCTGTCGTGGTAAAGAAGGAATTGACCTATCCGGACAGAATTTGGCAACTAAAAAAGGTCGGGCAGGAGGGGGCCCTGGTATGAGCAATCTTGGCTAAAGGGGCGGGGGGTCTCTGTGAAGAAGTAACAAAATTTCACAAGGAGGAAGGAGGGAAACCGGAAACGAAATAAATCACAGGTTGAAAACGGAACGCCAATTAGGGGGAGAAAGGTGCCAAGGCAGGGGAGCAGCGAGGGAGGTGGTCCGAAGGCAGCCCATTGTAGCTCTGCAAACCAAACATCAGTCGGGAAGCAATCGAATACCTCACTTCTGGAATCCGCCGGGGGACCGGAATGGGCGTCACCAAAAAACTCCCATGCGGGAACGAAAGGAGGGTATGCACTGTTCTCTCCCAGGAGTTCAAAAGAAAGAAGTTTGGGACTCAATGAAAAAACCCCGCTCAAAAAAAAATGAGCGAAAGTCGGGAAGAAAGGGGGGTATTTTGAGGCGACCTCCCTTACTGGACAACGTTCAATCAAAGGTCCGTCAAGAGGGGAATGCAAGGGAAAGTAACGTTAAGTAGGAAAGGGGTGCTGTCGCCTGTTTGGTTCGCGAAAAAATACTTCTCTCGGGGGAGGGGCCCGGGGAATCTAATTCGGGTTTGTTCAGACAGACAAAGCATGTGTCAATACCGAAAAAAGTCCAAAGAAAAGACAAAACCTACATGGAAAAAAGCCTTCATCCACCAGAGGGTTCGCGGGAGGAAGAGCAAATTCACTCGCAGGAAGGCGGCCTGGAAAACGGGTTATGGTCGAACCGCAAGGGAAAAGGGAAACTTCAGTACAGATGAAACCTGTACATGCTTAAGGAGGGTGAAGGCTCAAGAACGGGAAAAAGAGTCGGGATCATTGCTGACAATTGTCACCGGCTCTTTACCCACTGACTTGAGAGCACCAAACGATCCAAGTTACAATAGAGAAAAAAAAAAACAAGGGGAGAGGAAGGAAAAGGTAGATAAGAAGAAGGAAAAAAAAAAAAAAAAAAAAAAAAAAAAAAAAAAAAAAGAAAAAAAAAAAAAAAAAAAAAAAAAAAAAAAAAAAAAAAAAAAAAAAAAAAAAAAAAAAAAAAACAAAAACAAAAAAAAAAAGGCATCTTCAATTTGTGTCGTCACGGGCCTTGAAGGACAATAAACTTTGACAATGTCAGGCAAAAATCACTCACCCTCTGTAAGGGGCTGGTCAACGCTGTAAAAGGCTGTAGTGCAGAGGGGGTCCGCGGACCAAGAGTGGGAAGAAGGCGGCACGTCTGCTGAGGAAAAGAAGACGGTAGGGAACCGCACTCGTTCATTTTAAACAGCCGAAAGGCGAAAGACCATTGAACATAGGTCCTGCATTAGCAGGTGGAAAGACCTCCCATAGGGGCACTTGGACAGGACGAAGAAACGCGGCGGGCGAACCACCACGGACGGCGATGGTCAGCTGGTTAGGAAGAAGGGGGGGGGAGCGAAGCGATTTTCAACGGAACAGGCAGGACAGCAAACCACCGAACAGAGGCAACGTCCTCTGCTTGAGGGAAAATCAGAGGTAAGGGAAAGAGGCGTATTCCACTGGCGGCAGGAAAAAGTCTTCATAGGCGCCTGTTGCCTAAAACCCCCCTGGGCAGTAGTGCAAGAGGGCAGATGTTTGGGTGGAATTCAGGGCCATTGGTAGAACTGGGGTGCTTATCAAAAGCCGTGGGTCGGAGCTAGTAAGTAGTCTCCAGCATGTTCTGGAGTGAAGGTGTTAGCCCCCTAGACAGGCTCACCAGCCCGGCGGGAGCAAGCGGCTGCAAAATCGAAAGCTGGGGTATATATCCCAGGTTGGGATGGAAAAAAAACTCCAGAGGAGCACTGCGGAATTCGAACAAACCAGGGGTGCAAGGTGCACCCAGAACTTGAGGTGGGAGTCACAGCAATTGGGGGGGCAAAAGACATCATTTTAAATAAAGGGGGTTCAAGCTCCACTAGCTTCGGAAGAAAAATGAGAACAAGACCGACTATCCCTCCAGAAAAATTTGGTGTGCATGAACCTGGAGGGGAGAATAGGCGAGTCCCACCCCAGCAATCAGCAGAGGCGCTCATAACTGGACCGAAAAATCAAACAAAGGGAAGAGAGGTGCGCGCAAAGGGACGAGGACTGGGCGGGTCTGGGTACGACAAGAAACCAAATCGATGTGGTCCGGCAATAAAGCCGCCAAAGAGGGAGTCAAGACGCAGAAAAAAGACGCCCTTGAATCATAAGGAACACTGCTTTACTCTTTCAAGATAAAGTCGTCAAGCTACATTCAGAGAGATGGTCAAGGCCGCGGCGGGGACTCTGAGGAGGGGGAAATCTGCGGAAACCAAAGGGGGAAAGAGTGATGGAATATCGGGGGGGACGACCGAAAACACTAAAAACGTTGTGGAAACCAGGCAAATCTAGTTTAATTTCGGGTCAGGCGGGCTTTCTAAAAAAGTTTCGTAAATTCTCACCAGGCAAGCAAAGTGGGGAGGACGCCGATGGGGTTCCTCTTGGGGGGAAAAGGGTAAAAGTTCCAGACAGGGAAGGAGCGAAACACCTCGAATCTATAAAAAACAGGACGTCCAAAGCAGCCTAAGAAATCTTTGCCCGGGCGAACTTGGAGGAGCTGGTTAAAGGGACAAGGAAAGGGGACGCCAGTATAGGGGGGTACGTCTTTCCGGCGGGCGAAAGGGGCACCAGCAAAGCGCGAGAGATGGAGAGGGTCTGGGTACCTCGTCGGACAATAGAGTTGTTCCCAGGAATCCAAGGGAAAAACTACAGCCTGACGCCGGGAAAAATCACGGTTAGGACAAACAGGTAGAGCCAACGGTGCCACTTCATCCGCACGGCACAGGGGAATAGGCTGCTTCACGGAGGGATGGCCTATAGGAACGGTCCGGAGCAACCTTCAAAAATCTTAGCATAGGGGAAGAGGGGGGAATTGAAGGTAAATGAGTCGATCGAAGTAAATCGCCATGTTTAGTGGGTGGGGCAGAGTACAGATACGAAAAGGACAGTGGTCATCCCCGTAATCGATCAGGGAAAAGGCACCGCGGGGCATTGGGGAAACATTAAACCTACGACGAACCATTGTAGAACCCGGACTTGTTTAAGAACCACGGGCGACATGGTGATGGGAAGGGGGCCGTGTGATCACCGTCACCCCCCACGGGGTGATCCTTGGGATCGGGGGGGTCAACTCCACGGGAAAAAAAACACTGAGTCAAATGCGGTCGTAACCAGCCGCATTCCAACGATATTGTGACTTTCAAATTGCTATTAAAAAGCATGCAAAGACAGGGAACTAACCTGCGGAACGGAGACGATGTGGGTGGCGGATAACGAAAGGTAGCCTTTTCCTCGAAAATCAAAAGGTCGCCTGTTACTTATATAGGCGACAGGCACGGGTGGAGGGAAATTGACGGAAAGGAGTGAAAAGGAGGCCCCAGCGGGTTGATTTCCTCAAAGCATGGTGCTTTTCTCGGGTCGGGGAAACTAAAACAAAATCAAGCAAGGGCCAAGGAAATTGTTTACTGGTCTTGTCCTGAGAATCTACGAAGGGGGAAGAAATGGAGTGACCGAAGTCGGGACTTAAAAAACCTTTCGTCCGCCACGGCAAAAATTGTGTCGGGGGTCGGAAAAAGCAAACAGAAAAAAAAAAAGGGAGGGAACATCACTGAAAAAACAAACCGAGAGCGAAAGAAGCGGACCAATAAAGGTCTCCCGAAAATTAGGGCGGGGGCACGGACCTTGTCAGAAAGCGAAGGGGAGTTGGGGGCAGAACACAGGCTCAATAACAA
>Ga0179593_1654641_pt1 | contig 11469 bp, 12 predicted proteins | sample CZODoug2_1_08_16_FD_185931 | JGI IMG/M metagenome (GOLD analysis project Ga0179593, IMG submission 185931) | Vadose zone soil fungal communities from Angelo Coast Range Reserve, California, USA - CZODoug2_1_08_16fungal (PacBio error correction) | ecosystem: Environmental > Terrestrial > Soil >...
CAGCCCATCCAAGTGGGTCTCGCTCACGAGTCTAATTGGAAAACAACCAGACAAAAGGAAAGAGGAAAAACAAGGGGGAGGGGGGAAAGGAGGAGGAACAAGGAAGGAAGGGACGGGGAAGGGGGGCAAAGGTGGGGGTTCTCGCTCCCGTCTTTCATGAGCAGGTTTTCGCGCGGTTCTATATCATTCATGACCATATTAAGCCCGCACAATCGGGTCACCAAAGGGCACAGAAATTGACGAGTCCTGGCGGGAGTAGGAGGAAGGGAATGATATGGGGAGTTTGGTTGATTGGGGCCTGAATCGTCAGATAGAGGGCCTAGGGCCGCGATGGGCGCCTCCACGACGGGTGAGTTGGTGGATCGGCCAAGATCAAGGACGATTGGGGGGCCCGATCCTACAGCGCGGTCTTCCACCAGTTTGGGAGAGAGAATGCAATGAGACTGTAATCAAAAAGAATAGGGGAAAAGGGGAGGTGAAAAGACAGAGCCAGGGATGGAACGGGGCGGCCGGGTGGAGGACTACCTCAAGGCAGGCGTTTCTGAAACACAATCCAGGAGCAAAAGTTCCGCCATCCCAAGGGGAAGACGCTGGGCCGTTAAAAAAGCGAAAGAGGGGGGAAGCTCGCCATTTCAGACTTACAGGCACGTTTAGTGCTCCTACCACTCCGAATCCTAAATTTCAAAAACTCATAAGGTTGGTTGGTTCTGGGAAAAGGCAAGAAGGAAAGGAAGAGAGCAAAGAGAAAGGAGGAAAGGGGGGAAAATTGGGAACGGCGAAAAAAGACTCCGTAATCACATCCACTTCCGGGCATGCAACACGATCCGCACGGGGAACCGTCCATCAGGGGGGAAGAAGAAAGAAGAAATGAGGAAGAAGGGAAGAAGAATTGCCCCTTCGCCTGATACCTGGTGGGCCTATGCGGGGTGTGGTCATTTACTCAACCATAGATACCGACCGGACGCGCTTGGAAAATCGCAAAGAAAACAAGAAGTCAAGACGTCGTTTGACCGGCCTACGCGCCAGCGCTTACATGCAGGTAATGAATTCGACGGTCTTGGTCAGCCAACTGAAAAAAGTAAAAGAGGAAGGAAAGAGGAAGGGAAGCTGTGGTAAATAATCGTTGGGGGTCGTGGAGAGGTACGGCAGCAGCTCCAGGTCTACAGTCGGTAGCTTCTTTGGGGAAAAATGGGAAAGCAGCAGGCCCGTGGACCGCTTTTAAAGAAGGCTGCGGAGTCGAAAAACTGAAATGACCTAACTGGCCGGCGCAACGGTTTGCCCACGTTTTGCCGTATAAAGAAAAGTTCGGCCGGCTAAGCAGGCAAGGAGGAATCCCTCATCCCACGCGCGCAATGGATTTGGGGGGTGCCATCATGGGTGGAGCGTCAAACACCTAAAGAAAGGAAGAGAGAGTCCACTTGGACCCGATGGGGTTTTGACGCATCACCGTCTTTAAGGAAGCCGGGTCGGGTCAGGAATGCACTCTATGAAATGAAGGAAAGGGAGGGAACGAGCAGAGTGGAAAAAAGACAGAAGCTGCGCATGCCGAGTCGAATACTCCTCCATGCAAAACACATTTATAAGAGGGGTAAAAGTGTAACACGGGGAGTGCTACGCTGCACAATCGACTTCGACGTCTTCTGACTGCCTTGGTCTGTTGTCACTACCCTACTGGTACCGTTGGGCAAATCATCCAAAAAAAAAAGGTATCGGAGTTGGGAGGGGGAAGAGCACGAGAATGAAGAGGGCCTCCCAAGGCACTGATTCAAAGCGCACGCTCATTGCCCAGGGGTCGGGCTGAACACTGAGTCAAGGAAAGAAAGCAGAAAGAAAGGACGCCGAAAAGGGCCCGCTTCCCGCGCTTTCCTTGGTATGTCGACGAAAAAGCAAGAAGCAGAAGCAGGGGAGCAACCAAGGGGAGGGGGTATGGAGCAATTGGCCAGTAATTCAGATACTATAAGTCATTGGGCTTGAAGGAAGAAACTGACAGAAGCGGAGATCCTCGGCGGCCACGTGTTGCACGCAATCTGGAAAACAACACGTGTTCACCGCGAAAACCAGACGCCGGAGGGAAAGGCGGGCGGCGGAGAACCAGGTCTGTGAAGGCAGACACAGACCAGCAAGTCGGGCCGGCAGTTCTAAAACCAAACCAAAATTCGGCCCCACCTGGTTTTTCTCTCACCTACGGCTGCGGGAAAAGAGGAGGTATGCGCGCTCGAGCAACACTAAAATCGTCTCTAACCAAACGTAGGATAGTAGATGACTGGGCGGGGATAGGGAAGAGAGGGCGCAGCTTCGGGCCTACTCCTGTTTAAACTAATCCGTGTGACCTTCGGGGCAGGGGAGCGCCAGACGTTCTATCTGTTACGGTTTCGTCCCCATTACTTTTTACTCCGATTGTAAAGAAGGGGAAGCGGAGGGAATGCGTGTGGAAGGCGGGTTGTGTTCCCCATCATTTGCTTGAAAAAAACATTTCAAATCACTACTTTCGGCAATTACGGGGGGGAAAAATGGGGAGAAATGGAAACGCCCGATTTGAAAAAGGAAAGAGGAAAAATTAAATGAAAAACTTTAGTCAGAAACAAGACTCGTTACCTACGCATCAGGTCAGGCAGGGTCATGATAGATTGGGAGTGGTCGTCTACAAGTTGAGAACGCAGCATTCTGCATTACACACGGTTCTTCTTACCTATTTCTTATGAATTTTGTCCAGTAGGAAGACGGGGGTCTGATCGTGGAGAAAGGGGACCGATACAGACTCCGTGGGGGAGCCTTTTCATCACTCGTATCTTTCGGGACCAAGACGAAAAGCATGTGGGGTGGGAGGGAAAAGAGTACCAAATGGAAACTGTTTATAATCATTCAAATAAACCCAAGGGGCTAAATTCCGCGCGCAGGCGGAGGTAAAGGGGGACTTTGGGGGCAAAGAGTCTCAAATGTGGGTTTGGCAATGACGGCGTGCCTAGACACGCTGAAGCTCCGGGTGCGGTTTTCCAGGGTCTAGGGCTTGAACTGCTTCAAGATATCTCTAAAACCGGCTCCAGAAAAAGAGATTAACAAGAATCAAGGGGTGGGAAAGGGAAATGTCACCTTCACCGCTGAACTACAAAGGGGAACGAATATTATTTAGTAGGTGATGTCTTGTGAAGGAAAAGCGCCCAGACGGAAAAAAAACAAAAAACGCAAGTCGGAGGAAGGGCGAAAGGTGCTACCCAGGCGGGAGCTTGAGGAAAAAACAGCCGAACAGCTGTGGGCTGGTTAAAAATTGGGACACGGTTTGAGGCAAAAGGGGACAGGCCAGGGGGGCGTTCACAGCGAAAAAGGAAAGGAGGGAAAAAACCGTCACCGGAGCGGGGATTGGCAAGAGCTTGCCCAGAACATGGCGAAGGGAATGGACGGTCTTTAGAAAGAAAACCGTATTATTGCTCCACAGGCTTTGATCAGAGACAGAGGTAAATTGGGTGTAAAGGATGACCTTGGCCTGAACACAGGAGGGAGGCCATGGCCCATTTTAGATGGCGAAACCGTAGGCCATTTGAACAGACTTCGGAAGGGGGGGTGTCGTGTGCTTATCGGGTCTATTGAGGTTCAATAGAAGGGCAGTATGAAAGAGGGTACGATAGAATGAAAAGAAGAGGGGGGGAAAACAGCCAGGGACCCAGATTTGGCAATGTTGAGGACTAGCAGCGGAGATGGGAGGCAGTGCATTCGCCCTCTGTAGTTTGGTGCTGGATAGGTGCTGGTTGAAACAGTCTTATGAATTAGGTGTGTCGCAGAAGAAACCAAGCGGAGAAAGGTCAGCCTCACCTTGAGGGGGACTCGGAAGTCGACATGCGACCGGCTTTAAAAAACATTTTTGGCCATTGGGGGCAATCGGGGGGATGCGGAGGGGCGAACGAAAAAGTGCCTGTCGGCCAGGAAAAAGAGAGTCACCGAGATGGGTTCGCGGTCCGAAGCGTCAAAAAAAGTTGAAAAGGGGAGGAAAACGGCCTTGGCGGAAGGGTGGGGAGCTTGATAAGAAACGCACCGTCAAGCCATGAAAACAGCAGGCGCTTGCTGGGTCAAGATCAGGTAAAGAGGGGAGAGTTGGGACCGAAGAGAAAGAGTGGAGCGAACAAAAGGAGGGTTGTAAACCGAAAAAGGTAAGCTATCGTCGTTTCAATAGTACTTTGGGTGCGAAAGGGAGATCCAAAAATCACCAAGGGGCTTTGGGGGCGTGGGGGATAAGAGGCAGTCGAAGGGGCTAATTCCGTAATTAAGGGCAAAAAAAAAAAAACACACAAAATACAAATACAAGATCGGGGGGCATGAATGTAGCTCAGCTACAATACTCGATGGCGAATGGAAGATTTTCGTGTATCAAAAGTATGGGGCCTGATAGAAGAAAGCGCGAATCTAGGAAAAAGGTCCAAGGAAAGAGAGAACAGCGCCACTACAAAGAAAAAAGGGAATTGGGGAAGGAAAAAACAGGAAAGGCGGCGAGTCGCGGCACTTATCAAAACCAAAAAGACAACAGAAGAAGCTCTTAGTTTTTGTGGAAGAAACTCTGGGGGGGCGAGAATAACGGCTGATTGGGGTGGGGCTGGAAGAGAGAGACAACAAAGGGGTAGGAGGAAAAGAGAAATAGGGCGCGGACCAACAAAAGACCGCCAGGGGGAAAATTCAAGAGTCAAAGGTCTACACTAAACAAACGAGATGAAATTGAGGGGGAATGATAGGAAAGAATCGACTTGGGAAATAGGTCAGGCGGTTCGGTGTCGTTGATTGCGCATTTGACAGAAGATGTTCGTGTAGTGGATAGATGTCGAGCGGCAAGATAAGGAGAGAAGGGAGGGAAAACCCCGATTGGTCCCCGGACCCCGGCTTTAATATGGCGCACGAGAGCTGGAAGACGATCGGCGATTTGAACTTCCTTTGGGGGGGGTCGGGGGCCAAGTGACTTGAAAGGGAGGAAAGAAACCGAGCCAGAGGAGGGGAAAAAAAAAGATGGTTGTTCATCGGTTCGGCAAGGGACAGATGGCCCTCGACGATAGAGAAACTCGCGGCGGACAAACTACAGTGAGCTCAACTGAAGCTCTTGAAAGAAAGGAAAGGACGCCCAGGGGGGGAAAAGGGGGTCAGAAGGGAAGCCAGCTCCAGTCTGAGCAGAAGGGCTTTCACTTTCAACGAACACCAACCCCACGGCCGCGGGTCCAGTTGCTGGGGGAAAGAGGGTGCCGGAAAGCGAACGAAAGAGGGCTGGACGAAGCTCTTGTAATGTCCTGAACGGGGCACGTTTATGGAGGTAAGCAACTCAAGAGATTGAAAGGGCAAAAAACTTTTTTCATGGAGAAAAGGAGGGGGGGACCGCCGGGGAGCGGGACAACGGAGGGGCCAACGCAATGACCCGACCGTGATCTTAGCCCTTCGAAAAAAAGCCTAATCATCCGTCCAAAGAAGAACTATCACAAAGAGAACCGTACCATAGGCCAAAAAGGACGGACAAGAAGAAAGAGAAGCGGCTCGGGAAGAAGGAAAACGAGACACCCTGGATGGGCATGCGGGTGTCTGAAACTCTTACTACTCTGATAAAAGGGAATACATCTGTTCCCGAAAAGAAACAACTCAAAAAAAAGGAAAAGGCCAGGAATAGGGGGAGGGAAAGGGACTAAGAACGCGCGAGCAGGGGGCATGAAATGCGACAGAGTTCTTGGTCACAATTTGGTATTCAGAGTACCCTCTTATTACGGAATCAAATCGGGGGATGCAATAATCGTTGGGGGTGGATACGACGGGGGCGTTCTCGGCAATTCGGGCAAGCTCTGGGTTAAGGAAGAAAACGACTGGACAGGGGGTGACGCGGTTTAACGGCGGCTGCAGTTGAGTAACGTCAGCCTTAGGGGGGTCAACTGGCCTCTCAACCTTTGGAAACAAAGTTACGAAACAGCAAAAGGGGAGCAAGAAAGGGAGAAAAGGAAAGCCTAGGGAATTCAAGAAAGATCCCAAAAAACCATAGCTCAAGTCCGGTGGGTGGGCATGTCGGTGGGCAGGCTTCAGGAACAACGAAATCAAAGACAAGATCGTTTACCATGGAAAAGGCTCAACGTGGGGCGAAAGTTGCAGAAACCGGCGTTGAGAAAGGGCCCGGGTTCTTTCTCCGGGAGCCTCTAGAGGAGCTGGAATGCAGGGGAAGCGAGAAATTGAACCGCCACAATTTTTCAGCTTCTGAAGGAGAGAACGAAGTAAAAGGGAAAAAAAAAAAAAAGGAAGAAAAAAGAAAAAATTGGCACCAAAAGGGGGGGGAAAACAAGGATCCAGATCTTACGGCACCAAGAGCCCATTTCTCAGTTGATTGAGGGTAAAACAATGGACGGGGCACATGGGAGATAACCACCCAAACTTAGGAGGGGGGGGGGAGTTACTCAACTTCTGTTGAAAAAAGGGCCTCGTCCAAACGGTCAACGTATCGTGTGCTCAAGCGTCAGGCAAAATTGGAGAGAAACAAAAGCGTCGAAAAAAGTCAAGTCAATCATACCTCCAGGAGACCCCGGGCCGCGACCCTGGCCGGGAAATACAACTACAATAAAAAGAAAAGAAGGCATAAGAGGAAGGGGGAAACCGATCATGGGGCCGCAGGATGCCAGAATTTCCTCGAATCTAACGAGGAGGTGTCAAGGCCAACAGGAAAAAAAGAGACATGGAAAAAGAGGGGAACGCGATGGTCCGCATCACTAATTGGACCACATTCATCCCAAAATGAAGCATTAAGGCAAGGGGATGGAAAGGCGGGAAAGAGAAACCAGGTCTGGAGGCTACAACCGACCGCCAAAAGCAAGATCGGGAATCTGTGCAATAACACCCGACGAAGGCGGCGCCTAAGATGAAAAGATCTGATTCCCCGCGAACACAAAAAAGGAAAAACCATGATAGCGATAGAAAACCAACAACGATTGAAGAGAGATATATGGGCGTTCCAGAGTAAGAGGGGTCCTGCGTTGCCACAGTATCAGGGAAGAATGGGGGCGACGGAGAAAGGGGCTCCCCCCACCCCCCACCCAACCACCCCCACACCCACCAACAACCCCCACCCCACCCCAAACCCCCCCCCCCGCTACCCCACAAAAACCCCCCATCACCAAAGCCAGACGGCGTTCGGACTGTGCTGGGAGCCTTAAATTGGGGAAAGCCGGAGATTCCGCTTGGCAAAACGGGGAGGGGGGGAAAGGGGAGGCCGGGGCGAAAGGGTTGGGGGGGGGGTACCAGGGGGGGGGGGGGGGGGGTGTGGGGTATTGCAGGGAACATCAAATGGAGACACGAGGTCTGGACGAATAGCAGTTGGTGAGGACACCGCCCGTTGCCATCTGAATGGCATTATTAAAAAAAGCAACTCGGTGGCCGACCTGAGTATGCAGTAGCGTGGAGGGGCCGGGAGAGAAGGAGCAGCCTGGACAAACGGGTCGGCCTGCCGGAGGGTTGAATGCAGAAGATGCTGTGAAGAAATTGGGGTGATGCTCGGTGGAAAGGGAAGGGAGATCAGTAAGGAAGGGCGAGAATTTTCAAATATGGCAGTGAGACTTGCCCGCAAACTCCTCGTTGGGGGGGGGTGGGGGGGGGTGAGGCCGAAAGGTACTGCGGGGAAAAAAAATAAGCAGGCACAAAGGTGAGCCGGGGCAGATGCTCTCTCCTTAAGGCGTAGGCTGTGCGGTTAAAAGGGGGGGGGGGGCATCGTAGAAAGGGGTTTGGGCCCCGGTACTGTTTCTGAGGCGGCACCATTTCCCTCTCCAGTTGATGGGAGTGTGAAGCTGGGAGAGGGGGTTCAAGAAAGGAAGAATAGAGCGGGGAGAAACTACCCTGAATCCGCCATACAGCCAATGCCTTTCATTCTGAAAAAGCAGGGAGTGGACAAAGCTGTTCGCGGAAGGGAGGATGAGGGGGGAAGTAAGACAAAAAAAAAAGCCAAAAAAACAAAAAAAAAAATGCGACCATGGGGGATCGACGTGTCCGCCCTAGGCGGAGGCGCTTCTGTGGTTATGCTCGTTTAAAAAAGTTGAGAGGAAAGGGGAGGGGGCACGTCCAGGTGAAGTCAAATAGGGGAAAAGACGAAGGGCGTGAAAAGAGGAAACTGTCTCTGGGCCCTGGGCAGGGCCGACTTGCGGGAATACTCCAGGAGGTCAATGACAACCCCCCCAAAACTGTAAAAAAAAAGGGGAAAACAGGAGACCTTCAAGCAGAGGGGAGAAGGGGAGGTGTGAAAGGGGAAGGATGGGGAAGCAGTCTTAACATGGCCACAGGCAAACCTCTGAGCGGTCGGCCACGACCTACTGCTTTACTGGGGCTTGATCTTGTAGGGACGTCAAGCATGACGGGGAAGACTAAAGTAGTACAAGGAAAGGAAAAAAACGGGGACCTCATATTCAATGTAGTGGGGATTCCTAGGTCTGGAGAATTGAGGCTCTTGGCCGAAGGTTAACGGGTCCTGGGGTGAGGGGGAGGGATTGGACAGATGATGACGAGTTTTTGGATACGAACCACAAGGATCACGGTCGCCTTGTCCAGGGATTTGGCATAGAAGGAAAAGGGGACAGGAAGAAAAAAAAAAAAAAGGGATAAAATTAAAAATCGGTCGGGAGGAAACTTCAAAAAAAGCGGTTCCCGCGAAATGGACAGGAGATGCGACGCCGAAGGAGGGTTCTCCCTCAGCGAAAGCACATTGGGCATGTCACAAAGGAGCGGCCTGGGGTGTGATAAAAACGCCCTTGGGACGAGGGAACGCACCCGGAAACAGAGGAACGGGAAAAACACGGGATTGGGGGTCAAGAATTACAGGGCAGTTCCGGCAAAGGGGTCAGTTGATCTCGCAGGGGTTTGGCAGGCGCTGGTGGAGGGAGAGGGAGGGGCATCGTACCTGGAGGGAAAAAGAGGAAACCAGCACCATGGTCGTCGGTGTACTACGTAAAAAACGCTTGTCTATTATTAATTCAAATCACCGAAAGCAAATATAAAATCGGCATAGTCAACAGGTTAATGCTCCTTCTACAACTCGTAAAAAAGGGGGGAGGGGGAAAAGGGGAAAGACGGGTGACGGGAAATGAGGGGAAGGGAGATAGAACGCGAAAAAAGGCTAAACTGACATGAAAAGCGGAGGACACCACCACGACCCTAAACGCTTGAGGAATTACGGAAAGGGCAAGAATTCGATGACCTTATATCCAAAAGACAAAGAGAAGCATCTCGGGGGAAAACGGGTGGGGAAAAGGAAGGAGAGGGAGAAAGGATGGGGGGCGAATCTTCTGAAACAAACGTAGGAGTATATATGCGCGCCACCAGAACACCGGGAATTCTTCATCGCTTCAAGAGTTGAGTAAGGATGGAAAAAAAAAGAGATAAGAAAGGGGGGGGGGGGAAGGGATAAGGAAAGAGAATTAGAAAAGGGGCCGGGGTAAGGCCGAAAACGGGAGTGTCTTGTGAGTGGCATAAAACGCGTTTCATTGGAATGGTCTAAAACTGGTCGCGCGGCCGGGATATAAAGTGACAAGAATGCCTAACACGCAACTTGAAAAATTGAAAACAGGGTACGAGTCGTGGCGGGGAAAAGAGGAAAAGGAAAGAGGAAAGCGATTGTCTACTCTTGTGGAATGGCGTTAAGGTGAAATGACGGAATACCCATCCGCTTGCCGAGGAGTCCCAAGACAACGCCATGGGTGCGGTGGGAGAGGGGAAAAGAGAAAAGGACAGGGGGAAAAAAGAAGATCGCGACAAAAAAAAAAAGGGGAAAAACGAAAGGGTGGAGAGCTCACGGAGACTCTTGCAAAATGCACCAAGCTTGGGCCCTGTCTCAGGAATTCCATCGCCAAAGTAGCTAGGGGGGGGGGATCCTTTCAGGGGAAGCCGTACTAAAAAGGAGGGAGAAAAAAAAAAATGAAACCAGAAGGAGGGGGAACAAAACATGGGAAAAGTGTGGAACGCTGTGCCGGCCTAGAAATAAGGTGGATAACACTGTCCCTAGGCCGGGACAGGCATGGGGGTTACGGTCCGGAAATCCGAAAGAGGGGAGGAAGGAAAACGGTTTATCAAGGCGGTTGCAAAGCCTGAAAAAGGGCCTGGGCAACAATGACCAGAAACCGCTTGTTGATCCGGAAACACTAAACTAATCATCCTGCCAATCGGGGGACGAAGACAAAGCGGGCAAAGGAAAGAAGCAATAGAGCGCAAAGCACACAAGAAAAAGGGGCCCCTAGAAAGAGGAACATTTGTCTTTTGCAAGAAGGGTGGTGCAACAAAGGGTAAGGACGTACTCAAGAAGGATGAAGGAAAGGACAAGAGGCCCGAAGAAACAAAGCGAGAACGGCCAACTCACTTAGGGTTAACGGCTAAGACGATAGAGGTTTCAAAAGTCGACGGCGTCTGTGGGTCATAGCCAAAGAGGACCGTCAAAGATACCGACTGAGACGAAGAAGAGGGGGGAAAGGGGGGACGGTGTAGTAAGCTCCCAATCAAAACACAAGCTTGGCAAGCTGAGGGGATTGCCCCATGTCAAATCTCTCATGCGGGGGGGTAGCTTTTAAAAAAAGGAAGAGGGAGCAGGGGGACGTCCTTGAGCCCCGAACGGAAGAGGAAACCGTTTGTACCAGGTTGGGGACCGATCAAACAAAGGACTGGGCGTCCGAAAATAAGACAACGCCTCACAAAAAAGGGGGAAATCGAGTCCCCCAGGCGCAGGCCTTGTTTGTTGCTCTGTTTGAGATCCGGCCACACCTCAAAGACGGACCCAAAATAGAGGTTCGCTCCGCTTGGAGAGGGGGGGGACAGCAGGAAAACGGGAGGGGGCGGGCACAGGTCGGAAGGCCGTCATGACCGGTGCTATGCCGGGAAAAATATCCCGGGAAACTAAATAAGGGCATGGCGCGGGAAAGGAGAAACCCGTCCAGGAACCAAAGGAGACGATTTTCACAACACGGAAAAACCGGAAAGGGGGAGGTCGACGCAGGCCATCAAAAAAACTCTCAATCGGCTAAATCAACCAGGCCGGCAAGGATTCGTGGGTCGGGGGTCACTAAAAGAACTGGTCACAGGTTTCATCAAAAAAAAACCTGAGCAAGGGAAAAAAAGACGAAGGCTAGAAAAAAGCCTCGCCAATAAAGGCACGGATCTTCCCGCATGCGAACAAGCACGCGACATGATAATTTCGGAACAGCAAGCCGGCAAAGGAGCCGAAAAAATCCAGGGGGGCCGAAAACAAGGGTCCGGATCCCAAGATTCACAGTCGACTACAAGAATCAATAGCGAATTAAAAGGGGTCTTCAACCGAGTCTTGGGGGCTTCAATCATAAACCCAAGAATGGAAGAATATAAGTAAAAATGAATCGGGCGGGTCAAAAAACAGAAATCAAAACATTAAAATATCATTCGCCGCCGACGCGAAGGGGCAAGAAAACATGCGAAAAAAAAACAGGAAAACAACCGGCAAAACAAAATACCCTCCTGCTTGGG
>Ga0179593_1329027_pt1 | contig 11468 bp, 10 predicted proteins | sample CZODoug2_1_08_16_FD_185931 | JGI IMG/M metagenome (GOLD analysis project Ga0179593, IMG submission 185931) | Vadose zone soil fungal communities from Angelo Coast Range Reserve, California, USA - CZODoug2_1_08_16fungal (PacBio error correction) | ecosystem: Environmental > Terrestrial > Soil >...
GAGGGGCGACCGTAAGAGGGGGAAGGGAAAAAAGAGGTTCGAACGAAACGAAATGGGAGAGGATTTCTATCGCGCACGAAAAGAAAATACAAAAAGCGACATTTCAGAAGAAAGGCGGGAAAGAACGGAGGGGCGCGGGGCAGGGCGGATAAGGATTTTCGTGGAAACTCTTTTTAAATCGAAGACGCTGAAGAGTTTAAGGCTCGATTCGCAATATGTTCGCGCGAAATCAAGGCTAGATAGGGACTGCAAGATCTTCGCGCATACCGGAAAACGTTTTGGACGAGGGGCAGGGCGGGATTCCCCTGGAACGCAAAAAAAAGTCCGAAGAACGGAATCGGGACTCTAAGGAGGGAGGCAGGAAGGACACAGACGAAACGAGATGAAAGCTCATTGGACACTAGCTCGTAAAAAAGGAAAAAAGGAACTGACGAAGTACGCATGATGTTTCTATTGTCTTGAAAACTATCCATGAATCTCGGGATCTGCTCAATCCCCTGGACGGAAAAGGGGAAATCGCAAAACATGCTGTTGGGGACCTGAATCGCAACACTGGGGCGGGGTTCGGCGAGGCGGTCGTGCAGTAGAGGTGAAGAAGAAAGGGCAGGCGAAATTACTTTCTACTCAGACATATTCCGATTAAATAATGGGGCTCAAGGAAAAAAGAAAAAGGAAAAAGATCGAAAGGTACGTGGTGAAAGAAGAACCCAAAGGAGGGGAGTGGGGGGGGGGGGCCAAGAAAGCTTTGGGGACATAACACAAAGGAACGTCCCTCTCAGCATGCAACAAGAACAGAAAATCGGGGGAATAGCAAAAGAACACGACTAAAGCCTGGATCGAGAACGTTGCGTGAGATAAAAGGAAACAAAAGGAAGAGTACGAGCGCGCCGCGGCTTTCGATCAAAGCAAAAACCAGGAGGGACGCGAATCCAAGCCGCCAAATTGTGGCGATTAGCTCCACTGCCAGCGTGTCTCTAAAAACAGAAACAGTGTGAAAGGCTCCTGTACCGGGGTCCATAGGAGGGACACGCCCAAACGCAAAATCCCGGAAAGTCCAATCCTAAAGCGCAACCGAAGGCCAAAAAAAGGCGGCGTTCCAGAATTCGGGGATAGGAACGTCGTCAAAATCCTGTCTTACGTCGACAAAATGACGCAACAAGAGAACGAGAAGTCTTCCATATAAGAAAAAAAAGCGAGAAGGGAGTACCCAGCCCCATCGCAAATGAACCAAAGAGGATTAAATTGGTCGCCGTTCCTCAGTACAGGAAGAGGGTAAGCAGAGTCTGAGATGACTCGTTGAATATGAGGAAGACCACGATTGGGGACGGGGAAAAAAAAGGCAAGAGCTGATCCTGGAGGCATAGTGCCCGCGACATACAACCGCCACAATCAGAAAAGAGTGCGCAGCATATATTTCAGCAACAAGGGGATGGCAGGGGAAACTCACGAATTGAACGTCGGCTGTTAGTAAAGATCACGAGCGAAGATCCAAAAGGGGGGGGAAGGGGATTGGGCCACAGCGCGATACTTCACCTCAGTGTGACAAGCGAAGAAAAGCAAGAAAAAGGTTCCTCGGTGTCCGTAGAACAGCCGACGCCGCCGAAGAATGAAGAACGGGGGCAGAGAAACGGGGAGGCGGCCACAACACCCCCATCTATAGGAAGCCGATGAGAAAAACTTAGTAAAGCAAAAAACCGGGGATAGGTCGAAGGGGGTCGTCGAACACAGCTCACGGGGATAACACACCATCTTCCGAACACACGAACACAACGGGGGAGCCACACCGGCACGGGAAACCGGAAAACAAGGGGTAATAGTGCACATTTTCAAAAAAAAGAAGCAGGACCAAAGGTCCAAAAAAACACTCAAATAAAGGGGGGGGGCAAGCTAGAGGGCGCGTACTCGTCGAGAGGAGGAAAGAGATCGAGCAGCACGGCCCCTGTGTAAAAAACCAAGAAATAAAAGGAGCCGACAGGGGCAGGCAAGGGGGAAACTAAATAAAAAAAATGAAGACGCCGCGCAAAGGCCGAGATAAGAGGAGGGTGAGGGTACCAAACAATATACACCTGCAAGCGGGTTCATAAACGAATGAAACGGAAAGGCTCCGCGCCGGGAAAGAAAGGGGGGTAATCACCCGCGCGTTGCAGGAGGGGGAGAAGAAAAAATGAGCTGCACTCTGAGAAAAATCCTTGACGATTGAAAAGGGTGAGGAATAGAGAAAAATTCAGGGCGAAAGCCGCCGAAAAAAAGAATGAACGGGGGGGAGGGGCTAGCTGCGTTTTGAGAAGACGTTCTTCTAGCGAAAAGATTAAAGGAAAAAGGGCGCTGCCGGAAAAAAGAGGGGGGGGAAGAGAACTGTGTAAGGACGGCGGCGCCATGGCGGAAAACGGCCTGGTCGAGGGGGGGGGGGCAGAGAAAGTGCGTCCGGGGCAGGGAAGGGGAAAATCAAAGCGCTTCCCCCAGGTTGTAGCCCGGAGAAGATACTGGAATAAGCTGAAGAGGGTCCCATACGATAAGAGGCAGTACTGCCGGAGAAGGGGGGTTGCAAAAGAAGAAGCCAGGAAATACAGCTAATCAAGATTTAGGCGGAAGCGGCAGGTCGAAAAGGGGGGGGGGGGGGGAGACGGAACCGCAGCCTCTCGCTTCACGCTCCCCGCAGGAGAACTGGGGGGGCCAAGCAATCTGTAGGACGGGGACCACGAGTAGTCCTTTCAAGACTGAACAAAACTCACTCCGTCGCAGCTGGTGAAGCTCGGGGAAGAAAGACTAGAGGGGACTGGCGATCCGCTGGAACCGGAAGGGAGCGGCGCGAAAAAGAAGTGTGGGCTTGCCGGGCAGACTACGCGCCGAAAAAAAAAAAATAGACGTCAAGAAAGAAAAGGGGGCACTGTTAGCAACAAACCGCGGAGTGTCACGCGGAAACGTCCGGTGGCGTGGGCAGACGGGGGGAATGATGGCACAAGGAGAAGCCAGTTTTCCAAGAAAGTCTTAAAAACGACCCACCTACAGACTGGAGGAGACTGGTAGTCAAGGGGCAGGCATCTAGGGGTTATACGGCGATTCCGCAGCGCCTCGAACGACGAAATGTGCAGCAGGAGGACTGAAAAAAGGGGGGTTACGCAAAATTGGCAATGGGGAGCCAGGGGAATCGGCTCTTCCCGGTCACAAAAAAAATCTTACTCTTCCAGCGCCCATGGCGAAAGTGTAGGCTAGAAAAAAACAACGTGAGGGGGAAAGAGAAGGAGTAGAAACGCCACATGAAAAGAGGGCGAAGGGGCCAGTCAGAGGGGGAAACAGGTACCTGTCACTCCTCTACGTTCCGAGGAAAGGCTCCATTTGAAAGGGCGTACACCTCACTGGGAGATTGCCCTGAAAAAAAGGTCGCAGCGAGCGCTGCTATCCCTGGCCCGACAAAGAAGAGAAACGAAAAGGGGGACCCAAAGAGAAAGTTGATGTGGTCGCGGCCGAACGTCCGCCGGAAAAAAAACCAAGGGGGATAGACTCGTGCGAAACGGGCCGCCGAAAGAAAACAGGACTTGTCCGCAAGAACTCACTCTTTCTTTTGAGACCGAATAAAAAAACGGTCAAGGAAGGATCTCCGAGGATGGAGGATAGAGTATGGATCCGCCATGCAGAACAGAAAACGGCGGAGCGGGACAAGCTCTATCCGAGGGCATCTAGCCATCAGGACATTATTCTGGGCTCTAAGAACCTCATAGGAAAAAAAAGGGAGGGATCGCGAAAGAGAAAAACTGAATCAGTTTCCACTCAACCCACAAAAGTGCATGGCCAACAACCAACAGACAAAAAGGGAGGGAGAGATGAGCTCTTTTTCTGGCCTCTGAAGGAACCCACAGGGGGGCGACCGCGCGCAACTCAGGAAACGACAACAGACAGGGACTCAAATCTGGAAGATCACGGGAAGGAGTTTGGGGGGAAAACACCAGGACCCAGGCAGTAACGAATTCGTATTTGTTCAGAGGAAGGGAAAGGAAGAGGGAAGCCAGCCTCGAAAAGTACTTGAAGGCGCGGATTTTTCACCGGACTAAGGAACAAACGCAAGTGGGGGGGAGCTGGACCACCTCCTACCATCCGAGGCATCCCATTCACAGCGTACAAGATAATAAGGGGGGGGACAGCCCACGTTAAGGGGTACCAAGAACAGGGGGCCCGGCCCAACACGGTTCCAGAAGGGGACCGAGCAGACGATGCAAAAAAGGAAGGGGAAGCGATCACCTCTACCGTTTCAATGAGGGTTCGGGGACGGGGGGGGGTCAATCCCAGACTGACGGGCGGCCGATCGAAGCAAGGCACGAAAGAAAAGTCGACGTTGGGAGGGCTCTTGTTCAGGCCTCCAATGGGTTCCTCAAACGCGAGCAGACCGTCAAAGCTCAAAGGGAAAGGAAAGGGGTCAGTCTTTGTAGGACCCCGATGGGAGGAGAAGGGGAAAGGGGGGATAGGGCAAAAAAAAAAAAGGGAGGGTAGCCGGCTTTCGGCGCCAGAGAACTTCTTCTTTCGGATTCACGCGCGCAGCCTGTCGGCTAGAGAAGATTAAACCGCTGGACCATGGAACGGGAAAAAAGCCTGAAACGATCAGGGAGGTACACGAAAAGACAGTCCTCTCTAATCGAGAAGGGAACACTACGTGAGGTTATGAACAGGAAGGGCTGCCGTCGGAAAAGGGAGGGGGGGGGAAAGAACAAGGAAACAGGGGGAAGGGGCAAGGGGGGAGGGCTCCCGGGTTGTTTCGTTTGCGATTTTTGCTGGGACAGCCCAAACGTAAAAGAGGTCGCGCCCGAAATCCCTATAATGGAGTCACTTTCTAACGTCTTCAGATGCTGTGGAGCTGTGTGAAAATCCTCCTGAGGAAAGGAAAGGACTCTTCCGGGGCCGGGGAAGGTTTCTAGAACGAATTATCCTACTCGGCTACCTTCTCTATCATAGCGGGAAAACCAGGCGTGGTCAAGCCGCGCGCTGTGACAGCACGGGGGCAATCATGAAGTTTCTTTCGCGCGGCCTCTATCTCTCACCCCTCAATCCCGGGGTTAGGGGGGGACGCCCGATGCAGACCGATGGCGGGGAGTGAAAAGATCCGGCTGCGACCCACTGCGTGATGGTGGGGGGGGGGGCAGCTTGTAGTGAGCGGGAAACTATAGCCCTTATCTCCTACTTGCGGGTAGAAGACCCATGGGGAAGGAGCCAAGAGTATTCAAAAATCCAGAAGAGAGAGCGTCACTCCATCCAGCGAACAGTCGGCTCCCAAGGATCCGGAAAGGAGGATTGAAGAATTGGTAAACATGAGCGCGGGGTGCATCTTTACGCCGTGGGGCAAATTCTCCCATATTGGAGAGGGGGGGGGCCCGTAATGATTGGAACAGAGGGAGTGACTGCAAAAGGTCGTGGGTGGGGGGGGGTGCGGGATCGCGTACTTCCAAGGATGGGCGTGACACGGACAAATAACCTTAGCTATCAACCGTTTCTGGGGGGCGGTAAGGGACACAGCTGGTGCGCGAATCGCAAGGGCGGGCGGATGGCGCATCGAACAACGACAGAAAAGAGCGACTCATAAAAAGCTCGGCGAGGCGAAAGAACGAGTTCTATTTTGGAAAGGTCGAAATCCGTGAAGAAGAATCCCGACGAAGGGGGGGGGGGTAAGACGCAGTTTTCTCTTTCGGGCGGTGACGCGATTGGAATGAAGTGAGGGATGCATCCTAGCGGGGGGTGTGATTACGCCAAACTCTTGGCGGTCACATGAAGTTGGTGGCGTGGACCCTTCGGAGCCGGGAGTACGCTCGCGGCGGGTGGGGACCGGAAAATCCAAAAAGGGAATGGCAAGAGGAGCGTGTCAGCATACGGTCCCGGGCCCCTTTTCCCGATTAGGGAGGCGGTGCGTCGTCTCTGAGTTAACAAGCACAGCGAACAATCCTTCTCCAACACGTCACCGGTCGGGAAATGTAAAAACCAGCATGTATGCGCTCCCCAAGGCATGTAAAAAACGTTAAAAGAACGGGAGGACGTCCTTCGCTCCGCAAGCCAAAAGCAGGGGGGAGCGATGAGACGGGAAGGTGGGGAAAGAGCTCGAGCTGGCAAAATGACCAGGGGAACTCGTCATCGGACTTTTCATCAGGGACTTCCCATGCAGGACGTCGAAGGTGAACGTACAGGAGTCTCGAGAGAAAACGAAAAAGGGGTCATACCAATTTTCAGAGCAGTCCTCCCGTTTTAAGGGAAAAAACGGGAAGAGAGAGGCCCGGCGTAAAAAGGAACGCATCCCGGGGCGGGAGCAGAACAAGAAGGGAGAAATCGCCCCGCCTTTTCCGCTTCAGGTTACGACGCCCAGTGGCGAGGCCGGAGGCAAAGACACTGCTAAGCCCCTTAAACCCCGCCCATCTATCAAACGTTCTGAAGTGACGCTGGCTAGGAGAGGAAGGAAAGGTTAAAGGGCAGAGAAACTAGGGGAAACGCCAGTAGAGTTCGTAAAGTTAACAGATGGGGGGGGAAAGCCCCCGCTTTTGGACGCCCAGACTCTCAAAAAAAAACGAGAAGAAACAGAGAGAGGGGGAACAAACGTAGGACGGCTCTGAAAGGCATTACCCACCTGGAGGGGAAAAGAGCGAAAGGTCAAAAGAGTGGCTAAGTCGCCGGACGCACCAAGAGCGAAGTCAGACGGCTAAGGGAAAATCGATGGTGGGTGGAAAAGTCTATCTCATCGTATTGACTGCGGGGAACGGGGAGAATCACAACGTAAATAGGGAAAAGGCGACGAGGCCGGAGGTTTTCGAGGCAAACACCGGGAGAGGGATCAACTGGGCGGCTGCCGCGCTCTCCGAATTTATTATGCAAGGAGGCGATGAAAAAGAAAGTGGCTCGAGCTAAAAAGTAAGAAATAAACAAAGCGACCGCTGCGAGACTGCCAAAATTTAGAACAGGGAGGACGATAATCGTAGTTTGCAAGAAAAGAGGCTCGGGACAACCGGAAAAGACTTGAGTTACGCAATGATGTTGCCGAGGGCGAGCGTAAGAAAGAAATAAAGGGAGGGATCTGGCGAAGAATAGGAACGGAACCTAAAAAGGGGGGTGGAATAGCACTTGCTGTTTTTACTCCTCAAAAAACGGCGGGCCGAGATTCGGGGTAGGCAGTCATGGGGGAAGAAGCGGAAATTGTCATTCTTACCTGATTCACGCTATGGAAAATGCCGTGGGGGTCGGACCGGCGAAGGAGAAATTTGGGGTTTTACGGGGCGGAAAGGTTGCAAGCTAAAGATGTGATTGCCAAATATCTTGGGTCTAAATCAACAAAAGGAAGAAAACTAATAGATTAAAAAGGCAGGACACAGCAGAAACTGCGATCTCTCACTAAAATATCTTTATGCTGGGAACCCGTTGGGGATAAAAAAATAAAAAGAGGACCTAAGCCCTGATGAGGGGAGTGTTGATCCTCCCAAGCCAGTAGGCCCAGAAGGCCGAACCCGCAGGGGGTGGCGATTGGCACGTCAGAGTGGGAAAGAACACCAAGACGGTGGTATGAGGGAAGAAGTATCGCGGGATTTTCCCTCCCAAATCATTACACCGTCGAGCAAGAAAACCAATAAAAAGAAAAAGAAATAACCGCGGGAGGCAGGAGACCCGAAGTCTTACGCCCAAGGAAACCCACCATATGAATAGCAAAAGGGGGACCAGAATTTCTTTACATTTCCATCTCTTCCGGAAAATAGGTTAACATTGGGAGAGAAAAAACAGTAAAGGGGGGAAAGAAGAGAAGGAATAGATTGACGAGGGGGGGTGGGGTGAAGGAGGCATGAAAAGAAAAAAGCATAGTCTAGGCAGTTAGGCGATCGTGAGCCGCATATTACAACGCACATCATAAAAAGTCAAGTGAAAATGGGGGGAAGGAAAAAGGGAAAGAGGGGGGCAACGGAGCGACAAAAAAAGGCCACGATTATTCGGCTGGGAAGTATAAATAGATCGAAAGCATCCCATGGGGGGAAAAGGGTGCTAAACAAAAAAGGCGCGCTTGCCAGAAAAAAACCCGATGGGAGGGAAAAAGAGAAAAAAGAAAAGAAGGCCAGGAAGCCGCGTAGGAGTCCGAAAAGCGTACCGCGCCGAAGATGAACTAACGGGTCAGAACCACGAATAATATTGTCACAAACCAAAAACGATGAAATCAAATCCAGGAAAGCGAACCGGAAGACGCCAGCGGGCTTTGGAGCCGAAAAATTGAGCCAACGGGGATAACAGACAAAAACGAAAAAACGGAAAAACAAGCAACCTGGATCCATCACCTTCCGTCACTAGACCAGTGGGGGGGAAAGTGCTCCGTTACAAGGTAAAGAAAAGAAGGAAGAAGCAGGGCCCGGTCAACTCCCTAAAACCCGTAGTGGTCGACACTCTATGTGTGGAGCGGAGTCGAAGTAAAAGGAGGTGTCCCGCAGAAAAAGGGGCAATGGTCGCGGGCCATCAAAGAAAGAGAAACCGGGAAAGGGGAGAAGGGAAAAAAAAGAAGAACGAGGAAGGAGAGAGTCCGCAGTACGGGGCGCCTTTTGGAGGGGGTCCGACCAGTAACCCTTGGGACAGAGATCGGTCTAAAAAGAAAGGTCCCCGGAGGGAAAGAAGGGGCGCCTTTGCTGGTACGACCGAACGTGAGGAACCCGGGAGAAATGAACCCTAGCTCCAACGGGCAGAAGCTACGTACGCCAGTAATAAGGGGGGGAACGGGGCTCAAGATGGACAGGAGGTAAGGGAAAGAAAGGAAACCCTCATGCGGTCGATCAGGATCGATCGGCTTTTGTTGGAGACTACTTAAATGCACTTCTTTGAAAGGACGGGCCACCGGGTGGGAAAGGCTTGCCGAAAAAGGAATGGTCGGTACGAGACCGGCTCTGCACAAGGCCTTGTGGTTGGTGGGGGGGCAGCAGTGCTTCCGTTGCCTGATCAGGTTAAAAAACACAGTCGAGATGTAAGTGGGGAAGTTCAAAAAGAGTGAACTGGAATCTTCCTCGGGGTCCCAAGATCGATCTTTAGGGAACTGCAGGGGTTAAGTTCATAAAAAAATCCAGGATCTGACAATAGATTATATCCTTAAGTGGGTCGGAGGGCGGCACGAAGGTAGCCCCTGTGGGTGAGCGGGGGACCAAACGATAGATAGAGTCATCGCTCCATAGAGAGCAGGGTGGGGGCAAAGAAGGTGTAGCGGTACCGAGTCCTTTGTTAAAATTTGGACTCAAAAGTGAGGGTGGAGGAAGAGTAGAATCCTGTCGAACTGCGGAGGAAAGGGAAGCGGGGCCGGAACGGCGCGCCGAAGGGGGGGTAGTAAGGGACACCTCTCTCCTCAGAATCTTGAGGAGAACACCTGGGGCGAAACTCACAGAGGGATTTCTGCCATCGGGCTTATTGACGAACATAAGGAGCACACTGTCTTTTAAATCAGGCCGGACGCCGGACCTGGCCGGCGAACAATCAAGAAGGAGGGGAAAGCTGTATTCCCATGGTCCAGAGGGGAGGGGTTAGGCAAGGGATACAGTCATCTCCTCGATTGAGAAGTGCGGAAGATCAAAGGGTGTAACAGTTAGCACGGCCATTCGGAAACTAGAGGGGAGGACCAGACGGGAAAATCAAACAAGAGAAAGGGGCCGAAAGTGGGCGGAAAAAAGGATAGAAAAATAGAAATCCACACTTCTCCCGGGCGGTCCTTCCTATAAGGGAACCGTGAACGTGAAAGCCGAATAGTTAAGATGGAGAGAAAGGGGGGAAGCTACCGTGATCCACTTGGAGATTAGGCACCTCCGGCCCAGACGTCAAAAATCAGCTTCCGTAAGTATCCCGCCCTTAGATCCGATTCCGACCATTTGAACCAAGATCAGAAGGCGCTCGGGGGGGAAAAAAAGGGGCAAAGGGACGGAAGGGGGGAGAAGGGAGAAGGAGGACACTTTGAGTGAGGGGAATCCTAATTCCGGGCCGGGGGATACGGGCCAACGCCACGACGTGGCCTCAAACGCTGAGTGGGCAGAAAAATGAAGAAGGACAGAAGAAAAAATAAAATGCGAGGGATTAGGCGAGGGTACCGGCCATCAGACCAACTCATGGCGCGCCGCTTCGACAGAAGACCCGCATCGACGCACAGCAGAGACAGGATTGACTGGGAGAACTTCTCCACGCGGAAGAGTGAGTCGCGAAATGAGAAAAACAAGCCGTGGTCCCGCAGCAAAAAAAAGACGGGCCAACCACCGCCTCTCCTGCAGGGGGAGTGATGACGAATCGAGAGTTGAGGGGAGAGCGAACACAGGGCGCTCCTGACAGAAACCATCCAGATCAAGTTGATGGGAATATCACTGTCTGGGAAAATGGAAAAACCAGGTAATAAATGGAAGTAACTCGATACGATGATTGGGAAAAAAGAGGATTTAAAGGGAAGATGCAGAAAATCCCTCTAGTAGTCAACAGTTATTTTTCAAAGAGGGGTAGAAAAGGGCAAACCCGGACGCCACGTGTCGGCCACGGCTAGAAATTCCTTCGTAATCTCCCTCAAGTACCTGTCATTGGGGGGAGAAGGCCCACGTTGGCGCCGGAAGGAAAAGAAAAGAACCAATTAGACACTACCGTTTGACAGCGGGAAAGCCTATAAGTGAGCCCATAGGTAATCAGAGCCCAAGTCAGTATGATGGGGGAGGAAGGAGTTTCCCCGCCACGGAAGCCTGGGGAAAGCCATCAACAATTGCAATACTGTCTTCTCTCGGCGCTTGAGAAATCCCGGTTCATGTTTCTGCGCAAGGGGGTACGGCAACGCCCAGGGGCGGTAAAACTACAAGGATAAATGTGCTCCGGTAGACTCCTGCTACTTCTTCTTGGTTATCTCTTAGGGTAGACTTGGTCCGGCCCACCGCAAAACAGAGGGGAAAAGAGTGAGGAAGGGGAGGAGGGCGCTCTCTTAACGGCTCCACGTCACGGGGCGCCGCTGCCCTGTCCTGGGATTCGACTTCCTCTTGCGGCGAAGTCGCCCTGTACTCGACTCGATCGAGGGAGGAACTCCGACCCACAAAAACTAGAAGCAAAGGAAGATCACAAGGGGTGATAAGCGAGGAAGAGAACCGTGGCAGGAGGGGCAAGAGGAAGGGCTGGGAAAAGCTTGGCACAATATGAACAAAGTTAGCAAGAGGGGAAGGGGCCGAGTCAGGATCAGGCCTTGTTTTCGTAAAGGGAGGGGAAGTGTGAAGTTGTCAGTATGTGGGCGCAAGCCACGGATGCCACGCAAAAAAAGGCAAGCTGGCAATATATCCGGTACAACATTGTCACTTAACTGTTCGATGTTGCAAGCAATCTCAGGAAATCTTGTAAAGAACGGTAGGGGAACCAAGGGAAAAACAAAAACTGACAGGGCACAGGGAAAAAAAGGAGACATACACTTCGTACGCCATGAGACTCTCTGATACATCCGGAAGAAGACGCAGGGGGGGGACACTGGGCATCTGGGT
>Ga0179593_1404928_pt1 | contig 11468 bp, 17 predicted proteins | sample CZODoug2_1_08_16_FD_185931 | JGI IMG/M metagenome (GOLD analysis project Ga0179593, IMG submission 185931) | Vadose zone soil fungal communities from Angelo Coast Range Reserve, California, USA - CZODoug2_1_08_16fungal (PacBio error correction) | ecosystem: Environmental > Terrestrial > Soil >...
AAAAAGAATCGGGGAAAATGAGGCCAGCAGAAAAAATAAAGCGGACGATGGGAAAAGCAAGGGGAGCGGCTCCTTCACGGAAAAATTGCACAAATGCAAAAGGTCGGGCAAAAAAGGAGACTCAACCGAAACCGAGCACCTCAGAGAAAAAAGACCGGGGTACATATTCTTCCCGTTCGAAGGGGGCGAAGGGGCTGAAAAAAATCCGAAGCCTAAGGAAAAACAGTAGAATACAATTCAACCGGGTTAACGCCCAGGGAAAAGAAAGGGAGGTTCGTCCCTCAAAAGAAAAGGACGCGGATTCCGGGACAGGTAAGCCGTTGGAACGCTGATTGGTTCTGACACCCCGGGGGGATAAGTAATGTCAGTGGGGGGGAAAAAACAGCCCCTTAGAAAGTGAAGGCGGTTACGACTGTGGGGGGGGTGAGAGACCCTCTCAAAATTGCCATTCGTTGCCAAAAAAAAGAGTGGTGAAAAACTGCCAAATGGGGGAAAACAAGGAACGCAACGGTAGAAAAGTCCAGAAAAAGGTTGTTTTTTCCTACAAGGGAAGAAATTCGAAAAAAGCCCAGGAGGGCCGGGCAACCAGTGGGGGGGGCAGCCCGGAGTCAACTCGGCGAAAAAACCGGGTGGGGGAGGTGGTTTGACCAGCAAAGACAAGTCGTGAACCAGAGGAGTTGGAGGAGTTCCAACCAAAGGCCACAAACACCTCCCTCGTACATGGGGGGGGGAGACTGCACGGGAACGACCCAACAAAACGAAAGGGCTTCGGTTGCAAAAAAAAATCACTGCTTCGTGTTCCCCAAAAAAGGGTAAAATCGGAGAACTGCTTTCGTCGATCCGTCAAAACTCCAGACCAAGCAAAATTGCCGAAAAGCGGCTAACAGGGGCAAAAAATAGCGGGGGGTAAAAGTGCGGGAAGCAACAGGGCCAATCCAAAAAAATCAAATAACAGAAAAGCAAGACAGAAGAAACACGAGAGGGCCAGGAGTAATAACAGGGAAACGCCGTGAAAAGAAAAAACTGGGTCTTTAAAAGACTCTCAAGAACTTCTCAAGGATGAAATCCACACCAAGCTGCCCCGCTCCCCGGGGGAAAAAGAGGCCCGTGAGGGGTACTACTTGGCAACCAAAAAAGAAAAAATCATTTCCCCTTTCCTGGTTGAAGAACAGGGCAAGGTATGGGGGAAAAACGAGACACCTCACCATACAGGGCCGGGATACACCGAGCCAGAAACTGGACCAGACAAACAAGTAAGGGAGCCCACACAAGAGAAAGCTAAAACAACGACAGCGGCCACGAAAGGCGATGGATAAAAAACAAACGCTGGCCTCGAATGATGTTTGGGGTAAAGTCCTTTGTCAGAAAGACTACTAAGCGTAAAAGAAAAAGTGGGGACGCCATGGCGAGTTGCGTGGGTAGAGAAAGTCAAAAAAATTTCCTTGGAAAAAAATCGACGTCCCAAACACAATGGTCGAAGAGTAAAACCTTCAAGGACTGTTAAGGGAACGAATGGACAATAAAGCATACTAAAGGGGGGGGGGGGGATCTGTGAAAAGTGGGAAAGAGGCATAATAAGAACCACAGAAAAAAAGGGCTTGAAAGTATAAAGATGGGGGAGAGAAAAAAACGATTGAGGTTTCTAGTAAAACAATCAAAGAGGGCCCGGCTAAGGAAGCTGACTGGAGATGGTTGGGACGCCCAACTAACAGGAAGAAACTCAAACCGGTTGAATGCATGGAGTAACGTAGGGAACTGGAGGCGCGCCCAAAAACCCTACCAAGCGACAAACCAGACTCAGTAGGGGGAGACAAACAACACAATTACGGAAGGCGGGATGGAAAGTCGTCTGGAAAAGAAAAAAAAAAAAAAAAAAAAAAAAAAAAAAAAAAAAAAAAAAAAAAAAAAAAAGAAAAAAAAAAGCGGTAATAAAAGAGGGCAGAAGGACACAGGTCGGTGTGTGACAACCGAGGAGGGGGGAGTCCAGGCAGTGGTCGGCACGATTACCGGGGGGTGTCCGTGAACAAAAAGGGAAAAAGGGTCAAATTCCAGAGTTCAGCGGGGGGAGGGACGATGAAACCGTCAAAGAAGCCCTTCTACGAGGAAGGCCAGGGGTCTTGGATCAAAAAAAATCTATGGGGCAGATGTCACAAGCCGACCGGATTTTGATCCCGTCCAAAAAAAAAACGGCGAATGTGGAGGGGGATACGGAAAGGGACATTGTTCAACTACGGGGACGAGCCACGATAAAATCGAAGCGCCAAAAGGGGAGAAATAGATATGAAAAAACCGCGAAAAATTGGCCAAAAAAGCAATCAGCGCGGAAAACGGGGGTTGTTAAGGGGTTGAAGCCAGGGAAAATGGGGGGAAAGAGAACGGGGGTGCGATCACGAAGAGTGCAGGTGTCGCGAGATGCTGATACAGTTCCCGGAGGGGGGAGGAAAAAAGAAAAAAAAAACTGCGAGACCCGAGATAGCGGCCAAGAAAATGGATAGCGAACGTTTGGGGGAGGTGGAACAAACTTTGGGTCATGGGAAGGAAATTAGGACAGGGAAAAAAAAAAAATGGTGGCGGGGACTAAAAAAGAGTGGGAAGCCAAGAATGGGGTGGCAAAGACGGGGGGAATTGGAAGAACATGCTTCAACCAAAAAAAATCTTCGAGGGGAAGGCTGGGAAAATGGGGTTGTTGGGAGTACCGGCAATCACAACCTCGGGGGTGGAGTTTGCACACGGCTCCGGTCAGGGAAAAAAATACTTTGAGGGGGGGGACGGGACCCTCGGGGGGAGGACACACCTCACTTAGAAGTTCTTCCAGCAAAAAAAAAAAAAAAACAAGAAAAAAAAAAAAAAAAACAAGAGGTGTGAGAGGGGGGGAAAAAATTTAGGAAAAAAGACATGGGGTACGTTGCGAGCTCCCACTTGAATGAAAGGGCTTCTAGATGGGGTCAACCGGGGGCCTTGGGGTCTTGCACCAGTTGGGAAAAAAAAGGAAGAAATGAATCTAGAAAGGGGTTTAGATGGGCGATTGCAGAGCAATTGGAAAAGTTGATGGTCACGGCAAAGGGGTCGCAGGAAAACGGTAGAGGGGGGAGGAAAGACGAATGTGTCCGTCGGGGGAGGCAGTGGGGATGCGGGAGTTTGGGGGAGGAGGCATTCCAAAATTGGGTTCAGGCGTGGTTGCCGGGTGGGGGTCCACAAGGGGGGCATGGGTAGGGAAAGAAAAAGCACTCAAAGAAGGAAGAAACAAAATAACCACAAAACCGAAACCAAACAGGGAACAGTGAAGCTACGACGGAGACCTGTGAAAAATCCGAACTCGGCGAAAGAAAAAACTCAGGACGAGAACGAAGACAAGGAGGACTTGCTGGGCCCGAAGAGGGGGGGTCAAGGGGTCGACATTTGGAGCCAAAATTGGGGAAAAAGTGATCAGGAAAATAAGGGGGAAGAGACCAATCTAAATGCACTGACGCGGGAGAGCCGACGAGGAAACAAAGACAATGGGCAGAGCCCAAACGACGAAATGGCAACCAATCAATGGAGGAGTTTCTCAAAGACGTGTCCTAAATTTTGAAGACGTCAGCGGGAGCAAAACCAAGGGAAAAAATATTGCTGGTGCAAAAAAAAAAAAAGATCACTGAGAAGCGGAGAGGAGGGGGAGGGTTGGAAAAAAAACGGCTGATCAATCTGACATGCAGCCAGCAAATGCGTGGCCCGAAACAAGCCGCCCAAAAGGAGAACGGAAAAAAAAAATTTTGGGCTTTAACAAAAACGGAGGGAATGAGAAAGAGTGAATTGGAGGGGAACAACCCACCGTCTGGGGTCCTGAGGACCTGACTCTAACGGAAGTTACCCCCCACAAAGGGAACCAAAGGTACAAAAAAAAAAAATCAATTGGACGAAAAGTAAGGGGAAAAAGTCAACGGCTGTTGGGGGGTGGGGCACCCAGCGGAAAAGACAAAACCCTGCCTGCTGGCGGGAGAGGGGGAGGAGAGGGGGCGGAAAAGCAAATCGAAAGATGGAATTTCACAACCGGCGGCATCCCGTCGCGGAAGGAAAAGGGGGGAACGGTTAAAACTACATGGAAAGATTAGTTAATCTAGAAAGAAGAAAAAAAAAAGTACCACAGTCGGAACGACACCTCGTAAGGCTCAAGGGGGAAAAAAAAAACCTGAAAAATCCCTGTGGGGTAGGCTGGGAAGAAAGCGTGCAAGGAAACCGCAATCCAAGAAAGAACTACACTACCCAGGGTAGAAATCTTACGGGGAGGGGAGGAGGGAGGCTCCGAACAAAGGCGCAAAAGAGAAAAAGCATTACGAGAGAACGCGGAGTGGTTTGGGGGGGCCACTCTGGGGATATAAAACTGGCCGAGGGTCGAGGGTGGCTTAAAAAAAAAAAAAGAAAAAAAAAACTAGGACTGCCTCCGAAGGAAAAGGACCCAATAAGAAAATGGTGAAAGTAGTCAATAAATAGGGGGATCAAGTCCCGGAAAAATAGAAAAAGAGAGTCACAAATAAATTACAAAGGAATGGGGAAAGGAGCCCTACCGGAAAAAAAAAAGGAAAAAAAAACTTGAATCGGCACAAACCCCTGGGCGAGCCGGAAAATCAAGAATGGAAGACAATAATAAAAAACTGATTCATCTGAAAGACAAGGAGTCAAGAAGAGCTACGCTTTGGGGCGAAAAAGAGAAGAGGTCATAAAAAAAAGGGGGAGGTGAATTAATGAGGGTGGACAAACTGGTCGTCAAAAGAGAAATGGGCGGAATCTCGAATAAAAACAAAAACAACTTGAGGAAGTAAAAAAGAAGGAAAAAAAAATGAAAAACGGGTTTTCTCATCAGCACCAAAAAAAAGAGAAAAGTGTCAAAAAAGCCGAAGAGAACGAACCAGCAGAGTCCAAAAGGGGAGATCGTCCCGGAATTCCCTCGGCCTGGGGGGGGGAAAAGGCAAAAGCAAAATTTCTTGTACGAAAGACTACCCGACACGAGGTTTGAGCCAGAAAGAAGCGCACGAAGGGAACCTAACCAAAAACCCCCACCCTCCAAAGTGAAGAAAGGGGGACTCGGGGTATACCGAGGGCAGGGGGAGACCACATGCACACCAGATCACCAGGCCAAAGAAAAAGGAAGGTAGAAGACGACAGCCCAAGACTACAAGTGTGGGAACCGACGGAGGGGATTGTCAAAGACCAAAAGTAGAGGTCGTCATGGGGGGGCAGCAACGCGAACTTTGGTGGCCGGCAGGGAAACAAAATAAAGCTCCTTCCCGGAAGGAGGAGTTGGGGCGACGGTTGAGCGAGTCATTCCCGAGAACAGCAGCAATAAAGTTGGGGAGGTGAAGGGAGTCTACGGGAGGTGGTCTCAATAGGGAATGGGGGGGTAATTGCAACTGTCTCGAGCCGAGAAAAAAAGGGAGAAAAAGCGAAAAAGAAAAGGGAGGGGGTACGACCGACTGGTTTGCCAGATGTAGACCTAACCAGAAGGGCGCGGGTTCACCCAACTTGACAGAAAAGGAAGGCTTGGAAAAACGCTGAGCAGGTAGGGGGTGGGGAAAGCCTCGGTAGGGAATTCAACCACGACAATACGCCCCGGCAAAAAGGAGGAAAAAAAAAGCCGCTTCGAGGATAAAAAAATGTTGTGACTTGCCACGTACCGGTTAGTGAAGAAATGGGGGGGGGGTGGGCGGGGGTCAAGCGACCCTGGAGAGTCGGATCAAAAAGCCGAAAAAGTTTACCGCAACCAAGCTTCCAGGAGAACTTAAAAAAGCAAAATAAACATGGGTAAGGAGAGTATTTTTGCTTTGTGGGGGGAGGGCCAGCAGGGAGGGGAAAAGAATGTTTGAAAAAAAGACGACCCGAAACCGCACGCCAGGTGCAGAAGAAGAAAAGGAAGGCTCATTAGAAAGACGGTGGAAAAATTACGCGGGGCGGGGGAAAAAAAAAAACCGCCTGGAGAAAAGGAAAACATAGAATTGAGGGTGAGGAAGGCGATTCCGTGCTTGCAACTTTGTGTAAGCGGGGGGAGTGATAAACCCGGGGAGAAAAATTGAGAGGATACACGGGGATAAGGGACGAATAACTCACGGGTCGAAAAGAAAAAAAGGAGATTGTCTACTGGGGGGGGGGGAAAAGGAAAAGAGAAATCCCACAAGGGGGGGGAGAGCTACGGGCGGGCGAGGCCCATCGAAAGTCAAAACTAGGAAAAGCAGAGGAAAGAATCGAAAAACGGGCAAGTTTCGTCGGAAAAAGGGGGAGGCAGGGGGGGTGAGAGGGTGATGTGCGCAAAAAGTGGACGTGAAAAAAAAGCAAAAGGAGGCGGCTTCTTAAAAGAAGGAAGAAAGAAAGAAATGCCAAATGGGGACCGAAAGGAAGGAAAACAAGCAGAGAAAGGCGGGCAACTAGTATTGCAGTCACACCGAGAAAACAGGAGGTCCCGAGAAAGAGGGGGGCCAAAGAAATAAAAGCACGCCAGAGAAAGTCATCCACTTAGCGGAAAAAAAAAACATGTTGCTTGATTGGTTCAAATTCAAAGCAAAAAAAAGGACATCTCCCGCTGGGAAAGCAAGTAAAAAAAAGAAAGAAAAAAACATGTAGACGCATCATGGGGTTGACCAGAGAAAAGAGTTCCCCTTGGCAGAATCGAATGAGAGAGAAGGTTTCAACTAAGAAAGACAAACGGATCGTATACTTGTTCAAAAGGGGCAAAAGCACGGTGGGTGGTTAGGAATAAAAAAATAAAAACCGTCCGAAGAAAAAACATCCCACTTCCTAAATGGGGATCTCCTCATGGGGGGAAAGAAAAAGAACGTACTTGGTTGATACAAATGGCTAAGGCGGGAGGAGAAAAAACCGAGGGGGCCAGACGGACCGCCCTGGGGGGTCGAAAAATGAAACAGCAAAAAGAAAAAAAAAAAAGAAGGCCAAAGTGGTGACGACCTTACCGGAGCAAAAAATTGGAGAGGGCCTGGCGACGAGGGATTGGGAGGTCACTACTAACAAAGATAGCCACGGCAGTAAATGTCAGATCCGAATACCTAAAAAAAAGAAACACCGGCTGCGGACGTATCGAAAAAAAAAAAACACGGAAAAAAGCCGAGGCCATAGTACCAAGAAGGATAATGGGGGGGACCACAAAAACAATTGTCAGCAGGCATGACTATCAAAAAAAACTGGGTGGGGGGGGGGGCACCAAGTGTTATCGGTGCACGGAGTCATTCCAAATTGAATGGAGGAATCGGCAACCGAGGGGATCGGAAGGGTACCAGTCCCAAATCACTCGCTTCAAAAATAAGGGGGAAAAAGAGAGAACAATCAAAATGGTGAACGGATGAGTATAGCTTGCCCTGTTCCTACATGTCGGGGGGGAAAACACCACGCGGGTCGGCCAGTCAGTCCATTCTCAATCCTTGGCCCGGTGGCCCGTAATCCCCGCAACACGGTAATACAAAAAAAAAGTCCCTTCGAACAGGTTGGTTGCCATCAATCCGGGTTGGTTAACGAGACCAATGTCAAGCAAATTTAGAAAGGGGGGAGAGATTACGAAAGAAAAAGAAACTAAACATGAAGTCACGGCCCCTCTCCGGATTGGAAGGTGGAGGGGAAAAGAAATCTTCTGGGGGTGTGGAAAAAAAAAGAAATTGGTCCGGCGGGGGCATCAAAGCAAGTCCCCCGTTTTGGGGGGTTACATAGACAGAAGATTAAAAGGGGCGTAATCTATTGTAGTCGGGAAAAAAAAAAAAAAAAATATCCTTCCGGGAGGGGTCGCCTGCAAAGCCGTGTAAAATGGTGACCGTCTATTCAAAAAAAGCCCACACATAGGGGTGCCAGGGGGACGTCGGTACAAACCCCCAAAGTTGGGAAAAAATATTAAATCAAATCGGGGCACCGGGGGAAAGGGAGAGGCCTCCGGGGGGGGCCGGGTAGTTTCAAGTAAAGAATTCAACCTACGTCGAGGGACAAAAACCAGGTATACCGAACGATAAGGAGGCATGGAACATAGACCGGTTGGGGGGTCCCAAAGGGTCACGATGCGCAGCAGGGGGTGGGTTCCGGCCGGGGGCGGAGGACCGGAAAAATCGCCTAGATGAGAAAGTACCGGAAATGATGGCCCGAAACAAAACGGTATGGGCGCCAGGATTCGACGGGAAAAAAAAAAAAAAAGGGGCAATCAAACCACCTAAAAGAAACACGAAGCACGGGGAGAAAATTCGCAACCAGCGCAGCAAGCGGGAGGTACTACTGTGTGCACCGCACCGGGGAGGGGGACGGGATTGTTGGTGTGCCCCGGTTGGGATGGGGAAAAAAAATTTCTCAAGACGGGGGGGGATGGGAGGAAAAGCCCTGGGAACGGGGGGAGGATCATTTTCCTCACGAAGCAAAAGTTCAAGTGTGGGGGAACCGGAAAAGTTCAGGAAACGTGATAGTGGGGGTGTCAACATCGTAATTCTGCGTGCCGCGTGGAACAAAAGGGTAGGGAGGGGTCCATGATTGGGGGGGGGGAGTGTCATCAGAAAAAAAGGGAGGGCCAAGGAGAAATGACCAACCAAAAAAAGAACCCAAGGTCCTCGGGGGAGCAGAGCAAGACGCATGAGGGGGGGGGTCTTGAAAGGCAAAGGTCAGGGGCGGGGGAGGGGTGGACGGGCACGAAAAGTGGGGGTGGGTCTATGAGCAAGGGGGGACCTCTTTTGGGGGGGGGGAAAACTGGGCGTCCAAAAATTTGTGACAAGCAGGGGAATAAGACAAGAAGAAGAAAACCCATCGAAAAGGGGAGGGGGAGGTAAAACAAGGAAAGGCCAACGGGAAGGAGTGTTGAAAAAGGAAAGCAAGGGTTTTGGGAACAGATAACCGGGGAAGGGGGGGGTCCAGAAGCGCAGGTCGTTTATGGGGAAGTGACAGATACCACGCGGAAAAAAAGGAAGCAGTCAAAAGGGGGTTCCGCTTGGAACGGGAAAAAAAAAAAAGATGTAGAAAAGATTGCTAAGCAACAGAAAAAAAAAACAAATCTGCCCCCACTGCCGGCACAAACTTATAGTATTGGCTACTGGAAAAGAGAAATTTATTAACTGAGGGGAAATTGAACTCCCGTGCGTTGAACTCACGGTACAAACATAACCAATAGGTGGAACGAAAGTGGGGGCAGACAAGAAAGTTGGAGGAGAAAACCCCAAAGAAAAATGAACGATCAAGGGGACACACGGAGGGAAGGCAGACCTTGATTGGAATCCAAGAAACAAACAAAGTTGGACGAAACACAAAGAAAGGGGAAATGACGGGAAGAAGAGGGAGCGGGAGAATAAAGGGGTAAAAAAAAAGGCCGGAAGGGAGGGAAATCGACGCTGCCCCGTTTTAGGGGAAAAAAGGGAGAGGATAGGAGGGGAAAAGTAAGGCTTTGAGGGGGCTCGGGAACTAGCAACGGAATAAGACAAATAAGAAAAGAGTCACCAGAGGGAGGCGGGACCATCAGGGTCTGTTCGCGGGGAAGAGAAAACTAAAGCAGGGGAGTTGGCAAGGAAAAAAACAAAACAGGGAAGGAAGGGAAAAAAAGGGACATTCGTAGGGCACCAAAAACGGAGCGGGAAAAACTTAGGGCGAATTCTGGGTGCCTGGGGCCCCACAGGCAATCCAAACAATAAGAAAAAGGGGTAAAACTTGACCCGATATAAAAAAAGAAACAACCAACGAAGAAGGAAAAAAAAGTAGAGAAAAGGAAATAACCGGAATCGTGGTTAGCCAGAGGCAGAAGGGGCATATAAAAGTGGAAAAGGACGGGGTGGGGGGCAAAAGAATCAAAAATAAATACGTGCATTGATGTAACTTCCGTCACAATAAATTGCTAAGAGGTGACGAGTACTACCCCAAAGAGCAGAAGGTCTTCCAGGACAAAAGATCATAAGGGCAGAGGAAGGACTGGGGAGAAGCGAAGGGCGGGAAACAAAAGAGAAGACAGCCTCCAAAGGAGACTCTTTCAATGGGCAAAACGAAAAAGAAGTGCAGTAGGGGGGGACAGCCCAGTGGCGCGGAAAAAACGGGTTGACGAGGGACGTTGGGAAGAATAACTAAACAATGGTGGGAGAAAAGGTCAGGGGGGGATCAGCAAGTGGCCGGGTTAATAACTCACGGAATTCGGTCTCGGGGGGAAGAGGGAGGGAAAGAAATCCCAGAGGTCTAAAAAAAGGAGTTTGCAAAAAAAAAAACCCGATGGGGGATACTTCCTTGGGGGGGGTGGAAAAAACAAAAAAAGGAAGGGAACGCACGGGGGGGAAAAAAAAGAAGCAAGTTCCGCCTAAAAAGGGAAATTCTTCGTAGCACCCATCCAACTGGCAGGGGGGACAGGCAGGGGGGGGGGGTTGCCACCAGACCGTAGTCAGCGGGCCAAGAGACAAGTCCCTAATTTTGGAAAGGGGTTACAAAGAAAAGCCCAAAAAGAAAACACGTGGAAGGGGAATAGAGTGTTTTTATCGGTGCACTGCAAACAGGCAAAGACGCGCCAAGGGGGAAGGAAACGGGGGAGAGGACACACAGGATAGGGTCAAAAAAAAAAAGCCGGCCCATTCGGTCCGTATAATATTGAAAGCGGTGGTGACCGGCTAAAGCTTCAAAAAAAAAACATCTCCAGTTTCAGAAAAGGGTTGGGGCTGCAGGAGGAATAACCCAAGGGCCCAAAGCGTCACCAAGGGAGGGGAAAAAGACAGCTCCATCCCAAGAAAGAGGCACTCCACACACCTCCCCACAGAAAGAACAGAAGACAAAAAACGGAGGAAAAAGGCACTCTAACTATTAGGGAAGGAGAAAACCAATGGGATGTGGCAGCCCGGGAGGTGGCAACAGATGCAGGGGAAGTCAAGAGGACGCAAAGAGAGATGAAAGACAGGAAAACATCTTGCGCGGGGTAAAACGAAATGGCACAAATCTGACAGGACAGGTTGAAACATACTGTGAATACACTCAAAGGTATTCCCGGAAGGAAAACGAGTTCAACAACAGTTAAAGGCAGGTGACTCATAAAAGACTTCAAATCGGACCAAAACACGCCGTAAAAAGAACAAATCCGGCCCCCCATCACAAACGGGCAAAAACGAAGGTTCTAAACTCCAGCGGCAGAAAATCGGCGAGGGCGCCTTAGGACCAGCAGTTGTAGGTGAGGAATTTTTTCCCGAGCTAAGAAGCCGAAAATATGGGGGGGGTCCTCCCCATAGGATGCCGGGGGACGCTCACACAATAGACGTATTTTCAAGGGAATCGAAAAAACGAGTCAAACAAAAGAAAAAAAAATTTGGGGGCCGTAAAAACTTTACCCTGGAAAAAAGATTAAAAGGGGACTGCATCCATAGAGGGTTGGACGCAGGCAATGGAAAAGGGGTCAACAAACACAGAACAGTCCAACCGGCCGGACACGCTTCAGCAAGACCTATGGGTCGACGACGATGAGTGTGGAGCGGGGGAAAACATCAAAAAAGGAAAGGCCCTGATCA
>Ga0179593_1449570_pt1 | contig 11468 bp, 9 predicted proteins | sample CZODoug2_1_08_16_FD_185931 | JGI IMG/M metagenome (GOLD analysis project Ga0179593, IMG submission 185931) | Vadose zone soil fungal communities from Angelo Coast Range Reserve, California, USA - CZODoug2_1_08_16fungal (PacBio error correction) | ecosystem: Environmental > Terrestrial > Soil >...
GTTCAGAAAAGCGCGTAAAAACGGCGGGGTGCCCCTTCTACATTGGGGGAGGGGGGAACAATCGCGGCTCGCGTCAATGAGTCCAACGAGATGAGACTGGCGGCGGAGGGGAAAAGGAAACGGCCAAAACCGAGAGACGTACTAATCTCCCCAGCTAAGAACGGGGCGCAACTGGGGTGTCGGGGAAAATAATGCCCGGAAGAGAAGATCCACGAGAAAGCTACGCCATAACGCCGGTTAAGGAGAGATAGGATTCCGCGAATGACCATAGGACGCACAGCATTTAGGTCAACGCGTGAAGACGAGTGGATGATTTAGGATAAGGACCAACAACACGGATAGGAGAGAGGAATTCCTTTGAAAACACTCCGAAAGCCTTTTTAACGAAATGAGTGGCGACTATGGCCTAGAGAGGAAGACTGAAAAAAGATAAAAAAACATAAAGGACGAAAGCCTACCGGCGGAGAGAAGGCGGAGTCTGGATTTGTCCACGCAAGACACCCTCGTCAAAGGTCAAAACGACGGCTTCGAGCGGACGGGGGAACTGTCGAAAGTCTGTGGAACGTCTTGTCACAAAGAGCACCTGATCGTCTCATGGGATCAGGAGGTGGAGAAACCGATGCGAGGCGTTAAAAGTCCGATGGCAAATCAAGCTACGAGGCGCAGAAGTACGGGGAACCCAGAGAGGAAGGTGTAGATGCGAGTCCATATCTAAGAGAACAAGGGGGCGCAGATCTCATCGTCGAAATCGCGAACAGAAAAAGGTATAAAACCGGGCATTAAAGGAGGTTCCGAGGTACACAGAGTGATACTGGGGGGCATAAAGGGGGGAAAAGGATCGGCTGGTATTTAAAAGTTTTTCCGCTCATTAGAGTTGGAACTTTCGAATTAAAAGACTTTTCAACAAATCCACAATTTAAGGGTAGAAGCAAGCTATTTCTTATGCCTCGGGAGACGCCCGGGGACAGGGACGTTCTTCGCATTCATCAATAAAGGTGGAGGCATCTATAGACGTTACCTTCGAACGAGAAGTGCTGAGGCTGCAGGATGTTCAAAAAAGGAACAATCAACAATAAAATGTTCTGAAGAAGGCGAATTCACCGAACTCTTGAAGGGAGTCGTTCATTCGGGAACCAATGCGTAACGGCAGAAAGGTGGAGTTGGTGACCGTTACGCGTTCAACAACTCTCTTCCACGGGAAGACAGAAGGAGTTACAAATCGCAAGGGTTCACAAAACTACCAGGTGATCCGACAAAAGGTATAAGAAGCTACTTCTACGCAGCGGGAAGTGCCATAGAGATGGTAGAAAAGATCAGCAATATTCTCGAGCGACAGAGCGCAGCCTCTGATCGAGGTTAGCGGAAGATCAAGAAGCGGATTAGTCGAAGAGGAGGGCTTAGTATTGGGGGTGGTCATAGGACTAAGGCTATTGCAGGGGGGAGGCAGAATCCTTCGTGAGAGATGCAATGGGGGGGAATTTGTTCATAAAAAGAGGGGGAAAAAAGAGAATTAGAGGGTCCGAAGGGGATCATCTGCATGTCGATCGGCGAGTGAATTCTGCTCAGTCTTTGCGCGTTGCAAAAAGAAAGGGTACGAATCTTATTGAGGCAGGGAAAATACGATGAGGGCCGGCCATCGAACGTGATCCCGGGCGAGCGAGCACAGGCGAGGAACAGAAATCAGAAAGAGAGAGGACGAGTGAGAGGGTGTCTATCGGCCCCTGCATGCAGTGGCGGTTATCTGTTGAACAGAGCATCCGACGAAAGAAAAAGAGAATGGAGTATTCGAGACAAGGGATGCTCGAGAAAAAAAGAGCAATCAGGCCTTAGTCGGGAGAAGACATGTAAGCTCGGTTTTACCGCGTCTGTTCAAAGGGAGGCGACGGTCTTTTGTCTTAGCGGTAACGGGAGGAGGCCAGAAAATAACAGAAAGCGGTGGTCCATGCGACGGAGCAATTCGCAAATTTAAGGGGACATGCAGAGTGCATCCGATGCGACACGAGCAATAGGGGCCCCTCCGCGTCTCGGGGTAGGGAACATTGGAGGGACCAACGATTCTACAACGAAGACTCGACACGGCGGTGTGAAAGAAGGGAGAAACTAGATGGGAAGTCTGTCCACTTATCTCTATCATAGGCGAAAAGCACCAGCCTGAGGCCAGGAGCGGGGCAGGACGCAAAATAAGAACCTTGCTGGATGACGTGTTTACCTGGTGAAGGTATCGAAAATGGAGGGGGGTTACTCCTGCCTGGGCGAGATCGGAATGTAAAATGGAACAGCGGGATTTCTGGAGGACTCTGATTGCAAATCCACTGTGTTGGCGCAGCAGGGGGACAACTGAACGTGTTGAAAAAGAAATTCCTAGAAGCCGGCAGATTCGAGGGGCAACGCCAAGTGTAGAAGGGGTTACTCCTACGAAACCGTTCGACGTGGCAACAATCTGAGCAAGTGATCCGCGCCCTGTTGTTGGAAAAAAGGAAATAAAATAATTCGATAGAGTCTCACACCCAACTGCGGAAAGAAAGGATATATCTAAATATCTGGCGCAACCCCGGGGAGGATCAGTGGGAGAGGAGGAGGGGGTGACATTATTGTATCGGGGGGGACGGTCTCCACACTTCGACTACAAGAGGCATGGTTGACGACGACGAATGGTAGAACCGCTAGGTTGGATGGATAATCACGTTCGTTAAGAAAGGCGTAAAAAATCCAAACCCGGCAACAGGAGAGTGCAGCAAGGACGCGGAGCTGCTCGGGAACAGCTTTAGAACCTTGTCCCCCGAAAACTGCGCCAGGGTGATTAGGGGGCGAACAGAAGAAAATCAGCTGCCTACCAGACGGAGAATCTGATTAAGTCTCGACGAGGCATATCCTTGTCCCGCGTCACCCGATTAAGGGGAGGGAAGGGAAACTTAGAGTGAACTGTAGGGAAAAGGTGTCTAACCGGGGAGGGGAGGTGGGTGTGGCGGTCAAACGAAAGCTGTAAAAGTTTCCATCACGGAAACAAAAACGCGCACATCCGAGATTTGCGAATCTGCGGCGGTCCTGAATCATTACCTACCGACTGAAGAAGGGAGATTATAACGAGCAAAGGCACCAGCGCAACAAGACTGACCTAAAACTAACGAAGAGGCAACCTCGGCCCAGGGATCCTTGCCGGCCAGGAGGCACATCGGGGGGAGACCGGCAGGGACTAGCGAGGTCACTCACAGCATTGGAAGCTCAACGAATGGCCACTTTGACGTCGGGGAGGGAAAACTATACGGAACCAAAAGAGCGGGGGTAAGAGAAGAATAGTCTCCATCTACATGAGGGGCCTAGCACGAGAGCCTATCGTGTGGAAATGACGAATATCAGAGGGGCCGTCATCGAAAGGAAGGGGGAGACTCATGAGACGGAAAAGCATTACCGAATCTTTTACAGAAATGTGACGACAATGGAATGCTGCCGATTCAGGACGAGAGGGGGGAAACACAGGTGGATCCCCGTAGCATCCTTAAGGAAGCTTCTCAGGAAGGCCGCAGGGGCCGACGGGATGCCTGACGATGTTAATTAGAGAACAGAAAAAGGAGCGGAAATAGGATCCGACAGGAGGTAGGAATTCATGAAAGCAGAAAGGTGGGATCACACCAGATCGAAGGGCCCCCGGAGATCTCGGGGGGGAAGGGAAACCGACATGCTGATACCGGTGAACAACCCTAAGAGTAGATGGCTGGTCGTAGACGATAAAAGAAATGAGAGGTCAAAGGGAGGGCCGCCCTCGGCGGTTGTGATTGAGATTGGTGCTCAGAACTACCCCACTGGAGCCTGGGGGGAGAGATTTTGGGGCGAGAGGGGGGTGCGTCACAAATAACCACCTGGGAAGGGAAGCTTCTTAGCGGACTGTCACGGCGGATGGTCCGTTAGGTGTGACGCGCGAGACTAACTCCGTGGGGGGATTTCATGGGAGCTGCGCGTAGCAGTCATCTCACTTGACAGTGAGGGGCCCAAGGGAGGACAGATTTTGCGCGTTGAAAGGTTCTCGGTACAGGGTGTACGGAATGCGGAAGGAGAAGTAAGCAATAAACTGAAACCCGCAGTGAATAGAATAGCCGCACACTTAGCTGCCGCAGACACCTAAGGGGGGGTGACTTGTTCGGCCTTAAAGTGGAAACTCGGCAAGATAAATGGGTTAAGCCAACACTCGCTTGGTTCGTACATCAGGGGTGTCGGTAGTGCAAAGGATGTTCTAAAAAGGATCACGAGCATGAGAGGGGGCGAGAAGTGTTAAAGCATTGGGGGGAGCTTGGTTATAAAGAAAAAAAATGGAGGTGAGATGAGTTCGTCCCGCTCAGGGTAATAGACGACTTGTTCTCAGAAACGAACTTCAGGAGTGACAGGGGGACTAACGCTCGGGTTCGGGAAACGCGGAACTTGAGGCTTTGATTGACCCTAAAAAGAGGTGGGGTAGAAAGAGCAAGAACGTCACATGACGGCTCCATCGACTATCACGGGAGGCGATCGGACAATTAACGCCGCGGCCAAAGAACAATAAGCTCCAGAAGAGTCAGCGTTTCGAACCCTCGTTAGGGCAGGAAGGCAAAAGCGAAAACGCCGATGTAGCCGTGAGAGTCCAGGGGGAGAAGGTTCGTTGATCGGCGAAGAGGAAAAAAACTACAGGCAGATGACAACCAATACCGGCGTCATCAAAGAGGTACTTAATTTATCGATAAACCAGGAGGAAGTAGCTATAAAGGTACGAAGCGCTCGCGCTCAATGCTGGGCGAAGATAGGACGACGCTCCAATCGGCAAGTCTCACGCGGCCCATCACTGGCGGGGACGGAGTCTCTGCCATCCAAAGGCGGTGTCACGAACTAAGAGAAGGAGCCGGGAAGCTTAAGGGTGCTCAGGCTGTTGTTAGGAAGGGGGACGGTTTGGGCGCCCGCCGTCGGAGGGGTCGCATTGTAAGGGTAATTCTACGGAAAGGAGGACGAGTACCGTGTACAGCAGACGACGCAAAATAAGTCCACTGGCGCTCGGGCTAAAAGAAGCGAGGAGAAAGGAACGGGGAGGGCGTTCAAGGGAAGAAGGAGTCGTGCGTCTCCTCCCGGAAGAGATCCGTCGACGACGAGCTAACCCCAACGTTGCGGAAGGGGGAAGTGGCCCAAATGAGTCGTGAGTCGGAGGGGAAACGAAGAAGCCAGGGTACCAAACTACGCAAGGGGGGGGCAGCCTCATCCAGGGTTCTACGCGCGGCCGGTCCACCAGACCTAACAGTTCCGGGCGCAGAAAGTCGGACCGCGTCAGAGAAGAGCGATCGGGAGAAGAAAAGGGAGATCGTTACGGGGCAATTCCCAATTTTCCAAAAAATAGAAACATTATGCGAAGTTGCAAGGAATTAAAAGGGAAAGCAGATCCCGGTCGTCTGAACTACGAACGGTAATCATATCCGTGATTGTAAAAAGCAGGTCACAAGCACGACCGATAGAGTCGTTCAGGAGGACAATGCATACGGCAAGGAGCCTCGACTGGTGCGAACACGGTTCACATCGGAAACATTTTGATAAGTTTCGTGGATTAGCAAGTGGAACCTAAAACGGTTTGGGATGACAGACGAACATCAGGAATCCCAGCGTTGCAGGGCGAGAGAGAATCTCCCGCGGAAATATCGCGCGGTGCTAAATAAAGGCAGACCTTGAGGGGATCGGAGGGTTCCTTGGCATACCAAAGAGAAATTCCTTGAAACAAATCTCGGTTGCTTAGGATTGTAAGGGGGGGAGGGTGGGGGGGGGGCGGGGGGGGGGAGTGAGGAGGTGTGTGGGGGGGCGTGTGGCGGGGGGGGGTTGGGTGGGGGTGGGTGGGGGGTGGGGGGGGGGGGGGGGGGGGGAGGGGGAGGTGACGGGGGGGGGGGGGGCGGTGGGGGGGGGGGGGGGGGGGGGGGGGGTGTTGGAATGATTTGGGGGGGGGGGGGGGGGGGGGGGGGGGGGGGGGCGGGGGGGGGGGGGGGGGGGGGGGGGGGGGGGGGGGTGGGGGGAGGGGGGGGGGGGGTGGGGGGGGGGGGGGGGGGTGGTGGGGGGTGGGGGGGTGGGGTGTGGGGTGGCTGCGTGTGGTGGATAGAGGGAAAATCTCGTGTACGTGTTGGAAGACCTGGGGGAAAAGTGAGGGAAGAATCTGAAACGACACTTGTAGATTTGACTATGGGGCAAAGGATCGATCTTGCAAAAGGCTCGATAGCTTGCCGGGAGGGAATTCACGTCTTAACGACAACGGGGGAGCGATCAGCATGTCGGAACGTTACTGATGGGGAGGGATGGGGGGGGATGAGAAAAAAAAAAAAAAAATGACAAAGGAGGGACGGCGCTTGAATAAAGGCCGGGAGGTAAATGCTGAGACCATTGCTAAGCTGAGAAGGCCCGGGGGGGGCAGAGTCAGTGAGGACTGCTTGTCAAAAAGGGAAAAACTTCTGAGTGATGGAATCTGTGTTGCAGGGACGGTCCGAACCAAAAAGAAGAAGCGCCAATGGTATAGACTTCAAAATGTGGAGCCGATACCACACCCCGAGCACGACAGTAGTCGCAGTAGGTCAAGACCCGTCTAAGAACGAAGGGACTGTTTAGGTCTTTCTCGTTCGTTGCTCCCTGCAGAGGGCCGCGCCGCTCCATGCGTGGAATGAGGGGAACAGGGGAGTAAGGAGGGGCTTAGTCTTCGCGTGGGCGAAGTTCGACCAACTACCGTGTAGAGTTTCCCACAACCGCGCGACATTCTCGTTTAGAAAAGAGAGGGGACTCGGAGCGGCTATGAGAACGCTTCTTTAGAAATCTTCTATCGTGTGAGGGACTGCTGGGGAGAACTGGAGGATCTCGGGGGTCGCCCCAGGCCCCACGCTGGGGAGAAAGGCGGCAGTTTATCAGGGCCTGGGCGCAGGTGACGTGGGGGTGACGGAATTGTAGAAAGGAGGGAGGTGGCTCCGCATCAGTGAGAGAACGTTTTAGCGGGAAATCGTCGGGCGCCCTCGTCGTTGCAAGATATTTGGTCTGATAAAATGAGTGTAGCAGCCTCAACGCCATCTCATCGTGAGGACCTAGAAGGCGCTGGGAGACGGTTGCACGCCCGACACAACAGGCCGTACGGGACATCATGGCAGAGAAATTAAAACTCCCCGTTTTGTACAGGAGAAGGCATTAGGGGTTCAAACAACAACCCCGTAAAAGAGACTCCGGATTCTGCAGGGACAAGGGGAGGAAGTTGCGGACCGGGTGAACATGACGTGCGGTTGTAGAGAAAAAGTGAAACAAAGAGCCCATCGACATGGGGGAGGGGGGGAAACGAGCCATTGCTAATGGGGGCGAAGACGGAAGCACCTTTGCATTAGGGGAAAAAAAACGGTGCGCCGCATGCAAAGGGGACGCCGAGTGTCCCTCGTAGAAAGAAGGAAAAGACTAGGAAGGAGGGAGGAGAAACCAGCATTTCTCCATTTCCCCGGGACCAGTCAACCTAAAAAAGGTTAGTATGGGCTCCCACCGGAGGACTTCCAGCGGCTCGGCCTGGAGGGCTGATCGAGCTCCGCGACGAGAGAAAAAAACAGAAACTGCCCGTCTTTAAATGATTCGAACGTTCTTGTTCGCTATAAGCCGCTGGCCAAGGGGAAGTAATTGCGCAACGGAGGAAAGCTGGTGGTGAGGGAAGTGAACTCAGTCGCATCGCTGATGAAGCGCACGATTGTCCCCGGCAAAGGAAGGGGGCTAATCTTCAAGAAATGCGGACAACTCTGTGGCGTGATGCGACGAAACCAAGGCACCCCGCAAAAACAAGTCGCCGAGACCCAAACGGCCCACCGTGGAAAGGAATTATCCTGAGGAAGGAAGAAGTCAAGGGAGCGACGATATGCCGCTGGTGGGGGGGAATCTCAGCAAGCATCATACCCATTGAAGCAGGAGGGACCGAGTTGCGGCTCTCGACAGAGACACCATAATTAAGAGTAGTAGGCGTCAGGAGGACAATAAAAGGCCAATCACTAACCAGGCGCTGTTCCTACCGAGGCGCCTAGACGGAAAGGGAAATGCCGAAATCATCGTCCGTAAAAAAAGCGGCGTTCCGGGGGGGAACCGAAGACCTTTAAGGGAGGAAAAGCTGACTCCCTAAACGAGCAGAATGGTAGTCGCCGGCAGCCGCCTGACGACTCCCGAATCTTGGCACAGAAGGAGAAAGAGGCCTGATTTGAATCCGCAACGGCCAGGGAGAAGAAAAAGGAGAGAATTGAGCTGGGGTTCACCACAGATAACCCGAGCATAACAAGAGCAGATTTCGAAGTAATCATAAAAGATCTGGAAAAACATACGGTTGGCCCGCCGGTAGGTTGGACAGCTCCGCGAGAGAGTTCGTAAAAACCAAAGATCGTGGGAGCCGCAACGCTGGCGTGAGAACTTCTGAGGGAGGGTAATGGGGGGAAAAAACGGTAAATTTGAACTTTCGGGTAAGAACGCATCAAGATGCCGTGTAATATTTTTGTTGAAACCGCGGGGGAAAGATGTCAGGAATCACGAGGCTAGCTAAACAAAAGGGGGAAGACAAAAACCGATGCGGGGGGCAGAAGGGGCCGGGAGGGAATCTTATTTAGGGGGACATGGGGGAGGGAAAGCGCCTTTCAGTCGGGAATCAAAACGCTAGCAAGTCATTTCGCAGGCATGCGATTCCTGTTGCAGGGTCGTAGGATGGAACATTTTAGGAGCACAGCATTCTGACGAAAGGTTCGCGAAAAAAGGGGTCCGTGCCGACGACGATCTCATGGGAAAGAGTGGAGTTTGGGTTCAAAATCTTCAGCGAAAGTAGGAGCAACTCCTGGAATGCGGCCGGCAAAGTCGGATGTGCAGTACATAATACGGTGGCGTTCCACCTAAAGTAGGGACACAGGGAAGCCGTGCATTGGAAAAGTTACCGTCATTTGACAGGAGGTTATAGGTACGTGGGGGTAATGAAGGAGTCAGCATTAGAATGAGCTCTACACGCTCGGGCGGAGGGCAAGAAGGGGGTCTAACGGAAACCTCGATAAAGGCTACGAAGGAAGTGAGGTTGCCGCTTAGATAACGGTGGATCTGGGAGGGTTTCACTCGAGAAAAATAGTGCCGTCAAAAGGAGAAGCTCCCATCGACGCTAAATTCTCGATCGTGTAAGGGGCGGGAACAAGAAGAAGCATGATGAAGAGGAAAGATTTTCAAAAAGGGCAGACGTCTAAAGGAAAATTCTAACGTCACGGTGATTCTTTCAGAAGAGGCCTCAGCCTCTCCGTGTAAGAGAAAAAAAAGGCGGGGTGTAGAAGGATTCGTGGGAGGGGAAGTGTCCAAAAGTCCTACGAGACAAGGGGAAGAGGGGAAGACGGAGTATCGAGGCGCCGGGGGAAGGACTGAGGAATCTCAAACAAAACGTGGATGAAGGAACGAGAAAATCGTTTAAAACTCTACTCGGCGCGCAAATGAGGGCGTAAAAACGTAGAAAACGCTGAGAGCGGAAAAAACGGCCTAAAGGCGATCAGGATCTTGATGACGTCAAGAGCTTCTTTGCCAAGCAAGAAGAAGGATCGTTCGACCGGAGAGGGGAGCTGGGGGTCCGAAGGCTCAACTTGCGACTTAAGGGAAGTTGCCCGAGGGAAAAGCCATCTGAGACGTCAGGCATGAAAGAAGGGACGGCTGGCTGGTCTGTTCAGGAAATGGCAAAAGAAAAAACGTTCTCCGAACCCAGCACCAGCAGGTTGGGGTCGGTAGATATACGTAAAAGATCCGAGCGGACACTAATACGGGGGGTCAGACCGAGAATAGAAAGAACCCCAACGTCACGGCATGCACCGTGCTGTGACACCTGAGTCCAATACTCCCGGGGCAAAGTTAAGCACCCGTCCGACCGTATATTACGACGAAAATTGCCTGCCGGAGGAAAGGGGCGGAGATTGCAGGGGCGGAAAGGGGCCACCAATCCCTCAGGAGACTGCCGGCGCATCGTGGAATACGACAGCGGGGAAAAACCGTCTGTTTACGAAGGCGCTGCAGGCAAAAAGTCCGGGGGACTAATCGGGAAAAGATATCAGTAAGGATAAAGTTAGAGGGCGGGGGAACCCGAGACCACCTGCAAAGAGAAGCTGACTAGATGCATTCGCTGAGAGGGTCTGCCAGGCAACACCGAACTTCTCATCGCAGAAGATTCCCGTATTCATCGCGGTGGGGAAACAGAAAGTAAAGTGAGAGACCTTGAAAAGGCAAATAGGAAGGTCAAAGCTCTAACAGTTCAGACAGCGGTAAGTCGGAAGAGGAAAACAGCGTCCCGAACCATGGGGGGGGCTCGACGAACAGTCATAAGGAAACTCACGAAGGTTCAAGTGCCGCGATCATCTAGGGGGGAAAGAAAGGAAGACACTAGGCAGGAAAAAAGGGAGAGACCTCAATGAAAGGGGGGTTCGTCAGATCCAATCAATTTCAAGACTCTCTTCGATTATTGTTCGTGAGGTGGCATTCTTCGAAAGTGTTCATAGTTGGGGACGGCTGTAAGGGAAAGAATGGCTCTTCCTGCGACGGGTGAATGAGCTAAAAGGTCACACGGGGCTTGAGCGTTAAAAGAACGGGGGCTCATGGAGCCAGGATAACAGTCTAGAAAGCAGAAAAAAAAGTGGGAGGCTGCACAACTCGAGTGTCGACCGATTGAGGAAACATACCCGACCCTTATGAGGGAAATTGTAGGATTAAGGACATGGCGATCGCACCAGCGGGAGGAAAGAAATGTACTTCGCCGGGATTTGGCCGAGAACACCCTGGGAGTGACTAATCTGTTTAAGGCTCAAACCGGCAAAGAAAGGGCGTTTCGAGGCTTAAAAAGGTATGAGAACTATGAACGCGCGTCTTCGTTGCAAAGGACGGAGGACGCGGGAGCTTTCGGAGAAGACGTGGAGGACTGTATTTCAACTGCGCACCGAATATTCAAAGGAGGCGACCGCTTAGCGAGAGCAATTAGGTCTATCTGGCTGGGCGATCGGGCGAGGATAGGTTCACCGCGTCAACTTTGAAAAAACATCAGCGGGTTCGGTGGGCATGATAATCACGCAACTATAAATAGAAACCATGTCTACCTCTGAAGAGTGAGGCTGCTTTATCGAAGAACGCTGAGATAGGTCAAAAAACCAAAGAAGGTAAAAGATAAAAGGGGATTACAGCTCATGTCGTCTTTTAGAAAAAAAAAACCTGGACGATAGAGCGGGGGGGAAAGGCCATTTGGACTGGGTAACTACTCAAGCCGGCAGCATATATAAGGTACGAAACTCGGGAGGCTCAACGGCCCAAAGTACCAGTGGCTTCAGCTCACCTTGAACGTGCTTTCAAAAAGTCAATCGAGTCGGAAAAGTCGTAAAAGCGAAATTTCGACGGGGAAAAGGGGGGCACAGATACGACAACGAGGGGAAGGATGTCATCATGAGGGTCAAACGACCATGGGTCCCGCAGTACTACGC
>Ga0179593_1552554_pt1 | contig 11468 bp, 9 predicted proteins | sample CZODoug2_1_08_16_FD_185931 | JGI IMG/M metagenome (GOLD analysis project Ga0179593, IMG submission 185931) | Vadose zone soil fungal communities from Angelo Coast Range Reserve, California, USA - CZODoug2_1_08_16fungal (PacBio error correction) | ecosystem: Environmental > Terrestrial > Soil >...
GGGGGCTTCAAAACTGCTCTACAGTGCCGAAAGGAACGGAATCAACGGAGATGACCTGCGGAGAAGTGCAAAAACGAAGTACACGAGCGGTTGACGGCGACCTGGATTCTTGTTTGACGGCGTGAAGGAAAAACTGAAAAAAACAGAAAAACAAATCTAAGAATTAAGGTAAGGGCACATGGGGGGTGCATCAGACAACGGAAGGCTCATCCATAGGGAGTGAAAGAAAAAAAAAAAAGGGAACGATCAAGACCACGGACCCGGTCGAGCCTGCAGCTGGCCGGAGCTACTCTCTTAGGCCGAAAAGAAGAAATAGGAGGTGACGGAACAAAGTTGGAAAAAACAACTTGATGTCTCAAATGGATAATAAGACGGCGCCAGCGGCCTTTCGGGCTAAGAGAAACACTTTATGGGACGCAAAAAAAAAAGGTAAGGGGGAAGCACTGAATCAGTCAGGGACGGGCATGAAAGACATAGACTAAGACTGTGAATTTTTGGTGGGTCGCGATCCCGAGGACGAATAAAGTTAAGGTGGTTAAGTCGTGAAACTGGAAAGTGAAGACGGGATCCTCAGGCTCGTGGATTCGCTGGTGCGGGAGAAAAGTTTCTTAGAAAGTCAAGAATTGAAAAAACACGAAAGCGAACATGAAGCGCGCTGGAACTGCAGCCACTCGGACTGACTCTCCTATCCGACATGGGGGGGCATGGGATCGGACGGAAAAGTACCTGAAGGATTTGCAGACAGATTTGGCAATGCAAGCGGTGGTTCGAGAGCGGTTGCACGCTCAGCAACTGGAGAAGGGAGAAAACCACCAACGGAGACGGACGCAGGGGGAGAGCGAAAATTGTCGGCAATGCGAGTAAAGCCAAAAGTTGGGTGGAAGAGGATTTTTCGATAGCTGCAAAAGGTCTGGAGAAGAGTGCTTATTCGATGTCCGAAAAAATGGACATGTTTCGCACAGCCTGACGAAAACCCAGTCGAGGCGATGGAAAGGAGCCTACTGCATTTTTCACTCCTCCGACTTCAATGGGGGGTTCCAGTGAGGCCTGAGGGGGAGAGAGGCTAAAAAAAATATTTGGGAGTCTGCAGTACGCGATTTAAAAGATTAACCTATCTCGTTGTCCCGTCCTCTCCGAGAGAAAGAGGGGAAAAAGTGAGCAACTGGAGAAGACTGAGTTCCCACAGAGGGCTAAGGAGGCTGAAAATAAGGATGTCAACAACGTATATGATTAAAATAAGAAAAACTGGTCTTTGGGAAAGATAGGTGAGGGCAGTCCGCAGGTGAGAATAGAGGGTAACCAACGTAATTAAAAGTCTATTCATCCATATCGGGGCATTTTCTCAGCTTCTAAGATAGTGCCGACTAGTACGGACGTGCAGGGGGTTGCGCCGCCGGGGAGGAAAACTTCAGTAAGCAACTTCCCCCATTGCATGGGGGCCCGAATTAACCGGACCTTGCTTCGAATCGAAAAGAAAGGCCTTAATAATGGAGTGGTGGTGCCTGATTGGGGGGGTTTTGGAGGACTTTGGGGGGCCGGAGGCGCGAAAACTTCCACACGAAGAAAAAATATGCTTTTATCGAATAAGAGGTCCACCCCTTTTGTTTTGGATCGAGAAGGGGCCCAAAAAGTGCGATCAGGGCTGAAATGACATCGTCGAAAAAAGGAGAGTGTAGGCCCCTGGGAGCACTTCCCAAACAGGTTCAGATAGAGCAAACCAGAGAGGCCCCGTCTCTAAAAAAAAAAAATGCCAGAATCTCTAATGCTTCATCCATCGTAGGTGGAACACTTCGAAGCAGGCAAAAGGGAAGCAAGACACTAGGGTCAGAAAAACGGAGGACCTTGCCGTGCCATCTACCAGCGCGAGCGAAGGAAGGCCGGTATCGGGGACTCTAGAGGTTGAAACGAAGTCGGGTAGGTAAGAACATCTGCGTAAAATCTAACCACGAATGCCTGGATCAGGGAAAGGGGTCAATTTTCAACCGCCAGGGCACCGCAAAAAACAACAATGCCGCGCGGCTCGATCTCGAAAAAAAAAAACCGACGAGGTTTTGTATACAGAAAAAAAAGGCCCGAGAAAAAAAAGGACCCCCGACTAACGCCCGCGAAAGCTGTCAAACCGTGAGAGACAGGGGGAGGGGGGAGAAAAAAGTGTTTTGAGGGAAAGCGGCACCAGCGACAGGGGGGAGGTTCTCCGAATCGGACAAAAGTTGGTCAATGGGAAAGGCAAGGGGCAGCGAGAGTGACTCTTTGTGGTGGTCTAAAAAATCGCTTCTATAAGGCTGCCTGGATAGAAGGAACTGCTTGTCTTGGGGGAAGGTCGAGGGAAAGATCGGGCGGGTCTAGTTGGAGAAGGTGTCCTTAAAAAAAAAAAAAGACCGCCTTATAGGATACCAGTCATTCGGTTGGGCAAGGGAGTTTTCAACGAAACAACGACACCAATCACTTCCGTAACCTGAAAACGTTTAAAGGAGGTTGGGGGCATATCGGGAATCATCTGGCCGTCAGAAGACTTGTTAAAAAAGAAACATCGGCTGATAAAGGCCTATCGTCGGTCGCGGCAGTTTCTGGCAAAAGCTCAACAAAGGGGGGAAGATAATGTGTAACGGGACAGCTAGCCGATCGAAGCATGAAGCTATGTGGCTGAGATCACTCTTAGGATCGGCGGAGGCAAAAGCGGACAGCGTGGAGGGCTGAAAAAGTAATTGGGCGGAGGCGGCACCATGAAAAACAAAGCATCGTCCAGCTCCAAAAAAAACGGGAAAGAATGGAGTGGGTGAGGTATTTACAGGTAACGCCATCAAGGAAGAGGTGTGGGGACTCACTAAAGCTAAAAGGAAAATACCAGCCGGGACGATCCTTCAGACGGGAGTATAAAAACCACTGAAGAAAAAAGAAGAGGGAGCGTGGGGGCAGGACTGTTGAACCCCAAACAACTGGTAGGTAAAGATGTATAGATTACCCAAAAAAAAAAAAACTTCGAGCTACCTTGGGGGGGAACGGGATAAAAAAATTTAGTCCTAAGCAAAAAAGGTGATAAAGGTTTGCAGCATGAAGCGGGCATTAAAATCAGTAAGAAGAGTGACCAACAGTTTCACCGAAGGGAGTCGGTGAGGCGCGCGCGGGACTGCCGGTGCTGAGGGGGGATTAGGTGAAAAAGCCTTAAAAAGGCGATGGAAGGAATTTGATGTTAGAGAAGAAAAAGCTGACACCTATCTCTTGACGCGTCCAACAAAAAGCGAAGGCGAAAACAATCAGCTTTCTCTCCGCATGGGGAAAGATGAGGGTACAGGTGGCCTGGCGCATTTTTGCACACTACGGGGGGTGAAGCATGAAGGGCTAATGGACAAGTCTGGCGGTAGGAGGTGGTCACGCTATCTGAACCTGGACGTTCTCCCAAAGGGGCGCAACCGATACCAAAAGCCGGAGGGAAAAGGGCAAGATGTGGAAAACAATCAGACCCCAGTGGTGGGAAGAAAATAAAAAAAAAAATAAGGCAAGCCGCTTTAAAACGACTTGGATTGAAGGGGCTTCGGAAGCAAAGAATGTGGCAATCTGCCGAAAACGAGGAAAATGAGGAGGACGCTCGATGGAAAGAAAACCGCCTGCCCAGTTTAGCGGGAAAGACTGCGGGTTGGGACGGAGGCCGGGGCAAAAAAAGGAAGAGCGGTCACACAGCAAACCACGCGGCATAAGGGTCAATCAAATGGGAGTCTTCACTAGAGGGCCGATGCTCCCCTTGTTACCAGCTCTGAGGCAAAGGTTCGGGGAGGTGTCCTCGTCTCACGGCGACTGGCAGTATAAATCGCGCGTCGTCGCCAAAGCCGCATAACGACTTATAAAAGTCCTACTAAACAAAAAAAAGGGGGATGAGAACGGAGCGCGGGGAAAGTCGACTTTCGAATCATGAGAAAAAAACCTCAGCATCGGCGAGCAGAAGATCTATCGGTAACTGGGGGAGCAAGAGCGAAGATGGGAAAAAAAGAGGGGGGGGGGGGGGGTTGGGTTAGGAAAAGTGGAAAACGAAGGAAGACTCGGGGGCCCGCGCCTCTGCTTTTGATCCAGCCATTCCGTCGCATCGGACAAGGAAGTCACAAGTGGGACCGGGAGGGGCCTCTCCATGCGAAAAAAAATGCCCTGCTAAAGGTCACGAATTGTAGTTTTCTGGCCGCATTTAGGGGGGAGACAGGAGGAGGGTACGCCGGCAGGAAGCAGCTTTCCAACACGTAAAAATCGGTCTGCAGCTTATCCGGTCCCTTCCACCCACGTTGGAGGCTCAGGGGGGGAACAGGGGAAGCGGGCAGGAAAGAGGGCGGGGCACAAAAGGGGTGCGCCCCTGGGAGCACGGCTATGGGGTTCAGGAGCCCCACCGGGCTAGCTAGGCAACGATGGCGCAAAACCAGAATCTCTCCGTCAATCCATCGTATGTGGAAAAAGGAAAGGCCACTACGAAAGTCCCAGAAAAGAAGGATGCCGGGAAGGGAATGCCCATCCACGGCGCGGGAGGAGCTGAAAAGGGGGGGAAGACGGTACAACAGAGGGTTCCAAGTAAAAGTACGAAACAGAATAGAATGCCTGCGGTCGTAACTTAATCAGTTAGCAGCCTTTTCAAAATACAGGACAGAAAAACACCAATACCGCGACCTAAAACCAAATTCCGGCGGGACTTCTAGCTTGAAAGTCCTCCCTTCAATCCGCCGAAGGGGGAGTGAAAAAAGGACTAAAAAAAAAAGGAAGGACTGACTTTTGGTGTCATACGGTGAAAGAAGGGCGGAGCGCCCTCACCAGCCGCTGAGACAGGAGGGGAGAGGAAAGCTGAAAGAGGTGAAAAAGTCCTTACCGTGGCGAAGAGCAGATTTAGGATGTCGGCCGACACCACTCGGATAATACCTCTGGAACGGAGCGGAGGGATAGGCTGGGCTGGGGTCGACCCATATTTCAAGTCGCTATGTCAGGCCCTAAATGTTTCTGGTCAACGGATCAAAGAGACGATCGTGAGAATTTGGAAGCGAAAGGGTTGACTTTCCTAATAACAACCGAGACACCCAGACCCACTTCCGGTGCCGCCTGTCCAAAAGAAGGGCGTGTGAAAAGCTGTCAGGAAAAAGAAAGAGGCCGGGGAGACGTAAATCCTCGCCACATCGAGGAAAGCTGCTTCCGAGAGTAACTTTCGAGAATTAAAGAGAGAAACCAAAAACAGAAGGTATGGGGTAAGGAAAAGGGGGAAAGAATTGAAAAGAAGAGGACTACCGATCTGAAGCAGAACTATTTTTCTGATCGCAAACGGAGAGGAGGCATAGCTAGGGCAAAAACGGAAAAACCGAAGTCGCGAAGGTGATTCTGAAGGTGACGTCACAGGAAACCACCCACCAGGCAATCTCGTAAACTCTTAGAAGAATACGGTAGGCGGGGCTGGTGGAAAAGTTCGGGCCGATCAGAAAGGATGGGGCACCACTCTTGAAGACCCAAGCCAAATAAAAAAAAGTCGGGGCGACGGCTCTGGAAAACGTCCACAAAGCACGAAGATGTCTACGTGATCTTGGACCGGAAACAGACGGGGGGGACCAATTAAGGAGGAGAAAAGAGGACCCGCACGGAGCTCACTTTGCCTGCGATCAAAAGAATTGGAAGAAACCACAGAGAAGGGTTAGACGCGGCAGTTTTAGAAAAAAAAGCAGTCGGGACGGGCATCTCATCCAATTCTCCGGCAAGGGAAGGCGTGGGGCGCGCGCGAAGTGAAGGAACGGGGGTGGTAATGTGGGCGTCGGAAAGTTGGCGACCTTATTCGTCGAGAAAGAAGGCAAGGGTTCGGGCGGAAGAGAGGGTTCGGAGAACAAGGCTCGAAAGAGTCTAGAAAAGCAAGCTACATGCAGCGCGCTGGCTGGCACGTCCAATTCATGGCCGAGGATCCGAAGCAGTGGGGAGGGACAGAAAACGAAGGGACCAAAACTACGAGGGATATCGAGAGATTCTGGTCAGAAAAAAGAAAGGAGGGAGGCGAGCTCGCGTTGCACGCTCTATAAACCTGGTATCAAAGGGCCTCACACAGGGGAAAAAAAAGGCAAAAAAAGGTCTGGAGGGGGAAAGTTGCGGCAATTCTGAAAGAACAAGAGGGAAAGAGGATTCGTATGCTTCAAGCGCAGAATCGATTGATTGAAGGGAGGATAACGAAAATTGAAAGACATGGGAGAAAAACAAACAAAAAAATCACACACCAGAGGGTGACACTGAATGCATGGGACGCTCGATGAAGATTGCGCCCTGGACCAGGGGCCAAAATGAATTGGGAGAAAGCTTGAAACCATCGAATGAAAAAGAAAAGAAACGGGATGCCCATGACGTCAGACATTTTTGAGTCTTCAAATCGTCGCGATGACCCAGAACCAGGGAGTGTGTCTGAAAAAGAGAGAAGCCGGAGGCGGGGGAGCCTTCGACAAAAAGGGAGGGAAGAAAATAAGAAAAAAACTGAGAACCAGCGAGAAAAGTGTATCACTCTCACCCAACAACTTAGGAAAGAAGGAGATAAACTGGTTTTCTTCGCGAGCTGACCAGCGATGAGCGTCAGTACGCGTTAATAATCGAAGGCTTCAAAAGAAAAATCGAGGGGGAAAGAGATCGGTAGCATTCTCGGCTACTCAAACGTACCTGATGTCATTTGTCATAGCATGTGCGGAGCGGGGGGCAACCTCAGGAGGGCTGGGCACTAGGGAGAGAGAAGGGACCTTCTTCGAAAATGGGCACGGGTCATTCCATCGTACGTCCGGCCCTTCAGTGTACAATGGAGTTTAAGGAGGGAGGGATTTAAGTGGTGGCTTTTGAGCTTCTGATCGGAAAAAATGAAAACGATCCTTGGCATCTTATCGAATCCAATCCACCACTTTGGGGTTTGATATCGCAGGGGGAGACAAAGTAAAACCAAGTGACAGCGTCACCAGTCTAGGAGAAACACATGGAAGGACAGGTTCAAATGCGTAGGCCAAATCAAATCTCTACAGGGAAGGGCTAAAAAAAGGGAAAAAGAGCGGCGAACTAGTAGTTTGTAAACTTCGCCGGCAAGGTCGAATGTCCTGTCCAGCACAAACCCACATGCTTAGGAAGAAGTCAGAAACAGAGTAAAAACGCGAGTGCTTCCGTGGAAGCGGCATATGGAGACAAAATCGACTAAGGAACTCTACTCGCAATAAAAGGCCTGCGGATCCGATAGGGAAAAGGTGACAAGCACAGGCCAACAGTCCAAATTAAAAGCAGCGATCGCGACACCACAAGAAAATACTGCGTTGAGGAAAAAGGCCCTCACACACACGGCCTACGAAGACACAGACTCAAGTCAACTCGGAAACCGGTGGTTTCAGGAAAGTAAAAGTGTTTAGTGAACGCGGCCAGCCTAAGTCAGAAAGCCGGACAAGAAAGGTTTGGGTATGGTGGTGCAGAGGAGGTTCCAAGAGTAGCGCTCTGGTCGTGCTTTGGGAGTCCAAACCGTCGTACGCTGGCAGAAAAGATCAGGTCCGAGTGCAGGTCCTTCGAAGGTAAACATCTGCAGAGGGGGCACGAGGTACAAAGAACGCCGGAAATCTTGCGAGCAAAAAAGGTGGTTTTGGAACGTGCCTAAAAAAACTAATACCCAACCAGAGAAAAGACCGCACACAAGGCAAAGTTTGAAAAGCTGTCCGAAAGCAAGCTAGAAGACGTTTGCTGCAGGCCACAGGCTGATCTGCGTTAAGCGGAAGGGGGACGGGGAGTGCAGAAATGACAAAGGAGGATGAGGTGCTGAAAAAACTGCGCGACAAGGACGTAGTAAGCAGATGTGGGGTCTGAGTGCAGATCCGTACAGCTCCCCAAAAGAAAGAAAAAGAAAGCGACCGGACCTTGATTCTTTTGTGTCGCCTTGAACTCAAGAAAGAGGCCCAAAGATGAAACAAGAATTACGGTAGGAGGAGTTTGCAGCATAAACTTTCGTCACCGCCAGAGGACATGAAAAGAAAGGGGGGGAGAAAAGACCCAAAAAAAGTCACCAAGCGCAGAAGTAAAAGTTCTATACGACCTGGAGCCGCCAAAAACGAAAGAAGAGAAGTGAGAAAAAGGAGGCACCAGCAACGTTTCCTAGAGGAAAAGAAAAGCGGCTGTGAGGGCGCTACTCACTAAACACTTTTAGTCCAAACCAAATCAAGAACGGGTGAGGATCGGCCAAACTCATCGCATGAAGGGGGGGGAATCGCTACCAAGCTCAGGTCACGAGAGTCGGCTGTGTTGAGGGCGATGGAATTTGGACAAATATTGGTTTCTTCTTTGAAAAGGCTGTAGACCGGTGCCGGGAGGAGAAAAAAAAGCGGGAGGTTGTGGGGAGTTATGTGAGTAGACTCCAAAAGTAGCACTCGCTGAACCGTGCTTCCAAAAGCTACATGCGCGCGCGTGTAGCTGGCACGGCGGACAGAGTGCAAAAAAGGGGGGGGGGCGATGGAGACAGACATCGCCGGTGACGTCAAGGGAAAAACCTAGGTTGAAATCATCCTAGGCTGTCAATTTATCAACGGGTCGAGCCTCTCGGGGAAGAACTATAGGAAATGCAAAGCGACGCTGAAGGAGGATAGGAAAAAATGTGGTCTCTCCGAAAGGACACACCAAAGTGGAGGGCGAAGCTGCAAGCTGTAATCGACGTGATGAAGCTTTGATGAATATCCGGAAAGGGAATTGAAAAGGAAAAAGCGGAAAGAACGCATTCGACCTGAAGGCAAAAAAGTGAAGATTGCTGCCTCCGAAAAGGGGTCACATGGGCGATGCAATGGGGGCCGATGGGAGATACCAAAGGGGGGAAAACGCAAAAAACAACCAAATGGTCGAAGTAAAAATAATAAAAAAAGGCTAATGCTTACCGACGAAGGGTCTGGCCATCGCGCAAGCGCCGCTGTCGGGTGATCCGCGAGGACGAAGAACTGCCAGGAAAAGGAAAAGCGCGCAGCCGTACTCAAAAAACCGGATGGGAAGAAAAAATAAAAAAAGGCGTTCTGCGCCTTTCTCCTAAAAGAGATTTCAGCGGAAAGAGCAGTTTCGAATCATTATCACACACGTGCAATCGGGAGAAAGGGGAGGAAGGGGGGGAGAACCGATACCCGCATGATTTCATTGTCATGAAACGCAGGTTCTTAGGTGGGGGAAAACCGCGGACTTAGTCAAACAAAAAAACAGCGGCCCCATTGAGAAAAGCCACCCTGGCCTTCTTCGCAAATATTTCCAGACGAGCGTCAGCAATGCTGGCAGGGGTAAAGGGTTAGGGGCGGAGATTTGGCGAAGCTTCGGATCGAGCAGAAAATCGACAATCACGGTCGATGAAAAAGCTTAAAAACTTTTGGGGGAGGGACTCGCCAGTAAAAAGGAAAAAAAAGGAATGATGACAGCGTCGTAGAGCGGTGCGCCACTGGGAGCCGGGGCGCCAATTTTCGATAGAGACAACGTCCGGCCGAAAGGTGACAATCTCAAAGGCCTGCATAAACAAGGAGGGGGGGGGGAACCCTTACGGCAACTAAACTTTCTGTCCAGAAGAACATCGCAAAAACATAGTCGAAGGAAGATCAAAGCTCTGGCAAAGGTTTGGAGGGGTCAAGATAGCAACCTCCGAATAGGAGTGAAAGGAACATCGAAGCGAAAGCAAGAAAAATGAAGAAAAAATAATTAAAAGGTGAAATACCCCACAGAAGGAAAAGGCCAATTTCGAGCGCGATCGGACAAACCCAAAAATTTGACCCGGGGGTCTCAAAAACATCGCCGGGCACTGAGAAAAAAGACCTCGAAGGAAAAAAAAAAGGGTTGGAGGGGGGGGAGGCCTGAAGAGTTTGTTAAAAGCCCGACCACCGCTGCGAGTGCGGGGTCAGAGTAGCCAATCGAAAAAAAGAAAAGGGGGGGGGGAGGGCCGAAGGGAAAAAATAGGCGAGAGGGGTTTAGTTGGCGGCCAGAAAAGGTTGGAGGAGACCGCTGGCCCCCGGAAGACCGCCTGACTTGGTCTTGAGAACGGAGGTGGGGAGGTCGTTCGGGGACCATCTAAAAAAAGGTGGTCGGAACAAAGAAGAAAATACGGAAATTAGAAGGTAGGCGGAAAGGGGTGGTTTTTCCGGGACCCCGTTCACGCCGACAGACCAGAAGAAACTGAAATCAAAAGCGAGAGATCAAATAGAAAAAAAAAATGGCCGGGAAGGGAAAGAAAAACATCGCTTCCGATCGGCCGCGCGCAGGGGAGTTACCTCTCGAGAGGGGAGGATGGGACGGCGCGCAATGATCAAGAGGGGGGGAGGAGCTAAAAAGGAGAAATTGGATGACAGCGCAAACCTCGCGTCAAAACCGGTGGACTGCGGACGAGTGATTCTGGTTGTCCGCGTGAGGCACAGGAAAAAAAGAACGCTCAAAAAATAATTAAGGGGGGAGGAGTACCTCCAACTTGCAGAAGCGACAGCTTGAAGGGGCGAAACGCATGCAGCGAGAATTGATCAAGACCAATCCGTGGCGTTAGAGCCGCAGAGATTATAAAGGCCAAACAGGGCGGAGAAAAGTTGACAAGAGGACGGTTTCACACAAAAATGGAAAAGGGTCCTGGAGAAGACCCGCACGCCCAGCATCGTGCTGGTGCCTGGGGCGCTCCCAGGTAGTAAAAACCACTTGACCAGGAGCGGCATTTCAAAAGAATGGAAATTGAAGGGATCTGTGCTAAAAAGGCTCGACGGAAAAGCGAGGGCGGCGGTGGGAAAAGGAGAATGGTCGGGAGGTGTTGAAACGTAAAAGGAATAAAAAATTTCTCCGCATTCATGGTGGAGTTCGGGGTAAGAGGAAAGGGAGGGATGAGGCCAGCCTATCAAACATCCTAACACTAACTCTTCCGGAAAAAAAAATGCATGCCCAATCGTCCGCAACTTCTCCTAATCCTCAAGTTTGGGGCGGGGAGGGACAAAAAAAAATTGCAAGGAGGAGTAACTAACTTAGCCAATGCAGATGGGAAAAGGTACAAGGGCGGTCGATCGAATGCAACGCTCTAGCGACCTTGTAAGAAGGGGGGAAAATCACACCAGAGAAAAGCAAAGAACAAGGGAAAGGAAGAGGAACGGGGGGGGGGGTAATGCGTCGAATCCAAAGGGGGAAAGGAAAGAAAGCAAGCCGCTGGAATCGAATTGTAATCTTTGGATCAGCGAAAAAAAGGGAACTTCAAATAACGAGTACACAGGGGGGAAAAGTAAAGGCATGACTATCGGTAAATTTTCGCCTGCCTGGGGCCCAGGTGTATCTTGCAAGGGGGGAAGAAGGGGGATGGGGGCCAAAAAAAGAGGAATTTCAAAGGAAGGGAGAAAATTACGGATGTCGGAGTCGAGTCCGTTCCGCCGATTGATCATGCTTTAACCGATCTCTCTGGAGGAGATACCTTTAGGGGAAAGAGAAGAGCGCATGAGGGAACAGATGGACCACACCGGCACGTGAACAATAAAAAAGAA
>Ga0179593_1674702_pt1 | contig 11468 bp, 13 predicted proteins | sample CZODoug2_1_08_16_FD_185931 | JGI IMG/M metagenome (GOLD analysis project Ga0179593, IMG submission 185931) | Vadose zone soil fungal communities from Angelo Coast Range Reserve, California, USA - CZODoug2_1_08_16fungal (PacBio error correction) | ecosystem: Environmental > Terrestrial > Soil >...
CAGTCTCCACAGACTTCCGATCTTGAAAGGCTTCCAAGTCCAGTTACTAATTTGGGGGGGGAAGTAAAAAAAGAGGTCTCCTAGAGATCCAAATTTGTGGGAATACGGAGAGGATCAAAGACAAGCCCTAAAAAAAGGGAAAGGCCTGAGGGACCGTAGAAAAAAGGAGAGGGGAGGGGGGAATAAAATGTCCGGTATGATTCTACCTTTTGTTGTGTTCTTGGTAAGAGAAAGGTGGTCAAAAAGCCAGGCCGAACTTACGGAAGGACTGCAAGGAGGCAGGGGAGGAAAATCATCATGTCCACACCCTTGAATCTCTGCCTCGCCTGGCTTAAGCAGAAGCAGGGAAGCGTGAAAAAAAGGTGGATTTGGCTTAGAGGAAGGAAGGGAGGACTAACACCCAAAGAACTAAGGGACGAGAACGATTGTAGAAAAAGAAATGGTCCGGCTCATCGTCACCTCAGGGAGGGGACAGACGGAGGAAGAGATTTAGCCCTCGTTTTGGGATTGAGTACTATTTTCAGGGCGACCGCCGATGGTTGCCAGAATCGCGCGGCGGAAGGGAAGTTTGGCGAATATGAAGAAAAGAAGGAAAGAAAAAAAGGGGGAGAGGGGGGGGAGTCATCGCGACGTCCACGATGCGTGCCGCCACACTACGCGACGTTCGGGGGACTCACCAGGTAAAGATCTGTCCTGCAGGGTCGTCCAGGATCGTGTAGGGAGAATCAGGAAACCAATAAGAGGGGGGGGAAAAAAAGGAGGACAAACGTTACCTCCGTTACGACCTTCGGGGGCCGGGACCACTAGGTACCTCGTCAAGAAAAGAAGGAGGAGGCGTCCATCAGACCTCGATGACCTAGAGCGGGCCTGACAGGGGTGAAAGAATCGTAAAAAATGGAGGAGAGCAATTCTCCACTCCATTCGGCACGGGACGAACCAAGGACTTGACAGATCACGAAGTAACTAGAAGAAATGCAATGGTTGTTCTATAAAAGGATGCCTGCACAGAATCAGATCGGGTTTGGATGAAAAGTCACTCTCTCCAACGCGCGGGTATTGGTCCTTCTCCGCTGCGCTGAAACCGGGTCCATCTCAATAGGGGGTCGGGTCGGAGGCCGGAGAAATAATAGAGAAGAAAGCGGGAATTCCTCTTTACCATAGGCAGGGAAACAAATAAGTGAGAAGGGAGGGGGGGTAATCAATCACCTCCTTCCTTTGCAAAACTCTTATTCAGGAACGAGACCCGCCATCCGACACCTAGGGACCAGTAGAGGCTTGCCGTTTCAAGAAGCTTAAGGGTCAGAAAAAGAAACCACGAAGAAAAAAAGACCTTTCAGTCCCGGCCTTCCTCCACCGTAGATTTCCACCAGCTAGAAGGTGATCTACAGAAGGGAGGGGTCTAAACAGGGGGAGTAAGCACCGCCGAACCTTAGAAGATCGACCATGTCCGTGGCTAAACCTAAGGCGCCATTCAGAAGGGCTGAAAACCGGAGGGCCAGCGCTCGGCGAAAAAAAGGAGGGGGGAAAGAGAACCGACCTCTAAAAAACGACGGGCGGCCTCCTCACAGACTCGAAAGGGTGTGTGTGGCGGTGACGCCTCGAATACGGGACAGAAAAAAAAGCGGTCATAAAGGGAGAAAACAAGGGGGAGAGAGGGCTTTCCCAGTCTCCACAATGGAAAAAAGGTGCTAATACCCATGGCACCCCTCCTTGCTTGAGGTCCACGCAGGGAACGAGGTCTGGAAGCAAAGAAACTGCCAGAATCATGTCAGAACATAAGGGGGAAAGGGAGACTACGGCTTCGCCGGTGACAAAGCTCTTTCGGCGTGGCGTCAGGCTTCCTTCAGAGGAGGGAAAACCGAAAGTTCGCGGCCACCGTGGGGGGGGGTATATCCGGTTCTGCGAAAAGGAAAAATCCAAAGCCGGTACGAGTCGGCAGAGGAAACGTCTGGACGTCCGTATTCATCTGGATTCCCCATGTCTCGTGGGAAGCGGAGCTATTGCTGAAGAACCCGAAAGGGGGGAGAGTAGAGCTGTAAGAAGGGAGGAGGGAAGATCATTGTAAACCATTCCGCACTAGATTTCCCTGAACAAAGGGCGAAAAAAAGAACGAACCTGGCAAGAAGAGAAAGAAGGAGAGGGAATTAGAAGTTTGCCCATTTCTAGTCCGAAAAAAACTCCGGTACCGGAACTCAAAAGAGGAGAAGGGGGACTTCCGACAGAATGGCAGGCTTCGAGGGTTGTCTGAGGAGACTGATTATAGGCTTTACCAGGGCGAAAGCCGGGACTCTGGGAAACCTCCTAGCCTCCCCGAAGAGAGGGGGGGGAGGTCCCCCCCAGAAAACAATTCACTTCCATTATTGGAAAGTCCCACTCATTATCCTCAACCTGAATTGCAGCACGGTGACCAGGCGTGGCTCAGTAAAAGAAGCTGGACACCCTCGGAGACAAACAAGGGAAAGGAGGCTCACTTTACCTTTGTTGCCAGAGTCATTCCTCTATTCCCCTTGCCATTATGAAGGGATGCAAACTCCCAGGTCTGAATGTTTATGAGGGCCTGTCGAAAAAAAAAAGGCGGAGCAAAGGGTCTTAAAGCGGGAGGGGGAGGGAAAGGGAAGTCCCGAAGGCTTTCATGTCCACTCCCCTTGGGCCCGGTCTTCTTCCTTTCGTGACGGGATACCGGGGGCCTGCCCAGGAGAGACAACCCTGTAAAAAAGGATTAAAAAGGGGGGGGGGGGGGCAAAACAAAAAAAAAAAGAGGAGGAGGGGGGAATATAGAGTACCAAAGAACTACCACACGTTCCTGTACCGTACCGTTTTAAGGCGGTTCTGCAATTTTACCGGGTGATGCCTAAGAAACTCCGCGGGCATCAAGCGAAAGAGACCGTCGGGACCAGAAGACAGAAAGGAAGAGAGAAGAGCCTCGATAAACCCCCGGCTCCGCCCCTGTGTTTGGCGCTTTCTTCTGCAAACCCGGCCTGCCCTGGTGCACATCGTCGGACGTGTAAAAGGGTAGGTGAAATAGGGAAGAGGGAAAAGCCACAGTTCACGGGCGTGATCTTAAGCTGTCCCTATTTTGGAGGGGTGCCTACCAGCCAGCTCACCGTGAGGGTCACGGTATCTCCGAGGGGGGATCGTCCATCATGCCGGAACGGGGCGTGCACAGGTCAGAGGGGAAAGGCACTCCGGTTGATAAATATTGAACGGCCCCGCAAAGACTTCACCGAGAAAAAGAAAACTACATCGAAAATGGCAAAAGGCTCGACGCACCGACCCCTGGTTCTTTGGTGGAGGCGACTCGGCGGGCGGGGAATCGCCCTGCCATGGGAAAAGAAAGCCCTGGGAGCGAGAAAGAAGGACGGGTCGGAGTGTTTGGTGGCTCGAGCTGAGCTGGGCCGTTCACCTTGTCTGCCCGTCCTGGTCTAGCGGGAAACCTCGCCCGAAGGGGAGGCGTAGGCCAAGGTAAGCAGAACCAGGAGAGTTGCCGATCCTCAGTCTACCGGGCTTCCGCGTGAGGCCTGCCGACATCAGCCGGACCGAGAAAATGCTAGAAAAGGACTGGGAAAAAAAAAGGAGGGATTAAGGCCAGCCTCGAAGGGGCCGGGACAGCAAAAAAGGTTTACTCTCCATGTGGGCACGGATCCAGAGGAAAAGAAGGGAGATCCCACAAAAAGGGAAGAGAGGGTTCCCAGCGCATGTTGATGCGCACGTTCACCTGCTTATCTGGGGACGGCGGGCTGGCCTCTACAACGAGGGCGGGAAAAAAGGGGGACAGCTCCCACGGTGAGGAGGCCTTTAAAAAGGGGAGGGGGGGGGAGGACCCTTTCTCGAGTCAGCTCGTGAATTAGACTAATCTAGTACTGTCTTTAAGCTGCTATTGAACGTATGGTGATCAAAAAGGAAACAGGTGCTGAGGAGGAAAGAAAGGAGGGGGAGAAGGGAGTTTAAGGGATGCTGGACGCCGTACATCCCGAGAATGGGAAATTCTGCAATCGCTGTAAGGAAAGAACGTTGCCAGGGGGTTCTGGGAGGGGAAACGAGCTTCGCAACGTTCGAAGTCTTTCCTGACCTGTTCGCCAGACCGGACCGTTCGGGGCACCGATTGGTTGCTTGAAACTGGGGTGGGTGGACAAGAAAAGGGGAAGGCGCTAGAATCGTCGAGGCGCCCTTCGCGTAAAGCTTTAAGGACTTGGCCTAAGAACGTGCGCGAGTGGGGGGAGCGCTGACGGATGGAAAGGGAATCATTCGAACCCAGGCCGCGTAGCTTGACCCTTACCTTTAAACGCTCTGGCCCGAGAAAACTGAGGGGAAAGGCAGAGACCAAGGAAAAAAAATAAAGTGCACGCGGTCTGGACTGGGCCCGGCATCCCGCCACCTCATCTACCTGCCGGCGCATTGCGGGCGCCGAATCTCACGGGGGAAGGGAAAGGAAGGGAAGGGGTGGGTTCATAGGTCACCCCTCTGGCACTTCCTTCTACTAATCAAAGACAAAGGGAGGGTCGAGGAGGTTGCTAAGTCCATGGGGGGAAAAAGGTGCAAAGGCGCTATCCCAAGCGCCTTCCTAAACTTGGCACCGCTAATCGAGCTCATAGTGGGTACTAAGCCGTAAGAAAGGGAAGGGACCTAAGTTGTCTCTAACGAGGTGTAAGAGGGGACACGAACAGGGGGACGTCCCAGGAAAAGTCCAAGGCTTTGCCTTCTCCCCACTCGAGCGTAGGACGTCTCCCGACCCCAGGACGACAAAATAAGGAGGGCACAGGCTCGCGGCATTGAGGAGCTGGGTCTGCGAAGGAGACATACTCGCAGGGAGATCCGCGCGAAACCTATCGCTCTCGGGAGGGTAGCAACTTTCCTCCGCGAAAACGCGGGGAAAAAAGAGGGAGGAGTAGAACTCTAACCTCCCTGGGCCAGACTCTCTGATATTGGAACCGGATAGGTGACCAAGAGTTACCAGTCCAAGGGGCTGGGGGAAAAAAAAATCGCTCATCTAAAGCGTGGGGAAAAGGGGAAGGGGGGTGGAATCAGCCCCAACTCAATCACAATCCCCAGAGTCTCGTAAGAGCTTGGTGCTCGGTCAGGACCTCTACGGGGTCCTCAGGGTTCAAGGTTTAGGGGGAAATGCTTAAATTCAACCTTCCCCGACGAAGGAGTAGTCTGTTCTTCGGGGGGGGAGGGATCCAATGACTAGGCAGTTCACGAACTACAACAACCCGCTACGTCACGGATCCATGATCAACGCCGAGCCTAGGGAAAAGAAGGAGACGACCGGAAACGTGGGACGGAGCTGAAAAAGAGGAAGGGGGGAGCGACACAACCTGGGCGAGTCCGAAGAGCTGTTGGCAAATTAAAAAAAAACGGGACCGCCCGTTAGTGGGGGCCGACGCTCTTTCCAAGCCCTGTGGGAGGGAGCGCAGGAAAAAAAAGAGGAAGGGGCACCATGGCGAGGAAATAAGGTGAGCGGGGCACGGCTTGGAAGCGAACTGGACGCTTTCGGGGAAGGCGCACAAAAAAAATGAATCCGGAAGCGAAAAGCGGGGGGGATCGTACCTGGGATCAACCACTCGTGTTCACGGGGAAGAAACACCCGAGAGTGGCTCTCAAAGAAAGGAGCTGAGGGGGGAGGGGAGGCGGGAATAACGGGTCAGCCGTACATCTCTCTAAACAAACAAAGAGAAATAAAACGAGGCTGCGAGAAAAAAAAACCAGCTACCCTCAAAAGGGTCCATGGGCTATCACACATCGGTTATTCACAAAGAACCGCTTGCTGGGACAGCCCAGGTAGACGCCAGCGGAGCTAGACGGAAAGGGGAAAAAACGCGATCCAGTGTCGCACCTGGATTTCCAACGGGGGTGCCAGAGACATGATCTTTGAAAAATGGGTCCGGAGAGAGAGAAGGAAAGGACGGAGGAAAGAGGGGGGAAGGGGGGGGAACGCCGACGGGTCGGCCGGGTTTGGCCAGTTCCAAGGTAGGCTGAAGAAGGGGTCCAGTGGTGTCGACGAGATGAGGCAGCAGAGCACGGGGGGAGCCGAAACGTGGTAGAAGGAAAGGAGGAAGGAGGCTGACGCTTTCTCGAGGGAGGTCGTCACGCGTTGGTTGTGGGCTTGAAGGAGCAGGGGTCGAACAAGCCGGGACGACTTGAATCAGATGCGAGGGAAAAAAAAAGGGGTTAGCATGTTCCTCCACGCCCCGGAAGCGACCCCAGTCGGAAAAGCAAAACAAAGGGTCCAAGACGATGGGGGGAAGTCGAGAGAATCACGCGTCCCCACATCCCCCTAAGGGAGCGAGATGCGGGAGTGCAGTCCAATGTTGGGCCGAAAATGGTTACCACTTTCGGAAAGAGGGGGGGAAAGAAGAGAGGGAGCGCGTAAAGTGGTGGGCGGGTGACAGGGGCGGCGATCCTGTGGAAAAAGGCGGCGGCAAGGAAGTTGCAAAGGATCGAAAACGTAGGTACCGCTCGTTTGACGTAAAACCGAAGGCAGGGGTAGCGCAGTGACACCACCCTCCCCTCAAGCTACGGGTCGAGCGACCGGGCAAGCTGCCTCATACGTCATGAGGGGAAGGGGGGGGAGAAGGACACCAGGAGAAGATTTGGGAATCTTTGGCCCAGTACTTGAACGCCGTTGGAAGGGGGGGACTTCTGGTTGCCTATTACCACTCGAAGAAGTGCTGTCGAAAAAGATTGGGGGGGAAAGGGGCCAGCAGAAAGAAGAGAGGAGCGACGAGTTCTCTTTAGGGGACCTCGTTCTCTCCTGCCTCATCTCCATATCAAAATGCGAGCCCGGAAGGGAACCTCTCTCTCCTAGCCGAAGGCAGGGGCGGGGTTAGCGAAGAAAAACTCTAGGGGGTATCTGCACCTTCACGTGTCTCTCAGAAAGCTCCGGGATTGTATGAGTTACGCAGCAGGTCACAGGCCGTGCCCGGACGAAAGGGGGGAGGGACGGAGCCTCACCCACTCCTGAGGCCAGCGTCAGGTCAGTCTTGACCAGATCGCTGCACAGGACAGTCACAGCAGAGTGGGCTCGCAGGGTCGCAGGAGAAGGGGCAATCTAGCACGAAAGGAGGGGACCAATCTCTACCGTCACATCCCCAGTCCTCAATCGGCCCAGTAAAACAGCCGGGGGGCCAATCGCCAACCGCCGAGTGGAAAAGAAGAGAGGAGGCCGGTCTTCAGGCTTGGTCAAAAAGGAGAGTCCACCAGCAGTCGGGGGGGATCGCTCCAGGGGTAGAAATTAACAGAAGGGGGGACGCAAGGAGGGGAGAAGCGGGGTCGACCACAGGTAAGTTGGGGTCGGCGTACATCGCATATTCAAGCCGGGGGGGGAGGTCGCGGAGTCTGCGACGCGTGAAGAAAAACTGTCGCGAAAAAGTAGGGGAGGAAGAAATAAAGAGTCCAAATCCCTGTTTAGGGGTTTGGTTGACCCCCTTACGGAAAGCGAAGGAACAGTTAAGAGTCGGTCAAAGTGTCTCGGTTGGGACCGTCCGCATGGAAAAAAGGGGGAAAGAAAAAAGGACAAACCGTGACTCCTCCGTTGGTCTGCTTGACCGCCTGCCTTTTCAAGCCTCTGGGTTGGGGGACCGCCGCCCCGGGGGAAGGCCAGACGTGAGGCGCACGAACACGCCTGGGACACCGCATGCGCGGCGGTGGAGAAGAAATAGGGAAGCTGCGAAGCGCAAAAAAATCGCGGGGAAACGGGGGGGAACTGAGACCCGGGCCAGGCGATCCAGGCCAGCAGTCGCGAGAGGAGGGGAGAACCCTGTATCAGCAGCGTCGTAGGCCCTTGAGAATCCAGATTTTAGAGTGATGAAAAAAGAGAAAAAAAAGGGGTTCGAACTCCGGGAGAAAACTTCCTCCCACAAGTTCTAATCTAACTTCTCATAGGAAGGGACTTCACGGAGGCAAAAAAAGCTGAAAAAAAAGACAGACCTTGAAATCTCATGTCTAGTACCATTGCATTTTTGGTAATTCCACCTCCCGCCTATTAAATAATTACACAGGGAGACCTAGGATGGGAGGACAGGCTTAAGGGGAGGAGGGTAGAGACGATTCCTTATATCCTTGCTCCAAGTTGGGTTCACAATCACCCTTCGCCTCGGTCTCTGCTGGACCGAAAAAACAACCGTAGGGAAGAATTAACAGCATTACTGAACAGGTTAAGAGGGAGGAGGTAGGAAAAGGGTGTTTCTCTTCCTAATGCGGTCACACTGTGGCACTATCTAAGCGACGTTCCTGCGTAAGCTAGCCGGGCTTGTAATGCTATCAACTAAAAGGGGGAAGGAAAAGGGGTACAAAGGTTTTCCCCTCTCGAGGCTTATCTGTCTTTTTAGGCATTCTATGACGGCGTTGCCCTTCTGCCTTGAAGGTAACTTTAGTCCTTCAAAGCTGCTGGCGCTTCCGGGGGCGGAGGAAGATTCAACCGTAGGAAAGGGAGAAAGGGGGAAAAGAAACAAACTTTGTCTTGCCATTTATTCTCAAAAAACACACTTATTAATATTAATATACACTTGAAAGAAACGGACTGTGCCGTTACCGTGTTCGGGGGTCCAGGGGGGACCGTACCGGGTGAGAAGAGCCCAAACGCTTAGTCTCCACGGAAAACGGAGAAAGAAAAGGGAAAAAGACGGGTCCGTTCAAGAGCCTCGCCAGCCTTGAGAATCCTCCCCCGCTATCCTCCCGTGTTGGGAGACATCTATCAACGTGCTTCAAAAATGCCAAGGGGGGTAGGGGGGATAGGATCCGAGTTATACCTAGAGGGAGGAAAGAGGAAAAAAGGAGTCCACCTAGTATTCTAACTTTGAACCGGACTAGGTTTTCTCGCAACCGACTATCTCAAAGTGCCTGCAAGGACCCTGATTACGGAGGGGGGAGGAAAATGGGACCGGGAATGGGCGAGACCGGAGGGAAGAAGGGTTTTTACAAAGAAGAAGGCTGGGCCCGGGACGCCTATACGTCAGCTAGGGACGACTCCAGTCACTACATTTCCAAAGCAGACTCACCTGCAGAAAAGGGGGGAAAGGAAAAGAGCGGAGCTGCCCACCTGTCCTCTCAAGCGACTCTGAGAGCTCTTAAGGGGGATTGTTCTTGTGGTTTGGAAGGGGGGCTCGGATGGGCAGAGGTCCAACGAAAACTGGGGGGAAAAAAAAATATCCCACCAAGCCATTTGTCTGAGGTGCGGCCAGAGGAGACACATCTCTGTTTGTGAAGATAACTGACCTCGGGAGAGGGCCGCCCTGGCCTGGCCCTAGCTGATTAAAACCATCCACGCGAGGAAAGAAGCCCGACTCCTACCTTGGGACCAGCTCCTTGCCCTCCGGGGCTTCAGATAAACCTTGCCGCAGCATTTTGGAAATTCGTCGGCCTGCAGGCCAGGACGGCTCGCCAACGCAAAGACATCGCTTTTCCCGTGCGGGAGGGACTTAACAACTGGGTGAACGACAGGCTGGGGAAAAAAGTGACAAGGGGAAAAAGAAAAAGAGGAAAAGGAGTCATAGTATTATCCAGGATGTGGAGTCCCGTTGGAATCTGATCTACTCGCCGTAGACCCTTACGGGATGAGGAATTTTAATGAGGATGCACCTATCGCGAAAGTCACAAGTCCACGCTAAAAACAATCGGCGGCTGAAAGGCGCCCGCAACGTTTGACGAGGAGGGGGTGAAGACGGGAGGAAGGAAGAGCGCACGCCGGTCAAACGGCTCTCTGTACTTCAGGATTTTCCGGAGGAAAAATCTTTCGCGGGCGCCTGCGAAAAAAAGGAGAGAGGTGCCGCCTTCCACGCCCCTGGTCGATCACCGGATTCTGTACAATCTGGAAGTGTACCCGCCGCCGGTAGCGCTTAGACATAGAGAACTACGGACGGGAAAAGAGGAAAGGGGGAAGCCTATTCACTCAGACGTTTCTTCGTTGCACTCTCTAATCTTCGGCTCGTTCCATTCAGTGCTGAGAAGACTATACCTGTCCGAATTAACTCGACCTTCAAGTAGGGGGAGGCTTCTTTCCCATTATCCTCTTTTCCTCCATACAAGGGACACGAGGTAGACGTAGTGCACTCGGGAAGAACGCCTCAAATACAACCTTCCTGACAGTCTCATGCCCTGTTATTCCATCTGCAAAAAACTGCTCTGGGAAGGGAGGACTAGTGATAAGCAAAAAGAAGCTGCCATCACCCGTTAACTACTACCCGAAGCCTTTTCTTCTATAACGTTGAGACCGGGAAATTGTTGTACGAAAAATGGGGCATGCCGAGGAAAAAGGCGGTTCGGGCCGCCGATCTCACCTTTCAAAGCACGGTCTCGAGAGAGTTGGGGAATGGCCGCCTTAAACTTTCAGGGGGTATTTCAACAAACCGCAAATGAATAGCAAAAACGGGGAGGGCTGGGTCACCCTGCCCTGAGTCACGGACTGGGCCACGACCACCCATCTGATCCAGTTTCAAAGATAAACCGACCATATCCGTAAAGTTGTGAAAGATGAAAGGGTCCTCTCACCTAGCTGGGTCTTCGTTTTAGTAACTCGCTACAGATCTGAAAACCGACAAACTGTAGGGTAGATAAGAAAGAATGTCCGGCCGGGGACCCGCCGAGAGGAATTCCCCAGGGGGACGTCGGCTCTGAACGCCTCGAGTCAAAACCGGACGTTCATCACTAAGCTAGTCATCGCTCCAAGGCCCGTTCAAAAAAAGAAGGACCAATCAAAGCCCTAACAGTCGTTCTGCACTCAGTAAGCGTTTCTAGGAAAAACAGATGTGGTGGAAGCCAGAGAAACAAGCAACAGCCCCATGCTAGGACATAGGATAGCTCGAGTGAAAAGGAAGAACTCAACACGGTCGTTGGTCGTTGAGACCCCGGAACTCGGTCCAAAAAAAGGAAGAAAGGAGCGATGTCGACTGATGTTAGAAGTACTGCTCGTGAGGTCAAGACCACGAAACAGAAAAGGAAGCTAATAATGCCGCTCTACGCCAGAAAGCCGGGTCCCACGGTTGCTGGTGGGCTTGCAATGAGGATCTCGCGTCACCACAGGGGGAGCAATGCCTCCTGTTGTTGCCACAACCCCTGAAGGAAACCGGCCTTATGGGGGGGCACAAAATGAATCCGACAGAATGTGAGGAAGCATTCGTCGTACTTCCTGTCACTGGGGAGATTGTAAAAAGGGGGAAAGGAAGGAGAGGGCAAGGGGGGGGAGCCGAAGGGGCCGGTCCGGTCCCTCGGCAAGCAAATTTCGAAAGGGAGCCCTGATAATATACTTTAGTAAGGTCGCAACGCTTTCTTAGGGGATGGGAAATCCAGCGGCGTTTTGCTCTAACATGGCCCGGATGGAATCTGGAGCAGCATGGGAGGAACGAATCTCCAGTAATGGAATAAAGGGATGGGGATAAAGTAATGTGCGGAGATGGGGGACCAGGTTAGAAAGGGGAGAGGAAGGAGTGAGAGGTGTAGGAAGAAAATAAACGAAGAGGCGAAGGGGGGGAAGG
>Ga0179593_1702978_pt1 | contig 11468 bp, 10 predicted proteins | sample CZODoug2_1_08_16_FD_185931 | JGI IMG/M metagenome (GOLD analysis project Ga0179593, IMG submission 185931) | Vadose zone soil fungal communities from Angelo Coast Range Reserve, California, USA - CZODoug2_1_08_16fungal (PacBio error correction) | ecosystem: Environmental > Terrestrial > Soil >...
CGGGGAATTTCTCCACTCCGCCAATTGCCATCCTGAAAAGTGCTCCTTGACCTTACGATCAACAAGCAGCGTCCAGGCCTTCGTGCCATCTCACCGCAATAACGCCAAAAACAGCATAAAAAGCCAGGCCCGGCAATTCAAAAGAAGTCAGTCAAAAAAATGACGCCAGAGCCCCACCACCACCGTCCGTCAGACTTGGGACACTTTCGGGGGTCATATCTATCGGCTATTCACTCTGTCTGCACGGAGAAAACCGGATAAGAAAAAATAGCGCTCAGCAGAACTAAACGCGGGGGGAAGGCGCGTTCTTTTTGCCTAAAAAAGGAGGGACCACAAATGTTGGTGAAATAAAGGGGATGAAAGTAACGCTAAAGCTCTGGCTATTGAACATTCCCGCACAGGCCTGGCACGGCGAAATGGATCAGTGGCCATCGTCAAGTCGGAGAATGACCTCGAGAAGTATCCGGTCGTATGTCTAGCTCGTGAAAAAAGCGGAGGGAAGGCCACGGCTTAGCCCAAGCGGGAGAACTTGCTGGACCGAGCGCCTGCACGTGACACGGTCCTAAGAATGACGGAATACGCGCTGGACACGGGGAGGCTGGCAGAAAAATGTTTGAGCAGCGGGGCCGGTGCCGGACTCGGGGGAGCCACCGAAAGACAGGGCGGCTTTCCCTTAGAGATCGGACGTGGAGTCGGTGTCGCCATCAACCACGAGAGAAAAGATACACAAATGCTGAAATATACCGGTAACAGGGCGACCTTTCGGGTCATTGGCGAGGGTTCAAGACATTTGGGGAAGACGTATGACAGCTGCCGCGGACCTAGCAGCACCTCTTGGATAGAAAAAAGCCAGCGGGCAAGTGCTCGAGCCTCAGGTAAAAGCCACTCATGGGTACCTTGAAAGGGGTCGGCCAGTGGCTCTTTGACGCCGAGGCCAAGGAAAAGAAAGATGGGTGACGACACAAGTGAGAGGGTCGGTGAAACCGGGTCAGAGAACATGCTATCCTACCTGAGTGCCTCGAGGGTAACTCTCCTTCCACAAAAATTGAGACGGGGTGGGTGGGGGGCAAGTAAGGGAAAGTAACCCAATGGGCGTGGCGATCACACGGTGCGCTGGAGACCTGGGGGGGAGGGATGCATGTTTTGAGGACTTCGGCAACAAGCGCACTGTAGAATCCTCGGTGCCCGGGACGAGCTGGTCGTGTACAAGGAATACGAAGCAGACAGGCAAATACATCAAATGAAAGCAAGAAAATAGCCGCAAATTTGCTTGAAGCTTCCGCTGAGCAGGACGATCTACGCCGGGGCGCGGTCAAAGACCAAACCTGAAGGAATCTCAGAACGGTGGTCACTAAACATGCTGACCCGAAAGAGGTGGAAGACAACTACCGACAGTGCGGACAGATGAGGCCGTAAAAGTTCGGCAGCGGCTTGCCATAAACCTTAGGTCAGCGTGCGTATTGCTTAAGAGATCAATCGGACGGGGCCGGTGGTTGAACGCAGGCCCTGCCGATTGGGGGGAAAAGAGACACTAGGGGACGGAAAAAATGAGCAAGGGCGTGGTGACAAGGGGCGTGCCGTGACAAATCGGATCTTCCGCGGAAAGAAAAAAGAAGTCGTCGGAGTGCCTGACCCGAGATGGCCGTCCAAAAAATTCGGGGTACCGTTCGCTGCGGGCCGGCTGGGTGCAGAGAAAAAAATCGGGGAACGTGAGCCAGTCCGGGGGTGGACGTACGCCAGAGTGCCCGTTAAAAAAAAAAGAAAGGCGAGGTATCGTTTTTCTCCCAAGGGCGGGGAGGGGGGGTGCAGCGCCGGAAACCGGAACGGAAAAGGCGGAACCAAGGCGTCAGCCAAAGATCCGATTTGACCGGCCAGGAGATAGAGCAAGGAGGAGGTGGTGGGGGATGACGGAATATCACAACAAAACCGGAGGTAGGACAGGGGAAAATAGAATTCAATTCCCTAAACAATGCCGCACTGAGGAAAGATAGATCCTGTGAATATCGAACAATCATATCTGAAAAAAGGGCCTGCGAAAGGAATGTTGAAACAGGTCCATTCTTCCATGGCTGCAAGGAAAAACGTCCGCGTCAAGGGAGAATTAACACAGAATTCAAATTGGCCAGCTCTACGTACACCAGAAGACCAATGGGCACCGGGCCCCTTCTGAGCTCAACCCAAAAATAAAATGCAGTAGCCAGGTGTCGTCCTACCATCCGACTTGACAGACCACGTCCGAAACGTGCCATCACAGAGCTCCAATAGCTGGGCCTCATCCGTCGGACGAAGAGCTTGGCTGATTGCACGGCAAGGTTAACACGGCTCAACTGTTACTAAGTAGCGGAGGAAGGGGTCATCACTCAGAATGCATCACGCGGCCCAACCACAGGCCTGATGGAGAAAATGCCAGACTTCTGCGAGGAGTGAGACAGTGCCTGAACCCGTCACGACCACGGACAGTGTCCAAGGTACTGGTCTCCAACTCACTGAGTGGACGGGAGTGTCAACCACTTTACAGGAAGAAGTAAGGGTCGGCGCTGCCCAGACCGTGGTAAAGGAAAAGGCATACACCGGACGCGGAAAACCCTACACTTCTTTGTGAAGCTATGTGAGTGCTAGCGGGAACTTGTCTCGAGGGATGCTACCAAGGGGCAGGACAGTTCACGACCGATCGTAGATCTTCTCCTGAATCAATGGGCGAAACAGGTCTCTCCATAAAAAACGGAAACCTCGCATTGATCCCAAGGCAGTGATGGACCTATAGCGGCACGACAAACCAAAAAAAGGTGGGTTGCGGCCTTGAAACTGACCCAACTAGAACTGGGGTATTCGTTCATTTCTCAAAGGACAACCCTAGCTATGATAGGAAGGGAACGGGCACTCCAATTGACACTTCATGCTCGCTTTAACGAGAAATGGTGGGGCGTGAATAGGCAAGTAGCGTACCACGAAGTAACGAAGAAAAAGCATGATGCAAATCGGGTCCTTAGGGGGAAAAGACGACAAGATATAACCAGCAGAGCAGAAATCTGGCTTCATGCAACTCCACGTTTGAAGAAACAGGATCGCCGGTCATGAATTTTAAAATAATCCTTTCACGCAACGTCAGAAATTCAAACAGCTTCGGGCCACATTTCCGCGCCTCGAAAGGACACGGAAGGTGACGTCATACATTTATTGCCGCACGCGATGGTAGGGTAGCTATCAGCGAAAAAGAGGACACTATCCTTGCGGTAGACCCTTGAGGGAGGAAGGAGGCTCCGAAACGCAAAAGCGGCAGAAAGAAAACGAGCGGGAGGAGGACGCAAATACTAGGAGAAGTCGAAATTCAGCCAGGATGAACAAGAACTATACTAAAAGGGTACCAGCCAAAAACAGGAACATCCTTCGCTAAACGGACCGAGCAGGTGTCTGAGCAAGACGAAAATAGAAACCGGGATCAAGTCAGCTGATCTAGTCGCAGCGTGAAGAAAATCGGAATTGAACCGCCGGAGAGGTGACCTCGCTGCCAGGGAGGGTCCATCCTTTAAGGTGGAAGTTAATGTTATAATCCCCAGGAAGACGTGTCAGAAACGAACGGCATTACTCGTGCACATAAAAGACTCCTGATTCATATCGACTCAAGAAGTAGGCAGGTTCTGCTGATACTCGAAGAAACGAGACGGCAGAAAACATCAAGGAAAAGCGGATCAGTCCGAGCTGCTGTCTATAGGGGGTTCTATGGGAAGACTTGACGATTGGGACCAGAAGTATCAGAGGAGGGAGGACTGGGACTGGGACGGCACTGTATCTTTAAGTGCGCATGGATGAGAAAAACCTGGCCGGGGGGAAAAAGGTAAGTGGGACCCGTGCCGCCGTCACCATCATAGGAGACGTGGAAAAAAGAAAGGAGCAACACGATGATCATGCACAGATGGGAGAGAGAGTCTCTGTGGTCATCTGGGGCCCTGAATCCTTATGGACGTCTAAAAGGGGGACAGCTCGCAGTCTAAGACTCACTCTGGACAACCTCCAAACATAGCGCTGAAAAAAAGCGGGACAGCAGCCAGGCAGCACCTAAAAAAGAAGGAAGGGAAACAATCCCCGATTCAGGCAAGCGAAACTAACAACGGACAGGAGCCCGGCCGTGGGGGGGCTCCTACGAAAAATAAATGCATGATAGATAATTGAGTTCATCAGGTAAAGACGTCATTCTCAAGAGGCACAAAAAGTAGAAATGATGGTGCAGCTCAGGACAATCAAATCCGCAAGGTGGGGGAGCGCGTGGATGTTCTGACATAAAAAGGCCAGAAGGGGAGGTGTCGTGGAGTAGCCAAAAGGCAGAACAAAAAGAGGGCTATTCCCGCAACGGGACGACCTGACCCTCAGAGAGGCCGGGTTCAAGGAAGGAAAGGGAGAACCTTCTCGGTTACTTAAAACGAAGGAAGGGAGGGGAAAAGAGGAGGCAGCCTCAAGAGGTAAGTGAAGCGAAACTGATCTGCAAGTTCTCTGAAGGGGAAGGAAGGAAACGAAAAAAAGTTAATGGGCAGAAAGTCCGCCGTCTTATTGTAACGAAGAGAAATCTGAACAAAAGGCAGGGGGGGGGTTGCAAAGAAAAAAACTATGTCTGGAACAGGGGAAAAGAAAGGGAACCTTCGTCTTGTTCCATCCATCTCTCACAGCCAGATTCGTCGGTCCAGATGAGACCGCGGTACGAATGCGCCGGTACAGGAAGATTTGAAAGGGGGAGGGGGAGAGCAGGAGGTGAAGGAGTCCGAAATTAGAACAGCACCGAGCACAACTGAACCCTGACGGCGATGGCGGGAGTCCGCAACCCCCCCAAAGCGAGTAGGAGGGGGAGAGGCAGGAAACAGGAACTCCCGAAATGCCCCGCTTTATGAGTTCCCAATTAATGAAAGCCGAGAGCACCTCAAATGTGGCGAAAACGGAGAATCCCAGGAAAGGGGCCTTCGAAGGACACAGTGGGTCGATCGGCTTTTTTCTAGCAAGAAAAGAAAAAAAAAGCTTACACACGACGAACCAAAAAGGGCTCAGAGAGAAAGAGGACGGCGAAATGTCTATTGAAGGGGGGTGATGCTCCGAAACACAGAACTAACGTTACAATCATCGGGGAGCTCCGATGGAGTGAAAATGGAAGGAAACAGGGGGATCCCCATGCTACGGTGCGTTCCAAAGAAAGAAGGGGGAATCCTAAAATGCACGCAAAAACCCCCTGCTGGGTTTATTCAGAAATCTTCGGATAAGCAGGTCCGCAAATAGAGCGCGGGGGGCAGCCATAGAAAATGGATGGGGGTTGAAAAAGAACCGTGGGAAAAACCCGGGGAGGGGCCGGGCCAAAACTTACCGGGGCTAAGAAGGGATAGGAGGGCAAACGGGTGTGCCCCATTCTTCGAAAGGGAAAAATAGAAAAGCCTTAGCGGAACGATATCAAAAGGCTTTGGTGGGGGAACGGGAGGAAGAAAGGGAAGAGTTGGGGAACACCATGCGGGGGGTAATACGGAGGGAAAACGCGTAGAAAATCTTAAGGGGGGCAGGTTGAAGAATCACTAGATTATAAAAGCCTATTAATACGAGCTCTTGAGGAGCCCAAAGACACATTTCCGTCCACCCGGTCTAAAGAACTACAGAGACTGAGGGTGAACGGGATGTTTCCATCGAAAATGGGGGGGAAAAGGTGGCATACACGGAAACTGAAAGGGTTTACGAGACCTGTGAAAGGGGAAGCTTGTCTGGAGAAAACCTGTACGGGGTCAGGAGAATAGTGGTGTGACAGGGGCCGACAGGGCCGTGCACTGGTCCAGAAAAAGGCCAAGGTCAGGCCTCAGAAACCAGGTCGGGGGAGAAAGTAGGGGCAGTATAATCCCGTAAAAAAGCGGTTTGGTGAGCATGAACGGTTTCCGCTCTGATCAAGAAACAACAAGAGGTAGGATAGATGGAAAATCCTACCACACCACAATCCGAACTAACAAGGATCGATAAACTCCGGCGAAAGACCTCCTCTAGAAGGGGCGGACGCCGTTGCACATTTACCGCTCTTGCCGGTGAAACAGGCCACGAAGGAAAATGCGCAACCCCCAAAAAGAAACCGTAAGTTAAGCATATAGCTACAATCCTACTCCGACTGACCTGTTCCGACTACGGCCCAAGATTAGCGAGAGAGGACCCACAATATCCGAGGGCAGGATACCGGCAGCGCCCCGCGTAACTTACCTTGTACTCAAAACCAGAGAAAGGGGAAGAAACGGAAGTAAGCCGAGGCTTTATCCGAAAGAAGGGAGACAAGAACATGGGTGTCAAAAAAAGTTATCGATAAAGCCGAAAACAGGAATGGCACCTATTCAAACAGAGGGGAAGAAGGACGCCATACGTCAGGAGACCTCGGGCTGCAACCTGGGTCAATACAACACTAAACGCAAAGACAGCTGGCATCCCTCCTTCCAAGGTATGGTAGCCACCAGTCCAAGGGCACTGGTCCGCACGGAATCACACCGTGAATAAGAAGAGTCGGCAAGGGCAAAACCAGAAAGGAGGAACGAAGTTGGGAAAAACCTCTCCACAAGAAACAAAGAACAACGGAGTGCCGGAAGCAGAGGAAGGGCTAAAAGAAGTCTGACCCCAAAAAACGGGGAGTACACTAATCTGTGCCTAGCTTGACTATTCTGTATGGGAAAGAAATCAGAAAGCCACATCTGGCCATTAACCGAAGACGGGAGGGGGCGCCATCTCGAAACGATCAAAAAAAAAAGGGGGGGGGTCAACGGCGGGGAGAAAGTTCTCCAACTCAACAAAAAAAAACCAAAAAAAAAAAAACCCACCACCGATTGTCTGGCGAGATTGCGCACCATCAATGAACAAAAAGGGTTTCCGGGGCGAAAGGAGGCGTCAACGGCAACCGAAATACGTCACTCATGTGGGGCAGGGAGAACCAGTGATTTCAAAAAGGGGGGTTCAGCGCTAAGGCTGGCGGACCTCATCATCTTTGAGAGGGAGTTCCTTGAGAAAAAGAAAACCGCGAGCAACAAGTGGGCAAGAAAAAGTATGGGCTCTAAGGCACAGGGTTAACTGCATCTAAGAGGGGTGTATCAAGAACGAAGTTCATCTTTCACAGTAGCTCAGATCCCCGGGCCACTTTTACATCGGAAAAAAGAGTGGGAAAAGAAGTCCGCAAGCGACGATCTGTGGAGGGGGAAAGCGACTACCGAAAAACGCTAAAAAGCGAAGGAGAGAAGGGAAGGACGACGAGTTTCTTCCCCTATCAAGAAACGGCCCCGTGAGCCCAGGAGGCGGAACGGAAGAAAAGAGTGACCGGGAAAGGGCGAATCAAAAAGTTAAATGCAACAGGCAGCAAAACGAGACAAACTTCCAAGCAGGGGGAAGGACAGGAAAACGAGAGAGACACGATGGCAGGTTACCATCTATACATTGAGGCTGAGCAGGAGGGTCGTGCAAAACAAACCACGAATACATCCGGCGACGGCGAGAGGGGGCCGAGGAAGGAAAAGAATTTAGTGGGGCAGAAGGCGTGCGGGATACAAAAGTCTGCCAAAAGGTCAGATTTAAAAAAAAAGGCAAAGGGGCCGGCCCCCAGAGCAAAAAGAGGAAGGACGAGCGACCGGAGAATTGTAAATCGTTTCGGCGGCTTATCCCGAGACACTGACGAGATCAAGCCGGGGGGGAGAACAGCGATGGACAAAAGGTTCGGGTCAGTTGGCTGTAAAGCAGGAAAGAAGCGCGCCATTATGGCTGGCGGCGTGAAAGGACCGGCGGGGAAGCGGAGAGGGGGGGGCGGTGCGCTGGAGTTCTAAGGGCACGGAGAGGCTGGTAGGATACAAGTGAAAACAGAGGGCCGAAGGGGAAAAAAGGACCATCAGGAGGGGGGGTTTAAATGAACAAAAAAAGGGAAAGAGTCAGCTCTAAACAAACGTAGTAGAAGAATATAGGGGAGGTTGTAGGGGGAGAATCGGAGTGTCTAAAGGAACCTTTACGCTGACTGAAACGGACCGGCTGCGTGCCTTCTCACCTACCCCCAAAATCAGCGCGACTGCACGAGGGCCCGCAGAGACCTAAAAAAGACGGGGAGACGAAAGATCCATCCCGATAGGAACAGAAGACCGATGCAGAGGCCACGAGAAACCCTCCGAACAGCCAAAAAAAAAGGCCGCTTCCAGGAATGGGGAGGGGAAGACTCGTATTCAAGGTCCGTCGCGGATAAGACAGCTCGAAGAGGGAAAGGCATCGGGCCCAAGACCGGAGCAGGGCCGGGCTTGGGCCTGGAAAGGGCGGTCTTCTGCCTACGGAGAGACATGAAAGGTGGGGGCAACCTGTTTTACCCGGCTAGGAAGAAAGGAAGGGGAGAGGGAACTGTACGCTGCAGCCTGACCGCGCCAGGGAGAGGCGCGGTCTGGAAAAGCTCAGTCTGGAGGGTCAAAAAAAAAGAAAGTCAGGTAAGAGGGGAAGTTAGGCTCCCTGTGGTCCAGCTCGTCAGAAAGGGGGCCGGGGAGCAGGCGGAAACTAAACGGGTGACGGGACCAGACCGGAGTCCTGGGATTGCTACAAGGCGATATGGGGAAACCGCCCATAGGGATTTGACATAGGGTGACGTGGGAGACTTAAAAGAAGAGAAATTGCTAATTAAACCTTATATCCATCTGGTTCTGCTGGGAAGAAAGGGAGAGACTCAACTCACAAATCTAGTTCTTAAGGGGGATAAATCCGGGCTAGGAGGAGAAAAGAGGATTCAATTACGTCGTGTCCAGGGAATGGGGAGAAGAACTCTAAATATACCCTAAAGAAGGAGAGGAAAAAAAGATGGAGATAGAAAGCGGAAGGACCCCCAACAAGAAAGGAGGTGCGGGGGGGAGCCTCCTGCATGAATCGAAAAGGGGGTCGGAAATTTCAAGGCGTTTTGCCTATCTCCGGGAGAAGCACCGAAGCGGCCGGGTTGTACTGGTCTTGGAAAGGGCAAAAGGATTCTCAGTAAAGCGTGAGAAGGGGGAAACTGAGACACCGACTACCTCTGTTGGGACAAAAAAGAGGGGAAAAAACCATGGAGTCGCTGCATAAGGTACTCACAGCACGGAAGTTTTGATTTAGAAGTGAAGTTACTGCGACACATAAAGTACCAAGAAGGAAGTTCTGACTCAGGGGAAAAGCAGGCAGGAAGAGACCGGGGGGGCAAAAGTGGAAACACGGACCGTAACACAATAGGAGACCGGTGACTTGTTTCTGAGGAGGAGTCCTCTTACCATTCAGAGGACGCAAGGGGGAGAACTACGAAAAGAAGCTCTAAAAGAAAAGGGGGTGATCAAAAAACAGTGAGGGGAACGAGGGCGGGAAGCAATAAATGCTCCGTTGATGCAAGAGGAGGGAGGCCAAAATTTTACAGCAAGAAAGGATGGAATCCGCAAGGAGGGAGTAGGGGCACTACGTCCAGGTTGTGGGGCTCGAATGCATCCGAGTCTAGGGGAAAGCGAGGGGCGGTGAGAAACCCTGCAGTGGGGAAAAAAAGGCAAGGCCGGTAATCATCACTTCCGACATGAGGGGACAGTAACAGCGGATAAAGGAGTGAGGGTCGGAAAAAACCTCGGGCAGATGAACCGAAGGAAGTATTCTCTTCTGAAGGGTGGGAGAAAATAGAAAAACGGTGACTTTCTCGAACTACAAGGAAAAGTGAGGGGAAAATAGTCACAACTTTTGCCACAAGTCGGGATATGAAAAGGGGACGCGGGCAAAGGGGTGGTGGGGGTAAGCAACGACGGTGAGTCACCTATGCAGTCCGGGCGGGTTTGCACGATCGTGCACTTTATATAAGGGGAGGGGCCATTCCAGAAAATCCAGGGGAAAAAATCGGGGGGGTTTTATAATAAGCATCTGTAAAAACAACAACGATGTAGGGGGGGGGGAGAAGAGAATGCGGCCCACAAGAAATACACATAAAGAAAGGGGCACTGTAAAAGAAATTCTCCCACCGGCATACTCTGTGTTACGGGGGGGGGGGAAGGAACCGAAGATGCACGTTGACCAGGAACGTCTTGGTGGTAGAAAAAACACCGAAAGAACCCCGTCTTCAAACCATATTCAGCTAACGTACTCGGGACTATGCACCCCCTCCGCTGGGAAAGGCCCACGGCTAAAAACGAAAGCAAAGGCTTTCAAAGCCGGGAAAGATTCACAAGGGAGCGACGCTGTCGGCAAAGTTCTTGCGAATCAAGCAGAGCGAGCGAGGGTGGCTCCCTCAGGCGGCCTTCGAAAGGGAGGTGCTGTCGAAGGGCAAGGGAACAGAGGGGGGAAAGGGGGGTTAATCTATTCACCAGAGAGGGTGAAGGGACAGGAAATGTGCATACGCCACTAAGGGAAGGGGGATTTGCATCTACACGTACAAAAAAGGGCATGACATAGGCTGTCATAAAGGGAAGGAGACCGTCCTTCAAGAAGATCCGAAAGTCATGGGGAACTCCAACTGCCTTGTTGTCCAGGGGATGGTTACGAACGTTTCTATCACCCCCTTGGAGGGGGGGAAAGAAAATGTCTGATGGTCGGCCGGAGGACCGGCGGGTGGTAAATATATCTCAGAAATCTGCTAGAAATAAGCCAAGCTGGGCTTTTTTATTCTATTTGGATGGAATAGATATGGCGGTACTTTACTTTATGCCCGGTCTCTGAGCCTAGAGTGGGAAAAGGGGATCGATTCAAAAGGGATCTGGCTAAAGCTTGTTATCCCATAAATACGAAAGAGACAGTTAGCCCCGGCCAGTTATGCCCATGAGCGCAGAAAGAAAAAAGTGTTGTTAACCTGAAGGGGTTCTCAAAAAAAGCGAGAGGGGAGGGGGAGGGAGGGCGTGAAACTCAGGAGGAAGGAAAAACTTCAAGGGATACCTGGGGCGCCCAACTGGTCATACCCCCTTAAGAGAGTGTTCGGTCACAATTGGGGTTTCTCTCGGTGCCGGGCTTGGATATACACAAAGCGGTGAGTGCTGGACAGCCTCAAGAGGTGAAGCTTTTTAATGCTTAAATGTGGCAACGCGAACAACGGGAGGTTATGAAAGACAGAGTGCTTCTCCAGTGGTAAAGTCAAATAGAAGGTCTGTATGTACATACAAGATCTCGCAAAGGGAAATCTGAAAACCGCCCATCTTAAAATTTAACAGCAGTTTCCGAGTCAAAGCTCAATGGGAAGGAGAGTGGGGGGAGGGCTAGGAAACTACTGTAGAGGCAAAAGGGCATCCTGAACGCCGTGAAGGACGGAAAACTGCCGGGTCCTTACCAGTAAGAACAGAGGAGGAAGGTAACCCTATTGAAATTTAGACGAAAAGAAAGTCGCCGGAAGGGGGGCACTTTCATGATGCTCCCCAAAAAGGGACCGCAAAAAAAGGGGGAACACATAATACTTATGGTAAGAGACTGGACAAAGAAAGAAGGGGACCTTAGTAGGCCTTCTATGTATATGAAGAATTGATAGGAAAACCTGG
>Ga0179593_1319711_pt1 | contig 11467 bp, 18 predicted proteins | sample CZODoug2_1_08_16_FD_185931 | JGI IMG/M metagenome (GOLD analysis project Ga0179593, IMG submission 185931) | Vadose zone soil fungal communities from Angelo Coast Range Reserve, California, USA - CZODoug2_1_08_16fungal (PacBio error correction) | ecosystem: Environmental > Terrestrial > Soil >...
GTTGTGGGGGGACCAGGGGGGAGGGGAGGGGGAAGGTATACTTCTCTTCAGGGGGGCTTCCCGAGGTGGCTTCCTGGGCCAATGTTGGTGCCGCAAGCGGAGTAGGGCAACAGGGGAGGAAGGGCGTGAAAAAGGGGAATTGGACTCCCAAAAATTGTCACGAAAAAAAATTTCTTCTCACATTAAATACGGTACGGCAAATGCGCAGCTTGCAGGACATTCATGCAGAACGCGCAAGAAACAACAACCGGGTTAGTCAGTGGCCGCGGGAACCGCGAATGTCCTTAAATATTGCTGTACGTTCAATATCATCTAGCCAAATTTTGGACACAAAAAGAGAGCCGGCAAAAATCATAGAGACTCAGATCTGCAAAACCTCGACGGCGACAAATTGGGAAAGCAAGACACTGGCTGTCAAGAGTACCACTTCATAAGTGGGGCTCGGCTAGGGGAGGGTTCCCAATTGTCCAGCCAAGCGGAGGAAGAAAGATGGACAATGCAAGGGGAAGGAAAGCTGGGATCGGCGATGTCCAAAAAGTGAGACTCGCAAGTGGCCAGCACGACAGGGAGATCAAAAAGAGGGGGGGCTGCCATTCTTGGTCGACTCTCCCGAACCAAATAGAGAAACGCAGGGTCTAAGCGGAGGCGCCCAGCAATCCGTCGACTGCTCTGGCACGAAAGTTGATTTTTGGGGGTCAGTTTGTAGAAGGGTCTTGATCTAGGAGAGATCATGGAACCTGGGGGAAATCACCGCATTCTGCAAAAGAGTCTTTAAGCGCGGCTCGAAGGGTCTTCAGTGTTAAGCATAACCATTCCGAGAAAGGAGGCTAAATCAAAAAGCTAAAGGCGGACCACGGCTCGGAATAATTCCGCTGCAAAACAAGAATGAAACCACCGGGTTGGGGTAAAAAAATCGGGGGGGACCACGCCGAAAAAGAGTTCGAAGGACGCTTGTGGGACGACCCGCGAAATGAATCGTTCGGAAAGATGGCCAGCCCTCCGAAGGAATGCAGCATCGTGGTGTGGCCTCCTCGCTCAAGGAAGAATAAGGAAACAGGCGCTGACAGATCGTCAGGGAGAGAAAAACTCAGGGGGGAAGAGGAAGAGAACTTCGTGTGGCAGACAGACGAAAGGAAAGTAAGGCGTGGGCGGATAATAACAAAAGCCGATATATGAAAAAGGGGGACATGTTTAAACAAGTCTTCGTTGTGATGGAGGTATAAAAATATAGTAAAAGGAAAGATCTGGAAGAAGCACCCTTTTTTGTACGTAAGGCGCATTGCAATTGGCGGGACGTTGGAGAAAAATGGGACAAGACTATTCGAGGAGGAAGGAAAACTAGTCGCGTGGCACCCTGTCAGGGAAAATGGAGGGGGGGGGGGTTTGGGTTGGTTTTGTGGGTTGGGTTGGGTGTTTTTGGTGTTTGTTGGGGGGGGGGGGGGGTTTGTTGTTTTTTTGGGGGGGGGGGGGGGGGGGGGGGGGGTTTGTTTGGGTTTGGTGGTTGTTTTTTGGGGGTTTGTTGTGTTTTTCGCACTGGTTTCAAGTTTTTCAGACAGAGATATCGCTGGAAAAACAGATTGGGGATAAAAGTCATGGAGCAGTGAACATATTTGGGTGGAGAGTATGTCTGGGTTATGCGGGCGCGACCATGCGTTTTAAAAGACTGGAAAAAAAAACTGTCCAAAACCAACTACACCAAAATATTCAGTAAGCTCCTGCTATCCGACTTTGCGGTTGACGGTGAAAGCACACCCAGACCGTGGACGGCAAAAAATACCTGGCCAGCAGAGCGGAAATACTCTACGATAAACGGCACAAGCCTAGTTGACCGATTTCCGGGATCGTAGGGAAGGGGGAGATCCCAGTATTGAACCGACGGTGGCGAAGATTGAACGGGACATCCGCGATTCCGGCCACCACAAGAGACGCGCGGTGGGGCGTTTGGGAAGAACTTATGAAAAAACGGCTGTATCACCGGCTCGGGGGAAAAACCAAATTTGGAGCCAAATGCATTGTTAGGGTGATGAACGAAGCAGCAGCCAGCTGCGTCGACGAGGAGTATGGGAAGTACCTCAAGCAAAAACTCCAGTGGGATGATCATGCGGGAAGACCTTTTAGCAGCACACCTTCCACTGGCAACTGGAATCCAACGCCTAGTCGAAGAATGGACTAAGAGTGGGGAGCAACATACTTGTCAAACAGGGGTTCACGATCTCCCCGGAAGGACGGCGGGAAAGGCCACAAGACGGGGCAGATCGGGCAGATGGGCAGGTCGTGGCAAAAGGGTGGTGCGCCCCAGAATCGTTCACACTGGGCTAAGAAGCTCTCTCAACACCCCAAAGTGGAAAATATATGTGGCAAAAGGCCCGGGCGGGAAAACCATTTCCCCTATCTGCAGGGGCGCACATAAATTTGTAACAACCAGGCAAGCGGAAAAGTGCTAAGAGTGGATCGGGCAAAGAAGTAGTTCACGGAAACGGAGGAAAAAGAGTTAAGATTACGTTGAAATCTGACAGGCGCCACAAATTGGTCTTGGAAACGCGTAGTACGAGGCTTTGGGATAAAGGGGTAAGGGGTGCTGCGAACGGGGGAGAAGCTGGCATGGGCAAAAAAAAACAGCTTTAGGGGTGGAGACAGGCAATAATAACGCCAGAAAAGGAAGGGGAGGTTCCCGTTCAAAAAACCCACACATCCATTTGGCGCGGAACACATGTCCTCATACGGAGTGATTAAGCAGCCCAGGGCCGAAGGTCAGAAAAACACAAACGCTGCGAAGGAAGGAAGGTGTGTGCCGGTCTCCTACTGACAGGGACCCGGATTCAACCATTCTTGGGTGGGGAACGACATTGGCCGGCAGCCAAAAAGCAAAGGGGTCAAGTTACAGCTTCATCAAAAAGAAAGGTATATTGGCAAGGGCCACCCAGAGACGATACCTGAGGGGACCGTAGAAGAAGATAGATTCTTGAATGTGGGTAGCGGCCGGTCACTGGAGGGATTAACCACCGAAAACGGTAGGTCGGACGAGCTCAAAGGTAATTAATGTTGAACGGTCTGGTGCGTAAACTGGTTTGGACAATGAACACACGAGAAGGTGACTCAAGACAGACAAACAAGAAAAAGCGAGGCCAAAGGGAGACTGCTTTTCTAGAGGGGGCAATCGCCCCTGCGGGAGCAAGGGATTCAATCGTGGTTCCACACAGGGATAAAAAAAGCTACAAGGGCGCCGCCTTGATAGAACAGTGGCATCTTAAAAACCTATGGCAGGGTCGTGTCAGTCGGGCAAACGTGAAAGAAAAGTAAGGAAAGAAAAAAAGGCAGCTTGAAACAAGGGGGAGTCTTCAGCCAAGTTACTACTTCTGTATGACCATCACACAACGAAAGGTATGTCTCATAAAAAGAAGGAGGAAGGGAGGTGTTAACGCTCCCTAGGGGTGAGGCGCTCGGGGCAAAAAAGACCGCGAACCTAGCAACCACACTGAGGGGAGAAGCACCGCGAGCGAATCCATGAGAAAGGTTGCCAAAAAATCTTTAAATGGGAAGAGAGGAAAAAACAAATTTAATAGGGCGGGCTGGATGCCAGCAAAAAAGACCAGATCGTCTGACCAACACACTCAGAACACATGCGTTTCGAAGCTTCCAGCGGGGCGTGGAGACATGAGGAAAACCGCTCTTTCACTCCAGGGGGGGGCTCCGGGGCGATGACGCTCGAAACAAGACGAGCGCGGGACCCGCAGAAGGGACAGTATCAACAAAGCGGGGAGACGGCATGAAAGTTATGGGGGTATGAGGCAAGGAGAAAAGTCCGCGCGCAGTTAGGAAAGACACCTTCCGCTTATCTTGCCAAGGGGAGGGAATACCCCTTCGTAAAAACCCAGTGAGTGGCCATTGCCCCTCAGAATTCCTGATGCTGCCATCAAGGGAGACCAACCTCCGGCACGTGTGGGGTGAGAGTTTAACCGAGCCCTCTCAGGAACAAACATAAAGGAGTACTAAAAGGGACATAATTCGTGCTGCAAAGGCGAGGAGAATGGGAGCAGGACGAGAGAACCAGCGTGCGCCATACTAAAAACTTGTGTGTAAACCTTGTTTGACCGAAGTCCGCGGGCGGGAAAAGAGGGAAAGGGAACTTCAGTGAAATAAACCAAAGGCGGTGGGTGGTTGTCAGGGGGTCAAAAACAGAACCCAGGATGGGAGGGTTTTCCCACATTGTTGAGGACAGGGAGCGGTGGAGCGCCGGACACGGGGAGCTTCAAAGCTAATGCTGCACGGCCGCCCTTGGGGGGAACACTGGGACACGCCTGAGAGGGGAAGTTCCCAACAGAGAATCTCAATTCCGCGTAATTCGGACACGGAAAGAGACCCGTTGGAGGGGGACTGGTGTCGTCGGATGTCCTCCGGGGCAGAGATTCAAGCATAATTGCCGAGGTGTATGTGAGAATCAAAAATGGTGTCTGAAACCGGAGGTCTTAGATACCTCATCCCTTAAAGGCGTCCAAAAAAGCCGAGCCGCATAAGAAAAACAACAACCATGGTCCAAAAGTGTTAATGGAAGCCCTTAGAGAATACAGGACCCAAACAAAACTTCTCTCCCAACAAAAAAGATGGGAAAGCTATGGGTGTGGGGCTGCTTACTAGGAAGTTAGATTATTGAGGGAAAACGGTCGGTGGTGAGGTTTCAATATAGTAACGGTAGGGAACTAATGTGGGCTGGGGGAAAAGAAAAAGAACCGATGTGGTTCATACAAATTCTAGAGGTGGAAAACAAACGGAGAAAGATTCTTGATATATCTGCAAACACAGTAAAAAAACGGAACGAATGAAAACAAGGTTCTAAGTCATGGCCGCGGAAAAATGTGAGGTGAAGCTGTCTCATGATCAACAGAAAGCAGTCTCCCCCTGTTTTCAACCAAGTAGATAAGTGGAAGTATCAAAATTAAAGAGAGCGGGTTGCGAAACGGATTATGCACTCACTGGGGGGAAACCGATACCCCCTCAAACTGAGGGGTTTTACCCTTCACTCATTTGGGAGAAGTATAACTAGGGTTACACAGGAAGCAAGAAACGCAAAAAGCGGTCAAAGCGCCAGGAGTGGACCTCACCAGCAGGCGCACGGCTGCGTCGAGTCGGCGTGCTCAAAGGGAAGGGAGCAGGGGCACCGTGGGGGGACAAGGAGACGCAAACATCTGTGAACGCGATTATGGATCGGCGAAACAGAGTCACCACCAGAGCTATAGGGGGGATCGGCTCCGGCGGATGAAGGTGCCGTCATGGGGAGAAGAGAGGATGCACTCAAGTGGTGTTTTTGACTTTTTAGAGGTTCTTGTCGAATGGAAAACTATCTCGGAAAAAACATCCCGTTGTAAAATCGGGCCGCATTCCTGGGGCAGAAAGTTACGCGCACTCTGTCGGACTTGGGGGGACATAGAAAAAGATCATTCAAATAAAACCCGCTTCAAAATAGCTACTGCTAAGAGCGGTTCCCTCCGGGGAACTAGCCCCCAAGTAAAGCCCCCACCGGTTTGGAGAAAAGAGGGGTACTTAGGGAAAAAAAACGCCAGGAGGAAGGAGGGGCCGTCCGAACTGGATGGTGGCGGGAGAGCAACTTTGTGAAAAAAAACTACTGACATTTGGCCAGGTGCACGCGGCTAAAAAAAGAAACTCGTACTTCATAAAGAGGGGGGGTGTTTGTGCCTCAACGTGAGTGGGCTCCCAACCACCGAGGGCAAAAAGAGCAGGCCTGAAAAAAGGTTAAGACAGTAAGTTTTCAAGGGGGGGGGGGAATGGGTGGTGGTGAGGGGGGGACGGTGTAAGGGGGAGGGGGAGGGGGGGGGAAAATGGTGGGGTGGTTAAAATGGGAGGGGGAGGTGAGGGAAAGAGATGGATGGATAGAAGAATGGAGGGCAAGGAGGGGAGGGGAGATAGGGGGAAGGGGGTGGTAGGGGTATAGGGGAATCGGGGGTGACGGGGGGGGTAGGGGGAGAACGGGCGACAACATGGGAAGAAGGGGGGGGGGCGAAGGGGAGGGAAGGCGAGGGGAGGGAGGAGGGGGAAGGGAAAGGGCGGGGGGGAAGGGAAACATCAGGGGGGGAGAGAAGAGGAAGCAAGGGAAAGGGGCGGGGAGGAAAGGGGCGCAGGGTGGAGAAGTGAGAATAGAGGGGAAGTTGTGAGGGTGAAAGAGTGACGGGTATAGGGTGGGGGAGGGGGGGAAGAGAAGAGAAGTAGGAGGGAGGATGAGAGGGGGAGAGGGGAGGTGAAGGGGGGGTACGTGGCGGGTGGGGGGGGGGCGATATCAGGGGATGGTGGGGGAGGGCTTAGAAAAGAAAGGAAAAGAGGAGAGGAAGGGGGGGATGGGGGAGAGGGTGTGGGGGGAAGAGAGGGGGAGGGGTGAAAAGGAGAAAGGGGGTTGGGGGATAGGAAAAAGGGGAGAGGAAGGGAGTGGGGGTAGGAGGAGGAGGAAGGGAGGGGGGCAGGAAGACAATACAGGCCACGGAGGGAGTACAGAGGGGTAAGAGGAGGAGAAGGGGAAGAGAAGGCAGAAACGGACAGGGGGAAGGCAGGGGGGAGGAGCAAGGGGGGCGGATAAGGGGGGGCGAAGGAGAGGGGTGAAGAAAGTGGGGGAGGGGAGGGGAGAACAAGGAGCGGGGGGGAGGAGTGAAGAGGGGGGCAAAATGGGGGCCGGGACGGTAGGGTGGGGGGGGGGGGGGGGGAGGTATGGACCCGGGGGGCTGAGGGTTGGCGGAGGGATGAGAGAAGAGTTAAGAAAAGTGAGGGAATTAGAAGGGGTTTGGGGGGGTGGTGGATGGTCTAGGAGGAAGGAGGGGTGAGTGCAAGAAGGGGAAGAAGGGGTAGTGGGAAGGGGAGAGGGGGGTGAGATGGGTAGGAGGGGGCGGGAGGAAGATGGGGGGGGGGAGGGGGGGAAGAAGGAGAAGAGACATCCGGGGGGGGGGGGGGTCGGAGGGCGGAACGTAGGAAGTAAGGGTAGGTAAGCTGGGCGAGGGTGGAGATGGAGAGGGGGGGAGAAGGAGGAGGAGAGAAAAAGGAGAGGACAAGGCAGCGGGGGTAAAGAAGGGAGAAGGGAGGGGGGAAAGGGAGAAAGGAAAGGGCAGAGATTAGGAGGGGGGACTTACGCGGAGTAGGGGGGGGGGGATGGCGGCGACAAGGGGGAGTTGGTGTAGGGGTGGGGGGAGAAGTTAAGGGGGGGTAGGGGGGGAGACAGACGGGATGGGGAAAGATGGAAGGAGGGAAGTTGGGGGATTGGCAGGAAGTGCAGGGAGGCAGGGGAGGGAATAACAGAAGGGGGAGAGGGGGTAGAGAGGAGGAGCAAGAGAGTGGCGGAAAAAAGAGGGCGAAGAGCGGTGAAAGAAGAAGAGGAGTGTAGGGGGGCAGACCAGGGGGGAGTACGTGGGTGGGGAAGACAAGGAAGGCAGGGGGGACAAGGGGAGAAGGGCGGGGGATGGGGGTGGGGATGGGGGTGGGAGAGGGGAGGGGCAGAGAGCAAAAAAGCGGAGGAAGGAGTGAGGGGGTGGCTGGAGAGGGGGACAGACGGAGGCGGGAGAAAGAAGGAAAGGGGGGCGGGAAGGGGGGGTGTGTGCAGTGGAGGAGGGGGACGTGAAGTGGGAAGGAGGGGAGGGTGGAAAAGGGGGGGTGGGAAAGAGGAAGGGAGTGAGAAATAAAGGGAAAGGTGGGGGGAAGATGATTAAGTAAGGGGGTGAGGGAGGGAGGTGGTGGGAAAGGAAGGAAAGGAGGAAATAGGGGAGAGGGCACGTGGGTGAAGAGAGAGAGACGAGGCAGGGTGAGCAGCTGAGGACGAGGAATATAGCGATAGAGGAAAGTGGAGAAAGGGGGACAGGAAAGGGGGGTAAGGGGGGGTGGAAGGGGTAAGGAGCGGAGAGGAGGGGGGAAGGAGTGCAGTAGGGGAAAGAAGGTTAAGGGGGGGGGGGCGTAGGGGAGGAAGAAACGGACAAAAAGGGATGGGAGGCGGAGAGAATAGGGACACAGGGGTAGGAAAATGGGGGTAAACGAGGCACGGGGGGAAGGAAAACAACGAAGAAAAAAAGATAAACGCGGCATGTGTTGCAAGAAGAAAATCATGGAAGTGTTCGGCATAAGAACAAAAAAGCAGGACCACTTGAACAGGTCCGGTTGAAGATTAAGAGACTCAGAATATAGGGGTAAAGAACTGATACAGCGCCCTTGGGGGGGGGAAGGAGTAAGGAAGAGCTTCTTTTTGGGGGGCTTGGTAAAGGCGAAATGGACAAGGAACTCACTTCCATAGTCGTTGAAAATGCCACTATACGGGGGCGTAAAAGGCCCTTGTTCGCACTGTTTTATCATTGGGGGGGGGGAAGGAAACAATAGAGGAACCAAATCGGAAGAGAAGGACAGTCACGACGCCTCTGGGGTGGGTGGCCCCAATCTTTTAGGAGGGGGTTCCTGCGGGGCAACGAGCGACGGCGGTGAGGGGGAAGGGGTCACACTAGACAAACAGCGGCCACAATAAGTCGGATTCTCGAAACTTACTAGTTTCAGGGTGGGGTCAGGGGAGCAAAAAAAACATGTGAACGGAGATAGCACATGACGAGACGGGGACTTCTCATCGAAGAACGAAAACTACGATGATGGTCGGAACGGGGCCGGTGATTCTCGGAAAACTTGCGAGCTGCCCACGATAGGGGGGAACCCATGTTTAAGGGGATCGGGTTACTCAGCAGGGAGCCGTACACCAACGTCACAGTTAGGACGCAGGTGGGGAGGTGGGTCAAGGAAAAGGGATTGCCTCGTGGGAAGGAAGTGTTCAAGTCTCGAAGACGGACGACGAGCCATCGGATCGGTGTGGGCGGGAAACAGAAAACACTGATGGGGCGGAGACGAGGAGGGAAAAATTCACTACTCACCCATAAGGGGGCATGAGACATGCGAAGGAAATGTGTCGGAGCACACCGGAAAATGCCAAGGTTATAACAAACCTTCAACGTCATTCTACGAACAGGAGGGAAAGAAGAAGGTTCACATAGGGGGGCGAAAAACAGGGGGGGGGGGGGGTGTTGACTAAGAGCGCCGGAGGCCGGCGAAAAAAACTGCCGGCAATCCCGGGGAAAGAAGAAGGGGAATTCAGGCGGCTATCCAAAAACGAGGCGCCACGGTACGCGGGCTAAAGCAATCTTCTAAAAAAAAAAAACGGAGGGGGAGAGGAAAGGGGTTAAAGACCTTCGTGTTGAAACAGTGAAAACCGTTCCCGAAGTTGAGAAAAGAAGGTTGCACGACAGCCCATCAGAAAAAAGTAGAAAACGGCCGTGATAGGGGGGGAAGGGCAAGAAGTTTGCCATACTGGCGCGAAAAATATTTCATACGTTAAGACTCAACCGTTGTCCAAAGGGTCGCTCTGGCAAGAAGAGGAGAGGACTAGCGGGGGATAACAGTTGAATACGTGCTGCTACGGAAAGGTCCGGCGAGGCAGCATTTACTTGATCTTTAGGAAGACGAGAAGAGAGCGACAACAAAAAATTGGGATGGTCCCTTTTCATAACCCTAAGCCATGATTGAGGAGGTCCAAGTTTCCTACTAGACACGCGGTGACAAAAAGGAAAAAGGGCTCAAACAGGCAATCCCACAAAAAGCGCAAGGTACTGGTTAGTCCGGATCGAAAGGACAGTAAGCCAATTGTCACCGTATTGAAACCTCGGTAAACTCCTTGCCAGGAATGCGCGGAAATAGAGAGCCGACGCTGAATAAGAAAGTAAATCTTTGTGTAGAAAGTCTGGTCTATTATCCGTAAAGCGCCCGAAGAGCGCTTTCATTTGGGAGAGAGACAGGGGTGGAAAAGAAAGGGTCTGGGATAAAAAACCCAACCGTAAGGTCAGACGGGTCAGCCGATACGAAGTTTTGGGACGCTGTCGGCGAGGGCTGTTTTTAAACTTACCCACAACGACTGAGGATAGAAGCACTAAAAAAATGGGGGAAACCTGTATATAGGAATGGCAAGCTCCCTTCAGAGGTCTTTGGGCTCCCGAGATTGAACCCTCAACTGGTCGAACAAAGGGAGAAAAAAGGGGAGAAAAGTGAACGCCATAAAAACCCGGAAGATTGCTTAAATACCTCATGAGCAAAGTAAAAGGTCAGCATCGTCAACGTTAAGGGAAAGAAGAAACCCGTGTGAAAGAAATGGAAAACAAGTGGCCTGAAATTACTGGGTTTTATATAGAGTATAGGAAGCAACAAACATACGAATTACTGGGGAAACCATGCGGTTTCCCTTATAGGCTGCTTGCAGTTGGCTTCGACATCAAGAGGATCAGACTTTCAGAGGGGGGGAAAAGCTAATTGGGGGATTCGAAAAAACTGAGTGGGGGATGAGAAAAAAGAGCTTGACTTGAGAAGGGGGATCGGCGTTCCTGGGGAAAGCACGGATGCACAACAAACCGAATTACTTACTCGGGCGGGGAATTCAACGCCGCAAAAGATTACAGGGAAATTTCCCAACATGACTTCAGTCAAAACTACATGAGGAGGATGAACTCCACGGCGGTGTCTCCAAAGTTGAGATTACGCTGATTTCTCCAACCGGGGGGGAGATTGGGGCTTACGCCGAACTAGGGAAAAAAAAAAGCTCACCGGGAAAGAAAACGAGGGGTTAGAGCCAGCTAGGATGAGGCAATGCGAAGAAAGGGGGAACCGCGCCCGGGAACGACTAAAATGAATCAGGTCAGCGAGAAAGGGGGGGGGAAGTCAAGGCTTGCTATCAAAACACCCAAAAAGGGAAAAAAATCAACTTTATGGCCAGCGTCTCTCGAGGACGGAAGAGATTAAAAAAAAAAGCGAAGTAAGCCCGAAGCTAGACTCGATAAGAGAGGGTCCCAGAAGATCCCCTCCCAAAAAAAGATGAGTCCCTCACGGGAAGGGGAAAAAAAAAAACAGGAGTCTTCTGAAAAAAACCTGGGGATGGCGGGACCGAACTGTGAGAATCGACTTACGGAAAGAAACATCCCGTAGGGGGAATAACCCAGTTTCTAATCCCTGTGGAGGCAACACTTCTTGGTTGTGGTGAAAACACAAAAAATTAAGTGAGAACAGGGTGCTGGAGGTACCGGGGGAAAACAGCCATTCTTGGGTATAGTAAACAGTGGGCGCTTAGGGCGCTGTGCTGGCCAGGAAAGCTATTCGGTCAGTGGGAGAGCGCTTGCACTAGAAGAACACCCATGTGGCCCTTCTTGGGAAATATTGAAGAGAAAACAGCGCATAGAAATGGTTAAGGCGGACATACTCTTTTGGGGGGGGAGATGGCGTTATCGCAATGTCCGAAAGGGGGCAGGGAAAAACGATATTGCCGAGGGTGGTAAGGGAGAGAAAGAATGGGGGGTAAACCTCGAGAGAGCTGACTCGATCCAAATGCATCTGGGAAAGACCGAGGGAATCGCGAAAAAAAGGGGCAAAGGAGGGGAATGGGGAAAGTCTAGCAAAAGAAAACAAC
>Ga0179593_1369135_pt1 | contig 11467 bp, 12 predicted proteins | sample CZODoug2_1_08_16_FD_185931 | JGI IMG/M metagenome (GOLD analysis project Ga0179593, IMG submission 185931) | Vadose zone soil fungal communities from Angelo Coast Range Reserve, California, USA - CZODoug2_1_08_16fungal (PacBio error correction) | ecosystem: Environmental > Terrestrial > Soil >...
CACAAAAGAAAGAGAAATAAAATGGGGTTGAGTAGAACCCCCACAACATCTGCAAGTGAAAAAGCGACTTATGGCGGCGTGAACTATTGGGGGGAAGGTCGGAACCGCAAGACGGGAGAGACTGGGGGGTAGAGACAGAATGTGCCCCGGGGGGGGGTCCAATATTGACGAAACGGGGGATATTATTCCGTCGCATACACTGTCAACGGACAGAAGAGACAGCTGGAGGAGGTAAATGTCTACCGGAAAGAAAGTGAAGTCGTGAAAAACTAGCAGGGAAATGTTTGAAAAAGCAGGCGGGGTGAACCACGGAGTGGGGAACAGACTGAGCGGCAAGGAGAAAGTAAAGAGGCAGGCCGAGGAACCACCATGGCTTTTCGGTCAGAAGGACATGCAGGGTGGGTCAACGCAGACAGGAAAGCCAAGGTGCGGGGAAACACGACGAAGAAAAAGGGACTTCAATCTCGTCGAAACGAAAAAGAAAAAGGAGCCTTAAAAAGAGGTCACACCGGGAGGTTTAGAAGCATGGCCCCCATGGATCCAACTCCTACCCACAACAAGACTCACAGAAAGAAAAATGGAGCGGAATAGACGCATTTAGAGCTGGGATGAAGTACAGGTAGGCGCTGCATCCGCAGAAGTAACCAGACCCCAGTCTATGCGAAAGGAAAGACAACACACCCATGGAAATACTCAAAACGGCCAACTGTTTGGGGTAAAAGGAGGACAAGACACCCCGGTTTTACGCCCCGAACGAACTAACAATCTCTATTGTAGGCGCCGACGCCGAGAATTTGCATATTGCGCCGATGGGATAACGCATTTATGCCTGGCCATGGAGGGGTGTATAGAAGAATGCGGGCTTATGCATGGGGGAAAGAAAGGGCAAGTGGCCCCCGACAAAGACCCCTCCGTTCTATATGACAAAGTGTGATCTCACAATCCCGCAAGCCTCTGGGGGTCGACGTACCCAACCCTGGGTGCTGGGGGGAAAGAGGGGGAGAATTGATGGGGAAAGACCCTCCTCCAGCAGGTGTAAGGCGACACCTCCTGCTGGTAGGGTGAGGGTGATAGGGTGGTCACCGTCCTCGATTTACAGGAATCGCACGCGGATAAACATCAACCCCTGTGGGAAAGCAGAGGGGGGGGGGGACGGAGCTTTTACCATTAGTGAAAAGAAATTAGGATACCGGGGTTCCGGGGAAAAATATCATACCCCCCCACTACATTGCGCCTTTCTGAATGATCTCCCACAACAACGGAAAACAACTCGGGGGACAGAACCCAGTAAGACTCTCTCCATATGATAAGTTGAAAAAAAGCCTAAAGACGAAGTACATGCAGTAACACCCGGATGCGTGAAAATGCCCAGGACGTCCAACCACAAACGATCCACCGACCCAAAATGCAGACGGGGAGGAGGAGTTCTAGGTCACGGGAAGAATAACCTACAAAACTCTACATAACTGGAAACGTAACCGATGCCCGCCCCCCCTTAAAAGGCTAGCGTGTCGAGAGTAGGGGGGTAAAATTCATCACCAATCACCCCCAGGCAAGGGGTGGGTTCGCAAATCATAAACGCAAGGGAGGGTTGGAGGGAAGAATAGAAAGGTGGGTATGTTCCGCAGCCCAACGAGGGGACCCGCCGCGACCCCATGGGGACACTTAGACAGCACAACGAAATGACAATGGCCAGAGAGCTCCTCCACGAACAACGAAGAATGGTGTGAACAGCATACAATCCAATGATCCCAAAACCGACGTCACATCGGACAAATTAACAGAAAACCCAGCCTTCCGAGGGACGAAAGACGGGGGAGTTAAGTCAGTGAAAATGTCACGCACGAAAACGACATTAGAAGGGTTGGGGGTCAGCCAACGGTCGAGATTTGTGTCGGCGAGGAGTGTTAAGCCACAAAATACGGGGAGAGAAAGAAATCCACCCAAGAAGAGGGTTCTTCAACGGTTGGTAGATGTAAATGGATGACGGCATCGCTGCGGGGTTGGCTGAATATACCGGGGGCACTAACAGAAAAGAAATTGATAAACGCTACGTTCTCCAGTGACGAAGGTGGGGGGAAAAATGTTTGGGGAAAAGATGGGCCAAACCAGGAGCATACAGACAATACGTGAGTAGCAAAAAACCATGGGAGAGAAGGTACTTTAGCTCGCATACACCAAAAAACTTAGCTCCAACGTTAATCGAAAAAGGTACATGGGTCCTCCGGGCAACGAAAAGAAGAAAGCATTAAAAGTCGACTTTAAATGTCGAAGAACGGCTACACCCCCCAAGTACCATTGCTGGCAAATTCACTTAACGGGATTGCAGAGGTAGAGAAGGGTCCCGGAGGAAATGGCTTTCCTGCGACAGAGGGTTGCGCGATGAACGCCCCAAGGTGGGAATCAGGTCAGCAAGTCACATATTGTGGGGGAGCCTTTTTCAAGTGGTCCTTAGGGGGGGGGTGAAGGTTTAGGCGAGTGAGTGGCAGAAGTTAAGGTCCCTGGAAATCCAGAGGGGAATCGAGTCTAATGCCGAAAGCAGGGGGCGGACGCATAAGCATATGAGGGGTAACAGGGCTGAAATTCTTATGTGGTTGAGGTGAGATCCTATAGGGTTTTGTGTTTAAAACCTTGTGTTACACTTGGGTGTTAACACGAATCAATTCTCCTTCGGGAAGAGGGGGGGAGGGCAATGGGAGGTGCTGTCATCTACAGAGAACAAGGGGAAAGCAGTTTGTGATGGCGGGAAATCCAGTAGCACTGGGAGAACATCAAATAAACGTTGGAAAGATACACACTCGGGGGAGACATGAAAAGGGAATGGAGTTGTAGAGAAGTCACCATGGGACTGGAACCAGGAAATGGGGAAAACCAATGCGAAAAAAAGGAAATTATGCCCCCTCAGCGACTATTCTGACAGATTGAATCGCAGCTTGCATAAAAACCCTGGCGCTCAAGAGGGGGCCCCCTTGCATAACCAAATCCCAGGTTTGGCAACGAAGGCGGAACAACCATTTACGGCCACCTAGCCTGGGGGGCTGAAAGAAGCCCGCCTGACGGGGGGAAAATGATGGCCGAAGGGGCTACAGGGGAAAGGAAGCGAAATATCTAAGTCGAAAACGAGAGGGGGAAAAAAAGGAGAGAGAGGGGATCGCAACGGCTAACAGGAGGGATCATTCATGGGAAGGGAGTTGGTCGCTGCGGGGAATGGGGGGAAGGGGTATCATGGTGCCACTGAAGGGTCGGGGCATACGAGCAAGGATCACTTCAGCAGTATCCGCAGTGGTGGGCTTAAGGAGGTGCGGTACTTCAAACTATTGAGGTTAATGAGTGGCCAGTCAGCGGGGCCCCGAGAGGGGAGGAAGGGGATGACTATCAATTGCAAAACTTTCACAAAGGAAAGGGAGAGAAAGGAAAAAAATAGCAGGCGCCAACGAATTGAGGGTATGGTGAATGGGGGGGGAGTTACACCATAAATGCATGTATTTCATCAAAAAGAGGATGTGGCAGGAGGAGCAAACACCGACTAAGGTTGACAAGCCACACCAGCTCCGAAACGCTATTTATTTCTCTGTGACCAAAAAATCCAAACGCGAAAAACAAGAAATAATATAATCGTGACACAGGACCCAGCCTTCACGCGGACCTCATATGCTCCCGACAGCCATTAGCGGACGGCATCCGTAATCGTGGAGTAACTGAGGGAATAAGAGAACGCAACACCCCAAAGACTGTACGCAACATGACAGGAGAAATGCGGGCGCAATCCCAAACGTGTGTGGATTGAAAGGAAGTGGGTGAGTGACCAATCGAAGCAAACCACATAAGGGAGCTTCCACAGATTGTACACTCAGTGGACAGGCGGCAGGATACGACCAAGCTAATAAGTGCCCTCCAACCCGTCCCTGAGGCAATCGGGGCTCAAACGAAGCGCATACATGCGGGTGCATAAAAGGACAAAACACTGCCTACTCCGCTCCCGGGGGGAAGTGTGGTAAAGAGATAGGCATGGCAAAAGCGATCGGGCCTGCGTGGTGGAAACGCTTCGACCACAAAAAAAGAAAAAACTCGGAAAAGGGGACAGCCCCAGAGCAAACCGAACTGATGAGGTCGGTGAGGCCAAGGTGTTCAAAAGATGGGATCAACAGGGAGGGTACATCGCCAAAAGGCGTTGAATATTGAGTTACGGGGAGTGAACCAGGTAGGGTGGAAAGCCGTGCGCGCGGGCTGGGGGAAGAAGGACCACGAAAGCTTTCAGTGGGGCTGCCCCAAATGGATTGGAGGTTCCGTGCCGGTGCGAACAAGGTTACACGAGAGGTCCGAACTGGGGGGGAAAGAAGAGAGAAGGTACAAAGTTAAAGAGAGTGTGATTCTGGGGTTATTCCCTCCTGTAAGCTGTCGCTGGGAGTTGGGGGCAGATGAGCAATTCTCTCCCTAGAGCAGTTGGGGTAGGGGAACTGGTCGAACATACCACAACCAATCATTGGGAAGGAACATTTATGAGAAAGAAAGGAACACTCCAGGCCGTTTCACATCGCTGCGTCACATGTATAAAGTGGGTATAAATGTGTCGTCTCGTTAGGGCGTGAGCGGCGAGCGGCGAGAAACCGGGACGAAATGGGAGTAGCTGCAGATTGTGGAGTAGGGACCACAAACAGTTCCTCTCATAAAGGGGGCGAGTGGCATGTGAATGGTGGGTATCGGGTTCAGACACGGACGAAAAGGGCGCCGGCTACTGCTGGTCCGGGATGGATCGCGGTGAGGGGGGGGAGAAAATCATTTGGCGAGAAAGAGGAAGGTATAGAGATTGTTGGTCTGTGCGATCGCGAAGAGTGACACTTCAATGTTAGTCAGAATGAGGCTTTTGTCACGGGGAGTGGGAGAGGGTCAAAAACCTAGCACAAAAGGTCGCCAGGGGATACTCCGGTGTGACAGGGGGTTCCTCCTCATTTTAACCTCTATGAAAGTGCCGCCGGCCGCCACGGAGGTTTGGGGGTTCCAAATTGGTGTTGAGGGTAGTCAACCTTGTGAGGAAAAGAGGAGAGTAAGAGGGGGAAAGGTTCGGCGAAAACTGAAAATCAGAAGAACAAAGAGCCCCATGAAGTCTTTACCTAAAAAGCGAATCACTACCACACATGTTAGTACCCACGGAAAGAGCCTGAAGCAAAAAAAAGAGAATATTGAAGAGATGAGGGGGCGTCGATAAATAATCGGAGTAAGAAACAAGACAGAATGATCCCCCCCAGTAATGGTAAGAGTGGAAGGGAGCATCAAGGCGCTTGAGCGTTTCACGGGAAGTTCGGAAGGAAGAAAGAAAACGGAGTCGTTAGTTGGAAAAAGTAGTTGTGCCCCATTGCCCGTTATGACTGTACCCCCATGCAGCAGAAGTTGTCCGCCGCGGTCAGCGAGGAGGATCACCGCCCATTGGGTTTCGTTACGGGGAGCGGTTTGGGGGGGGAGGGATGAAGTCTTGCGGGAACCACTTCCTCAATCTGGTTCCATGAAGGTGAAGAAAGCAGGAAATCGAAGGGAAAAACTATTAGGGTTACTTCGAAAGGGAAGAGAGGCGTAGTAAAGATAAAAAATTGCAGGTGATGGAGTAACATGGAAACCCCATAAAACCAAACTTTTTTCCCACCACCCGAGTGGGGCGATGGTGCGGCAAGCAGGCACTTTACGTGGGGAGAGATCACCTCCTGGAGTATCGCGTAACAAAGGAAAATCCAGCGAAAATGAGTTGAACAGAGCCGCGGAGAAGAGGGGGGGATATCAGGAGAGGAGAGCCAAGGAGTAAGAGATTCCAGACCGGGAAGCGATTCGGTGATATACTTCATAAAGAGGGGGAGGGGTCGCTCTCATACCAGTAACATGTTGGAGGGGGAGAGTGGGCACTCCGATTCCCGAAGGGATGGAAGCGCCCCGTATTAGGGAAAAAAAGGGAGGGGGGTGGAGGGAACAACTCAAAAAGTCTGACAGTTGACGAGTAGAGACGATCAACACAGAAAATTGGAGTGATAGAGGATCACCTGTTGTCAGTCCCACTGGTGTGGGGGCGGCGAATGTAAAGTCGGAGGGGGAAACAGCAGGCTAAGAAGGAATTAAAGGATGGGGGGATGTATAGCAGCCGAAACTCCCTGCGGTTATGATATCGCCCGCAGAACAGATGGTGTTCGCGTCGAGAAAAGACTCAGAAACGAGACCTCAAAGTAAGCGGAATCAAAGCTACACGGGTTTTGAAAAGATTACAAGGAAAAAAAGAGCCACTACAGTTCACAGGGAGGAATGAGGGGAAGAGGGTTACGGCCAGGTGAACTGGGGGGTTAACTGAGTTGGAATCCTTTAAAGGGAAAAGGTCGTTAACATAGGTACAAATGAAGAACTCCGAAGCTGCTTGCTAAGGACGTGCAGGGAAGGGCGCAGCATGTCAGACAGGCGGCAGGTTGGCCGAACACTTACTAAAAGTTTATGCATTGTCTGTCTTGGAACAGAAAATAAATCAGCTCCAATAAATTATGTTTCAAAAGGGTTGTAGGTTATGTTCCAGAGGGAAAACGGAGAAGCCTAAGAAAAAAGAGAGCATCGGGGAACGGGGTAGGGCGTATTCATCGGATGCAGGGAGAAAACTGGTGGGTAGCAGAGTCAACGCATGAAGGCGAAGGGGGGGAATCACCAAACTCTGGCCCAGAAGAGAAAGGGTTGGTGAGATTCGTGAATGAAGGGGGGGTCGAAATAAAACCCTGCTGGTATGCTGAAACGGGAAGGGTAGAAACGAGTTTGCAAGTGAAGGGGGTTGGGTGGGTACAAAGCCGACCCAGATGCGCGAGGAGAAAATCTTGGAAGGAACGTCCACTCATTGGAGAGTCCCTGTGGGAGCGTTTCTGCGGGGTATGTCAGGTCTCGAGAGCCCACCGCCTACCGGAGGCACGACAAACACAATCTAGCACACATCATTGAGAAAGCCCCCCGTGGAGTAATCGTGCGGCAGTTGGCCTGATGATGCAAAGGTGAACATCCTCGAAACTCGGAGGCTCTGGTGCCCGATAAACCACTGGGACGAATGCGGACGTACACGGGGGAGGGGACCTGGTACTGGAAATAAGAGAAACGTACTAGAGGATCAGATAAGGTAGAAGAGCAGTCGAGGAAAAAAGTAGCAAAGGTGAGTGAAAGGAAAAGTCCACATGAAATGCAACCACACCGTATACCTACTGTACTTGTTTGGGCGCGGGAAAGGAAGAACAAGCGTGAAGGGTATGCCAAACAGTCCACGACTTCAAGGGGGAAATGCTTAGGGAGGGGTGCGACCTGGCTGGCGAGAAAATACGGCAGCGGCGAAGAAAGAAACGGAACCGATCGCGGAAAAAACACGAGCCTGGACATGAGAAATCATCTAAATCCAGTAGGACGGCACAGAAACTGAAACATAGGCAAGTGATATCACTGTCCTCGGTATCACACCTGTGGAGCAGCAAAAGCGACTGCGTACTAACACGATGATCATAGCTCAAAGCTGACAGCCCGCGAGCAGCCGCAAGCGGAAAAAGACGACGAAAGTGCACGGGGAGAAGAGTTTCTCAGTGGGGCTGGTCCTTGCGATGCGCACTCCAACGACGCGGACAGTGCAAACTTTGGCACCGCCCGACACAAAAGGGGAATGGAGAGGGTGGAATCATCAAATGTCGAAGATGTCAGTAGTCGTGGGGGAGAAGGATAGGGGGGTGAGAATCAATAACGCCACACGAAGAACAGCATGGCAGATGTAACTGCCCTTTGAATCATCTCTGGCTGGAATCACTTGCGAGACAGAAGCCCCGTTCGCCCCTGCAAGCGAGGATCGAAGTGCGGGGGCACAGGGGTTTGAGGGGTTTGATGGTGCGACCAGAACACTAACACGTGATACGGTCAGTCCAAAGGGGGCGGCAGGTACACTTTTTGTGAAAGACAGTTCTAAAAGGGAGGAGAGTAAAAAAGTGGACGTTGTTCGATGCAATGGGACCGGTTGAAAAACTGCGTCGATTGTCGGAATGAGGAAACGTGGAGGGCTGATAACGGGGTGGTCGGGAGGGTATGGCTAGGAGAGGTGGAGGCCTGCATAGTTAGGCAACCTATGGAACCGTTGCGCTGAGGTTGTCGCGAATGAGTCCACTTTGAACGTCTTTAACATGTCGGTGGGGGGGACGCCTTGTTTGGGCATTCCTGCTTCGGTTGTGTGATGGGGAAACTCGGAATGTACATTGTTCAGGGGTGATCAGAACGAGGGTAATCGGAATGCGAAGCGATGGGGGGGCGGACCTCAAGCAGAAGCGGTTTACGCTGGGGGCGGGATTGGGCTGCCTGGCGGGAACCAAAATCCTAGTACAGTTCACGAAGGGGTCTAGCACTTGGCTGGTTTGTTACAGCGAACGAAGGCGAAAGCCAGGGGCGCGTGTTCGTAAGGGGAGCGACGTGCTGAAAAGACGACTCCTCAAGAGAGGGTGGGGGGATGAGCAATCCAGGCAGTGACGACCATAAAGGGGGAAAAAAAACGCGCTCCGTCCAATGAGCGGGGACAGAACTGCGGGGGGGACTCTAGTCAACATAAACCTTTGGCCAGGGGGGAAGTGATAAAACCAAAAGCTCAGTGGACACGGAGATGAGTGGGCCAGTTCTAGAGACGACCTCATATCCAAAGAGGGGGAACAGACGCAAATGCAAAATGTGCGTTCCAAGCCCTGACGAATAAGATAATAGCAATCCCCCAGTTTTGGGCACGTGGCCCAGACCACCTATGGGAACCAAAAACTTGGAGCACAATTTTCAGAGAAGGGAACAACGCCCTACAACGGCAGCACACAAAGGCCTGGGGCACGTGAAACTCCGTTCACCTCAAACAATATACTATCAATAACCAAGGAAAAGGGGAGGATGAAAACCTCGAGATCGGTGGGGGGGTCGAGGCGCAAAAAGTGCTGTCCCATTTAGGCATTTCACGCGGTCCCGGCTCTGGTTGGTGCCAAGCGGGGGACGGAATTGCTCCGGGGAGGTGACCACACCTGTTCTCCACTGCGAAAAGGTGCTGGTGAGACTGAGGCAAACGTTCTCTAGACTCGGTTTAGGGTGGCGCTCCATTAAAGAGTCGCTTCGATTGGAAAGCATCTGTTTCCCAGGAGACGACGCCGGGGTTTATCCATTAAAGAGTTGCCAATAAAACGGTTTGATAGAGATGACCACAAAGCTGAGGGGTTGATTGGAGGGAGTTTTATATGTGTGCAAGGGCCTGGAGGAAAATCAAAAAGTTTCTTGATGGGGTACACGAGGATCAGCACCGCCCGGAAAGGTTGAAAAAACCAATCAATGGGGCTACGAACGACGCGCTGAGTTCGCTGTTAAATAACAAAGAAAAGCAATGAAACACCAAAGAAATAGGTCCAACGAATAAGAGCGGACCGCCCCGCATATCCAGCGTCAAACATCAGCGACCAGCAAACAGCCCTCCACCGGACAACAAAATCGACACGTCCTATCGGATCACTCGGGATTGAAAAACTGAAATCTACGTAAACAGATTGCAATCAGTGCGCCCAAAGAACGGCAAAGGAGCATCCCAAGGGACGGGTGAAATCACACCTTGGCGGTGATAAACTAAACGGCAAGGAAGGACTGTCATTAAGATTTCCGGTCAGGCAGCAGGGCTGGAACCACAAAAGGTGGGAACTTTGACCCGTCCAAATGGCTCGGGGCAGTGGCCGAACCGACTTGCTTCTTTAGGAACCTACGACTTCGCTCCCTGGTGGAAAAGTTGCAATCCAGGATACATATCAACTGGGGAAAGATCATATTAGGCCGTGGTTAAGCGGTGGGTGGCCCCCAAATAACAGCACACTCAGCACACTTGCCCATTACGAGGGAGAACTGCTTGATTGTGGGGGGTCCTAAAACAGAAACTGTTCAGAATATATGATGCACAAGGGAAGGGATGGCTGTGCAGAGCAATTTCGTGTGTGGGTCTTAGATAATAGGCAATTCTCGCGCTGGAGACTCCGAGCCGACAATGGGAAAATAAAGGGTTTTTTGTGAGGTCATTCCCAAACGTCAGTCTTGGGGGAGGGGGGGGTACAGGACGTTGAAGAGGCCCAGCGGGGGGGGGGAGATAGGCAAGGACCAAAAGGTAGACCGTAGACCCTTATTCTTTGGCATCAAGTATTCACTCGAATAGAAAGCAAAAAAAAGTGAAATATGAGAGCGCCTCACCAGTTTGCAGGGGGGAAGAGGCAACCACCACCTCCCCCGCCACATTGGATAAGGTCGAGACAAGCCTCAACGGTGGTCTTTGCGTCGACCAAATAAGGAAGAAAGGGCATCCCCCCACCGTGAAAGGTTATGCGGCGAGTGCGATAAGCCGGGAGCGCGGAGATTTGGGGGGATTGTCACGAAAAGGTCGAAAGCCTCAAACGCAGTGTCAGTGAGTAGGAGAAGGTGGGGGAAGAACGGAAGCATCTCACGTTGTAGTTGCAGAGAGGGGGGGGAGTCGGGCTCAAAATTGGCGAGAAGAAAGAAAGGAGGTTGGGAAAGTTCCCCGTCACGACTAGTCCTAATGCGAAAAAAAAGAGTGAGTGAATGCCGTGGTATGAACGTTCCTACAGAAGGGAAAAAAAGGGGGACAAGCAAAGTTCCTTGCCTCCAGGTTCACTCTCGATGGGCCGCCCTGAGTGGACGAAAAGGGTGGAAAAAGTGCGGGGCCTAGTGGGGAATCGAGATGAGGGATTGTCGAAGAAACATGAAACAGAAAAGAAGGAAAAACTGCGGAACTTATGCTGGCCTCAAGCTAGATTATGCACCAAAGGGTGTGGCCCGGTACAGCAGAAAAAAAGTATGGACTTTACTATCTTTCTTTACCCCCGCGCCAAACAGCATAAGCGCCGGCGGGGGAGGGAATCCATGGGACTTTCGAAGGGACACTATTCCTATTCAAAAGGAAATACAAAACTCAAGCTGTCACATCGCCGCCAGTGCAGGAAGTGACGAAAAAACTAGTCAAAATTTGGCGGACTTTGCGAAAGAGTTGCGCCGTTCAAAACTTTTGGGGAGGGACCGTGGTCGCCGAGTGCTGAGCAGAGGATCCTCTCGGAAGGGGAGGGGTGAAGTTGCTGGTCGGCAGCTCAGATCTGGGGGGTGGGGGGGGTGGGGTGGCGGTCCGACGCGGAGGGGGGGGGGGGCGCAAGGGGGGGGGGGGGGGGGGGTGGAGGAGGGAGGGGGGGGGTGGGGGGGGGGGGGGGTTTTAGTGAGCTGAGAAATGAGATCTTGGGGTGGATGTTGACAAAGTGCGCGTCTACATTGAGCGAAAAAAAGAAGAATGAACCTTCTGGCATCAAGCTTCTCTTCAGCAGAAGGGGGTGGGGGAGAAAGGTTTCAGGAGGAGCAAGACCTCCGGTTCCACGGAAAATCCATCAGACGAACTAAAATCCAAGGGGGAATGTCGCAGCTTGTA
>Ga0179593_1375079_pt1 | contig 11467 bp, 16 predicted proteins | sample CZODoug2_1_08_16_FD_185931 | JGI IMG/M metagenome (GOLD analysis project Ga0179593, IMG submission 185931) | Vadose zone soil fungal communities from Angelo Coast Range Reserve, California, USA - CZODoug2_1_08_16fungal (PacBio error correction) | ecosystem: Environmental > Terrestrial > Soil >...
GGTGAAGCTCCCCAGGGGGGAACACCACGAAACTCGTACGTGTCAGAAGGAGGGAGCTTACACACCACTGGGGTAGTAGGGAATGGCGAGCACAAAAAAACAGGATTGGTGTAACAGAGGATGGGGGGAAAGAGGCATCAATGCGATGCTACCCAAAAATGGTTTTAAATGGCCCGACGTTAGTGCTCTTGGATAAGGCGTGCAGAGGCGCGCGGCGTGTTAAAAAGAGACAAGTATCTGTCAAAATTCAAAGTGACGTGAAGTCCGACTCAAAAGCCGGCCCGAATCACTCAACTAATGTCCTTCGGGAGGTGAAACAGGAAGCGCAGGGGGGAAAGGGTCGCTCGGTACACTAGGCACCGAATAAGAGAAAGAATGGGGAGAAAAAAGAGAAGAAAGAAAGCGGGCCAAAAAACAAACATTCCCGGAACGGAACGGAACGAAGAAATAGCCAGATCATCAAGACCCCAAAACGACAGGGGTAGGTAGAAAAAAAAAAACGCCGGGAAATGAAAAATGGAGGTAAGGAAGAACCAGAGAAACCCCTCTTATTGTCACCTACATCATTGGAAAGGGTGGGTGGGGGGGGTTGGGGGGGGGGGGGTGAGAGAAAGAGCGAAAGAAGGCACCTATCCGTCAAAAAACTTCAGTAAACGGGGGGCGACCTGGGGTATTTTCCATCTATCATAAATAAACAAGATGCCAGGGTTAACAGCAAGAAGGCGTAAGAGAAGGGGGGGGGGTTTTTATTCAATAAAGCAGCTGTGTCGATTAGGGGACACACGAAACAAATTAAGGCGTATGGGCAGAAAAGAGTCAGTGGAGATGGAAGAGCTCAAAGAGATCCCTTCTATGAAAGGAAAGAAGCTCCGGAAGTCAATGAGGGCGTCCGAACCTTCTGTGGGAACTGGAAGGACAGGCTGGGCTGTAGAAGTCGAACAGAAGGAGAGTCACAGGACGAAAGTGGGGAAGTCTCTCCTCTTCACACCGCGATTTAGGGCACAGCGTCATTGACAAAACTTTGAACAATCCATAGGAGCGCCCGGCATGGGGGCGTCACCGCGCCCTAATGAAAGGAGCGGAGGAACTGGCTGGGGGGGCGGTGTCACAATAAAACTTTCCTGAAACCGGTTAACCCACAGGCTGGGTGCGGGAAGGGGGTCCGGGCTCGGCTAACTCAAGGAGAAAAACGGCGTCAGCGGACCCCAGTTTGGGGGGAATCAAGAAAATCGCAGAACATGCTCGCAGAAGAAAAGGGGAAGCTTGCCAAGCGAGAACGGATAGTAACAAAAACCGGACCGTGCGAAGGGGCCAGTATTGCTGGAATGGCGAGCAATCGGGATGAAACAGGTGTTAGAAGTAAAAAACACAAAACAGGCGGCGGCACGTTACTTGAACTAAGAAAGAAGGGGACACGTAGCAAGGGGTTGCATTCCCAGATCGTGGAAGTGTCTAGAACGGAGAAAGCCCAAAAAAGGACTCGCGGGTCGGCGCGGCCGGAAACACGTTCGCGGGAGAAGAGGTAACCTGGGCCAAACGAAGGAGGGGGGGACCGAAAGTGTCTCCTTTGGAAAGAAGGGTAGTTTCAAGGACAATCCTACTCGGTACCGTAACCGCAGCGAAGGTACTGTGTGCGCTGCCCTTCCGCCCAGACTTCGGGAAAGCCGGGTTTGCGGGAAAAAAGGCGCTGAAGAAATCGAGGAGGAATAACGGTGTCTGGACGGGAGAACGGTAAAAATTCGCTTCTCGCCGGTGCCTGCAACGGGTCAACAAAAAGGGAAAGCAGGAGGGGAACTAACAAAGTGCGGCCGTTTGAAAAAAAATTATATCCTCCAGGAACAATGAGAAGAAAAAGAGCGCGCAAAGGCCGGGGGGGGGGCTTGATACAAAACAAGGTGGGAGAAGGCGCAACGTACCCTGAGGGAAGCAACCGTCTTCGCGATGAGTTAGTCAGGTACTGAAGTTTTCTCCCAGTGAGAAAATGGGAGGTTCAGGGAGAAAGGGGTAAGGGCGAGACGCAGTTCACCTATCGTCGCGCAGTAAAACGTGAGGGGGGGGACAAAAAGAGAAAGCCAGAAGTCTGGTCACTGAAAGGATGTCACTAGGAAGTAAGAGGGTATATCAGAAGCCTGCCTTCAAGTACGGGAAAGGGAACAGGTCCTTTGTAGGGAGGGAAAAACACCGGCGCTCATGAAGAAAAAGGAAAAGAACGTCGGTGAAATTCAGGAAACGCCGATATATCTCAACAAGTAGTATGAGGGAAAAAGAGAAGAGGGATCCTGCGTGTACCTAAGAGCAACAAACGAAGCGATCAGCCGAGGGAAATTGTCGAAGAGGATAGCCCAGGGGGTGGAAGGGGGGAAGCACGAGAAAAGGAAGGCGAACCGCTAGGACAAGCGACAAAGAGATACTAAGTCCTTCGTCATATAATGCCTCAAAGGTAAGGACATGCCTGGAGAGAAAAGGGAGGAAGACGAACGGATGAGCAGCCAGAGAAGGGCATGGGAAGAAACTAACCGGAACCCATTGAAAAAGCACGGCCATGTATCATGACCCTCTGCAAAAAAGAACGCTCATCATCGAATAGGGGGATTGAAAACGAAGGGTCGGGACGTGAAAAGGGGCTACATCAATGCTTACGGCTAATCAGAAAAAAACTCCGGGGAGGGAGAGGGAGGGGCAAGGCTTCAAGAATAAACGATGCATGACATTTAGAAGACACCACGGGGACCGGGTCCAAAAGAAGGGGCAGGCAACCAGACCAACCCCTTCATCAAGGAGAGACGCGCCAGGGTACTCCTTCAGAGAAAAAAAACTCGGGGTAAGGGGGCCTGGGAAGATCGCTTTGCCGAGACTTCCTTTCAACTAACACTCCTGATGGAACCACTGTCTAAGGACAAGGAAGGGACACTGAAAGAAGTCCGAGATGCTGGGAAAGGGCGTTCGGACTCATAGTTGTTTATCGTGATACCCAGTGGCCAAAAAACGGAACACTAGGAGAGAGGAGATATCTGGTGGACTTCGCAATCTGTAAAAAGTCCACAGTTGCCGCTGCCTCGCCCGCCGCAGGACCGGCTCTTTTAAAGCCTGAGTAACGAGAGAAAAAGTGACCGGGGCGGTCCCACTCTGCGCCTAAAAAGTTGTTAACATCGACTGAAAGGCAAGTCTAAATCTCCGCCGGGTTGCTGGAAGAAGAACCCCGTGATGAAAAAGAGGGGCACCGACACATAACATCCTGCAAGCGAAGGTCATTTTTTTAATCATTAAGCCAATTTTCTCTCTCGTAGCAGGGAATACAGTACCTTGACCTATCCTGGGGACGGAGAAAGGGGAGCAAGGGGAAACAACACCTGGGGGGGGCCATCGACGAGACCGTGTCCATATGCTGTGATCCCTATCGGAAAAAACTAAAACCACAGAGGGGGATAAAAGGGAGGAAATTGAATGAAAAAATACCAGAAAGGAAGCCCTCATCACTAGAGGGACGGTCGGTGTCCGGGGGGGAAACACCTGCCGGGGAGCTAGATGTATCTAAGGTTGTAAAAAGACTCGGGGGAATAACATAAGGGCCGGGAAGAGTAGAGGGTGCCTCAATGTAGCGTGGGCAGAAGTAGTTCGGTAAAGAAAAAAACCTGCGGCCAATTGCGGCTCGGCAAACAACAGAAAGGGAATCTGGAAGTCCTAGGGACAGTGAAACACTGACAGTATCTGGGACCGAAGACGGCGAATTGCGCATTTTGGATAATAAAGGGAAAAAATATAACCTGAAATTCAGTCCACTGCCAGGTACGGACAGGTCATGAAGGAAAAAATCCGAGAGGCGTAAAAACACTGGGTAAGGGTCATAAACCAAACCGTCAGCGGAAGTACTGAGATGAAGCTCATCAGGGTTTCTGGCGGGAAAGTTTCATCAGGGAAGAGTTTAATGCAGGGGGGGGGGGTGGCAAGGCATCTGTCTGGGGCTGGAAGGAGGATAATCTGGGAGAGCCAGTATCCTGTCGGTGCTACAGGGCTGGCGCTGGGTGCTCAGGCACAGCATGTTGGGAGGGGGGGAGCTAAAAGGGGGAGTAGGGTAGGGGGTAATTGAAGGAGGCGTAGGAGCGAGCAGGAGACTATAAGGGAGGGGGGGAAGGGGGAAAAGAATGTGGGGCCGGCCGAGGGGGGGGTTGGGGGGGGCCTTTAAGACACCAGGGGGCGGGACATGACGAGGGGAATCGTGTACCTCCTCTACACGCGCCAATGCGCCTCTCAAAAACCGGAAAAAAAGGAACCATGTGAGAAAAGACTGGGCGCGACTTCAAATAAGGCAGTGTTCCATACTGCTGTCACGTCAAAGCAGTCGGACGCCGCTCGCAACGACGGAGAAACCGGCGAGAAAAGCAGTACTGGGGGGGAAGGCTAAGGTGGGTGGTTTCCGAGCGGCAGTTGAAAAGCCGCTCAAGAAGACACGAAAGAGTTAATTTATCGGGGAAATTGACTAACTCAAGCGGGCATTGTGTTAAAGAGTCAAAGGAGGGAAAACGAGGGGGAGTGGGGGGGCAACCTTTTGCGCTTAACCAGACTCGAGAAACAAAAAAACGGAAGGATGTAAAAGAGATAGTTGGGAAGCGAAAGGGGAAAACCACAAACCTAGATTCTTGCAGCAATTGGAGCTGAAAACCAGCAAACGGGGGATTAGAAGGGCGAGAAAGGAAAAAAAAATGCTTTGGCTCCAGAGTAAAAAAGGGGAAATCGAGAGGTTCACTGCGTCTGACCCCCATTTGGAAAGACACGTTACCACCCCGCAGGGTCTCGAAGTGCAGAGAGGAGTAGCTTCTTTCAGTTACACACGCTCCCCGAAGAAGGATCACCTGAAAAAGTGGGCCGGGGGTAAAAAACCCACTAAGGGGCCTCTAAGGTCAAGACTGATCAAATGGCAAAAGAACCGGAAGGAGAATGGGTATCAAAGGAGTAAAGAGGCCCGGGTCATGAGCCGAGAAGGTGGGAAATCTTCCCTATCACAAGACAAAATTCAGCCCGAATCCCTTAGGGGGGGGGAAAAAGGATAGATACTACTAGCAATCATACAAATGAGGAGGGAACAGTAGGGAGGAAACTCCGAGAGACATTTCCGAGAAAAACAGCGGGAAGCACCTCTTTAAGGTGAAAAGAAGCTCGGAAAAAGAGAAAACGTCTATCAGCAGGGCAAGCTACGGCAAAACACCTGCAGACCGGAGGGACGGGAGGTAACCCTCTATGCAACCCAAGACCGGAAAAAAAAATCATCACCGTCGGAGGGGTTGGGTATGACGCGCCATCAGCAGGGGGTTGAGAATGATGGAATCAGGAGGAAAAAATGTAAGGACAGGCGGGATAGAAGGCAACGGTGCTATTGAGGATGAGAACCGCGCAACTCTCATGAGGGGGAAAGAAAGAGAAGGCAGGTCGGAGGAAGGAAGGAGAGGGAAACCTCTGGGGAAGCGCAGCCCGTGGTAAACGGCTGGCGCGCCAGCACCGCCTCATCGGACCAGAACAGTGAGAGAGATCAGCGACAGGAGGCGGAGTGGTAGGAAACAGCGGCATTTCCTGGAAGAACTCAAAAAGGAAACCCCTGCAGGGGGGGAAACCAGAGGGCCGAAGGGGAAAAAAAGCGGACTGCTTCGGGACGTTGTACAGTATGTAAGAAAGTGGGTAGCCCCCGCGGGGGGTGCGGGGCGGGGAAAAAGAATTCTCAGGGGCGAACCGCCGTGGACCTCTTCGCGGCCCATGTTTCAGGAAGGAAAAGAAGGGGGCCCAAAGGGCGAGCTAAGTGTAGGCCCGGAGATTTACGCGCACACGGAAAGCAGGACGTAACGAAAAAAAGGAAAAAGGTAAAGCCAGGATTGGTCGAATGATGGTAAAAAAAATCGATCTGTCCATGGACACCAAGGGGGGGGTCTTAAAATAAAAACCATGTCTGGGTTACGGGAGCCGACTCCAGGGCCTTGAAAAACGGATCTGCGAGGTTGCCAGTCCCATGAGGTCTTTGGGGTAAAACTCTAGTAAGGCTAAGACCCGCGACGTAGTAGCAAGGCTGTCTCTTCGCGGCAACATTACTGGTCCACCGCAAGGAGAAGGGTCCAACAAAAAAGGAGAGGGCGGGCGTCTCCTGAGTGCGCCGTGGTGGGAAAAGGTCGGAAAGAAACGCTAAACCGACTCTTCTCCGAGTCCTAAACCAGCATGAGGAAGTACATGGGGACTCAGCTGCCCTTCAGACCAGAGAATACGGGAAATAATGAGGGGTAATTTCCCTCCGTACTCTCAAACCAGCGCAAGACGGCCGGAAGCTTTTTCTGCGGGCCTTAAAAATGCCCTGTGAGAGAAGGGATGAAGGATCTCTGGTGGACCCGTCCGAATGGTACGAGGGCCAATCAGGTTGAGGCCTTTTCCAATGAGGGGATTAAAAAACTCTTCCCATGCGATCCTAGGAATAACGCAGAATAGCCGGGGGTTGGGTGAGTCGTGATAGGAGGGAAAGTACTACTTTGGGGAGCCGGCGAAGTTACAGAAAAGGAGGGGAGCACCTCTTCGATGCTGTACGTCTGGGGAGGCGTCTGGAATTTTCTTGCCCGAGTGAGACATTGCTGTTTCTTTCAGGGGGGCAAAGGGGCACAGGGCAGAACAAAAAAGGAAGCGGTCGCGCCCCGTTAGGGGGAGGAAGAAATCGAGCGAAATCAAGAAGGTCACTGGGGACTCGATGGCAGAGGATTAAGTAGTTAGGGGGGACTGAGAAAGGGCCCGCAGGGATGCGAGGAGAGGGCTAACATCCTTGAATGTCTGGAGGGCTAAAAACGGAGTAAGAAAATTAGTACAACGGACACTCCGAGAGAGGCGGGGAGAAAGCAGTGTACCAAAGAAGAGAGGAGAAACACCAAAACGAGGGAGGGAAGTAAATCCGAGGTACCTGAAGAAGGCCCTCGCCTAGGACGTGGGCGAAAAGATGTGCAAAGTGGGTGCGCTCGAACGAGGCAAAGGACCTGTCGACGAACCGAGACCGAAAGGGACAGGGCAACATTACCAACTCATTCATGATTTACGGGCAACCGGGTACAAGGAAAAAGAAATGCTGGAAGCGAGCGCTGGGCTTAAGACTAGGAGCGCGCAGGAGCAGGTGCAGAGGAAGGGGAAAGAAACATGGCCGGAAACCGGACATGTAGCACTAGGCAAAACCGAGAGACAAAAAAAATCACAAGGAAAAAAGAAAGATGGTGCTGACACCGAAGGGTCGTGAAGTGCTCCCGGCTGAAACACACGTCGTGGGTTGGGGGGAGGATATCAAGACAACAATGGCCGATGGTTCTCGAGGGGGCAGTGGAGGGGGCGGGCAGGGACGCGCGAAGCTCAGGGGCAAACGCGCCACAAGAGGTTCCAGCGTACAATTCTTGTGCGACACAAAAAACCGGAGACCGGGCGCGACGATCAAGGACCTTTGAAGTGCACGCAAAAATAACTTACTAACGCTGAGAGGTCGGTCCGTCGTTTCCCGTCAACACATGTCCCCGGCAGGAAGGAGAAGGGAAAAGTCAAAAGGTCATCTCCTAATGTGCGAGGGGGGATAGGGAGGGGGCGGACAAAGAGTTGATCGTGAGAATACCATCTGGTGGGGGTAAACAAAAGAAATCCTGGCACCGCGGGATGTGGGTACTGGGCATGCTGAAAAAAGGGGAGCACGAGCCGCCAGAGCCGCCCGCAACTAGGCGCGGTACTGAAACTCCGACTCGATAAACGGACCGAGATTTCCTGCAACTCTTCTATGGTCAGGAGCAGTAGGGAGCAACTAACTTCATCTCAGGGGTGCTGGAATCCGACCAAGGGGGACTCATACGCGCGACAAATAAAAAGATATCAATGAAGGCCATATCCGTTGTACAAAAGGGGGGGGTTAATCAGCCTCAAAGGTCTTCTCCTGGAAAAAGCGGCCGGGACAGAAGTCTTTACGCGAGAAAAGGGGGGCTTGCAGATGGCGCCGGCGAAAAGGGCAGCGACAGAAAGAGAAAATCGTCGGATCCTCTGACCGGCTCACAAACTCAACCACGCCCGGGGGAAAAACGGTGCAGGACCGAATGAAAAAGACACCCGCACCAGGTAAAAAAACAAGCAATTTAGGGAGGGGAGGAGGGAAGACCAAACTGAACGGGTAGCGAGTGGATAACGCATTTTTGGAAAGGAAGCGTGGCCTAATCAGGGGAATGGGGGAATAGAGCCAGGCGGCAGGGGGTCAAGGGGCCGAGCATGCTTGCGGCAGGGCAAGCATCGGTCGGAAAAGATCTCTTCAAAAAAAATAAAAGTCATTCGACGGAAAATATCCAGGTGGAAGAAGAGCCTTAGGAACACAATCGCCGGCAAATAGCACGAAAGCGGGGCAATATCAACCTTTACATGAAAAAAACCAAAAACTCCCCCCAGGAGAAGGGGTTGGTGTCTCAGAGCTAAAAGGTAGACAAAGCTTGGGGGTCATAAAAAAAAGGGAGCTTAAGAAAATGGGAGGGAGGAACGAGGGGGATTCTTAGAGGGGGGTAAAATCCCCAAGGAGTAGGGTACTTCATGGTGGGCCGCTAAAAGCGGGAATATGGATCTGCAGTTTAGGAGTTGAATCCTGTCGGGAAAAAAAGAAGCGGTACTTCGCGGGGGCTCGAAAAGACATGAGACAGATCTGCGTTTTTGTCCGAAACGGGTCGAAGGGGGGGGGGTCAGGGGATTGCATTCGTCGTCAGGCTCAGCTAATGCTCAGATCGAGCCGGGACGTGCAAGGATTAAGTGGGTCTGCTCCGAGGATCGAGGGGAGAAAAACAGGGGGAAGGGCCTCAATTACAGAGGGGGGGGCAGAGGGAAACTCACCCGCAGAAAAGGGAAAGGGGGGAAAGTCCGCCACCGGGCGCAGGAATTAGGCGATTCTGCCAGGAAGTGGGGTAGGAGGTTCACCGCAAGGGAAGGGCACGAGAACGTAGGGAAGGGGGAAAGCCGCAGCTAACGACGACAGGAAACAGCAGGCCCTCCGGCGCGAGAGTCAGGGGGTGTAATGGGAAAGTGTTGGGTCGAGCAGGCAGGGAAAGAAAAGACAAAGGAAACCTCTGAGTACACTCATGAGTTGGATCGCAGGGACATACAAAGAGGGCTGGTGTTTCAGAGAAAGTGATGAAAGAATACTAGCTTGTAACGGGTTCCCCAATGTAAAAACGATTCAATCAAAAAAAGAGAGTCGAAACAAAACAGGGAAGGGGGTGGTGGGTATATGTGGAAGGAGGAAAAAGATATAAAGGGAAGAGAAACAGGTAAAAACACACGCTCGTATTCTGCATCACGTTGAAGGACAGGGGAAACAGACGGGAGTGAATGGCGAGAACGAACCCATTTTTCCCAAGGGTCTTGAGAGGGAGGGAAAAGGAGAAGAGAAAAATGTGGACCTGAAAAAGGGGACGCGAAGGGAGGAGCGCGCGTCGACGCTGGAGTCTTTCCAAAGGATAAAATCAGAGGCGCACTCCCTTGCGTGGTCCGCGAACAAGACGACAACGAGCATGGCAGGCGTCCAGGGGTGTAAGAAACGCAGAGGGAGCGGGTCGCGAAAAATTTATTAACCGGATGAAGAAAAGACAAGGCAACGCGCGATCAGCAGTAAGCGTCAGGGGCCCGGCCGTCGAGAAAGAGAAGCCGACGACGAAGGAATCAAAGAACACTTAGGGACCCCCCAGGAAAAAGGATGGCACCGCATAAAAAAACTCTAGAGAATGCGGTGCCGATACCCACCAAGCGCCAGACGCGGTTCACCGACATGATCTGGAAAGCGAAAAAAGTCTAAACGATCATCATGCAAAGGCCAACACAAAGGCAGTGAAGCGACTTGGGGTGGTACACCTCGAGCAGAAAAAAAAACTAAAAAAACGCAAAACCGGGGGGAGCATAAAAATGACGCGACCGTGGGTTTGGAGGACCGCCAGCAGCTGTTTGGAAAAGGCAGAGGCAGGACAAACGGGAAGACCCTCTTCAACAAGCGTCAACGGTGCGATTGACCGAAGAACCCTCGACACGGAGCAGGGGGGGGGGTCACAAGTACAGGAATTGCTAAGGGAAGATGAAAAGTAGATTACCGTATGTTGCGATCCCGTTGGAAAAGGCTGGGGGACGCGCCACAACTTCGAGGCCAAAGGATCGTCCCAGCTCACTCTGAACGGACTTGGGGGAAGGAAAACGAGGAATTGGAAAAAATTTCTCTACCATCTCTACTCAACGCAGGTGTGGGCGGCACAGGGGGGGGGAAACTGCAAGGAAATTCGGGAGTACTGCTAAATTTGCATGGGAAGGAAGGTACCAAACTGGTTTATCCCCGGATGGGTTTTGTCTGTCTGCCTTGCTCACGAAGGGGAATGGAGAAGCGGAGAGCACCCCATTTTGTCTGGGGGACCCATCGAAGGAAAAAGTTCTCGCGTAAAGAAGGAGGGGGGGAAATCGCATACGGCTCTCACCGGGAGGATAAATCAAACCCGGACCGAGAGGACGTAGGTAGGCTTATATGGGAGAGAATCAGCAATGTCGGGTCCCAAGGGGGGTGGTCGGGATCACCACCAGGAATCTTCCTTGAAACCGTCTAAGACTCGATGACGAAAACACTATATCTAGTTTTCAGAAAATCAGGGTCCTGTACTCTCGAAGAAGCGGCCGTAAAATCGGCCGAGGTCAGGGAGGAGGAGGACTCTGAGCTGCAACAGAGTTCGTAAACTAACAAAGTTAGAACAGCACGAGAGAGTCGCGACAGGAGTGCGACATTCCAAGGGGGGGAGGAAATCAGGAAGAAACCTACTCTTACGAGACCGGGAAGACATCGCTTCCTGTGCTTCGATTCAGATCAAGAAGGAAGCAGGGGCATAAGGGATTTTTTCAGCCCCACCGGAAGGAGAAGACGAACAGCAAGAAGGGGGGGGCTAACGTCAGAACGGTCGGCATTCTGGAGAGACGGGGAAGTCCTTCGCATCGTTGCAAGAACGCTGTAAAGAAAGTGGCGGGAAGGGGGAAAGGGACCGAGATACCAAGGCCGACCGAAGAGGGGAACTGCTCAGGGAAGAGGCCCATTTGGGGAGGGACGTGATAGCGCAAAGGGGTTTGTAAGGGGAGAAGGCAAGACTGAGGGGCCCTCTTCTGATGGCTCGGAGAAAACGGGAGCGGGGGGATGGGACAGAGGAAAAGGGGATTTTTTCGGGAGACAGGGTAGGGGAAGGAAAACACTTCAGAGGGAAGGGGGAAAGGGAGTCGGAAAACCACATCGCGAGCTCATCAGCCGTGTTCACTGACAAGAAAGGACTATAAGTAATTAAGGAGGGAAGGAGACCTTGCCAAAGAGGAGGGAAAGGGTCGAAGGTCGGAAAGAGGGAGGAGATTCAACCCCGGCTGAAGACAGATGAACAACGGAAAAAAAGGGAGAGGAGGATTCGACGAGCTTGAGGGGGAAAAGGAAAGG
>Ga0179593_1380116_pt1 | contig 11467 bp, 9 predicted proteins | sample CZODoug2_1_08_16_FD_185931 | JGI IMG/M metagenome (GOLD analysis project Ga0179593, IMG submission 185931) | Vadose zone soil fungal communities from Angelo Coast Range Reserve, California, USA - CZODoug2_1_08_16fungal (PacBio error correction) | ecosystem: Environmental > Terrestrial > Soil >...
CCAGCTGGGAAAGAAAAAGAAAAGAGCGTGGCTGTGTAACTTCGACACATTGGAAAACCAGCCCATACTAATCCTTGAAAGAAAAGAAACGAAGGTAAAAAAGAAAAGGAGTCGGAATGAAGAATTCTTACGCCGGGAAGAAGGTCTAGAAAGGGAAGAGAACAAGGTAGAACCAGCAAAAGGAAACAAAAGGGGGAGGAGGCGAAAATCCACCAGGAGGGAAATTTTCCAGACAAGAGCAGTGGTCTTCGCACGGAAAGAGCCAGACATTAAAAACGGATCAACGGCACGTCAGAACTCACTCACGCAACAGGGCCGGAGGGAGGGGCAATGTGTAGTTCAAAGGACGAAGACCTCAAACAGAGAAAGGGAAATCTGAAAGGGGCCAAACGGGGGGAGGATCGGGAAGAGAAAAAGGAAAAGGGGGGTTTTAATTGGAGGAAGCTTTGGTGGGAAAGGTCAAAAGTCAGGTCAATCATATAAATCGTTAGGAGGGAGGCCTGGAGCAATATCAAATGGAGAGAGGGAGTATCGCCAAAGCAACGAGAAGAGGGAAGGGTCAGGGAGCCCGTTGGAAACCCTGATCTTTTTCATCCAAAAAGGTGGAAAAAGTGGGCGAAAACAGAGGAAGTGACGAGGGGGAGGGACGGGGAAGGGCACTCTAGCAGGACTGCTGGATCTCCCTTGAAAAGAAGCAAGATATGGCGTGATGGTCGACTTGGAAGACTTCTGAGAAAAAAAATCTGGGGAAGGGCAGGCAGTAGCCAACGACGGAGATGGGGGACGATCATGATTTAAGGGAAAGGTACGTACCTCAAAAGGGGTTGAGGAAGTTACGGAATAGAATGAGGGGGGAGAAAGGTAACAAAAGGACGCCGGTAAAGCAGGGGTACGAGTGCAGGGGCCAGTCTGTTCACTATTTTGAGAAAATGTCACTCCTGGGAAAAGGGAGGTTGGCGTCGCGTTAAGTAAAAAGAGGATGTAAGGGGAGTCCTTGCATCACTCTTCTGTCGCTTCACCGGAAACGGGCTCAACAGGATCAAAACACAAGGGGAAGGTACATCAGGGTTGGGGGGGGGGGATACAATATACGCAGAGTGGCGGTAAGGGGACCCTTGGGAACGGGACTTTCTCTGGAGAAAAAATGAGAATCTGAGAAAAAACCACCCTGAGGGGGGGGAAAAAACTACCAAAACACAAGGAGGGTAAACAGAAGAGGAAGGGGTCCCCCAGAGTGGGGAAAAAAATCTGATCACGAACCGAACCGGTTGTTGATTCTTATCTTGAGGCTTTTGCCTCAGGCATTTAGATGTAGTATCTCGTGTTCCGCGGGACAGCAAGAGAAAGTGTGGGACGGGGGGGAATAAACGATAGCTGGGCAGGATGGAGGAACCGAATTGATGCCGGATGATAAAAAAAAAAATGACAGCCACTTAAGGGGGAGAGAAAAAGGAGGAGTGAAGGAAGGTAGGGAGAGTAAGGGAAGTTCATGCAAAAGGGAGGTTACAGAAAAGAAAGGAGGTTTGCATGAGGGGCGGCTGAAGGGTGCCTCACGAAGGAAAGGGGGCGGTCTCTTCTTCGAGGGCAAGCTTGGATCTCAAAAGACTAGGGGTAGCAGAGGGGCAAGCAGGAAGACGAACAGGGGGAGAAGGGATGAGTTCGATCTTCGACCGGGACGCGGCTCGAAGCCGGGGGGAAAAGGTAGTGCGGGGAGGGGCAAGAAGACTTCAAGGGGAGGAGGGAGTTCAAAGAGCAGTTGGGCGCTGTCGATCGGAGTATGGAGGAGGGGGAGACTTTCCTCTGACGAGGTGGAAGTTTGAAAAAAAGGATGGCTTCAAGGGAAAAAGGGATAAAATGGTTTGGGTATCTGAGGTTAAAAGAAGCACTCCGGTCGAAAGGAGTTTCGAGGGGTGGGGAATCTGCATAATATCCGGGAGAGGGGGTATTGTCTAATGAACTTAACAGGGAATGTAGCAGTAAGGGAAGGAGGGAAGTTCTAGAGGAGGGGGGCAGTTCGCGCCTTGGAAGAAGAGAAGAGGAGTGAAATGGTATTGAAAAAAAATCAAAAAAACAGGAAGACTCCCGTGAGGAGCCTGGAGGGCGCAGAAGAAAAGTTTCGAGGGGGGAAAAAGGAACGAGGTGTGGGCGGGAAGGGATCAACGGTCTGTCGGAACTAGGGGTTACAAAAAAAGGGGCAAGGTTACTAGAGTCAGACCGAGCGGAAAGAAAGTGGTGACGACCAGAGGGAAGGGGGTAAAGCGGTGGGAAGGGGGGGGATTCGATGGATAAGGAATCTCGGAGAAACAAAACAGGCGGTCGTATCGTCCCAAGGAAGGCGTCGGCACCCAAGGAGAAAAAATTCATACCGAGGAGACCAACAACTTAGACTCAGGAAGGCTAATGACGCCCTATGAAAAAGTAAAGACGACCCGAATCATCACCTAAGAGAAAAAGAAGAGAGGTTGACGACGACGTCACGGCGAGAAATAAAGAAGGAACAGACAAAAGGGGGACACGAATGGTAAATCACGTTACAGCCGTCTGAGTCGAATGTCGGGACCCCCTTAGAAAGAAAAGACTGCGAAAAAGAGAAGACTGCCCGAGCAGACTGCTGAGGTAAGCGTGCATAAAACCAGAGAAAGGGCAGATTCTCAAATCAAAAAAAACAAGGAAAAGGGAGGGGGGGACCGGGAGGGGAGGTCCTTACTCTCCCAAGGGCGAACTAGCAAAAAGGAAAGGAAAATTAAGGGGGGGGGGGAAGGGGGAACAACGAAGAAACCGTCAGACGCTCCGCTTGAGAAAGAAGGGCCGTAAGCCCTGGTACACGACAAAACAGCAAAATTTCAGGCTAAGTGTCACCGAAATATTAATGCGAATCGAATTTTGCTAGGCAAGAAAACAGGGGCCTAAGTAGCAGGCGCCGAAGTAAAGGGAAGATGAAGACAGGAAAAGAAGAAAGAGAAAAAAACAGTGGAAACGGCACGCCGCCCTGACGCAACTCGAGAAAATCCTGTAACAATTGTAACTAGCATCTAAGGAAACAAACTCGGGCTGGCAAAACGCCATCATGGATCGCCGAAAAAAGCAATCCGCGGAAAGAAAAGAAGTGCTGTGCCGCCCAGTGGGGACAGGAAAGGACCAGCGGCAAAACTCCAAAAATCTTCAGGAGGCTAACTGAAGGGGGGGAAGACCAAGGAAAAAGTGGTGTTTCATCAGAAGAGAACAGTTGAAGAAGAAAAATCAGGCAAAGAGATCACAGGTGAACGCACGGCATGGACTTTTCATAGGGAAGAAAGCTGACAGAGGGGGTCAACCGCACTGGAGAAAAAAAAAGGCTCGAGAACTGAATCACAAACGGAGAAGTCGGGTCAAACAACCGACGGGGATGCCGAGGTGTGGCACAACTTGTTTTATCCATCATCTTTTGGGGGGGGGGGGGTGGGGGGGGGGTGGGTGGGGTGGTGGTCATTATTACGAAGGATGTAGAAAGGTGGTTCTGAAAAAGGGAGAAAATCAGTATGACCCAAACAAAGGTTAGAAACAAAGGCGCTCTAAGGAGAAAAAGAAATTAATACGGGAAAGGGGGTTGGGGGGAGAACGGAAGAGACCAGGAGAGGAGAAAGGGGAGACAAGACGGATGTCAGACGAACCGATACGGTCTGGGACTTTTAAAAAAACGGGGACAAAAAGGGAGAGGGAACTTAAGGCAAGGAGTGTACCATTAGGGAACAGTGAAGCGGGAGGGGGGGAGAAGAAGGCAAGGTACCTAATTCTGGGTACCGAGGAGGGTGGGTCATCTCGTATGAAGGAAAAGGGGTCGTCGGGAAAAACCTGGATCCTCAGGCGCAAGGGACCCAGTTCAACTTTTGACGAGTGAGGAAAAGTCTCCGGGGCAATGAGCGAGGCCAGTGCTAATCACTTCCTCGGGGATCCAAGGGAACCAGACGAGAACACGTGAAGAAAAAAAGGGGTACGGAGAATCGAGCCGACCGCAAAAACTACAGGGTGAGACGGTCTACCCTAGGAGGTGTTGGTTAGAAAAAGAATGAGCTTCTGGGAAAAGGGCTTCAGAAAAGAAGGACTTTCATAGGTTCCAGGGGAGAGAAAGAAATGGTATCAGTGAAGATACAGACATATACGATTTTTTGAGGAGTACCCGACCTTAAATACAGGCCGGGGTCCCAGCAAAGGGAATGGAAAGGAAGTTTATCGGGAAAGGAGGAAAAAGGACGGGGGAATAAGAGGGGAATAACGCCTCAACGCTAGGGATGGTTAAGCCGCGAGAAGCAGGGAAGGGGGTCGCCCTTCGGCGCGTGAAGAAGGTCGGAGGGAAGTTGAGGGGGGGAAGGGATGGACCCGAGTTTCCAGTGAAAGGAAATGAACCGACCAGGGGATAGGGGTACGTCGAAGTAGTCATCGTGATCGGCGGTCAAAAGCCGCGGGTGGACATTAGCGGGTACAGGAGGGGTTGAAAAATGGGAAAGAAGGGCTAATCGTCAAGGGAGACCATTCCAGATCAGAAGGGAAGGAGAAGGCGGGATAAAAGGGGTAATGACAGAAAGGAGCGGACTTTCCGGTGGAAACTTTATTTCTAAAAAGGAGTTGATTTTAGTCCATTAAGAGTTAGGAGTTTTCGTACGGAGAGAGGACAAAAAAAGGGGGAGGGGAAGAGGCGGAAGAGTACAAAAGAAAACACGGAAAGAAAAAAGTTTTCTCAATTCCCTGAATCCACCCAGAAAAAGGACGAGCAAAGGAAGAAGGATACAAAAAAAGACGCAGTCGACAAATGCGGTGACAGGGAACAAGACAATTACTTGGGCCGGCCGATGAAGAAAAACTGCCGCCCATGTTCAAAAAGAGGAATAGGAATTGCAAAAAGGGAGATGGACGACAGTCAGAAGGTTTCCAGAGAAGGAAATGGGATGGGGAGGAGACAAGGACGAGGGCACGCAACTCTAGAACGAATCATCAAAAAGGAAGTAATGTTTCCAAAGGAAATGTTCCAGACGCCTGTGGGAAAAAGCAAAGGAGAACGGAGGGGAGAGGAAGGATAAGTTGAAAAACCCCGGTTTTTAAAGGAAGGTCAGTGAAAGAGGGGGGCAATGTACGGAAGTCAAAAAACTGGGGGAGGAGAAGAATAGGGGAGGCTGTGAATCCGAAAATTGTAAAGAAAAAACATCCGGGATTAGGGCTGATCAAGATTCAGAGCGTCGGAAAGGTAACGAACCAGAGTGACGGTTACCTTTCGAGGAGGAAGGACCACAAGAGAAGGGAAAGGTCTTAAAACGGGGGGGCGTAACTGGCATGACCGGGAGCAAAAGACAGGAGAAACAAAAAGGGGGGGGTAACAAAAAAAAAAAACGCTGGACATCTCGAAGGGAAGTAAAGAAACACAATTGAGGGGGAATACTCGAAGAGATGGGGAAAAACGCCCAGGGAAAGAGTAAAAGGACCGTTTATTTCCAATCTGTCGATCTCGGGCCACCTTGAGGGATGGACCAAGGGGGGGGTAACAGTTAAGGGAAATAAAGAAGTTCCAAGGAGGGATTGGGGAAAAATCAGGGGCACGCAGATGGGAGGCAAAGGACTGTGAGTCAAAGAGGACATTAGAAATGCCGAGAAGGTCCAAAAAAGACTCGTCGTGTAGATAGCCCAGTATCGCAAAAATAATGGTATAAACCCACAATTAGTCAAGGCTTTTGAAGATATCGCTTCTCATGGGGAGAAAAGGGTGGAAAGAAATAGCGTGGGAGGGGAGACTAAAAAAAGTCTACAATTCACTCAAGAACCCTAGGTCAAATTTACTCACCCAAAGGCAGCAAAAAAGAGATTAAAGGGGAGGACCCCGGGGGGACCGCGACGCACGCCGTTGTGGATCTTCACTGCAGTTCAGAGGGGTGCAGAGGTTGAAAGGAAGAAGGTCACTAACTCTCTATTTGCAGCGAAGATGATCGAACGACAGGGGGGACGGGGAGGAAGACAGAGAGCGTGTGGATAGGTAAGTTCCCTGCAAGGGGGAGGTTAATGGAAAAAGGGAACAGGCGACCCACGGTAGAGAAGTGAATCAAGGTAAGAGTTTCAGAAGGGGGGCCGCAGGTCCTTGGGGGGAAAAAGGACATGGAACAACGGGGGTGCAAATCAAAAAGGGAAAATTGGATATGAGTTGTCGGAGGTCAAGAGGGCACGCTGGAGGTGCCGGAGAGTAAAAACATTGAGGGGAAAGCTAAATAGCTTCGAGGAAAGAAGACTCGGATACAACTTGGGTGGGGCGGAGGGGGGGCTGTATCGGGGGAAAAAATCGACGAAGGCAATGGGGGTCGGAGATTGGGGACGTTTCGCAGTCTATCGCAAGGTAGGGGCAGTCTGGCAAGAAGAAGCGATGGACTCTGAAGAAGAAGGAACTGTTGGGGCGGTTTGGCAAAAAAACATCAAACTCTCGGGTTGACTCTGCGGTTTAAGGAAAAGGGAAGGGTGACCGGGTGCAAAATTGGGCCGCAGGAAAGGAACATGATAGAGGAAGGGGGGGGGAAAGAGGATGGCCGGCGGTGACCAGAAAAAAAAAAACAACGCGACAAAATAATGTGTTTTGGAGACCGAAACTACAGGGGAGGGGGAGTGGGGACGAGAGCTTACAAAAGAAAGGAAAAGGACGTAGCCAAGGAGCGAGGACTCACGATACTGAGGGATGGAGTCGGAACTCGCGGGAGGAAGCGGATGAAAAGAGGGGTTCATAGGTAACCTGGCCGGAGGGCTGAAGGGAGGGGGGAGAAACCGGTGGGAGGAGGGGAGTGGACAAGGCAGCGGAGTTGTAGCTGGGGTTTATAAGTGGGTCGCTGAAGGAGAATTTGGGTAGGAGACGATGATCTACCTCTAACAGAGGAGGGGGGGAGGAAAGGAGGACAGTGGTGCAGGGAGGGGCGAACGGTGAAAACAGAAAGGAGGTGAAATCTACAACACAACGAAAAGATAGATGACTCCTTGTGAAAAAAGAGGGAACGCAAAGGGGGAAGCTACCATCGAGTCGTCAGAGTCGAAACGGATTAGAGACGACTTCATTCAGGTAAGTCCAGCCAGTCGATCCTCGGGCAAAAAAAAAACCTCGGACTTCCAAAGTACACCGTGGGCGCCTCAGGGGAGAGGTACGAAGGGCCTCACCTCGTACCATAAAAGAGGCCTGCAAAGGGAAAGAACTAAAACTTCACAGGGAACTAAGCAATCACACGCCATGGAAGTATACCAAGTAGTGAGAACTAAAGAACAAGGGCTAAGGTCATGAGAACTGAAACAAACTAAAGTGGAGCGGGAGTGAGGAAAAATCCCCCAGTCTGGGAGAGGAAAAATAAAAGAGGAAGAGGGTCCTGGGACGGGGAAAAAAAGGTCCGCACGGCGAAAATCGCAGCTGACATCAAAGGCCGGGCCTACTAACTACTAACATCCTTCAAAATGAAGGCTGGCACGAAAAAAAAAAGGAGCTGGCTCTCAAACGGAAGGAAACTATGCTGAATGCTCTAAGTTGCCCTTCAGAAAAAAGGGAGGATCGAAGCCGAAGCGACAGAACCGAAGACTGGGAAGTCTCGGGGGTCTAGGAAATGGAACCCTCGAGGAGGAAAAGCAAAGTGAGGAATAAGCAAAATGTACAACTCGGGAGAGACTGCCTAGACGGCGCACTAAACACATTGACGTCCTCAAAATCAATACAACTTCAGGGGGGGCTGGGAAAAAAGGAACATGCAGGGCAAGGAAACCAGAGGAAAACTCTCGTGAGGCGGACACAGCGCGACATTGCATTCCAGTATGGGAAGCAGTGCGTGGTTCATCCGGGAACTAAAAAGAAGGGAAAGAGAGAGGACTTCAAAAAAAAAAAAGGGAACACGGACCGGCATGGCCGGGGATTGCTTACAGGAAAGAGGAAGCTGATAAAGATTACAAACAGAGGCGATTTAGAAGCCACAACGCGGGGGGAGCTCTCCCCAAGAGGAGGGGACATCCCTGCCGAAATCTTTGGGGGCAAAAGGTGGCGTGATACAATAATAGGGGGATGAATCGCAGAGGTGTAAAAGGGGGATCAACTAGCGCACCTATGAATCAGAAAAAACGTGAAAAAGAAGGGGGGGGACTCTATAAATTCAGAGAAAAAAGCCTGAATACGGAAGGGGGGGTCCCCCGATAACAGAGAATTTGACAAAAGAAAGAAAGGAGATCTTCAAAAAAGGGGAGAAAGGGTAAGACTCACTAGGAAAAAAGAAGACCGCCGCCCAAGCGGGAGGGGGTGGAAACTTAGGTGCAGGACAATATGTTCGACAACAGGTGGCTACTAAGTAAAAAAGGTACCTCCTGCTGTACGAGGAAAAGGGGGGGGGAACCGATCCGAGATCGGCCATGACTCCATCACGGTCCTAGTAAGGGTAGAGGAAACTGAGGGCATCACGATCTTGGAAGTTAAAATTTGAGGTCACTTAAGGCTCAGAGCTGACGATCAGGGAGAAGGGGAGGGGAACAGGTAAAAAACTTTTGCTCAACGCAGGGAGGTAAGAAAAGAATAAAAGGAAAAGCACGCTCGACAGTGAATCTAGTGTCAATCGGCCTCCGAAAAGGGTCAAGATCACAACTCAGAAAGAAGGAAAGTGGGGGGGGCTACACGCGAAAGAGAAAAGGCTCAGACCATACAGTAAATTGCAAAGGGGGGAGAGACGAAATTGAGAGAATTGGGATTGTATCCTTAAGAATAGGGAGGGAGGTGTCGCTCCTAAAAAAACTAGAGACTTGGAAAAAAAAGGGAAGGGGGGGGGGTTCTAAGAAAGGAGACGAACAACGCGTGGGGACGAAGAAAGGCTCTCCTAAAGATAGGGGACAAAAGCGCTGTAACATTGACAACAAATTTTCACACCGGCACTGTAGGAGGCGGAGTTCAGTTCTGTTGACCTTTTTGGAAGGGGGCTACCCACTTCCAATACGACTTGCAGCAGAAGGGAAAAAATTTTCGCATCGGGGGAGAGGGGAAGAATAGGGGGGGGGCGCAGATCCCTGAACACAATGACTGTGGAAATCGGACATGGCGGGCCCAGGAATTAACCTTAACTAATGGGGAAAAGGAGAAGGGGTACAAAAGGAAAGCGGGATTCGGCTGGCCTGGTTTGAACGGCAATTTCCTCTCAAAAAAAAAGGAGGGAAAGTGTGGAAGTCCACGGAAAAAGTACGCAAAAACCAAGATGAGGAAAGGAGAGGTAGAAAGTAAAACTAAAAATTTTTAACAATAAACCAAGAATTGGGGGCTGGTTGTCTTAAGAAAAGGGAAAAAATTCCCGGGTTAAGAAGTAAACAAGGAAACGCCGCTACCATTCTTGAAAGAAGACTGCGAGTTTCCTGAGGGGAGGAGGGAGAAGGGAATTCCAGGGAAAAACCAAGCCAGCGTACAAGGGGTTAAACAGCCAAAAAGAGAAGGGGCAACCCTGGCTTCTCTGCACTGAATCTGTCCCTCAATGTTCGTGATGGAGTCGAGTAACTAGGGGAAAAGAAAAAAGGGGGAACGGCAAGGAAAAAGTCGCAGCCGGAAGGTGTGCAGAGGAATGGGGAAATGTGGATGGCAAACGGCGTCCCAAAGTGGGGCAAAATCGATCAAGAAGGAGAGTCGGAGAAAAACCTTCCCAGGTTGTGTCAAGTAAAGTTATAGGGGACCATTGGGCCATGCTCAAGAAAAATAATAAATCGGGGGGAGGGGAAAAAAGGGATAGGAGGAAGAATTTGGAGTAATCGGAAGCAGACTGCGGGGGGAATGAGGAAACGTGAGGGGGTCTAATAAAAAAAACAGGGGATCATCCGAGTTGTCGACTAGGGAAGAGGAATAAGGTCTAGAAGATGAAAAGAAGGGCACGGTCGTACGGGCGTGATCCGTAAAACCAAGGGAAGTTTCTTCAAAGATGGTGCAATGAAAGTTAAGAAGAGACCGCCAGCCGTGAAAAAAAAATACAGTAACTGGGGGGAGCCTCTAAGTCAGTGGGGGGGGGGGGTGGTCAGGGAGCCGACCTTGGGGATAAGTTGAAGGAGAAGGGAGATCATTAATCACTGGAACATCGTAGTTTGCCTTATTAGAAGAAAGAATTAAAGTTAAGGGGGGGGGGGTAAAAGCAGGGAGGACGGGGGGAAAGCAGGAAACGGGGTAGTCGGACGGTGGGGAAAGAATCTGGGAAATTGTACATGACCGGTTTTATCAAAATCCTGAGCTTCTTCCGTTCTCCAGCAGGGGTATAAGGAGGAGGCAACCCCACGGGGCAAAGGGGGAAGAAGGCTTTGTGAGAAATAGTGATTCAGGGGGAATTCCCCAGGGGGTCTAAGAGTGCTCGAGAAAAAAGGGCTACAAAGCGGAGTAAAGAAAAAACCTAAAAGTATTTGGGGGGAGCAGACCAAACCCCGATTCATTCAAAGGCAGGATCCCCAAAGCTTGAAGGAGACGGCCCCGTGAAATGATAGGACAAATCAGGGGCAGCGGGGGGGAAATCGCCAGGGAGGAGGAGGGGCGGTCTTCTAACTGAAGGCATTAAGCATTACAGGACGGGTAACGGTGACCAAGGAGATTGGAAAGCTGTAGTGCCGGAACGAGGAACCAACAGGAAGGAGGAGACCAGAGAAAAGGAGGAAGAAGCGATGGCGATCATACTAAGAGGTAAAGCGGCAAGGCCATCACTAAAGGGGTGGGGGGGTGCCTTGCGGAGGGGGAAGGGAAAGAAGGGGGAGGAAAGAGAAGCGAGCGGGGGGAGGCTAGGAGAAATTGAATTTGAGCCACAAAGCACTCATCGTCTATCAGCGAGTTGCAGAGTATCCTTGAGAAAAATTCTTGGGGGGGGGAAAGTCTACCGGCCAAATCTAATGAGGGAGGACTCTACAACAAATGACATTAAATGACACGGAGGGAGCTGCACGAGACCAACGTTTAGCGTTCCATGAAAGGGGGGCAAGGGGTTGCGACTGGTCAGATTGTCACTACTTGGCAAATGGAGGGGTATTTAAAGGAGGGGGAGGAGCCGGGGAGAACCTGTTGGCCAAAAAGGCCACGACCGTGAGGGGCTCAGGGGAAGCGATTCCCTCCTGTTGGATCGGTGACCACACCTTGCGGGCAAAGGGGGGCTGTGGGGGGGGTGCGCAAGAAAGGCCAGGTTATAGGAGGTAAGAGACAGTCGGCTTAGCCGGAAGAGGTCGAAGGCGATAGGGGGGGAATTGTGGAGGGAGGGAGTGGCAAGAAGAAGAGGGAGGCATGGCGATTGAAGAGTTGACAGTAAGTGAAACGAGAAAGGCCTTCGCACAAACACAGGGGAGTTGCGGCAATCAGCGAGGGGCGGGTGGTATTCGGGGAGGGAAAGACGGTAAAGAATGCTTGAGGAGACTTTTGAAGCGCTTCCTACTGTAGAGGACTGCGCGCAACCGATTTTATCGACCGGGGGGGAGGGAGGAAGGTCGACGAAAAAGGAGTGTA
>Ga0179593_1503097_pt1 | contig 11467 bp, 7 predicted proteins | sample CZODoug2_1_08_16_FD_185931 | JGI IMG/M metagenome (GOLD analysis project Ga0179593, IMG submission 185931) | Vadose zone soil fungal communities from Angelo Coast Range Reserve, California, USA - CZODoug2_1_08_16fungal (PacBio error correction) | ecosystem: Environmental > Terrestrial > Soil >...
CCAAGGGGGGCCTCGGCTATAGGCGGGGACCGGAAAAAACGTACTTGCACTAAAAGAAAAAAAGCAAAACAGAATCATCCACTCAGAACATCCCTAGCGGTGGCGGGGTCATCCAAACTTCCCCAGACCCATGTTGAAGACAGGGGAAGCTCGGGGTGGAGATTCTTTCCGCACAACTGTCGCTGGCCACTTAATAAGGAAACGAAGGGCATGAAGGGGTAGCCCTTCGCAACAAAACCAAAAGGGCGAGGGAGACGTCAAAAATGAAAGAGTGCCGTGGACCCGACAGGGGGATCTTCCACCTGTGCGACGATTAAAGCTACCAAAAACCGTGTAGAGAGAGGGTTTTTTCGCGAAACAAGCTAGATTCAAGACTAAAAAATTGTAAACCGGGGGGTGAAGACCTCGAAGGCTTTTCTGCGATGGAGGGAAAGGAAATATCGTCCTGCCTGGGACCTAAGCCGGGGAATACTGGCAAACTCCTAAGAATCTGAAGACGCGCGTCAGGGAACAGAACCCCGCCTTTATGGGACGAAGAAGATTGAAGACCATCCAAAGTCCTCCGGGGGCTACATGTTCACATCAAAGGGCTCGGCATGTCGAAAGTCAGAGAGGCCCGGAAGCCGGATGAAAGTGGACACGTATCAGTCACGGTCGGAAGAACCTCGCGTCCAGGAACCGAAGGCAGGGCTGATGAGGGGGGAGGCTCTGTGGGGCAGCCAAAAAGTGAAACAACACTCCAAACCGGCGCCAAGTTTTTCCCAATCAGGGGACGAAAAAGAGGGGGGGGGGGGGAGTACCATATTTTACTACTTCAGTAAACCAGAATCAACGACCAGCAGGAGAACCAGGAGAGAAATCCAAATCCGTGTCGTCAAAAATGGTCAATCTGGGAACATGTAGGGGGAAAATCCGGCCAGTACAGGAACGTGGTCTCGAGGGAACCCGCCAAAAAGGGGAGGACACTCCTGGGGAATTTGAGGGGAATTAATAACCGGGAAGGTCAAGGGGGTCGGACGAATCCTGAGGGATCAGGGGGGTGCGTAAAAGCGCTGCGTCGGCAGTCACAGCATATCTGCAGGGACAAAAAACGAAGGCTCTGATCCTGAGAAAGAAGTAGACAGGAACCTAGGTAATGAGGACCCTGAGCCACGCGAACCGGAAAGGTCTTCGGCTTGTTCGCCTGCGGAAATGCTATGCTCTCCGCATAACAACCGGAAACGACCGAATGATTGAAAAAGCCCGGCGCCGTACAGGTGGGAAGCAAGCATAGAGGGGGGATTCTTCGTAAAACATTAATAAATCCGAGGTTCTCCCTGCGTCCGAGGGGTTTGAGGATGCGAGGGTCAGAGTTTGCCTCCCCTTGTTTTGTGTAAATATTGCCAGTAAACAGTAATTGAGCATACTTGGGGCTTTAAAAGAGGCACACTTTCAGGAAAAAAACTGTCCAATAACGCATTTTGAAGGGCGCTGAGCGGCGGGGGGGGCACGTCAGAGGTAGCGGGATTCATGATTCCCCTAGTGGTCACCCTTGGTTACCGCCAAAGAACCTACCTCGGGGAAGCGAAAGCCCGAGGTAGGGGATGGTCCAATTAAACGGCAAATTCCAATGGTATGAAGGATATGAGATCTTGCAAAGAAAGGTAGAGGCGATTCTCTCGATGGGGAGGTCATCAGGAACCAGGGGTCGGAAACTGAAGAAGGGAGCCTGGTCAACCGGGGACTCCTTGTTGGAATCAGGTGGTCTTTCGTGCTAGGACATTGTCTTCAACCACTTGGGCAAACGTCTTGTAAAGAGGAATGATAATAGGAATTAAAGCGGGGGTGTTCCTATGGGGAGAGAAGGAGCCATTCGGGCGAATAATGAGGGTGAGCTTTAGCTTGAACGTAACCTAAGACTTTCAAGACGGGTCATGAAATCAGGAAAGTAGGTTAATCTTCATGTAATGCCGAGATCCTGGTTCGAAGAAAAATGAAAGGCAATGGCATGCCGGTCCTGTGGGAAGCATCCTGGGTGAGTGGGGAGGGAACAGAGTCGTTCGCCGGACAAGGTGCGGTCTGTAACCGCCGGTGCCAAGAAAGTCGATAGAGGTAGAAAGGGGGGATGCCTGGCACGGGAGCATGGAGAAATCGGGAGGGCCGACATAGAAAGAAGCGAGAATTAAAGGGGTTAAGAATTCCGGAAAAGGCCATAGAACCATCAAACATGGAAACATAGATCAACGGTACGGTAAAACGGCGGCAATTGTGATCCTAGGCCAAGGGGGGGGAGGGCCTTCTGGGAGCAGAGGAAACGGAAAAAAAATCAACAGTCGGCCCCAAGTGTCGGCGAGTTCGTGGGACAATTCATCTGAAGGAGCAAGCCAGAGTGTAAAGGATCGGGGACAAACTCGCCGATAAGCCTTATGAAAGGAAAAACGACACCCGGTCTGACCATTCCATCGCTGGGATGTGCAATCTTCTGGGCTTCTTCAAACAAAGGGGCATAAACAGAGGGTCTACTGAAGGGCGGGAGGGAACTGTCGACGGGAGAGTGCTCTGGCAAGAGCAGCCTGTGAAGATCGAACATTCAAGATCGTAGTAGCCCTTTCCCCTGTAGGGGAAAGGGATAGCAGGGGGGATACGGCTATCAAACGACTGGACAATAGCAGGTCCCTGCCGTCCGGATCCCGGGAGGTGGTTCATCAAGGTCCGCAGAGCAACTTAATGGGCACGAAGGAAATCCCGTACCAAAAACACACCGCGCTACGTCTCGTTGGGACACACTAACTTCATGCGCGTTCCCAGTAAGAATTTGAGAAGGACTTTCTACTAGAGGAGGCTAGAAAGGGGGGCCTCTCCAGCTTCAATAGGAACGACTAAAACGATTACAGGAGGGGTTGGACGTTTACACGAGCATTGCGGTCCTGATTATATCAGCGTGTCGGAGTAGAACCGGGGGGGAAAAGTCTGGGAACCCGGGACGGAGAGCAATCACGTGCGGTAAGAAGGCCCAAATGGGAAGGTCTAGAACAAGACCACAAGAGAAGAAAAAGGCCAATTTTCCAAACCCAATCCCAGTTAACCGACATCCCGTCAAAGGCCGCCCTCAATCGAGACTGCGGCCCGACAGATTCCGCCAACGCGTAACGGGGAGAAACCCAACACCGCTCGATGCGTCCGACAAAAAATGGGGCAAGGGAAGGGTTGCTCCCCTCGCGTAAAGAAAAGGAAATTGTGACGCGCGGGCTCGAAAATTTCGAAGGTCAATCCTCCGCCGCTGCTGTGCTGCGGAAAAGGGCCCGCAATCTCCGGGGTTCGACGCGGGGCGGGCTAGGGTCAGTTTCCAAGTTCACGGGAACACCGCACGTTACTCACTTTTCTCATAGCAGGCGGAAGTCTGCCCAGCAGCTAGGTCTTCTTCGTACCCCTGCAAATTGAGACATCTAAGATAAAAAGTCGAATCGAAAAGCTCCAGCAGGCTCAATAGGGGGAATCCTTAATTGTTAAGGGAAAGGCAAAACAATTACCAAATCACAAAAAATAAAGCGCCACTTCTCCAACGGGAGAGGAACAAGTCTAGATCTGAAACTGAATTCCAATTCACATAGCGGGCAGATAAAAACTCTAGTGGAGGGGAAAGCCCCGGTTTCAGGATGTCCGCAGGGAACGAGCTACGAAAAAAAAAAAACGCCCGAGGACCGAAGGTCGGATTCAGGACTGGGTTAAAAAAACGTCGAAGTTACTCGCGAACGGGACGAGACGGCTGAATATTAAAACACCAGAAAAGGGAAGTCCAGCGAATTAAGTCAGAAGCAAGTCTCTAGGCAGCGAGCTCGGGGGGGTGGGAGGGTCGGGGTCAGACCGGAAAAAAAAATAGTCAACAAAAAAAAAGCTTACGGCTTGGGGGGGCGGGGCAAGAGGCGGTCAACCAGACGAGAGAAAAACAACGGGAGGGAAGGGGGAAAAATATAGTGCCTCCTTCGGGGGGGGCGCAAGAGAATGGGAAATAAGGGGATACCATTAATACCAATGGACCAAAGCGAGGGAAAACCATCGGATATCGCCAAGAGATTCGGCCTGCAAACGTCAAGGCTTCGGAGGGGCGTAGGACATCTACCGCTTCAGAGTTACACGGATCTTTAAATAAGACGGAATGGAGCAAGTCATGGAATAAATGAGGACTTTGGTCGGGACTAGTCCGAGGCGAAGATGGTAACCAAGAATCTACCGCAAAAGATTCGAGAATTAACGGGGATAAAAGCGCACAGAACACGCAATGTGACGCTCTACGGGAGGTCCGGTTGATCGTGGGGATAAACAAGCAAATGGGGGACATGGCACAGAAACCAATCTCGGACGAACGAGGGAATGGAATTCTGCGGGATGGCCTAGGAAACAATACTACAGCCCTTTGCGGCCAGCAGTGAGCCAACGAAGGAAACTGAAACTGGCGAATAGGGGGCAGCCCGAGGGAATCACGGTAAAGTAGGAAGGGGGGTGCGGTTAATTGTCTCAGATAACCGAAAAGTTCCCGAAAAAAACAGAGGGGTCGTATCTCTGAATGGGAAGGGCCAAGGAGGACGCGTGCAGCCTAAAAGATCTGGACGATCTCTGGGGGGGACATTCACGACCGGGAGTCACAGAGCCGACAAGGGGTTCCAAAGAAATTTGTGGAAAGATATTTGCTAGTATATATGTATGCAAAAGTTGACTGGTGGTTGATTCGAGGGGTAAGGGGGTTGGAGAGCAGAGACCCTGGTTAGGAGGGAAAATTCTGCCCCACGGGAAGGACGGCGTTGAAGGGTACGCAGCCTGCGAGCCCAAAGGAAGACCTTTCATGAATGTATACTGAAGGAACGGACACAGACGACGCGTGGGCCGCGGTACCCGGGGGGGAAGCCATGTCTCTGCCGTAGAACCCTTCTTTCCCAATCAGTGGAATAAAAAAAAAGACAGCCCCAGTGGGTCAGACGCAGGAAGCAGGATTGTGAAACAACTCTAACGGCGGGGTAATGTGGACGCCAAAATTCGGACACACCAGGATAAGGCAGAGCGGTCTTAAGGCGGGGTCAAAGGGCGAGCGAGAGAGAATCGCCAAGGGATTTGATAACTCCTAGACCTGGGGGGGACAGTGAATAGAAAGGGACAGGAGGCTACTCAAACTATTGCGCAAACGCCACCGCAGTTCCCGTCCGGGCCGCACCTCTTTCATCGGGGAAACTCAAGTCGAAGGTCCCATACATTGTGGGTCAGGACGATTAAAAGGGGGGGGGTAGGGGGGGGGACAACAGAGGGGGGGGTATCGGGGCGGGGGGGGGGGGGGGAGGGGAAGGAAAGCGGGAGGGGAGTTGGGGGGACTGGGGGAGGGAATATACATCATCAGGGCAGGAAAGTCGCCCGATCAAAAGCTATTGACTACGGCACGTAAAAGTTTTAAAAAGAAAAAAAAAGCAAGACACGAACGTCTTGAGGCAAATATACCTGTCTAAAAACGCGCCAAGGGTGTCGGGCCCCAGGCCATCGACACGGGAGAACGTTTGTAGGATCGTGGAGAAAGGCCGGCAACGACAGTGGAAGGTGAGACAGAGGGAAAGGAGGGTTCTCCTGGACATACAGGTCCGCCAATAAAATCTACATTATCCGGGAGCGGAAAAAAACAATAAACGAAAGGAAAAAAATGGGCCAAGCGGGACAAAAAAAAAAAAAAATTTCTGGCAAAAGGGGCCGGACCACATATATAGCAAATCGAAGGGTCCCCGCTAAGCTAACAAGGGGGGTTATCCCGACGCGTCCGGAAAGGGAAGGGGGCGAAGGGAGCGACCCAGGTCGAAGCATAAGAAGCGAGGGACCAAATCCGCATCATGGCTCCTAAAAAAAGCTCCTCGCGGGCAAGGGGGCATGCTCATATGAAGGGGAATACCTGCATGGGGGGCTCGACTAGGGGGAAGTCCGCCTCATGGAACATTCACTCACAAACAGGGGGGGCTACTCTCGAAGGGCGTGAAAAACAGAGTTAAGAACCGGTGGGATGAACGAAAAGACCTGCAAAGGAGCGGGACTTACAAAGCTCACCGGACTTGAGAAAACCCCTGGTATACTCCCGCCCACAGCGGAAGGGGAAGGGGAGCAACGACATGTTCGGCAAGCCAGGTGCCGAACACAAGCGCTCCCTTGGCCCGAGGGGAAAAGAGAAATGCCGGAAAATAGCGGCCAGATGGCGGCCAGGTCGGCCAAAGGAACCTGCGGTACATAAGATCTCGCAAACCGCTGGGAAACGGAGATGAAGCGCGAAGCTAAGCGTCATGGTACCGTGGGGGCCAGTGAGCGAAAAGAAGCCAATCTGAGAAAACGGCGGGGTATAGGCCGTAAGGATGGAAAAACCAAAGGGAGAAAACAAAAGGAGACAAAACCGCACCACCGAGTCTCTGTCAGAGAAAACGGGAATAGAGGAAAAGCACGCTTGCGGAGAACAGACAAGGTCAGGCACGCGCAGCGGGAACAACTTCGCTGAATCTCCTGAACGAGGAGATCAGCGCCACTTGGCCGAGCAAAAGGAAAAGATGCAGGCGGCATCTGCAACGGAGGCCTGTAGGGGGACGGAACCCGGTACGAATCTACAGCAACATACCCTCGCCGTCAAATTTTTGAAAAACAAAAATTACTGCGGGGGGGGGATAAAGGACACTGACAAAACGTGTAGCCAAAAAGGGAAAAGGATCTCGGCGACTACTTGGGTAGAACTGGAATAAAGGACATTCCGTTTAGACGTATCGGGAGGGTGGTGCAAAAGTTGCCACTGGTCCACTTAGAAGGGGAACGAGATATTAGTGGGCCAGATCCCCTGCAATTGAGCCTATACGGGGGCTAGAAGGCCTTGAAACAAACCGTGGAGGGGGGGGAGATATTAATCACGTGGAAACTTAACGCTGATAGGCCGCTTGGAAGTGCGGGCGCTGACGCAAGCGGAGGAAAATCAGTGCCTGGAAAGCGGCGACACACCCTAGATCGGCAAGAAAAAGCTCGGCGATTCACAGGTGTTCAAATGCACCGGGGCGGTTGGTCAACAAAGACAAGCTTATTCGAGAAGGCAGGTCGCCTGCCTTAACATAAATTAGTTAAAGGGCGCCTTACAAGCAAGAGGAACCCTATTCTCAAGCAGGATCAAGTAGGAGGAAGCAACCGGGCTGTCTCGCTCAAAGGTCAAACTCGTGCTGCGAAAACGATGAGGGCTGGTCAAGGGAAAACCCAGAAAGCTGATACCGAAATAACCTGACAGGGGTGGGAAGGAAAATCTTAAAACCTTGAAAAATAGGAAAGGGGGATTTCTCGAACTGGTTCGCGAAAAAATCGCTCTAGACAAGGCGGAGAAGAATCATAGGGACAAGCGGGAAGGAAGGGGGAAAGAACACACGGCCTCGTGCCAAGACAATCCCTCGGGAAACATGGGTGGCGCCAAATGACTGCGGGTTGACCAACGGGTTCCCGAGTACCGACCAAACAGGGGTGCCCGAATCGCGAAAAAAAAAAGGCGAGATCGGCAACAGGGACGTGCGCCTACTGCATGACCAAAAACTACCACGAGGAGGTCGCCGAGATTGGGGTGGAAGTATCCTGCGTTCAGTAAACAGACAGGATGCCAACGAGGGATAAAATCGAGCTGACACACCAACAAAGGGAGAGGAAAAGGGGAATTTGTCGCGAACTGCCAACGATCGAAACGGGGAACTAACTGGAAAACAAAACGAACGGCCCAAAAATCTAAAGTCAAACCGAAAAACAGCGAACGTTCTTGGTAGACACAGAGAAATCGGGGGGGGGGGGAAAGAACCTGGGGGGGCCGTAAACGGGCACGAAGGGTGGGGCGCGATGGCTTCGGGGGTCCCCCTCCTGCAGGGATCGGGAAACAAGGGTCCCAGCCAATGTCAGCTCAACCGCGAAAATGCCCGATTTCTAAAGGTTCTTTAAGGGCGAAAAGGCATATGGGGGGAACTTCGGTGGGAGAAGAAAAAAAAATCCTTCAAGACCGGTTGATTAATCTAGGTTATAACAAAAGGTCTTACCGCAGCAATTGGGAAAGGTGGGTAGAACAACGGGCATGATCGGGCCGGCGATTTGCACGTCAAGGAAAAACCAATCAGAAATGAACGCGTTGCAAGGAAGGCCTCAGAGACTAAAGGGAGGTAAACGCGAAAGCAACCTTACTAGCAAACTTTCCAAGAGGGGGCCAGAGAGTTTTAATTCTACAATGGGTGCACATCATTCAAAACTAAACTGGTCTAAAAAGGAAAGGAGGCTTCCACGAGGGAAGAGGGATAAGAACGGGGGAAGGGAAACCCAAGTAACCGTCTAGGCATGCCCACCAGGCGAGAACTGGTAGAAAGAAAGCGGCATTGCAACGATAGGGTCGAAATAAAAAACGGCCGCGTCAGCACGATGGTGAGGGCCCGACTCCATGCGCAAGGGCAAAATGCCGGGGCCATCAGATAATTCACGGATGATCTCGCCCACACTCCAGAAAGACTGCACACTGATAGGGGGAAAACACCAGGCCAAGGGGCACTACCAACCCAGGGGAACGGGTTCTTCGCGTTTGAAGTTCTCAGCTTCAAAACCAAGCAGGCCAGGTGAGGCAAAACTGTTGGGATAGATCCGCCAAGTGGTTGAAAAAGAGTCAGATTCCCGTACCGAAGCGGTCGATCTAAGGAAACGATGAAATAGGCTTGCGGGCTCCAAGGACGGCGGCCGAAAAAAACACGGCGCAAGGGGGGAATAAATCAAAGGGCGACCAGGGCCACTAAAGCGCCTAGAAGACTACCGGGCAGATCGGAACGTGAGGATGGGAAACCTGCGGCAAAACATAAGATGAGAGACAGGTCTCCCACTTATCCTCGTAGAAAAACAAAGGGTCGGGACGGTCGAAGAAATTCCCCGGAAAAATCAAGCAAAAGAGCCGCCATTAAGGCTACGAGAAGGAAGTCTCTAGGGGTTGGAGGGGATGAATTAAAAGTGGGGGGGGGAAGCCCTTTTGTGGATTCGAAGCTCCATCGATATACCGAGTGACAAAGCAGACTAAAGGAGGGAAGAAAAAAACAAAAAGAACACGGGACAAGGAAATATAGAGTTCGCTGTGGGCGGAACCAGGAAACTTGGCACGTATATCTGGGGGTAAACGGGTGGCAAAATGCCAAAAAACCATCTGGCAAGCAAAGACCGAAGCTCGGTCATCTGACACTGCCGGCAAAGGAGCAGCCCTTGCGGAATCGGCGCGCTTTGAAAGAAAATTCCTTCGAATGTTGCGGGGGGAGAAATGCTGAGGCCACCCGAAGCCAAAAGGGGGACACCGAAGCCGAAAGCACGGTGCACGAACGGTATCCTTTCGATGAACCCAAGCAAGGGAAACATCTGGGGTCAACTAGAACGGGGAACAGTAGGGCGCTCTGAAAAGGGTACCTGGGGGGGAGTCGAAAAGCAGGCGCGGAGGGGGAGCCAACATAGCAAGGTCGATAATAAAAGAGCTGGCTGTGGGGGGAAGGCCCGGACTCTCAGCGGAATTGCTCTGAGTAGGGTAGTGAGGTGGGGGCACAATGAGGGGATGAAGGCATCTGATGACTTGCTCGACAGCAATGACATATGGGGGGCAGGGCCAGGAGGGGGGTATCCTCCTGTAACGTACGAAAGAAGGAAATGGAACCAGTAATATAGGGGTAGAAGGGCCAGTGCGTCTTACTAGGGGTAAAATTTCTATTGGCTGGAGTCGACTCAGGGATACATAGGCACGGGAAGATGGCAGGGTCCATAGAAGCACGTTTATAGGATTCAAAACTCGTGCAAAAGAAACCATAAAACCAATGAAAGGAAAATAAGGAGCGTCAACACAAGAGTCGGTCCTAGAAGGGGGGGAAAGTCTACGGCACCTCTTTGAACAATACAGAAAAATTACCCTACATCAAGTCAAGGCAAGCCTGGGGAGGGGGATCTTTTGGGACAAGGAGCTAAAAACACGGGGGGAGGGATCGGCGCCATCGGCATCCTCCTGGGTCAGGTCCCAAGACTACCGAACAACTGAACTCGGATGATAGGATATTCGTCTGGGTCAAAAAACAGTAAAGCTTCAAAATCCCTGAGGTCGGTGTCACCGGTCGCAGCTCTGAAAGTGACGCTGACACCGTTAATATTAGAAAGTGTCGAGGGGAATAGAGAGCCGCCTGTCACCCTGATGCAGAAACCCTTCGACTCATGCATCAGACCAGAGGGGGAGTATTTCTATCCGCGTAGCGTCGGCACCCTGCCTGGGACTCGAATTCGAAGCATGCATGCTTTAACCTGAGGGACAACTGGTACCGTGACCGAAAAAGTCTCGTCTCAATGGGTCAAACCTCGTCCAAACTGGGCGAACAACATTCATTGGGGTCTAGATACATTGCGAACAACAGTTCTTAATCAGAACGGCAGCTCTACCAAGGCGGACAATCGAATGACCTCAGGTTGGAAAAAACGGTGGTGGACGTACTCAGAGCCAGGAATACAAATTGCTATCTGACTAGAAGGCGGAGGGACCCTTAGTGCGAGCCTGCCACAGTCCTAGGCATCCGGAAATTGCATGAAAGACACATCGACAAAAAGTACAAGGGCCAACAAAAATCAAAAAAACTCACGCCTAAAAAACAAGAGGCCATCATTCGGGACAGCTCGTCCTGAGACACTGCTCGGGCCGCAGCCTTTGTGAAACGGGGCAAAAGGGGAGGGCGGCACCTAAATGTGCGGACCCCTGAAAAAAAAAAAAAAGCGGAACTTGAAATGTCAAAAGCGGGCCAATTTTGCGGCGGGCAAAGGAGCAGGTAAGGGTTGCATCCGGGGCCTCTGAGAGGGTTACATAGAATAAAAACGGGAACCAGAAGGGATGCAAGCTGGGAGATCGCAGCCGGATGAACTCGTTCCAAAGTCTTGGCAAGGCGCACGGCAGGACCAAAGGAGGAGAGCGAGGCTACTCCCTAAAGAAACGAAAGTCCATTGGAAGGGAGGGCCGGGGACCGGAGAGGGTGGGGCGGGAACACATGCGGGGGAAACCATGAGTGTCTGCGGTGGACGGGGGGGTGGGGGTGGGGTCAGCGCTGTGGGAACGGTCTTGCTGTGGAAGGGGGGGGGTCGGGTTGCGGGTGGGGCGGTCAGTTGCGCCTGTGGCAAAAATTTGTGGGGGGACCCACGTAGTCCGCAAGGCATGGGTTCCCAAATCGAGGGGAGAGAGCAGAACCGTCCGAGCGGAAGGTCGTGGCATGACGCAGGAATAAAAAGTCCGTAGGGCAAAAGCGGGACTAAACAGCGACGCCGACCTACCAACGTAACGCATGAGGACGCAGCAAATTCAGGGGGGGAAGGCAACTCAGTCTCGGGTGACGCTAGGGAAGGGTTTTCGGGGTGTCAATGGAAAATAACAATGGCGGGAAAAAGAAAAACGAAACCTTGTCAGGTCGAAGGCGCCTCAAAA
>Ga0179593_1680752_pt1 | contig 11467 bp, 21 predicted proteins | sample CZODoug2_1_08_16_FD_185931 | JGI IMG/M metagenome (GOLD analysis project Ga0179593, IMG submission 185931) | Vadose zone soil fungal communities from Angelo Coast Range Reserve, California, USA - CZODoug2_1_08_16fungal (PacBio error correction) | ecosystem: Environmental > Terrestrial > Soil >...
CTGCGAGAAGGAAAAAGACAATGAGCCAGAAAAATGGGGGGAAAAAAGGAGGGGGGGGAGGAATTCCGTCGGTTTCGTGAAAAGAAGGGGGTTCCAAATACCTTTCTTAGTGTAGCGAGGAAAGGATAAGGGGACAGAGAGAGGTGAGAAGAGGGACTGGCCCGAAAGGGGGACCGCGGCGTGGAGCAGCTCAGCGTTGGGAAGAAAAAAGACCATGTGGGGAGGGGGGAAAGCACGCGGTCCCAAGGGGTGTCAGATATAAGCACGGGGATCATTTCGGGAGACTTGGGGCCAATATCAAATCCTTTGGCGGCCCGAAGGAACAAAGAAGAAGGGGCAACATTAGATCGCGGGAGTCGGAAATGGGAAAGCCAAAAGCGCCTCCACAAAGGCGTAGGCAAGCGGCAAACCGAAAACGACTTGGAACCTTGTGTGGGAAGGCTTGGGGAGGGGGGGAGTTCACCTACAGCCCAAAAATTGCGGACTCACGAAAGGGGGGGGGTGACGAAGGTCCAGAGATCTCGAAGGAGGGAAAAACAAGTACATCCTAGAGGGAGAGAGTGGAAAATAGCATGCTATTTGGACCACCTAATCAACACATGGAGGAAAAACTCATGGGGAAGAGGAAAAACATTTGTAGGAAGGGGGTCGAGACAGAAAAAGGCAAGAACGAGAATTCCGTCCCGTAAGAAGAGGTGTTGGGTTCAGTGAACTGCAAACAGGGGAAGAAAACTGAAGGGAGAATTGGGGGAAAGGAAAAAAATGGACACTCCTAAGCTCCCAGCAGATTGGGCAAAGCGAGCAGGAAAACGTGCACAAGGGAACTCCGAGGCGGGTGGAGCGGGAGGTGGGGGGGGCTTAGTACGTGAAGGAGAGTTAGATTTGTATGCTCCAGGAGGGGAAAAAAAGGTGGGAGCCGGCCGATCCGCCGTATGAGGGAGATGCACGAGAGGAGATAGCACCAAAATCACCTGGTGCGGATGAAAAAAAGACATTCCAGAAAAGAGAAGGTGGGAAGCTAGAGGAAGGGTCACTGGAACGGTCTTGAGGAAGAGGTGACCCGGGCAACGAAAAGGAGCTCGGTGGGGAGAAAAACAGCCGTGAAAAGAGACACAGATCCTTTTACACGTGTGCGGAAAAAAGGGGCGTCAGATGGGAACTCTCCCCAGGGGGAAGAAAAGGGCCTTGCGGGCATCGGCCGCCGGAGAGAGCGACCAGAGGAGAAAGAAGGGCGACCACTTGGGAAGGGGAAAGAATAATCTCCCATTGAATCGCGAAGGAAAAAGTTGCCGGGCCAAGAAAAATTCGCCAGGCCAGAAGGGGACATTGCCGGCACCATTCACCATTTCAAGAGAAATTATTTGGAAGGGAGGAAAAAAAGACTTTAGGGGGGGTAACATCAGGTAGAGGGAAAAAGCTGAGGGATCCTCGACCTTCTGATAGGGAAAAAAGAAACTCCTTAACCAATTCAGAAAAGAAGGCGTCTCTTTAATCCGAAAGGGGAGGAGAATCGAGGCAAAAGAAATACCCCAACAGGAAAGGAGGCCCGCGTTTTGGCCAAGAAAAGGAAGAGGTTCTGAAAAAAATAACGATGGTGAAAAGGAGTCATCGTCCGTGGAAGGAAAAGAGTGGCTGGCAAAAACAGGACAAGAAAAGGCCTCCGAAAGGGAGAAAGGGGTAACTGGCATAGTCTTCGACAAAAGGGCCTTTTAAGAACAACTCGGGAGGGGGGCCGCAAACTTGAGGAAAGGGGAGGGACCCCGCAGAAAAAGAGGCCAGGGCAACCTGTTTTCCGGGGAAATGGCAGACCTAAGGGAAGGTTGCGGTGAATGGAAGAAAAAATCTAACGGTCTGCCGGCGCCAGAGCGGGGGTGTCCTTGGCAGGGGACTTCGTGGGAAAAAAAAAAAAGTCCGAGTCAAATTCTCCAGTGATGCGAGCCCGGGATAAAATGCAAGGAGAACTCAACCCCAACCAAAAGAAGATAGAGATGAGGATATGGGGGGGAATTCTCACTGGGAGGGCATCAGGAGCTACGGCAAAAAAGGATTTGAAACTAGAGGATCTAGTCTTGCCAGATATAACCATCGACAAGCAAAATCCTCGTGAAAGACAAGGGGAAACCCCGAGATCGAAGGAAGAAAAGGGACAAATCCAGTTGAGGTCTATTAACGAAGAGAAAAACTCCCGTACGCCTTGAAGTTTTCGAAAAGAAAAGGGTGTGGGGAAGGGAGAACATAGTTGAAAAGGCCCCGAGGAGGGAAAACATATGCACGAAAGAGCGTGAGGGGGTTCCCACAAGAGGAGCTCCTTAAGAGGGGCCAGAATCGAAGAGAAGAAACCACGACAAGGGGAACATGGAAGGAGGGGGAGATCTAATAACCGTGCGGAGCAAACTCAGGGCACTAATTAATTTGTTGTAGATATGCGAGAAATTCTTCTAACGGAAAGAAAAGGTAGTTAGGCGGAAGGACTAAAGGTCAAAAAGTGTCACTTAAAGAAAAACAAAGGCTCCCTGAGGACGGAAAAGGGGATTTATAGCGGAAAAGGTTAGAGGTGGATCTGCGCCCGTCCCATTGCGTCAGTGAGAAGCCGGGAAGGGGAGGAGGCCCAGTTTAATCTAAAGATATTTCCGGAAATTGAAAGACCAATGTTCGACCTTTGATAACGATCCTGGGTCGCAAAAAGGATTCAGAGGAGAACAATTCTGCCAAAGCAAGGGGGGGCGCGTCAATACGGAAGGAAGACCGAGAAGTTGAATCGAACGTTTAAAATGCGCCGGGATGAAAGGGGAAAAAAACGAAGTTCGCAAGGGAAGAAGGCGCAGTGCCACCACGAGAGGGGGGAGTCCCCAAGGGAAGGGGAGGTCATTCCGAGGTGACTTTTGCAAAGCAAAACATTGATGGGGGGTTTGCCTGCAACCGAAATACGGAATTTTTTGCGGATCGGCAGGAAGAAAACCGCCATGGGAGGAGGCACCGACTGAAAACAGAGGAAAAAAACTCTTCAATAAGGGGGTAAGCCCGCGCCAAATCCGATAAACAACGCAGATTGCAAGGGGGGAGAACGGAGGATCAGGCAAAAGGGGAGGGAGCTCGAGAAGGGTGGCCGATTGGTAAAAAGAAAAGATCTGATTCACAAGGGATTCAAAACTATTTGTGCCTTTCAAAACAGGAGAAAAAAAGGAAAGTCTTGAAGAGGGGAAGTTTAAGGGGGAAGTGGTTGGCATGAGGAAAAAAAGGCATAGCAAAAGGGGGGGGTCAACACTCTTCCCAGTAGAATTTTTTTTAAGGGATTCCGGGGGGGAAAAGAGGGTCCTCCGTCAAGGGAAGTACTTGCAAGTCTCGGAGTTGAGGAAAAGGATCTTTCGAAACGTTTCGGTGAAAATGGATTTGGTTTAAAATGAATTGATGGAGAGGTACCCTAACGAAGAAAAAGGGACCAGTCGTGTGCGCACGCGTGGATGAAGGGGAAAGAGAGAAAGGAAACGACTCTTATGGGCACGCACGGTTTGGACGAAAACGCGGGAGTAGAGAAAGAGGAAAAGGGCGTCCGAGAAGGGAGGGGGAGTTGACAATGGAAAAATCGCGGAAGGAAATGAGGAAACGGAGATCTGTAGTCAGGACCATGTTGGTACCACGGAGGGGGCTCCTCAATAAAGGGGGGGGAATTGAAAAAAACGCGTCAAACGATCAGATGGGCCGAACGCCGGGGGAAATTGGAAAGTCCATACCACGAAAGAGGGAACCCCCTAGTAAAAACTGAGAATGTCAGAGGAATGATAGAGCTACACTTTGATCTTTGAAATTAAGTCAGGAAAAGAAAATACCTCGGGATCCACCCGATGACAACAACTCCGCTACAATGGGGGGGCAATTCTCAAGACGAAGAACTTGTTATCTGGAAAAAAGTCTCTAAAAAAAATGAGGAGAGGAAGGAGTCTGTACGGGGAGCTACATTTCTTCGGAGGAAGATGGCCAAATTAAGGGGAAACCCGTTGGGAAGAAAGTGAACTTAAAAAATTCGTGCAAAAGCCGGCAGGGGAAAAAAGCCAGGGGAAAGGTCTGTAGCCGAGAAATTTGAACGTACGGGGGGGGAGGGAAGGCGGTCAGAATAGGGGGTCCGGGTTGATTCCTCAAACTGGCAAAGGGGAAAAAAGTCACAGAAGAGGTCGCAAGGGGCAATCCCCAAGGGGGACTGAGCGCCAAAGACCAAACCAGGGAAAGACCCTAAAAGGGGGATGGCGTGGCGGAGAGGCCCTTTGCCAGAAGCTGTCTCAGGGGAACAAGATCCTCGAGGGGTACAAATAAACCTGGCTTCGTCAACAACATTCGAAGGTGCAAAATGGAAGGTATCGGGGTCTTTCCAAAGAAAAGGGAAAAGGCCCAGCGTGGACCGGAAAAATTGTCCCTTGGGTTTGGCGGAGGAAACCGATTACAATTCACACAAACTCTTGTGAAAACTCCCGAAACGGTTCCGGAAAGGGAAATAAAAAGAAGAGCCTCTACAGACTTAGGAAGATATTTCTCGACTTCTGGGACGGTGCGTATGGGGATGACATGTAAACAACATTTGCTGTGGAGTACAGAATACGGGCAGCGCTGAAGAGGGGATGCCTTTGTAAAGCAAGAAAAAGGAAATACAACGTGCTGTGCTTCCAGGAAGGAAGTTCATCTTTAGAAGAAATTGAAGGCAGGAGGGGAAAAGAAAGAAATCATAGGCGGGGGGGGGGAAATCGGCGGCACCCAGGGTTTTGGGGGGGACTAGCATCTCGGAAGAAAAGGAACGGCTCAAAAGAAAAATTCGTACGGGTGCAATTTCAAGAAGAAGCGCTTGATCGGGGGGTTGGGGCAGAGCCTTTAGGACCGGGGGGAGATTTTGGGAGGGGTAGGCGGGGGCAAAAGGGAGAATATGTTAGCACCACCAAAAATGAAGGGGGAGTGTTGATGGCAAACCAAATCAAAAATGGGGGGGGGAGATTAATATCCTCTTAGGCCGAGAAGAGAGGTAAAGCATAAAAGGGAGAACTCGGGGGGGGGGGGAATGTAGCCGTCGACGGTATCGTGAAGCCAGAAGCTAGGGGGGGGGAGGAAAAGAAGCAGCGTTAATCGTCGTCCCACATCTTGTAGGTTGCTAACCACACCTTAAGTTTGGAACGGGAAAGGGGAGGACTGTTTGCCCAGGGGGGGATTTGAGCAGGAACCTCGTAGGCATTTCTATACCAGGATCAAATCATCCAATGTCGGACCACTTGGGAGGGGAAGGAAAGGGAAAAACTCCGGGGAGAAGAAAGGGGACCTGGACACGAATTGGTCAGGGCGGAGTTGCCGCCAGGGAAAACACCCAAAGTTTCCTCGCCATTAGGTTAAACTTCGGGGGGAGAAAGAACATGGGAGGAATCGTTCGGAGGTGCAAGGCGCACCGTAGTGAGGCGGAAAGAAGGGGGACTAAAACCAAAGTCTAACTCAAAAACGGTCCAACGGGGAGTGCTCAGAAATCTGCGAAAGAAACCAACGCGCCGGGGTCCCGGTTTGGCCCGCAAGGGTTTCTTAACGGGAGTCACCTTTACGGAGTTCACCAGGGGGTTGAGAAGGGGGAGAGTGCTGGGCCAAAACCGATCCGTACCCAGGGAAGCAGGGAATAACTGCTTCGAGTAGGTCAGTATGAGCTTTTTTGGAGCGGTCAACGATCGGTTGAAGCACAAAACCCTTGATGAGGCGGGGAAACCATCGGGAAAAAAGAAAGGTTTTCCATGTAGAGTGGCCTCCCGAAAGGGGAATTCCCTGAGGAAGAGAAGGTTCTTGCCGGAGCCCAAGCGACGAAAGGGTATTCCTTGTTCGAGGGGGGGGGCAGCGGCAGGAAAAAAGGGAACAAATTCTCCAAGGGGGAAAAAAGAAAGGTTCTGGCCGTGGGGCAATATCCTCAGCTCTTAACACCGGAAGGAGGAGAGAGATTGCCGTGTCTCAAAAAAGGGGGGGGGGGGGTGAACGAGTAGCTCGCTCAAAGGGGAACGAGGATCGAGAAAAAAAAGCTACAAATTAGATTCGCGGGGGTAAAGGGGGAAAGCGAGATCGAAGGAAAAACACGCTGGGTTCATGGATGGAGGCAAGGAACACTTGAAAAAAGAAAGGGAAGCAAGCTGGTCCGCGGGAGAAAAATTTGGGTGAGCAAGATGGGGTTGAAAGAAGAAAGGGCCCGCGTCGACGCGAAAGACACGCCCTCGTGCGCCAGTTGAGTAAGGAAATTTCCGAGAATACGGGGGAAGGGGAAAGAAAGAGGGGGGCCAGCCCGCCGAGCAGAAAGGAAAAAGACGATGAAGCCAAGGGCGAGCGTTTCGGAACGCGAAAATGCGCAGGGGGGGGATGCCCAAAACGCCGGGGGGGGAACATCGACGTTGTTGTATTGCGGGGAGGGAAGAGTGAGAAGGGACAAAAAAAAAAGGGGAAAAAATTCGGGGAACTTGTTGTCCGTGTGAGTCCCATCTAAGACGCGCCTGGCACTACAGAAGCTGAAGAGGTGTATCACGGATGAGACAACCTGGATAGCACTATTTAGAGGAGGGCGGGGGGGAAGGCGGAAGGAAGTCCCAAAGAAAACAACTTTCGTACCCGGCCCTCCTGCGCGATGGGAAAGGATGGGGGCATTCCTTGAAAACCCCTAAAAAGGGGGAGCAGGATGATGCCGGAAAAAAGGGGGGAAAGCAAAGAGACTCAGAGGCATCACACACAAATGCCTCCCAGCAGGTTCTACATGAACTATCTTCCGAGGAAGTGGGGGGACGTTACAAAGAAAGGGGGGACGGAGGGAAAAAAGCGGAATAAGGACAAACCGAGAGACCTGGCGTCGGTCAACGATACAGGGAAAAAGAAGTCTAACAGTTACCAAAGAGAAACGTTGGTTCCAATACATGGAGATTTCATTCCGCAGGTCTTTAAGAAGCAAAAAGGGAAAAGTTGGTGGGCCCTGCACAAGTTGGTGTAAAAAGCGCTCACAACCTGGGGAAAGGCACCGACACAAAAGGGAAAGCGGCACCACTCTGGAACTAAACAACGCTCCAAAAAAGACACCGGAGAAAAGATCCTTGATGGAGGAATTGCAAAGTTGTACTCCCCGACATGAGCCGGCAGACGGGAGGGAAAAAAACTCTAGGAAGTGAAAAGGGTCCGAAATGTCAAAAGGGGATCTGATGCAGATTTGCTGGAAACTTCTACAAAATAAGGAGGGGAATGACAACACTTTTGGACTTGACAGGGGGGTCGAACCACAGGAGAAAAAGGGGACAGGGGGACGAAAGGGCCTGTCAATAACGTTACATGAGGAAGGGGGGACCCCTACGAATGGGTCCTACGAAAGACGGCGCGATATAGGTCAGGAAAAGGAAAAAGGAGAGAGATCTCGGAAGGGAAGAAAAGGGAATTCGAAACCAAGGGGAAAAAATTCCTCAAGTGTTGAAAGGGTCGTGCAGGACAGATATTTGAAAAAAGCCTTACAACACAGGGGAAAGGAGGGTTCAAACGACTTTCTACCCTTGAAGCGGGACATTTCGACGAAATTGACTCTATCGGAAGGGGGACTCGGGGCCGGGAAACCCGACGATATCAAGGGACGCCTAGCAAACTGGAGGGAGTGTGGAATGTACCGAGACAAAAAAAGGTGAAACGAGGGGACTAGAACATGACAGCAATACGGGGGAAAGGGCTCTTCTAAAACAACGGGAAGAGTCGGGGTCTAAACCCCTTTTGGAAGGGGAATAACAGGGAAAAAGAAAAGTCATCGGAAGAGGTAAATCCTTAAAAACTGGCATCGGAATGGGACAGACTACACTAAAAAATGTAACATTCAGTCTTCGAACAAAGAACAATTCACTCCAAAAAAAAAGACGTCTCTCAGTGGGGAGGGTTCTCCCTCGAGTAAAAAGGGGGGAATCTTACAAGTACCGTACTATAGAGGAAAAAAAAACGGTATAGGAAAAAAAGCTATATAGTCGGGAGGGATTACCGCAACCAATTTCCGGAGGAGAGAATTAAAAAAAGGATCTCAGGTTGGTCAGAGGGGTTCCGGGGAGTGGAAGGTTAAGAACAGGGTGGGGGGAGGGGTTCCAATAGAAATTGTGAATTTCCTCAATCTTGCAAGACAGTTTTGAAGAGGCATGTGGAGGAAAAACTTTTCCGTGTGAGCGGTTGCACGAAAGGGAAGCAAGCGCTCGTGAGACTCTAAGTCTGAAGGAAAAGGGCCCAAACACAGAAATCTAATAAAAGTGCTAAGGATTAGGCCATTGTCAAAGGCAAGTTGTGAAACGCGATGAAAAAAAACTAAGGGCCCCGCGTTAGGGGGGACAACAATGAGCATAAGGAGTCGAAAGGGAAAGATGTCCATCGGAAGGGGGGGGAGAGGCAGGCCTTAAAAGACTTGTAAAGGGGGAGTGATTAAATAGAAGGGAAAAAAATTCCACCAAAATAAGGGAGAAAGAAAACGAACGGTGGGAAAGATGAAGAGATCTCGCGACATCTTTCAAATCCTATATTTACATCGCCGACTTGAACGGAATGCGGATGTTACACCGGATTCTTGGGCGTGGAAAGCTTGTAATAAGGAAGAAAGGGTCGGCGGAAACGCACAAAGGGGGAAACTTGACTGGCGACAAGCGTGGGGTGTTGTCAGGGAAAAGCGGTGAATGCTTAATCGATATTTTGGGGGAAAGAAGAACCTTCATCGCAGATGCCGTGGCCATGATCAGGGACCGACGTGAAAATTTCCTAAATCCTGCCAGGGGACGGGAGGGGGGGAGAGACCGTATAAAAAGGGGGAAAAAAATTGGGGAGGTCGGTAAAAATAGCAAAGAGGGGGGGTAACGCACGGGCCTATCCTACAAAAAGTGAAAAGGAGGGGTGCAGCAAACAAAGTTGCTGGGGGGGAATTCAAGAAAAATGCCTGGGATAGAATCTAAAATAGAGGAAAGCTCAAATCGGAAAAAAAGCGTTTTAAAGAACTTCGGGAGGGGTTACCGGCAAGAAAAAAATCGCGGGGGCAGGCTTGAATCGTCGCAATATCAGGGAAAATTTGCGATTCACCCACAAGACCAATCGAAAATGTTTTCAAAAAGATGAACAGAGAAACAGCAGGGAAAAAAACCCTGTAGGAAAAGAAAGGGGGGCTCTACTTTGACCAGGAAATCATCACTGTCCCCACGGGGGGGGGCAGGAATTAAGAAGGGGAAATCGCGCAGGGCGATCATTTCGGCCCTCTAAAAAAAAGGTCTTCAGGAAAAAAAAGGAATTTGAAAGGGCCGGCACAAAAAAGCTTCAAAAGCGGTAAACATTCGGTAAACGAGAAAACTTTCGGTGCAGAGAAAGGAGGAACAATTTGGCAGAGTTCTGGAGAGGCTCGTGGAAAAGGGACTGGATCGGCGAAAAACCAAGGGTTCGAAGGAAAAAATCTCTGCGGTGAAGCGGGAGACATTAAGACTCGCGCCCGCCACTACGCGCCCATGGAAAAAGTTGGGCAAGAGGAGGGGAAGGGGGGCTAGTTACGAAGGTTGACATGTGTCTTCATCGTCAAGGGAGATTGCCTTCTCCGAGGGCTTGCAAACAAAGAGAAGCGTACCGACGAACGGAAAACAAAAAGGGTTGGGAGAAAAACTTCTGCACAAGAGGGGGGGGGGGGAGGGGAAATGAGCGTCTTCCACGAGGAGGGTTTCTCCTGTCACCCTCGGGGACGGTTGGGCAAGAAAACCTTGAGAGGACAAGCCGACACTTGCCAGGAGAAGTCCTTTTCGGGGAGGGGAAAGGGCCTCCGCCAAACAGGAGAGGAAAGATTGATGGGAGGAAGGAGAGAGAGATGTCCTTGACCGCAGGTGTTGTCCCGGGAGAGGGGGATCTTCATGGGGCAGGCCTCGATCAGGAGATAAGTTGGGTATGCCGAGATCCTCATGTGGAGTCATTCCAAGAGGAGAAGAAAACTTAGTGTGGGAAGAAGAGGAGGGATATTCCGGAGGTGTGCAGTCCAATAAACGGGGCATCCAAACTGTAGGAGGGTACGTGAAAAACTATCCTTACAATAATAGAAACCATAGGAGGTACAGAAAGTTCTCTTGACAGGAAGGAAAAAAAGCTGAGATCGGAAGACGAATCTCAACTCCTGAAGGGGTTAGCGAAAAAGGAAAGATTACGACAAGTAAAAATCAGACTCCAATCTGTTAGTCGGGTAGGGGAAAGAAAGGGGCATCAAACGGAATATGTGAAAGAAGAACTCGGTCGAAAGAAAGAAAAGAATCCACTCTTGAATAGGAAGGGGGCATTGGGCGTCTTGACGGGGAAGGAGGAGGAGTTTGCCATCCCTCTATAAGCAAAAGGAAGGGAGAAAGGTTAACAGCAAAGGGCTCTCGAGAAAAGAATATGGCCCAAGACGGGCAATGTCGGTTTGGGGTGGGGGGCGGGTTAAAGGGAGAAAAGTAGTAACACTTCTCTTTCAACGCGAAAGGAGACTTTGGGGGGTCGGGGAAAAGGGACCAAAGGGAAGACTACCGGGAAGTCAAACGAGGCCTCAAGGGGTCTAAACTATGCTTACAAACCCGAAGGGGGGGGGAACATAGGGGGGGGGAATATTCAAAAAAGAAAGGGGAGCACGGGTGGGGAAGGCGAAGGCTCAAAACTTACTTAGGTAAACCTCCTTCCTCATACAAAAGGTTACTATTAAAAATCCAAGGGGGAAGCCTGCTCGAGGTATATTAAATTGCCGTGGCCCGTAAGGGGGACCTTGAGGATGACGATCCGGGAGGTCAAAATCTATGTCCGCCAGGCTGGGAAGGAAAAAAAGCCAATGGCGGGCCAAAAAGAGGCTTTCATCGGGAAAAGAAAAGACTTGCCGAGAAGTGACGTTACAAAACGAGATGTGCGAGACTATTCCGGGGAGGCGCCAAAACCGGAGAGGAGTTGCGGTAAAAGAAGACAGAAGGCTAAACCCGCGGGAAAAAGGGAGTCTTTCAACCAAGACGGATGGAAAGGAAAAGTCAGTGCGGCAAACTCGTATTCTTGAAAAGAGGACTTGGGGGAAGACACGCTAAAAGGAAAAAGGGGGGGACTCCGGCGCTCAGTCTCGAACCGACTCCCAGAAAAAAAACCCCTCCTTCCTCCGTCTAAGAAGGAAGTCCACATCCCGGAGAAAGACGTGATGGCGCAAAAACTTGGAGGGGAAAGGTGATCGTCAGAAGGCAAGCAATTGAGCTTCTGCGTAAAGGGAAAGGGGTGCCGGGAGGGAAAAAGGATCTGATTCAGCAGGACCGGGGGGGAAATTCAACTGACCCCAACTTTTGGTCTACAAAGATTACACGGGGAAAACGGAGGGGAGAAAAGGGGATTGAACCTGGGGAGCCGAAAGGGGGATATAAAATGGAGGCAGCTCAGAGGCTGGCAACCCACAAGAGGGGTTTTACATTATTCCGGGGGAAAGGAGGGAACCGGAACCGGAAAT
>Ga0179593_1295214_pt1 | contig 11466 bp, 8 predicted proteins | sample CZODoug2_1_08_16_FD_185931 | JGI IMG/M metagenome (GOLD analysis project Ga0179593, IMG submission 185931) | Vadose zone soil fungal communities from Angelo Coast Range Reserve, California, USA - CZODoug2_1_08_16fungal (PacBio error correction) | ecosystem: Environmental > Terrestrial > Soil >...
GGCACACACAGGCTAAATTCCTCGGGGGCAAATTCCTTCTAAACCTCTCTCCATGTCGGAACAACTCATGAGAAGCACACAGACGCGGTGAAAATCCCGGAAGGGGCCGTGTGACTGGAAGAAGGGGACAGCTGTGGCTCTTCAATTTTAAAACGGGAATATTGAGGTATCCCACCAGCCATGAATAAAGCTCCTCCACCGAAGAAGTATAAGGGAGGAGGATGCGGTCAAGGTGCTAAAGCTTAACACGTCCTTAAGGGACGAAATGGGGGACCTTGAATAAACCATGAGCGGTTATCCAAGAATAGTTGGGGAGTTGCCGCGAATGCCGAGGAAGGTGGCACAGATCAGTCGGAAGCAAAAGTAACAGGGGGAAACATCGCAGGATAGCCTGTCGCATGGTGTAGGTATCACGGAAAGAACCGGGGGAGGAGAGGAGACACCCGGAAAGCTGCCCAACTACCACTTCCAAAGGGTTGCAATAGTTTTTAAAGGATGAGGAGGTGCACTGGCAGGTGTAGATGCCGACACAAGCAAAGGAGACATCAAAACCTTTAACGTGGACGTCGGGACCGATTGGTACGTCAAAAAAAGCTACCTAAAAAGGAAAGCAGGAACCCGGAAACGCTTTCGTACGGGGGGTCAAACAAAAAAGCGGATAATTCCTCAAATGAGGATTTATTTCCGTCTGAAGGGGACAGAGGACCAAGAAGTCAAAAACCGGAGAATGACAGGGGCACATCAACCCATAAAAAGAGATGGAAAGCATACGAATCGAACTGACACCTCTTATGAACATGAAGCGCATCACAATCCTGTGGAGGGGGGGTCAATACTCGAGTCAGGCTGTAAAGTTCCAGGAAAATTCACGCGGTAATCAGACCCAAACCACACCCGAAGCGACTTAAAGTTAAGACTCGAGAATCTAGGGAGGACAAACGTCGGCGGGACTTGTATGGGGAAGTTGAAGCACCGTGAAAGCAAGAGATAAGGAGAAGGGGAGGAACATGGCCACCCGACATTGATACAACTCTTTTTCCACAGTGCTATCTTAGTGGGCAAGAGAGGAAGAGAACGGCGAAAGGGACTCCAGAGAGCTTAACACTCAAAGGGGCGCAAAAAAAGTTTAAGGGGCAGAACGCGTAGAAACAAGTTTGCGAGTGGAGAGACTGTTTAAATAGAGTGGACCCCTGAGTCAACTGGGGCAGAGAGGGGGTGCGACGGAGCAAAAAATTTGACATGGGAAAAAGTTCTGGAAGTGAAGGAAAACAGATTTCGTGGGTAGAGCAGACCATGGAAAAAAGAAAGGCAAAAAGAGGGAGGGTGGCGTCGTCGGTCGCTAATCAGGGGGAGATAGGATTCCGTAAGCGTCTCCAAAGTCTTCCTCCTCGGGAGGGAGAGGTAATACTTCCGGCGAATTGGGAGGTGGCCGCAGGGAAATGGGGGAAAGTCAGACGAGTCACGAGTTGAGCCCGGAACAGAGCGACAAATGGAGTTAAATGGGGGCATGTGAAAAAGCACGAAACTTTGGAAGAGATAAGGGGGGGAAGCGCGACCGAAAGGGCTTGGGGAAGTACCCTACCAACCTGATTTTTTGGAAGCATGTTTTATGATTGCTGTCGGAGGGGTCAAGACCGAGGAATAAAGACTGCAAAACAACCCGAAAAAGAAGGGGATACAATTTCGGGAAGAAAGATCCACTAAGGAAGGAAAATCGCCCTAGGAAATCAAGAGGTTGAAAGGAAGAAAGATTGACAGAAAAGAACCGGCAGAAAAGAGGAACAGGCCAAAAAAGGACGTAAACGATTGGACAAGCAAGCCAAATGCGATGACCTGAGACCAAATCCCCCATGGTGGATAGGGGATAAAGGGCACCATGAAAGGTCGATCAAAATGACCACACGGGCGGAAGGACAGGGGGGTAATGGGGCAGAAACGTGGGAGGAACAAACAAGACCTCGCAAGCACCGGACCACCATATAGAGGAAAATTACTGAAGCGTATGAGAGAAATTTTTCGACCTGGAAAGGCAAGGAGTAGGGAAATAAAGATATGAATGAAAAATAGACGGATTGTTAATAAGAAAGAAAGTGTATAAACGAAGAGAAATAACTTATCTCAAAACGCCTGGAGGAAAGGATGGGGGAGGGCGTATGGGCTCCGAAAGTATGAAAAGAACAAAACCACTGATGGGGGGGGGAAGGTAAAGAGAAATGAGAGATCATTACAAGAAGAAGTCTAAACATATTTCCGGTATTAGGGGGGGGGTGGCTTGGGAATGCGTCTCAGTATTATAACAAGAAAAAAAAAGGCGGGAGGGGGCATCAATATCGAAAGGGGAATAGATGTAAGTTCTGAACCTTTGTATTAAAAGCGTTGCCCGTAAAAAGATTAGTCTGGCGGAGGGGGATTTTAGAGGTGGGGGGGCAAAAACGGAAGGAAAAGAAGCTCCCAGGACGCGCCTGTCAGGGTCAATTTTGGGTATGAATGAAAAAAACGCGGTGGGGGGGGGGTTGGGTTGACAGTCATCGAGGTGTGATAGGGGGTAAAATCGGTACTGGACGTGGGGGCAAGTTAGACGTAAAATATTTACTTAATGGCACGCCGGTGATGTCCCGAGGTGGGCGGTCAGAGGGATCTGTGGGTTGAAAGGAGGATAAGTGAGAAGGATGGGAGGGGGGGGGGGGGTATTGGATCTGAGCGCAGATATTGTCCTTGGTGCAAGTCGCGCTTGAAGGCCGCGGGCCTGAAAAGCAAGGAAGAATAAAAAATGACAAAAACTCACGGTTGGTGGGAAAAGGGTCACAAGGTCAGCTGGACAGAAAAAACAACTTGAAGCGAAGTGGACCACAAGGGCGTGGAGGGAACAAAGGAAAACAAAACTCCGCAAAAGTCGAGAGCGAGTGCCGGTGCTACGCAAGCTTGGAAATCGGTCTGAGTTTCCCCTGAGGCAAGACCAAGAGATCGAAGAGCAAACGATCCTACAAGAGAAGGGCGAAAGGTTTGGAGGTTACGGCGGGGCTCGAAAAAAGGGGCGTCGAAAAGGGGACCGGGGAAAGAAAGAAAAAGGAAGCAGGGGTGCAGTCGTCATGGAAAGACGGTAGGAACCAACCGACAGAATCGGTTCAAACTGGGGAGGGGGAAGCAAAGAACACTCCAATTAGGACGGAACGAGTCACGGGTCTGAGAACCCGTTGGGAATCATGGAGTCTATTTCATAAAATATCCACAGAGGAACGAAATGGTCTGAACAGTGGCGCTCCAACACCTACAAGAAGAGAGCGCAGTTTGGGGGTAAACAGAGTAATTCTCCGGGAAACGTACAAAGCCGCTCGGATTCAGCAAGGGGGAAAGGAGGGGTCAGAACGTGCGGAGAAAAAAACGTTTATTTACAACAGCAGAAAACATGCCTCTATAGCGTCACCGAACGCAACGTTAAAAGATACCGGAAAAGCAAGTTGCCGTCCTCTCGGGGGGCGAGGAGGACCGTAAGAGTCGATGGGTGAGAAAAATGCGATGTTTTTTGCCGGGGGAACGAAGACAGCAAGGGGGGGGGGGGGGAGCGCGGCCGTGAAGTTACCCAGTAAAGTCCAGGGAATTAGCGAGGGAGTGGAACCAGGATTGGAGGACGGTAAATAATCTGGGAGAGTGAAAAGAGGAAGGGACGGCCAGGCATCGATGTTGAGTTGAGGGGGGGGAGATGATGTTTCACTAAGCCCCGTCTTGAACCAGGTTAGGGGGTTTGTCAGGGGGGGGACAAGCATCCGGAAATCAATCCACACCGGAGGTTTAGGGAGTTGCCTGAAAAAAGGTGCTAGTTTAAAACTGAGTTAAGTCCAAGAGGGAAGGTTTCCGCGGCTTGCAGAGGGAAAAGAGGGGTTTAGTTGCCGAAAACTGGACGACGTCACCTATTTCACTTAGGGGGAACGATTGATAATGATTACGGCGTGCGACAACCACGCCGAACAAAGGGACCGTGCCCTCGGGAATAATGGACAAAGCGGCCGCCCGCGTTTCCAAGTTTAGGGGGGGGGACCAAAAGATCTCTTTTGTCAGGGGGGAACACGCCATACTCCGGGTACGTGAATTGCAAAGAAGGAGCCCAGCTGAAGTGGAGGGGGAAGGGTCAATGTTTCTGCATCCCAGGACGCGCCCTACAGGGGAAAGGGGGTGGGCAAAGTAAAACAATTCCGCACGAACCGGGAAAACGATTCGGTGCTCAACAGGAGCTGGTGTAGTTCCCGCACTAGGGGGGAAGAGACAAGGTGACCTGACGCCCAGCAACCGTCAGACAACAGACGGAAGGCACATGCTCTAGTTGACGGAGAAATTCTTTGTTAGGATCTTATCCAGTTCCGGTGGGGGGGATCAAGGCAAACCTCGCAACAGTAAGTGGGGAAAACCATTTGTCCCCGGGGGGGAATTGAAAGTCAACTTTTCTTCAATGAAAGGGGCTCGAGCTGCAAAAAGGCGGCGTGCTCTCAGTTTTCAGAACTTGGGCAGCTCGGTGGGGAATGTAAGTTCCAAAAGCGCGTAATCTTCGAACACGAGAACATACGCAGGTTCTAAACCACCCACATAGGAGGGGGGAGAGAAGAGACGAGCAAACAGCGTCGAGGACGAATATGACGGAGATTTGCAAATAAAACCAATCATCGCAACAGTCGGGGAAAAACTCTGCGAGCAAAAGACGGAGTTGCAGAATCGCGACCAGCTGGAACTGTACGAAACGCTTGAAAAGGAATCGAAATGGTGGGCACAAACTGGATCTGGGGAGTGTACTTCGAAAAAGAACAGGGGGGGCGACTAATCATGAAACAAGAAGGACGAAAAATCTATTCGAAGGAAACGCTGAGACGGAACGGCCGGAAAGGTCGGAGCCATGAGTGGCCAGAAAAAAAGGGCGGGACAAGAAAAAGTTTGAAAAGGGGGAAGGAGAAGGTCAAAATCTGACTGGGGGAACAGGAAGCGGAGGGCAGGAGCTGAAAGGGCGATTGAAACTGGGGACACCGCCGCCGCACGGGCAATAGAAACTGTCTCTTCGCAACGGAAGCACGAACGTATGGAGGGGAATCCCGAGAACAAAAAAAACCGAAAAAATCCGCCAAGTTGTTCGACGCTTTTAAAACAGGGCGTCGGGCACTGGGAAAAAAGGGGGGGCTTTTCTTTAGACCAGCAGGAAAAGAAAGGATCACTTAGGACGCCGAAAGTGAAACATGGGTTACGTACGGGGGGAAAGGGGGGTCGGCAACCAAGGCAAAGAAAAGGAGCGGACATTACCTTCGGAGAGATCATGAAATAAGTGCCAAAGGGAAAAAATGCAGAAGGTCACTCCCAGCACAGGAATGTGATCCGCGGGACCAGTGGCCGATACCCCTCACCGGCCAGGGAAACGTCTAAACATCGCGCAGCCATCACAATAAGGGATTCGAAGGGGGACATCTAAGATGAAAAAGAGGGATGACATGAATCGCTCCAAAGGGGTGGATGGGTCCAAGACTCTAAGGAAAAGGAGCTGGAAATTTCACATATAAGACTGATACGTCGTTCCACGGGGAAAAACCGACTCAGGGCATAACAAAAATAGAAATCTGAAGGGAATAATCGAAAAGAGGCAACAAACAAAAGCAGATACTGGGTTTAGTAAGGCGGAAGGAAGCAGAAAGAGGAAAAATGCATCATTGCTTAACTCCAAGTGATTTTTCGTCAAGCAAAGAGGCGAAACAGCGGGAATTTCGGAGGCATGAGACACGAAAAAGGGCGACTATCCGAATCTGTAACATCAAACTGGGTCGGAGTAAGTGAGGGGGATCTCCGACGCGTGAGATACCCCTTGAAAAAGTTTGAAACTCAGGGGGGTGATATAGTAGCCAGTTAAGCAAAGGGGAGAAGTAGTGGACGAGGACGCCGAGAAGGGGAAAGGTTCAGTTGGCAAAAGGCCGGGTACTGGGAGTCTAGTTCAAACAGGGAGTTGGAGGGACGACAAGAGGAAAGACGAGTGCACCCTGACGACCTTGGGGCGTTAGGCTGAGAAGCCCTTTGTCGTTATCTCCGCCCATGGAAGAAAAAAACGGTCAAATCTCGCGGTTCTCCTTCGTTGGATTTCCGCAATGTGAAGGAAGCAGAAGGCAACGAGCTCGCCACAGGCACGCAGAGAAAAGGACTGGGGGGGGGAGAGGTGTGTTGGTCGCTTGTGAGTCAAAACTGGGGCGACGGAAAGTTATAGAGAACCGCACCTGAACGTGTGACCCGTGACAACCTGTTGAACAACACTGTTTGGGGCCTTAAGGGGTGTATTCAGTATTGAGGCTGGGAGTTCCCGAGGAGGAAAGCGCTACTGAAAAAAACCAACAGAGCAAAAGGGAAAATCCCCATAGAATCCCCGAAAGACACGGAAGACACCGAGGGAAAGTCAAGGTCGGGGGGAAAGGGTCATAAATGGAGAGAAAACGGCGCAAGAATTGTCCACCCACGGTTTAAAGATGGCCATCAAGTACAAGGAAAAAATGAAAAAAAACCCAAAAGCAACCACAGGAAGGAGAAGAAAAGTAAGCACCAATGAACGGCACCGAAAGGGGGAAAAACCGGAGAAGAGGGGGGATGAAGTTCATGAAAAACGCGTTGGATAACCAAAAAACGAGAAAGATCACTCACAGAAAAAGAAGGAAGAGGGCTATAACCGGGGGAGAAGGTGGAGAATAGCTCCATTAATATGAACGCAAAGATAAGGATCCAAGAGACTTGATTTGGGGGGGGTCTTCCTTCCCCTAACAAAAGGTTGATGACCAAAGTCAAGAAAACGAAATCGGGCAGAAAGGATGAGAGGCGAGGCGATACCTTCTAGATCAACAACAACCAAGGGGGGAGGGGGAGGACATAGGGGGGGACGCGCATCGGCACCATCATTACTAGCCATGCGGGGAGGGGTCGGGTGTTCTGAGAGAACTGCTTCTCTTTGAAGGGATAACAAAGCAAAAGGCGAGGGGAATCAAAGAAATAACTGGACGTCATATAGGGCGATAAGCGCAAAGAAAATGAAGTGAGATGCTTCCGTAATGAATCGGAAGGGCGTGATCTGGTTTCGTGGTGGGGAAAACGTTACTAAACGGAAGAAAAAGAACCGCCAGGAAGGGAACTGCACGGAAGGGGGGTGCACTTTATGCCTCGCACTAAGAAAAAGGGGGGGTTTTGGGTGGGGGGGGGGAGGGGCACGCCGGGGTAAGGGAATGAGGGGTCATCAATACTTCCCGTTGGAGTTGGCAAGGAGTGGGCGCAAGGGATACGTCAAAATGGAGGATTTGTCCGCCGGGAGGGGGGGAAAAGAGGCTGGCAAGGGGGGCTCTTTTCGTGGGGGCGGGGCGATTCTTTATCTCATCGAAGGAGAGAGGGAGGGTTTCCGGGGGGTTTACAAAGCGGTTACAGCCAGGGGGGAATGCCAAAAATCAAAGAGACACAAAAACTAAGGGGGGGGGAAAAGGGAAAAAGGTAAACAATGAGTGCGTGGGTCTCTATCACTACTACTGAAAAGGGGTCGGAAAAAGGAACCGAAACTAAGAAAGGCAAGTCTCCGTCGTAGGGGACTTTGCGTCGAGCAGGTGCCAACTAAAAGGTCGCCCCTTAAGCTCCCAAAGGCGGACGAGGGAAGGAAGCAACCTCCTCTCTGACTCTGACAAAGGTTGCGATCGTCATATCAGAAAGGAGGAGAACGCCGACGCCCACCAAGGAGCAAAGGGTGCTACTCGGTCGGGAACAATCTTCCTTCAAAGCAAAAGAAAGACACGGGTGTTCCGCACTTCGACCAAATAAAGTTGGAAGAGCACGGGAAGGCTCATCCACAATATTGCTTGAAAAACTTGGACCTGAAAGTGAAGAAATAGAGAGGGAAGAAAAAAGCGAAACGCATGGGGGAGAATCTCTCAACCACAATACAGTAATGTATCTCAAGGTTCTGGGAACATATATCTGAGAAGTCGCCGGTTCGAGGTCCCTATTTAACTGGAAAAAAAAAACGTGGAAAAAAGGCAAGTAGTTTCGGAATGTCAGGACGAACTCATATTGAGGGAAAGAATTACATTCTAGCTCGAGTCAACCTTCCGCTACGGAAAGGGCAAGAGTCTCCATCGAGGGGGCGATGATTCGCGTAGGTACTAAATTTTCGACAAGGTCTTGGGCGTAAAGCATCCTAGGGACTGAAAGTGGGGGGGGGCCCTCATGAGGGAACATGTTCTATTCTGTGGAAAAATAAACAGGAGGGGGGGGTTCGAGCATGTCTAAAGAGTGGAAAGGTCGAAGCCGGGGGACGGAGCATCTATTGTTCGTGCTCCTGTGATGAAAAAAAAACTTGCAATTTAGCACCTTTTGTTTGTGGGGAGGAATTGAAAGGCAGCAAGATCAGACTGTGGGGAGGGATTGTCATGAGAGGGAGCGTGGACACACACTTTCCATCAAAAAGGGGGGGGAAAAAGACGTAAACACTTTGAGGGAGTGTTGGGGAGAGGGGTACAGGAAGGGAACCGTTCACGGGGGGAGGAAAAAGAGTGGAGCAGGATTTTCCATGAGGGGAGCGGTACAGCCAAACCGAAAAAGAAAAAAACCGCATGTTACCCGGGGGGGAGTTCACGGAACAAGAGTGCCGTGGAGGTGGAGCTATGGTGGGAAACTTGTACACAAAGGATAAAAGCTTTGAAGAACTGAGGGAGCCTAAAACTAGGGGAGGGGCCGGGGGAGGCTGGGCGGGGAGGGTCAAGAGACAGTTTTCAAGCCCTACGCAGGGGAACAACCGTCCTCAAACAAGAACCGCAGTCAACGATAGAAAAAAAAGAGTCATTTTTGACCGTAAATGGGCGAAAATGAAAGGACCGGTTAAGCAGCACGAAGTCAACGTACCGGGAGAGAAGGACGACATGAGCGATTTCTTGGTTTGCGGGGGTCCCATGATACTTAAAAATAGAAAAAAAGAAAGGGCACAAATTGGAAGAGTTTTGAAGCCGGGAAAGAGGGTGTTAGTGAATTCCAGGCATCCTGGCCAAAAGATGGGGGCACCGAGGGCTGGGATCGGAAAAACCCCCCCAAAAAAAAAAAACCAAAGACCAGTTGAGAAGGGGGAGGGAAGGGAAAATCAGCCGGAAAGATAGACCCTCATACGATGTTCCAAGCGAAAATCGCAACTTCTCAAACCAAGGGATAGAGATCTCGCGCACAATCGGGAGGGAAGAGTCACGGAGGATTGGCACTTTGAACAGCAGCAAAGAGGGAAATGGCGGCCCACCTGGAAGGCAACCGCCGAGGTTGCAGCCCTCTCCTAAGTGGGGTGGAAAGAAACAGCGTTTCTTCGAAAAAAAAAGCAGAAAGGGGGTGTCAACTTTTGCTGGGGGATAGGGGGGGTAGTGTCAAAAAGAAATTGCTACATATACGCCAACGCAGAAATCATGCAGGCTAAAGTCGCCTTAAGGGTGAGGCACGCGGCTCGTAACCGGGTCAAAAGTAGGGAAAGAGTGGGACGTTACTACACCATTGCGGTTAAAAGGGACGTGCAGAGGAAAACGGACGGTGTCCCATTCGGTAGGTCAGGAAGGAGATGGGGGGAAAAAAGGAAAAAATACCGGGAAAAAGAAGACAAACTCCATACCACTGGTATCTGCCTGTTTCTATGCAGTTCAAAGGAAAACCGCATAAAGGAATGTGACTCCCGCAAAAAAAAAAAACGGGGAACAAAGCCCAAGTCACTTGGGCGACGAGGTGGCAACTTATCGACGGCAAGGAAAAATTCGGCTTGAGTTAGCAAGAATGGAAAAAAAGGAAAATCAATCAATTAGTCGAAGTTGTAAAACTGTGGAATCAGGGGAAAAGAGTGGGCCAAACCAATAAAGACCCTGAAAAGGGCCCGGGACAAAAGATCGCGAATAAGTGTAAAATAGAGATCAAGGAATCACAAAATAAAAATCAGGATGGGAAAGGACTGCCTTAAAATGGAAAAGAGAAAAAACCTAAACGGCGGTAAGGAACGGTTCGAGAAAAGGACCCCTAAAGAATAGGTGACGCCAGACGAAAGTCGAAGGAAAACCGCTTTAACAGAAAAGACGCAACTCCAATCCTTTTTTTGGAAAAAACCAAAGGGCCGATCTGGCTTCAATTAAAGGGCGCAGAGCAGCGGTCAACGGGAAAAAAACGACGAGGGGGGTAGAACAGAGGGAAAAGCAGTGTAGGCATAATCCGCCACACTGAGTCTGAAGGACTAGAAAAAATTGTTAGTGGGAGTTGAAAATTCAGGAAGAGGGAAGGAGGATGAGAGGGTCACTCCCAGGGGATTTGAGTAAAACTCAATGTCGAAACGCTTCCGTGCAAAAGTCATCGAGGCAATCGAAAAGGGACTCAATATCGCAGCAAAGGGGAGATAGCGGCAGGGGCGGGGGGGGGGAGCGGAAGGCGTACGAACCCATTTTGGAGGTTGAATCTTTTATGAAATAGAGAGGCAAAAAAACCATGAAGGAAAAGATTTCGAACTAAACCGAAGGGTTTAAGGGGGTGCAAGGCACGTACTGACGGAGGGAGGGCTGAAACCGGGGTCTGAGGGGGGCGGCGCCGAAAAGGTAAAAGGACGAAGGATGCAAACCAAAAAAGGGGCTCGGCGGGCGGGAATTCGATGCTCAAATACCTCCACGGGGGAGAGGCATCGACGATAGAAAGGGGGAAGTCCTTCGAGAGACAGGGGTTGGGAAAAGGGGGGTCCTCAATCTACTCCTCTCAAGCAAAAAAGCACCTGCAAAGAAGGTCCTGTCTTTAGTTTTACGAGGGGGGACGGCAAGAAACTGGGTGGCCATACGCTCGGGGGGGCCGATACGAGACCAGAAACGTTGTTTACATTGGTACCCTGGGGAAACAACCGTGATTGGGTTGTAGAAATTTGTGGGATGCCTTTCTGGAATGTCAGAAAAGAGAGAAGGGGAAGGAAAAAAAACCCAAGACCGCAGAGCACGAGGGGAGAGGAAGATCACTATCCTGCCAGGGCCACGAATACAAAGCGGAATCAAAAGTTTTCCCTAAACACTGCTGGGGGGAAAAGGTAGGGGAAAAACGGAGCACCGACGGGAAATTGCCAAACTGAGAAAACGGACGGCGGTACCAAGTAAAACGAGGAAAAAAAAAATGAAACAAAAATCACTAGAAAATCAAAACAAAAAAGTAGTGCGCAGAAAGGGGGGGAAAAGACTGTCCAATCCACGAGGGATTAATGTGTTAAACTAAGAAACCACAATTATCAAAGACTAAGGACAGTAACAGGAAAGCGAAAAGGCTCAGAACCGGGTGTCTCCTTTGACGAGGTCCAGAATGACGGTACAATTTAGGACATGCCAAAGAGATGGGGGGGAAGCACATATAAACGAAGGGGCAAAGACTCCATCAAAAGCAAGAAACGTACCACGCAGGGGTATAGTAAAAGGGAAATGAAAAAATTTCCTATGGACT